>OJGX01000143.1_pt1 | contig 37590 bp, 25 predicted proteins | sample 1594661 | NCBI WGS metagenome assembly OJGX01 (sample SAMN05416839, study PRJEB24817) | seawater metagenome | isolation source: Sea water | place: Canada:Atlantic | collected 2013-07 | reverse complement strand
GGCACTGATCTAGATCGGAGTAACTTCCACATGAGGCACAGATCTAGATCGGAGTAGCTCCCACATGAGGCACTGGTCTAGATCGAAGCAATTCCTACAGGGGCACAGATCTAGATCGAAGCAACTCCCACATGAGGCACTGATCTAGTTCGAAGCAACTCCTACAGAGGCACTGATCTAGATCGAGGGTGTCCTTTCTATTCTTTTTCTTTGTCTAGTTGCAGGGATGCTGAGTTGATGCAGTATCTTAGGCCTGTGGGTTCTGGGCCATCTGGGAAGACGTGGCCTAGGTGGGCTTGGCAGAATGAACATAGAACTTCTGTGCGGATCATCCCATGGCTTTTGTCGGTTTCGGTAATCACATTTTCTTTTGCCACTGGCTCATAGTAGCTCGGCCAGCCACTGCCTGAATCGTATTTTGTCTCTGAGGAGAACAACGGGTTCGAACACACTGAGCATCGGTATAGGCCTTTGGCTTTCTCGTCCCAGTATTTTCCGGTGAAGGCGCGCTCTGTGCCTTTCTCACGCACGATCGAATAGCCCTCCTCCCCTAGCTCACTACGCAGCTGCTCGTCACTTTTAATGCGCACCTCTTGATCTGATGAATTAGCATCACTCATTGCCTTTCTCTCCTGTGTATTGCTGTAATTCGGCGTTACTGAACCGGTGTCATTTTCCTTGCATGTGGTTACAATAGCCCTCGTTAAGTCCCTTAGACTACCACACGCGATCAGATTTACTGATATGGCGGCAGCAGAGAAATAATGCAATGAAGAAGATTAAGCAGTCCGACAAACTGAATCAGGTCTGTTATGACATCCGTGGCCCGATCCTCGAAGAAGCTAAACGTCTAGAGGAAGAAGGTCATCGTATTCTCAAGTTGAATATAGGCAATCCTGCCCCATTCGGCTTTGAGGCTCCCGAGGAAATTATTCAAGATGTCATTCGCAATCTTTCCAATGCCCAAGGCTATTCTGACTCCAAGGGCTTGTTCTCTGCCCGTAAAGCCATCATGCAAGAGTGTCAGCAAATTGGCATAAACAACGTCGATATCGATGATATCTACCTTGGCAATGGCGTCAGCGAATTGATCGTGATGGCGATGCAGGCGCTGCTGAACAATGGCGATGAAGTGTTAATCCCCGCGCCAGATTACCCACTATGGACAGCAGCAGTAAGCCTTGGTGGCGGCACCCCTGTGCATTATGTTTGTGATGAGCAGGCCGATTGGTTTCCGGACATTAAAGACATAGAAGCGAAGATCAGCAAAAACACCAAAGCTATTGTGATTATTAATCCGAATAATCCCACCGGCGCGGTGTATAGCAAAGAATTACTCGAAGAGATCATCCGCGTGGCGCGCAAGCACCAATTACTTATTTTCTCTGACGAGATCTACAGTAAAATTTTATACGACGATGCCAAGCACATCCCTATCGCGTCACTTTGCGAAGACTTGCTCGTCGCCACTTTCAATGGCCTTTCAAAATCTTACCGTCTAGCAGGTTTCCGTTCAGGTTGGATGATTTTAAGTGGTGCTAAAGACGATGCCTTGGACTATATCGAAGGATTAGAGATTCTCTCCAATATGCGCCTGTGCGCCAATGTGCCCGCACAGTTTGCGGTGCAAACGGCATTGGGCGGCTATCAAAGCATCAATGAATTGATCTTGCCTGGGGGCCGTCTAAAAGAACAACGAGACATGGCTTGGAATATGATTACGCAAATTCCAGGGGTGAGCTGTGTAAAACCGAAGGGGGCAATTTACATGTTCCCGAAACTCGATCCAGAGGTTTATCCAGTAAAAGACGACGCGAAATTCGTGTTCGATTTATTAGAAAAAGAGAAAATACTCTTAGTGCAAGGCAGCGCTTTTAATGTCGAAAACAGTAGCCATTTCCGCATTGTGTTTTTACCTACCGTTGATGTCTTACAGCAAGCGATTGGCAAGATCGACTCGTTCCTTCGCCGCGCTAAATTCTAAGGGCGTTATTCGCCTTGCAAGCCAAAGCCTAACGCCCGCAATTGTCTCAGCAGTTCGGGCGTGCGCTGGGCAGCACTCAAACGCGTTAAATCCAGATCAAAGTGTGCAAATTCACGGCGCTGACTAATCTCTTTGCGAATTCGATCGAACACAGTCGCGCCGTTGCCCGCGTCAGCTGCACGCAATGCTGTATCGATATCGCGCACAGGAAATGCCTGACGTAGTACGGCAGCCAACAAGTCCATCGGTTCAGTTGCAGCCGTTTCGTCAATCAACAAAACTTGCCTATCCGCGTTGCCCGCATCACCAGCAGTACAGTCTTGCAAAGCAAAATGGGCTAAAAACGACGCATAGTTACGAGCACTCGCGCTGCGTTTTGCCTCAATACTATAACCGGCGATATGGGGTGTGCCGATATCAACCAGGGCCAAGAGTTCACGGTCTATGCTCGGCTCGGTCTCCCAACAATCGATAATAGTGGTGATATCGCCTTTGTTCTGCAATCGCCTTTTCAACGCGGCGCCATCGACTAGTTCTCCGCGCCCTGCATTGACTAACAAAGTGCCAGGGGCTAGTGCGTCGATACGCTCGGCGTTGAGCATTTGATAAGTCGGATGTGGGCCACTAGTGGTCAATGGTGTGTGCAGACTTATGATGGAACAAGCCAGTACGTCTTCTAAAGAGTGAAACTGAATTTCGGCGCACTGCTGCGCTAAAAACGGATCGCAAACTTTGCAATCTAAACCCAAGCTCGATAAAGCCTTATAGAGCCGACTGCCGACATTGCCATAACCAACAATGCCCACCGTTTTGCCACGCAAGTCGAATTTTTTTCTGTGTATTAACTCGGCAAAACTTGCCAGACAAAACTCGACTACGGCATTGGCGTTACTGCCCGGCGCCGATACTGCTGCTATGCCGTGTTTGTCTAAATACGGCCAATCGAAATGATCGGTGCCGCTGGTGGCCGTTGCCACAAATTGCACATTTGAGCCGGCCAACAACGCTTTGTTGATTTTAGTGATCGAGCGCACGAGCAAGGCATCCACGTCGGCCACATCCGCCGCGCTTATCTCGCGCCCGGACATCAGTCGTAAGTCGCCGTGTTTCTCATACAAAGCACTCACATCCACGATGTTAGCATCCGCTAATATTTTCATATTGGCTCGTAAGCTAAGTTTTCTAATAGGGTCATATAACGCTCTTGGGCTATGGAGTCCAATTGTAACTGGGCAAGAATCTCCCGCACTTGCTCGACATCTGGCCGGCGCCATTGCCAACAAGTGGACTGCGAACAGGAGAACGCCTCTAACGGGTCGTCCACATCCTCGACGATGGTTGCTAATTTGCGGCTCAACATGGCGATGTCTTGATGCTCCCGCAACAAAGCGCCACCTTTTTTAGCACCTCGGTAGGACAAACCCGCCACGTCATCTAAATTCTCGTAAAGCAACGCTAATGTCGGAAAATGTTGCAACAGCGCACACGCGGCCACAGGGCCCACACCGGGCACCCCTGGAATGCAGTCTACGGCATCGCCTACTAGCCCTAAGTAATCCGGAAACTGTTCAGGACGAATGCCATATTGCCGCACAATGTCTGGGGCAAAACGTCGTTGGCTAGCACTGAAGTCCCAAACAAAATCTTTCTCGCCACGCAGCAATTGTGCGAGATCTTTGTCACGCGTCACGATGGCCACTGCCGATTCTGCTTCTTGGTCGGCCAACTCTTGTCGGCAATGACGATAACGCGCGGCCAAGGTGCCGATGATATCGTCAGCCTCATAAACACGGCTGGCATAGCCCGACACCCCCATCGCCTTGGTCAATTGCACGCAAGCGGTCAGTTGCCTTTCTAAGTCAGGCTCTGGCAATACGCGATTAGATTTATAGGCGGGGTAAAGTGTGTGGCGAAAACCACAGAACAGACTTTCATCGAATGCAATGGCGACTTGTTCAGGCTGGGTTTGACGAAGAAAGCGTTGCAGAAACTGTGCGTAACCTAAAAAGGCACTCAGGTCACGGCCATCCTCCCCCCATACTTGCATATGGGGAGAAAAATACGCCTGAAATATATAGATGGACGCATCCACCAAATAGAACGGCTTAGGCTTAGTCACTGACATCAGACTTTGCGGATCAAGTAACGAAACTGTTGCTCGTCTTGGCTTTTCTCTAACAGCTCATGCCCAAGGAAGAGACAAAACTTGGGGATATCGCGCGTTGTAGATGGGTCCGTCGCGATGACTTCTAACACATCTCCTGCCTGCATATCACGAATCTTATTGTGCAGCATCATCACCGGCTCGGGACAAAACAAGCCGCTGGCATCGAGTTGCGCATCGACTTGTACCGCGCCGTTTTCGTCTGTCTTACTCATAATTATCTCTTAAACGTTTTAACGTGACGGTTGCAGTGTGCAAGTTTCTGTCTGGGTATCGAAACTTACGACGATATCTCCGCTGGCAAGTTGTTCGCGTAACATGGCGACTTTTTCTGCCAAAGAGTAATCGACATCACCGTATTCAGTGCCTTCGCGGCTAGCATACTCTTCAAGTATCGCCGTCAAAGTCTCGGCACTTAACTGCTCATGAGGAATCAACATCGTGGCTTAACCCACATTCACGTAGTCAATCTTCGGTGCTTCGTCTTTGTTCACTCGCAACTGCGAAAAGGGGAATAACTTAGTGTCTGCTAATTGTGAGGCCGACACATTGGTGATACTGCGAAAAATGCTCTCAACACGCCCTGGGTAGTCTTTGTCCCACTGCGCTAACATCTCTTTGATGTTCTGCCGCTGCATATTCTCTTGCGTACCACACAAATTGCATGGAATGATCGGGAATTCACGGAACTTTGCATAACGGCTTATTTCTTGCTCACTGCAATAGGCCATCGGGCGAATCAACACGTTTTGCTTATCATCGCTTAGCAATTTTGGAGGCATCGCTTTTAATGTGCCACCAAAGAACATATTCAAGAATAAGGTTTCGACGATGTCTTCGCGGTGATGCCCCAGTGCAACCTTAGTCGCGCCGATTTTTTTCGCATAGGTGTATAAGCTACCACGGCGCAATCGTGAGCAAAGCCCACAAAATGTTTTTCCTTCTGGGACTTTTTCTTTCACAACCGAATAAGTGTCTTGCTCTAAGATGTGATAGTCGACCCCTAATTCATCGAGATATTTAGGCAACACATGCTCAGGAAAACCCGGTTGTTTCTGGTCTAGGTTGACAGCGATAAGCTTGAAGTCGATGGGCGCATGTTTTTGCAAACTCATCAAAATATCGAGCATGGTGTAGGAATCTTTGCCACCGGACAAACACACCATGATCAAGTCCCCTTCCTCGATCATATTGTAATCGGCCACGGCCTTACCAACATCGCGTCGCAGATTTTTATGGCTGCGATTCAATAAGCGTGCACGGCGCTGCTCTGGGGTTTCGTTTCTAACTGTCACGCTGCGTTCTCCAAACTACGAATAAAATTTCGAACCATTAGCCGCCATAGCACGTAGCCCTGGCGTCACTTCATATAAAGGGCCTAATGCGGCAAAGCGATCGGCCAGTGCGCAGAACTTTTCTGCTCCCATCGTATCGATATAGCGCAAGGCGCCGCCGCGAAACTTAGGAAAGCCCAAGCCAAGAATCAAGCCCATGTCGGCCTCTATCGGACTTTCGACGATGCCATCTTCTAAGCAACGCACAGTCTCTAAACACATGGCGACCATCAAACGGCCAACGATGTCTTCATCACTGAAGTCCTGTGCTGTTTGTTGTAATGCCTGTACGCGTTGCACAGTGTTCTCGTCGACTAATTTTTGCGGGCGCCCATTCGCCTCGCGTTTATAGCGATAGAAACCAGAGCCGGTTTTTTGCCCTAACTCACCTGCTTCGAAAAACATGTCCATGGCACTTTTAAAACCATAGCGCATGCGCTCAGGAAAGCCCTGAGCCATCACCTCTTGCGCATGCACGGCGGTATCCATGCCCACAACATCTAACAAATAGGCTGGCCCCATTGGCCAACCAAAAGCTTCCATCACCGCATCGACTTTGCGGAAATCGGCACCGTCGCGAATAAGCGCAGAGAACGCGCCAAAATACGGAAACAAAATGCGATTGACTAAAAAGCCAGGGCAATCGTTGACGACGATTGGCGTCTTGCCGAGCTTCTGTGCGAACGCCACAGTTGTGGCGATGGCAAGCTCGCTACTTTTTTGCCCGCGTATGACCTCTACTAGTGGCATCAATGGCACTGGATTAAAAAAGTGCATGCCACAAAAACGCTCAGGATGTTGCAGTGCGCTGGCAAGATCGCTAATCGAAATCGTCGAGGTATTTGAAGTCAATATGGCCTGTTCACCCAATAAGGCTTCGACTTCGGCTAAGACCACTTTTTTGACCTTGGGGTTTTCGACTACGGCCTCTACCACGATGTCTACTGGCGCAATATCAGCATTGCTAAGCGTAGGCTTGATCAAAGCCAATTGTTCATTAGCGGCCTCTTGGCTCAAGCGCCCTTTGGCCACAAGTTTGTTAAACAATTGCTGCGCTTCACCACTGCCCGCATCCAGCCCCGCTTGGGCAATATCTTTCATGACTACCGGCACTTTTTTAAGTGCACACTGGTAAGCGATTCCGCCCCCCATGATGCCTGCGCCTAAAATTCCCGCGGTAGAAATATTCTGTGCTTGTTTGCCAAGTTTACGGCTTTTCGCGCGCAGCCATTGATCGTTCGTAAACAAGCCGATGAGGTTTTTCGCCACATCGCTTTGCGCAAGTTCTACAAACAACTCCGCTTCGGTTTGCAAAGCCTCGTTGCGACTTTGCAGAAGGCTAGTCTGCAGAGCTTGTAGCACCCTAGCTGGGGCTGGATTGTGCGGATCTTTGGACTTTTTCAAGCCTTCAAACAAGGGCTCGGTCAATACGGTGCAATTGGCAGTTAGTTCGAACACTGGAGACGATTTAGCCATACGTAAATCCGCAAGGCTCTGCGGTGCGTCTAGTGCCATCTCGATTTGCTCAATGGCAGCCTCGATTAAAAACTCAGGATCGGCAATTGTATCGATAGCACCTAACAAAAGTGCTTGGCTTGCATCATATTGCTGCGCGCCGCTTATCCACTGCAGTGCAGCCTCTGGCTCCATGACTCTAGGGGCGCGTACTGTGCCGCCAAACCCAGGGCAAATGCCTAAACCAACCTCGGGAAATCCGAATATGGCGTCGCCACTGGCGATGCGGTAATCCGTGGCAAGACAGAACTCAAAACCACCCCCTAATGCGTGGCCGTTAATGACACTAACAGTCGGAATGTTCAAAGATTCGATGCGCGTAAACAAGGCATTGGTCTCACGAACCCATTGCAGCAATTGCTCCTTGGGTAGCGCAAAAAGCTCAGAGAACTCAGAGATATCTGCCCCAACGATAAAGGCTGATTTAGCGCTACTGCAGATCAAGCCCCGTGCGCCCTGCTCGCCCAAAACAGTAATCGCCTGCCCAAGCTCTGTGAGTGTTGTTCTATCGAACTTATTCACCGGTGCACCCTGCGCATCGAAAATCAGATGCGCAATGCCCGACTCAAGCCTGTTCAGCGTGATGGCTTTGCCTGCAAACAATTGCTTTGCCTCAACCTTCTGATCTGTCATGCCCCGCCCCCTTGCGGTATCCTTAAGCGCTTCATTATAGTCAATGTCCCCCATAAACGCACAGGTAGGCTATGAACTTTATCTCTCGCATGTCCACTGCAATCACTTTGGCTACAATGAGCATGGCCAGTGTTGCCGGTGAGCATGCCACAATCACTCTATACCACCATGTATCGGAGAGCACACCGGCCTCTACTAGCATCTCTCCCAGTGATTTTCGTGAGCATCTAGATCATCTACGCGATGAAGGCTTTACCGTCATGGCGTTGCCAGAGTTGCTGTCGGCATTGCAATCTCGTCAACAGATCCCCGACAAAACCACAGCCATTACTTTCGATGATGGCTACATCTCGATTTTCGACACGGCATTTCCAATCCTGCAAGAATACGGCTTTCCCTTCACTGTGTTCATCAATACCCAGCCTCTGAACGATGAGATGCGCGGTTATATGACTTGGGAGCAAGTGAAGACCCTATCCGATGCTGGTGTGACCATTGCCAATCACATGGAAAACCACCCCCATATGGTCGATGCGCTGCAAGGCGAAGACCAAGCCGCTAGAGACACTCGCCTGCGCGAAGAGCTGCTACGCGCCCAAGCACGCATCGAGCGCGAAACGGGGCAAAATCACAAGTTTATCGCCTACCCCTATGGGGAGTATGATCTTGCCAATAAGGCAATGCTCGAGTCCTTGGGCTTCATGGGGCTGGGCCAACAATCAGGAGCAGTAGGCTTCGATTCTGACTTCCTAGCACTGCCCCGCTTCCCTTTCGGCGGCACTTTTACCGACCTGAACGACTTCAAGCAAAAAGTACAAACCCTCGCGTTCAAGCTTTTAGAGGTGGACCCAGAAGAGCAAATGACCGATGAACGAAATCCTTCGGTAACGCTGCATTTTGCCCCAGGCGACTTCAATTTCAGACAAATTGGATGCTATGCCGGTGGGCAGCCTATGACAATGGAGTGGTTAGATCAGGAACAAGGCTTACTGCATATCAGCACCGAGCAAACCTTCAACTCGCGGCGCTATCGCTACCTATGCACGGCGCCAATGCGCGGCACAAATCGTTATTACTGGTATTCGAAAGATTGGACGCGCTCAACCCCGACGAATCAAGATTGAGCGATCAAAGATTAGCTATTTTGATCTAGCGAGAGCAGATCGTTGATGCTGATAATATCGTGTAATTCCGCAATATAGACATGGCCGCGCTCTGAGTAGCGCAATAGGCCCTGTGCCAAAGCACGTGAATCCAGAGGCTTGCCCTTCATACGCATCTGGGCGCGGATCTCACGCATATACTCATAATTCGGGTTTGTGTTGAGGTTGCGATAATAGGCACGAATTGAAGCGTCCACAGTCGCAAAGGCTTTAACCTCATGGCTCTTATCGTCAGCGCGGCGCCCAGGAACCAGGCCACAACCTTCATCGAAACACCATTGTCCGAAGATATTATTGCCTTCGCGGGCAAATCGGGAGGTGCCCCAAGCAGATTCAGTCGCTGCTTGCGCCAAGGCCAATGACGCAGGAATGATATCCACGCGCACCAATAATTCGTCTAACAGGTCAGGCGTGGCGAGCTCACTGTCTTGCAAGCGGTATTGGGAGCTGATTGACGCAAGGGTTTCTCGCTCAATAGCACTTAAATCCCCCCCATGATCGATAATCGCGCGGAAACCAATGAGTTTTTCGCGCATCTGCATGATGCGTTGATTTTCGGCTTCGATGAAATGGTGAAAATACGTAAAGAAGGCTTCTTTCTTCAGATCAATATTCGTGATGGCTTCGAAATCAGGCAGAGTACTAACACTAGTCTCCTCCACCGTTTCGCTTGGAGCTTCAACGATTTCAGGCACTTCTTGGCGCGACTTAATAATCAACGCAAGAGGCAATGACGCCAGAACTACAATCAGGCAAACGCGTACAAGAGCCGAGGTTCTTGGATAAGCAAATAGTCTGAACATTAAGTAAAGGTTCCGTATAAGAAAACAGCGGCACTTTACAAGAAAATGCTTAAAAAAGCAATAGTTACGCCCTACTGGCTGCCGCCCATACAGTCCGGTGACTGCGGGGCTTGGGCATGTTTTTTCTGCCATTCTTCTGGCGTATAGATATGCAAGGCTAAGGCATGCACCCCGTTGGCCAAGGCATCACTGAGCAAACCATACACCTGCTGATGCCGTTTGACCGCCCCTACTCCAGCAAAGGCTTCAGAGACCGCCGTCACCTTGTAATGGGTCTCTGTCCCTGAGCCGCCGTGATTGTGGCTTTCATTCTCTACAATCAAGGTAGTAAGGGGCAGTGACTCTTGAAGACGGGTTTCAATACTCTTTTGCATACTCATAAAGCGGCTCACAAATCTGTAGTGGGTGATCTTAAGCTTAATATTAGACCAACACTTGCCCAATGCAAGAGCGCAGCAGGTGTAATGATCCCCTATTCGAGATAGAATTCGCGCTCTTTTTACGTGAGACAAGAACCACAATGGCAATCTCTTGGTACCCCGGCCACATGCACAAGGCCAACAAAGAAATGGCCGCCCTCATCAAAAACATCGATGTGGTCATTGAAGTGCTCGATGCGCGCATGCCCCGCGCTAGTTCCAACCCGTTGTTGCAAAAGATGCGACAAGGCAAGCCCTGCCTGCATGTGCTCAATAAAGCCGATCTTGCAAACCCGCACATCACCCGCGAGTGGTTGGATTATTTTAATGCCCAGCCATTGTCATTGGCGGTCACCAGTGGCAAAGAGAAACGCTTAGAAACCGCCGATGTCCTGTTCCTGTGTCAAAAGCTTATTAAAAAGGTTAAGCGTGACCAGCCCCCTGCACCGAAGGAAGAGGCGACAACTCCTGAATTAGCAGCCCTGCGCGCATGGAAAAAGGAACATAAAAAACAGCAAATTCTGATTGTTGGCATCCCCAATGTCGGTAAGTCCACTATCATGAATACGCTATTACGCAAAAAAATCGCCCGCACGGGCAATGAGCCAGCAATTACCAAGGGGCAGCAACGGGTTCGCCTCAATGACAACTGGTATCTCGTCGACACCCCGGGGGTGCTGTGGCCAAAACTAGAAGATCAAGCGGCCGCCTACCGGCTAGCCATGTCAGGCGCTATTCGCAATACCGCGATGGAGTTTCTCGATGTTGCCGTGTTTGCAGCGCAAGTGCTCATTGATCAGTTTCCAGAACGGCTCAAAGAGCGTTATAAATTAGAAGAGTTACCGGCAGATGCCGACACCTTTTTGCACGACCTAGCCATTGCCAGAGGCTGTGTTCGAAAAGACAAGAATATCGACTGGAACCGCATCGCCGAGTTCCTGATTAACGATTACCGCGCGGGCCGCTTCGGCGCCTTGAGCCTTGAGCGCCCTAGCGACCCAGTACCAAGCACTATTGAACCGACACAAGATTAACCCTGAGGATAAGCTCCCGTTCTATGCAAAACCCCAACACATTCGCCCACGGGCAACGTTGGCTCAGTGAAACCGAGCCGGAATTAGGACTCGGAATCGTTGAAGATCACGACCACCGAACCGTCACACTCGTCTTTCGTTCTTGTGACCAATTACGCCGCTATGCCCGCAACAATGCGCCTTTGAACCGCATTGCCTTTGCCGCTGGCGACACCATCACTACTATCCACGGTGACGAGTTAGTGGTGATCGAGGTCTTAGAGCTAGACAACACGCTCATCTACCACGCGCATCTGGCCGACGATGTGAGCGAGACCATTAAGCTGCCCGAGTCTTTGTTGAGCGACACCTTGGCGCTGAACAAGCCGATCGAGCGGCTCTTCTCTGGCCAGACCGATGCTGCCCAGTGGTTTTATTTGCGTCAGCACACACTAGAGAGCCTAGGAGAGATCGAAAAGTCTTCGGTGCTTGGGCTATGCAGTGGCCGCACCGACTTAATCCCCCACCAGTTGTACATTGCTTCAGAGGTAGCTGCACGCCATGCACCGCGCGTCATGCTCGCTGACGAAGTCGGTTTGGGTAAAACCATTGAAGCTGGGCTTGTCTTACAGCAACAGCTGGTAACCGGCCTTGCTAGCCGTGTGCTGATTATCGTTCCCGATGCCTTGCTAAACCAATGGCTAGTCGAGATGCTGCGCCGTTTCAGCTTGCAGTTTAGCCTCTATGACGAGGAGCGCTGCAGCGAAATTCTAGAGGCAATGGATGGCAGCGAAGGCGGGCCACGCAATCCCTTCATGGAAGATCAACTGGTGTTGACCAGCGTCGACCTCTTCCACAAACAAGCCAAATGGTATGAGTTTGCACTCGCTGGCGAATGGGATTTGTGTATTGTCGATGAAGCCCACCACTTGCGCGATGATGCCGTGGTGAGCGCACCGAGCGCTGACCCACGCCGACGTGGCCATAGCGACTACTCCATGGTTAAGAGCATCGCAGAGTCCAGCAAAGGCATTTTGTTGCTGACCGCCACGCCCGAGCAGATGGGGCAAGAAAACCACTTTGCGCTATTGCAATTGCTCGACCCTAATCGCTTTACCGATTACGCCGACTACCAAGAAGAGCATCAGCACTACCACGATCTCGCCAGCACCATTAATGCGCTGGTCAGCAAGGCTTCTTTGTCCGGCCAACAGATTGCGCAGCTCGAACAAGTGTTAAGCGAGCGCCATGATCCTAAGTTCATTGGCAAAATCCTCGACCCATTGGACCCAAGCAGTACGGCTTCGGGCAGCGAACAAAACGAGGCACGCGAGCGTTTGATTCGCTTGCTGCTCGACCAACATGGCACCGGGCGCATTCTGTTTCGCAACACGCGCAAATCGCTCACGGGCTTCCCGAGCCGCGAGGTGCACACCTATCCTCTGCCATTGCCCGATGCCTATGACGATCTGCGCAAAGAGCGCCCTACCGCGTTAGAGACGCATCTGAAACCTGAGATGGCCTATATCACTGCCGGCGCACTGCTCAATGAAGAAGAATTCGAAGAAAGCCTGCCCTGGACCTCGGTTGACCCACGGGTTAAATGGCTGGTGGAGTTTTTGCAAAACAACCGCGATGAGAAAGTCCTGCTGATCTGTGCCCAAGACGTCACTGCAGTCAGCCTAGAGAAATACCTGCGCGTTAATGCAGGGATTCGCAGCAGCGTGTTCCATCGCAATATGGACTTGCTCGACCGCGACCGTGCAGCCGCCTATTTCGCCGGCACTGAAAGCAGTGCGCAGATATTGGTGTGCTCAGAGATTGGGAGTGAGGGGCGCAATTTCCAATTCTGCCGCCACTTAGTGCTATTCGATTTGCCATTAAACCCCGACCTTTTAGAGCAGCGTATCGGCCGCCTCGATCGCATTGGGCAAAAGCACACTATTCAAATTCATGTGCCAATTTTCGAAAACAGCGCCCAAGAAGTGTTGTGCCTTTGGTATCAACAAGCCTTGAATGCCTTTGAATTTGTGGCACCTGCTGCGTACCGAGTATATCGCGAGCATGAGCAGACTCTGCACGCGGCATTATTAGCGCCAACGGTGGGCTCTTCTGAACTGCAAGCATTCTTGCAGCAAGCCAAAGCGCTCAACAGCCAACTCAATGGTGAGCTAGAACAAGGCCGCGACCGTCTGTTAGAGATTAACTCTTTCAACAAAGAGCGCGCCGAGCAATTAGTAGAGCAGATTCAAGAGTTCGAAGCGGTCTGCACGCCCGAAAATTATATGAAAGAGGTATTCGATACCTTTGGCATTCATTTCGAGCACAACGCTGATGACAGCTATAATATCCACCCTACCGAAGAGATGATTGTTTCGAACTTCCCCGGCCTGCCCGACGATGGCTTAGGTGCCACCTTTGCACGACAGCTAAGCCTGCACCGCGAAGATTTGCAGTTCTTAACGTGGCAGCACCCGATGGTGCGCGGTGCGATCGATCTCGTCTTAGATTCACCGCAAGGCGGCGCCGCGGTGAGCCTATTGCCGGCCCTGGACGGACGCAGCGCAGGGATCACCGAACAGCCTTTAGTGATCGAGGCGATCTACCGCATCCTAGCCCCTGCGCCCAAACACTTGCAGATGTCACGCTATCTTCCGGCCACGAGTTTCTGCTACACCCTCGTGCCTGAGATCGACGGCAAACATGCTAAAGAAGTGTCTCTTGACCCTGTCCGGCACCGCCTGCGTTATATCGACAAACACGAGGCCGCCGGCTTGGTGAATGAGCATCAGGCCCCAATCGTGGAACTACTACGCAACGGCGAGGCCATCGCACAAGCGCAAATGAGTGACGCCATCAACGACGCCATCGCCAATATGCTTAAAACTCAAACTAGCGAGATCAAGCGCCTCGTTGCATTGCAGAAAGTGAATCCCAATGTAAGAAGTTCAGAAATTGAATTCTTGAAAGATCAAACCCTGCAACTGCACCAGTGCATGAAGCAGGCCAGCATCGAATTGCTCGCCGTTCACGTTGTCTTCAAAGCAGGATAACGGTTCGCTCACGACTTAGGAGTCAACGCATTATGCCAAGCACCAACGCAAGCACGCCGAACCCCACTGCGGCCAATCAGGTGAGCGCACCGGCCCAAGTGCACCCGGCTTTCCAATGGCTGCGCAGCCAGCGCATCCCTACACTCAATGTAGTGATGGAAGAGTACCGACACAAAGTCACCGGTGCCCAGTATTTTCATCTGGCGAGCAAAGACGTTGAGAACGTCTTTCTTGTAGCACTGCGCACCCTGCCGATGGACTCCACTGGTGTGGCGCATATTCTTGAACATACTGTTTTGTGTGGAAGCGAACGCTACCCAGTGCGCGACCCGTTCTTCATGATGATTCGTCGTTCATTGAACACCTTCATGAATGCCTTCACTAGCAGCGATTGGACCGCCTACCCTTTTGCGAGCAAAAACCGTAAAGACTTCAACAATCTTCTCGATGTTTATTTGGACGCGGTATTTTTCTCGCGCCTACACGAATTAGATTTCGCTCAAGAAGGTCATCGCCTAGAGTTTGCCGAGCCGACAAATCCAGAAAGCGCCCTGCAATACAAAGGCGTTGTGTTCAACGAAATGAAAGGCGCCATGAGTTCCACAAATTCCATTTTGTGGCAAACACTGAGCAAATACCTCTACCCTAGCACCACCTATCATTACAACAGTGGTGGCGAACCGGAACATATTCCTGATCTAAGCTATGCAGACCTCAAAGCGTTCTACAAAACTCATTATCATCCCAGTAATGCGATCTTCATGACCTATGGGGATATTCCCGCTTACGAGCACCAACAACGTTTTGAAGAACTTGCCTTGTCACGCTTTCAGAAACTCGACATTAACTTGCATGCCAATGATGAAAAACGTTTCTTTGCCCCACTGCGCGTTCAAGAGGCTTACCCACTTGAAGCCGAGGCCGGCGCGCAAGAAGCAGCCCAAGAAAAAACCCATGTGGTGTTAGCTTGGTTATTGGGTAAAAGCAGCAACCTCGACGAGATGTTTCAAGCGCAGCTATTATCCAGCGTCTTATTAGATAATAGCGCCAGCCCTCTGATGAATGTCTTAGAAACCTGCGGCTTAGGCTCATCGCCCTCGCCCATGTGCGGGCTTGAAGACAGTAATCGCGAGATGAGTTTCATGTGTGGCCTAGAAGGCTGCGCAGCGGATGCAACCCCTAAGGTCGAAGCCCTGATACGCGACACCCTCCGCAAGCTTGCAAAAGATGGCGTGCCAGAGGAGCAAGTGCAAGCCGCCTTGCATCAACTCGAACTGCATCAACGCGAGATCACTGGCGACAGCCATCCTTACGGTTTGCAATTAATTATCGCCAGTCTTTCCAGCGCCGTTCACGGCGGCGACCCAATCAATGTATTGGATATTGACCCTGCCCTTGCGCGCCTGCGTGAGCAAGTCAAAGCACCGAATTTTATTGGCGAATTGATTCAAAAATTATTGCTCAATAATCAGCACAACCTTGTACTGACCTTGCAACCCGATGCAGAACTAGCCGCACGTCAGCTACAAGCCGAAGTCGATAAACTGCAGGCAATCAAAGACAGCCTATCGGAAGAAGAGAAGCAACAGATTGTCACGCGTAGCCAGCAATTAAGCGAGCGCCAAGAAGCCCAGGACGACCCATCGTTACTGCCAAAAGTAGGCCTTGAAGATGTCCCTGCCGACTTGCCAGTGGTAACGCGCTCACAAAGCACCGTCGACATCGCAGGCAGCAAGATGCCGGTGAGTTTCTATGCCCAGGGCACCAATGGCATTGTGTATCAGCAAATCGTGATCGAGCTGCCACAGCTTGACGATGAACTGCTTGCCGTCCTGCCCTACTACACCACCTGCTTACCCGAGTTCGGTGTCGGGCAGCGCAACTACGGGCAAGTGCAGACTTGGCAGTCGAGCATCTCAGGCGGCGTGAACTATTACGCCAACGTGCGCAGCTCGATCGAATCAGAACAGAACAGCAAGGCCATCATTGTTCTGTCGAGCAAAGCCTTGCTGGCTCAACACACCGCGCTAGACGAGTTGCTCTACGAGACACTGCACAACGTCCGCTTCGATGAAGTGCAGCGCTTGCGCGAGATCATGGAGCAGATCAGTGCGCGCCGTGAAAGCAGCATTACCGGCCAAGGGCATGGCCTAGCGATGGCACTGGCCAGCAGTGGCATGAGCCCAACTGCACAGCTTAGTCATCAATTCACTGGCCTTGCCGGCATCAGCACGCTGCGACAAATCACCAAGAGCCTAAAGCAAGATGACGCGGCACAAGCCCTGCTAAACAAATTCAAAGCGATCCACGAATTAGTGAAGAGCGCCCCGAAACAAGTGTTATTGGTTGGCGAGGACGAAGCCCAAGAAGCCTTGCAAGCCAGCCTGTCGCAGCAGTGGCAACAAGCCAAGGCCCCGAATTCCGAATTTGCCGGGCTAGCCTTGCCTTCGCGACGCGAGCAAGTGCAGCAGCTTTGGACGACCAATACACAAGTTAACTTCTGCGCCAAAGCATTCCCAACGGTAGCGGCAGCCCACCCCGATCACGCGCCATTAACGGTATTGGGTGGTTTTCTGCGCAATGGTTTCTTGCACAGAACGATTCGTGAACAAGGCGGTGCTTATGGCGGCGGTGCAGACCAAGATGCCAACTCGGCCTCTTTCCGCTTCTACTCCTATCGCGACCCGCGTTTGGTAGACACGCTCAATGACTATGACAAAGCGGTCGAATGGGTGCTCAATGGCAAGCATGAGGCACGGCAGGTCGAAGAAGCCGTGTTAGGTGTTATCAGCAGCATGGACAAATCAACCTCGCCAGCCGGGGCCGCGAAACAGGCGTTTTACAACGAACTATTCGGGCGCAGTTTGGAACAACGACAACGTTTCCGTGAGCAGGTGTTGGAGACAAGCATTGCCGATTTGCAACGCGTTGCGGCGCAATATTTACAGGCTGGCAATGCCAGTGTTGGGGTAATCAGCAATACGGCGCAAACCAAAGCGGCAGAAAGCTTAGGCTTAGAAGTTCACAACATATAAATTTATTTGTTTAAAAACAAAAGCTTAAATTTTTATTTAAAAATATTTAGTTATTTTAGGAACTAAGTGGAAAACAGGCAGTCTGATTAGTTGTAGGTGAATTGCAGACAAAATTGTGGGTTTTGTTTCATTTTATCTCTCCCTTGATAGTAGTATTTTTTTAAACCCGGCCCTTTGGTCGGGTTTTTTTATGGGAAAAATTAGATAAAACGAATAGATCGGGAGTTAGCTTAGTAGATATAAAGATTGGGGAAACCGGGATTCCTTTCGCGGGCAGGCCCGCTCCCACAAGGTGGCACCTAGCTAGACCTGTGCCACTATGTGGGAGCGGGCCTGCCCGCGAAAAATGCCACCGAACAACAATTAAACCTTAAGACCTAGAAGCCATGATGGTATCATAGGCAGACTTTATCTCCTGGGTCTTCTTCTTCGCCATCTCCATCATTTCTTCTGGCAAGCCCTTGGAGACTAGTTTGTCTGGGTGATGCTGGCTCATCAGTTTTCGGTAGGCTTTCTTCACTGTAGCATCATCAGCCGTGCTCTCAATTGCTAAGACCTTGTAGGCGTCTTTCAGACGGTCTGCTGGAGCCACATCGCCATCGAAGCGGAACTGGGCGCTTAGGCGCATCACCAATTGATCAAAATCGTTCTTGCTCCAGCCAAGGCTTAGTGCCATCGACTCAAGAATGCGCCGCTCGCTCTGCGCCATCGTCCCATCGGCTAAGGCCGTGGCTGTCAGGATCTCAAGGAACATCTGAATCAAGTTACGGCTGCGGCCACACTCGCGTTTGAACTGGGCCAAAACCGCTTGATAGGGAAAATCATCTTTCTTGCCCTGATCGAACAGCTTGATGGCGATTTTGCGTTGGGCTGTTTGCAGCTGCATCTGCCCCATCACCTGTTCGGCCAGGGATATCTCATCGCGGCTTACCTTGCCGTCCGCTTTGGCGATATAGCCCATTAAAGAGAACACGGCGGTAAAGAACGCTGTCTGTGTGCGCTCATTCGAGCGTGGCCCACCCAATGGCTCGGCGCCTATGCCATCCAAGCCATTGTCAAAATAATTGCCTAAAGCGGCCCCTAACACGGCCCCTAGTGGTCCGCCCATAACGAAACCGAATGTGCCACCGATGACCTTACCCCACCAACTCATACATCTTCCTTATTCAAAATAAACGTTGTAACCAGTTCTTACCGAGTTCCTCGGCACACTCATCAATCTGCGCCTGATAGCGATCGGCGTTGTTTTGAACTCGCGCTGCGGTGTCGATTAACCATTGTTTGTCTGCATAACTGCGCCGTGCGAAACCAGTATTGCCCTCATGATAGGCAAGATACAGATTATAGGCATCGTGATGGGCGATATTATTGCGACGATAGCTATTGGCGTTATACCACCCGATAAAATCCACCGCGTCGCCAAAATTGGAACGCCGCGCACGCCGGTTGCCGGTAGATTCCTGATAATCTGCCCAGGTGCTATCCAGCGCCTGAGCATAGCCATAGGCATTAGAAGGCCTGGGCCCAGGAATGATCCACAAGATTTTGCTGCGTGCAGGCTTGGCCCGCGAGCGAAACGACGACTCCTGATAGATAAACGCCAACGACACCGACACCGGCACCCCCCAACGCTTCTCTGCCGCCACTGCTTCCTTAAACCAAGAGCGCCGATCCTCAAAGATCGAGCAAGCATCCCCAAGATTGCTCGGCGCCCCGCGGATGCACCCGGTGAGGGAGAGGAATGCAATTAACAATGCTGATGTTCTGAACATATTCCTCCCTCCTTAAAGATTACAAGCAACAGATTCTACCAACCCCTAAATAGAACCACTGACTGTGGGAGCGCTTGCCCTCATTTGTGGGGGCCTGCCCGCGATTTTTACCACTGTGCCTGATTCCTTCGCGGGCAGGCCCGCTCCCACAGTCAGTGGGTTCTTTTGAAATCTCAGTTGCTCCTAAAGCTTCGCGGGCAGGCCCGCTCCCACAGTCAGGGGATTCTTTCGAGGCTGTTGTTATTAGGCTTGTTTCTGTAAAAACTCTACAAACTCCTGCTCATCCATCACCGGCACATTCAGCTCCACCGCTTTGTCCAGCTTTGAGCCTGCGCCTGGGCCGGCCACCACCCAGGTGGTTTTCTTGGAAACGCTGCCGGCAACTTTCGCGCCAAGGGCCTGTAATTTTGCCTTGGCCTCGTCTCTGGTCATTTGTTCCAAGGTGCCTGTTAGCACGAAGCTCTGGCCCGCTAAAGCATCAGATGTCTCTTGTGCCTCACTGTCTTGCCAGTGCACTCCTGCTTCGCGCAGCCGAGCGATCACGTGCAAGTTCTCTTCATTGGCGAAGAAATGCGCGATATGCGCGGCAACAATCGGCCCAACATCGGCGACAGACTCTAGGGCGTGGATATCAGCGTCGACTAAGGCCTCTAAGCTGCCAAAATGCTTGCTCAAGGACAATGCCGTCGCCTCGCCTACCTCTGGTATCCCTAAGCCGAATAAAAATCTTGGTAACGTGGTGCTTTTTGATTTTTCAATAGCGGCCAATAGATTCGCGGCCGACTTTTGCGCCATGCGCTCTAGCCCTTCCACTTGCTCTTGTTGTAGCACAAACACATCGGCCACATCTTTTACGAGCTGGGCGTCTACTAACTGTTCCACTAATTTATCGCCTAGCCCTTCAACGTCCAGCGCGCCGCGGGCACAGAAGTGTCGAATGGCTTCTTTGCGCTGTGCAGGACAGATCAAGCCGCCACTACAGCGGAACAGAATATCGCCGGCTGGTTCGACGTCGGAACCGCAGGCTGGGCAATGGCTAAGCATCGTTACATCCACTAGCGTTGCCTCGAAATCGGGCTCTGTGACCACTTTAGCGATCTTCGGAATCACATCCCCTGCTCGTCGCACAATCACTGTATCGCCGATATGCAGCCCCAGACGCGCAATCTCGGCCATATTATGCAAAGTGGCATTGGAAACCGTGACGCCACCGACAAATACGGGTTCTAGGCGCGCCACTGGCGTGATTGTGCCAGTGCGGCCAACCTGAAACTCTACATCACGCACAACGGTGGCGACCTCTTCGGCAGGAAACTTAAAGGCCATGGCCCAACGCGGCGTGCGGGCATTAAAGCCAAGTTCCGCCTGCAATTGCAGCAAGTCGACCTTGATCACTGCCCCGTCGATCTCATAGTTCAGATCGGGGCGTTTGACTAATAATTGATCGGAGTAATCGAGGCAGGCCTTCGCACCAGTGACCACCGCGCGCTCAGGATTGACGCGAAACCCCCATTGCGCGAGCAGCGCAAACGTCTCGCTTAAGGTTTTAGGTGTGTCTTGATCATCGTCTTGTTCAAAAATCCCAACGCTATAGCAGAACATATGCAGTGGGCGCGCTGCGGCAATCTTCGGGTCTAGTTGCCGCATCGTGCCAGCGGCGGCATTGCGTGGGTTGACGAAGGTTTTAGTGTCCGCCTTAATAGCCTCGGCATTGACGGCATCAAAGCCTGATCGGCTCATGAATATCTCGCCACGAACCTCTAAACGCTTAGGAAACGGCGGCGTCGCCTTGCACTCATGCTCTGCCTGCAGGCGCAGCGGCACGTCTTTAATCGTGCGCACATTGTGGGTGATATCCTCACCTGTGACCCCATCACCACGCGTGGCTGCGCGCACCAGCACGCCTTGCTCGTATAATAGGCTCACCGCTACGCCATCGATCTTCGGCTCGCAGCTATAGCTGATTGCGGCATCGCTATCCAAACGCTTCTTGATGCGCTGCTCAAACTCTTCTAGCTCACTGCCATTGAAGACCTTGGCCAGCGACATCATCGGCATCTCGTGCTGCACTTGCACAAAGCCGGACAAGGGCTCGGCACCCACGCGTTGGCTAGGAGAATCACTGCGAATCAACTGGGGAAATTCCCGCTCAATCGCCTCTAAACGGCGAAACAGCGCATCGTATTGCGCATCGGGAATCAGAGGCGCATCGAGGGTATGGTAAAGATAGTCGTGGCGGGCAATCTCGCTACGAAGCTGCTCTAGCTCGGCAACGATGTCTTGCCCGGGGGCATTGTTCTCACTCATTTTGACTGACGCAATTGCCTTAAATCGAAATCGCGGACACGTTGGCGATAATGCTCGATAGTCTGAGCCGTCATCACACTGCGGTTATCATCTTTCAAGTCGCCATCTAGGGCGATGCGCAACGCTTGCGCCGCATCCAACATTAAGTCGAAAGCCTGCATGCTGTTCGCGGCATTTGGCAGCGTCATAAAGAAACATAGACCGCGGGTAGCAAAATCATTGATCTGATTCAAATCAAAGGTCCCAGGGTTAAGCATATTAGCGACGCTGAAGACGACTGGACTCTTGGGATTGCTATCGAAATGACGATGGAAGATGCTCATATCGCCAAAACGCAGGCCGCTGGTGAGCAACGCAGGCAATAGATCCACGCCGTGGAAATCGCGATCGGGTTTGGCCACCACGTTGATCACCAATACTTCGTTATAGTCTTTCGGTGCTTCAGGCTCAGGCTCAGTCAAGCGGGCTTTTTTCTCTGGCGCTGCACGCGCTGGCTCCGGTGCTGCTACCGCAGCTGCCATTGGTTCATCTTCTATCTCGTCGTCAGCAAACAACTGTGCTTGACGAGACTTATCCAGTGGCGCCTTGCTCGGCGCTGGCGCCGGTTCTGCTGGCGTTTCTGGCTCGCTATCGAAATCATCAAGCCCAAGCACTGGGTCCGCGCGCTCTTCACCATGGAACTCACGCTCACGCACTGGCTCGTCTTGGCCTGCGCCCATATTAGAAATCTTATCGCCCGCCCACTGCAACCAGCGTCGTGGTGCACTGACTTGTTCTTGTTCTGGCTGCGCATCGTCATCATCCCAGCCATCGTCATCAAACTCATCGGCTTGGGCGTGCTGTGGCGCAATTGCATCATCGGTGTAGACTTCATCAAACTCGACGGCTTCGACCTCTGACTCTACCTCTTCATCTTCAGCGACGTCTTCGTCTTCCCAACCTTCGGGATCATTTAGATCTTCTTCGTCGACTTCGTCATCCCAATCTTCGTTGTCGTCAAACCCATCGGGGTCAACGCTGTTCTCTGATGGCGCGTCATCGTCGTAATCGTCTTCGTCATCATCGTAGTCATCACCATCGGGATCGGCGCTGTCCTCTGAAGGCGATTCGTCATCAATAAACTCATCGTCATCGCCATTATTGTCGTCATCGACAAAGACGTGCGAGTCTAGCGGATCATCATAATCGTCATCGAAGTCGTTATCGTCGTAGTCGCTGTCATCCTCGTCGTCTACGTCAGCGACAGACAGCTCCACATCTTGGTGTGCCACTGATGTTGCAGAAACACTATCGCTAAACGCTTGCGATTCGGCGTCAACTGCAGCTTGGCGCTGGCCCATTACATGTTTCTGGCGCGCAGACTCACGAGCAGCAGCAACACTGGACTGGCGCGGCAGTTCTTCGTCTTCCTCATCATCGTCGCCTACCGTATCCATCAACACGGGAATCGCATGTTCGCCGCTGGCAATCTTGCGGCGATCTTTGGCACTAAACTCAGAGTTTTTCTGCACCACATGGGCAAATGAACGCTCAACCGAACGCGCACCGCCATTGGGCAGCTCAGAACGGGTTAGCTCTTCGGGGTCGTAATCGGGGATGTTCTTATCTAATTGCACACGCAACTGGCCGCGACGGGCGCGAATGGCAACGAATAAGCCGCGCAGAATGACGCCGACGATTGCGAGGATTAATAGAAGAATTAAAAGTTCGCGTAGCCCCATAAAACTGCTCTATTCCATTAAATGCATTTGCATTGAGTTGTTGTTAAAAATTCTGCTCTATCTGCTAGAACAGAGCCTCCTGTGGGAGCTGCTTCGATCTAGATCCATACCTCCTGTGGGAGCTACTTCGATCTAGATCTGTGCCTCCTGTGGGAGCTGCTTCGATCTAGATCTGTGCTTCCTGTGGGAGCTGCTTCGATCTAGATCTGTGCTTCCTGTGGGAGCTACTTCGATCTGGATCTGTGCTTCCTGTGGGAGCGGGCCTGCCCGCGAAAGAATCTTGTGCTGAATTCAATCGCGGGCAGGCCCGCTCCCACATGAGGCACTGTTCAATCTATATCAATAGCCCCACAGTCAGAGGCTTGCCCTACATTGCTGCCAGCTCAGCTGCCTCTTCAATATCCACCGCCACGATTCTCGAGACACCAGGTTCGTGCATGGTAACACCCAATAACTGGTTTGCCATTTCCATGGTCAACTTGTTGTGGGTGATAAACACAAACTGCACCGAATCGGACATTTCTTTGACGAGGTTCGCATAGCGGCCCACGTTGGCATCATCCAATGGCGCGTCAACCTCGTCCAGCATACAGAACGGTGACGGGTTTAGACGGAAGATCGAGAATACCAAGGCGATCGCCGTCATGGCTTTTTCACCACCAGAGAGCAAATGTATCGTGCTATTGCGCTTGCCAGGTGGACGCGCCATGATCGCTACGCCGGTATCCAACAGGTCTTCGCCAGTCATATCTAGGTAAGCGTGGCCGCCACCAAAGACTTTTGGGAATAGCTCCTGCAAGCCGGCATTGATCTTGTCGAAGGTCTCTTTGAAGCGCGTACGTGTCTCTTTATCGATCTTGCGGATCGCGTTCTCTAGCGTCACCAAGGCTCGTTCTAGGTCTTCGTTTTGCGAGTCTAAATACACTTTGCGCTCAGACTGCTGTTTATATTCGTCGATGGCTGCAAGGTTAATAGCACCAAGGCGCTGCACACGGTTGGCGATCGACTGCAATTCTTCTTCGCAGCCCTTCTGATCCAAGTCTTCGGGGATATTGGCCAAGACAGTCTGCAGGTCGTATTTGGCTTCAAGCAATTGCTCTTGAATCGCCTCGCGTTTGACCATATCGCCTTCGTTACGCAAGCGGTTTTCCATCAACTTCTCACGCAGCGCCGCAGCTGTGCGTTCGAAATGCGAGCGTTGCTGCTCTAAGGTACGTAAGGTGTGCTCGTTGCCATCGGCGCGGGCCTTGGCAGCATTGAGTTGTTCTTCCACCTCTAAGCGCAGCTGCAATTGTGTTTCTAGTTCGGCGCGCTTCATCTCAAGCGGCTCATCAGACTCATCTAATTGGCGCGTCAATGACTCGATGCGCTCTTTAGAGCGCTGCACTTGCGTTGCCATGCGGTCCATCGTGTCACGCACAGAGCGTAGCTGCGAGTTCAAAGACTGCTGCTGCATAGCCAGCTGATGGGCCTGATCTTTATCATGACGCGCCTTCTGGCGGATCTGATCCAAGGCTTCGCGGCGCTCATCACGCTGCTGCAAGAGTTGTTCTTTGCGCTCGGTGTCCTCTTCCATGGTGTCTAAGGCGGCTTGCAGGTTTGAGCGCGCAAGGGCCGTGTTTTCTTCTTCGACACTAAGCTGGCGTTGCAGTTCGTCTAATTCATGCTGCAAACGCTCGCGGCGCAGAGTGGTCTGCTCTACTTTCATTAATTTGGCGCCAAGCTGTGACTTCAATTCGCTGTACTGGCGTGCCGTCTGCGCTATCTGGCGCTGCACATCTTCACGGCGGCTTTCAAGATCACGTAATGTCTGGCGAGCCTCAGTCTGCGTCTCGACCATCTCTTCAACGCGGGACTGCTGAATAGAGATCTGCTCTTCAAGCTTAGAGATCTCGCCTTTGCGCTCTAGCAAACCCGCCTTCTCGTCTGCGGCTTTGCGCACTCGGATCCAGGCTTTGCCCAACCACACGCCTTGGCGGGTGACTACAGACTCATTAGCGGCAAGTTTGCCACGCAGTGCTAAAGCACTCTCGATGTCATCGGCCACATAGATGCCCGCAAGCAATGCCGCGCTATCCCAAGTCGAATCAATCTTGGCGCTCAATAACTCACGCCCGGCGGCCGCTGCAGGCTTGTCGCTAGTTACGCCCGTCTCAACTAATGACAATAGGCCGGCGGGCAATTCAGATAATAGGCTCTGCACATTGTCGATGTTCTCAACACAAATACTCTGCAGATAATCGCCAAGCACGGCCTCTACGGCGGCTTCATAGCCACTGGCCACACGAATGCTCTCGCCAAGGCGCTTGCTCTCGTGCAGTTCGCGGCCCTGCAACCACCGGTTCATGCCTTCGTTGTTGCGCCCAAGAGCAGCTTTTTGCAAAGCTTCCAAAGAGGCCGAACGCCCTTTCAGGCTTTGCAGTTCGCTGCGGGCACGGTCCAAATCACTGGCGATCGCTTGGGCACGGGTGCGCTCTTCTTCGATCGTTTCGGCCAGCTCGCTATTGGTGTTCTGGTGTTGCTCTAGCTGTTCTTCGAGTGTCGACACCTCTATAGAGAGCTCATCGATCACGTCTTGTTCTGGGTTGTCCCCCAAGGACTTCTTCTCTTCTAGCAAACGTTGTTTGCGATCTAGGCCGCGCTCAACGATTTTCTCTAGCTGCTGAATGCGTGACTGCTCAACCTCGGCAATCTGGCGTGGCTCTTCGGCGCGACGGTTAAACTCGTCCCACTCGTTTTGCCACTGCTGCATGCGCTCTTCGGACTCTTCTAAGGCGAATGCTGACTCTTCCTCAAGCGCAGCGGACTCCTCAAGCTTCGGCTCGATCATCTCAAGCTCAGCCTCGAAAGCCTTAATCTTATTCACATCGGACTCAAGCTCGCTTTGCGTTAAACCAAAGCCTTCTTGGGTCTCGATCAAATCGCGCTTTAACTGCGCTGTGCGCTCGATATGGTGTTCGATCGATTGCTCAATCCGAGCAATATCGCTGCCCAGGGTGTAGTAGCGCCCCTGGATCTCGCTTAACTGGTCATTAAACTCGGCGTTATCAACCAAGTGTTGTTCGATCTGCGCATCCACAGCACGCTGGTCAGCCACGGCCGCTTCGATTTTAATCTCAAGGTCTTTGATCACTTCTTGCTTGGCTTCAAGCTCGTCGTTCAAGGCCTTCCAACGCAGGGCATTGTGCTGTGCCGTCAATTCACGCTCTTGCTGCTTTAACTCACCGTATTTTTCAGCCGCCTGCGCCTGACGATGCAAATGCTGCAACTGGCGCCCAAGCTCTTCGCGCAGGTCAGTCAAACGCTCTAAGTTCTCACGCGTACGCTTGATGCGGTTTTCTGTGTCGCGGCGACGCTCTTTGTATTTAGAGATGCCTGCGGCCTCTTCGATGAAGATACGGAGCTCTTCAGGCTTGGACTCGATCAAACGGGACACCATGCCTTGCTCGATGATGGAGTAACTGCGCGCGCCAAGGCCGGTGCCTAGAAAGATGTCGGTGATGTCACGACGGCGACACTTAGTGCCATTGAGCATATAGCCAGAGGTGCCATCGCGGGACACTTTGCGTTTGATAGAAATCTCATTGTATTGGGCATATTCGCCCTTGATGCGGTTGTCACTATTGTCGAACACCAGCTCGATACTCGCCTGCCCCACAGGTTTGCGCTGCCCGGAGCCATTAAAAATGACATCCATCATGTTCTCGCCACGCAGGTTCTTGGCAGAGCTCTCCCCCATGACCCAACGCACGGCGTCGATGATGTTCGACTTGCCGCAGCCATTAGGGCCGACAACTGCACACAGATTACTGGGGAAATTAACGGTGGTGGGATCAACGAATGATTTGAACCCGGCCAATTTAATACATTTCAAACGCATGAATGACTCTGATGCTCAGGCCCCGGTGTAATCCGAGGTTTTATTTAGATTTATTTAATTCTATATGTGGGAGCGGGCCTGCCCGCGAAAAAGTGCCACACCCCACACCACAACCAATAACCGCTAAGTTTATCCGATCTACCCAACAATGACACAAAAAATTCTCATACTGAGAAGCCAATCGAGAGATTATCCATCAACGCCTTAGACACCCAACGAATACCATTCATTTAGAGGGAGTAATTGCACCCGCTTTCTAGACAAGAGTTAGCAAGCTAAGTAAGCTTCGGGCACTAAATGATTTAGCCTACTGGAACTGTCACGCTTTTATGAAAATCCATTCTTGCCATCGCGCCTCCCTAGCTAGCTGCATATTATTATTTGCATCCCCATTTAGCTTGGCTGACACGCCGCTCGGTTGGCTTAATCGTGATTTCCCAAGCGCCTATACACAAACAGCCCGCACAATTGATTTGCAACTCGGCGCCATCGCCGTAAACGAAGACATCGATGTATTGAACATTCGCGACGACATCCTTGCCGGCACCCGACGTTTGGAAGGCGACAGCGGCGACTTAGATGGCCAGAAAATCGATTTACAGGTCGGCATTACTGCGACCTTGAGCGCATTTTATCGCAGACAAGAGCAGAGCCTTACCGTCGATCTTGGCGAAGTCAGTTCCGTAGACCTTACCTCGCTGGATAATACACTCGATACAAGCTCTACTGCCTATGGCTTTAAATGGAATTTTTTCGAATCAGGCTATTTTGATAATACCTCTCCTTGGCATGCTGCAAGCCTAGAAGTCACCCGCTTAGAAAATCAATCACAGAACTTCACAGGCAACGTCAAGAAGATCGCGTTAGATTCCATTGAAGTAATTTTCACTAATCCACAAGAGTTTCGTTTAGAAAACTTAGAGGATGAGGGTTGGAGCGCCAGGCTGATCTACAGCTTTCCATTAAACACTGTCATGACCACTAGCGTCTGGGCCGGCTACTCTGAATCCGAATCCACCTCTGGCACCAATTCCGATATTTCTGTCGAAGTATTCAAGCAAGCTTTTCTCCAAGCCTTTGCAACAGAAGAGAGCCATATTAAATTTGGCGCAGGGCTAAACTGGCAAATCACACCGCGCATTCCACTGCAAGTCAGCTATGAGTATTTAAGAATCAATAAGAGTGAAACAAATGTTGAAGGAAACAGCCTAAACTCGGTGCTGCCTTCCTTTTTACGCGGGGACAACCTTACTAACTCAAGCGGTGCAGGCAATCATACCGTTCAAGGCAATTTATCCTACTGGTTAACCCCAAATTTTAATATCAGTTTATCTGCTAAGGTATTTTCCAATCAATTTCTTGGGGTTTTACCACATTTCAATAATCCGTTAAGTGGGTCATTCTCAGATCAACCCTATGGCTATGCTGGTTTGAGCGTAGGATTTGCAATCTAACCCCCCCATTTAAGGCTAAATTTTAGCTTTATTTTATGTTTCTATAAAAAATCAACTGCAAACCCACGTGTTTAGTAGCTTTCTGTCATATTTTTGTGATTAAATCTTGCAATCTAGAAAAAAATCAAGCAATAAGACAATTAGCCGTTAAATCTAGCATTGTCTAAGCGCGCAACTTCAATCTTTGAACTGCAACACCCCAGCGGATTACTGAGGAAAAAAGCATGTATAAGAATCGTCCCAGCACTGTCACTTTATCTCGTCTCGCTTTAGCAGGCTTTTTTGCACTTGCTGGCGGGGTTGCACAAGCACAGACGTTTACATTGCAGAACAACCAACTGCAAATTACCGGTGGCAGCGGCACAACATTCTCTTCCCAGACGCAAACAATCTCATCGGCGGGTGTGGTTGGCACTTTTATTGATGTGCCCTCTACAAACGGAGTGGGCATTCCTAGTTTTAACTTTACAATAGTGCCTAATGGCGTGCCTGATGGCAGCTACGACTTCCGAGTTGCTGTCACCATCGACGACGATGCCAATGACCGCCGCATGGAAGCAAAGATAGAAAAACTCACTTTGACTGTGGCGGGCACGACTATCACTGGCACCATTCCAGTGGCGACTAATCCAAATGGTTTGCGTGTTTTAGGCCGAGACGGTGGTAACACTTTGCAAGTAGCACTAAATGTCGCTAACGACCAGGCCTCTGGCCCCATCACAGTCAGCGGCGGCACTGTTAGTTTTAACGCCTCTACCCTAATTGATAGAATCCGCAGCTCAACCACGACTGCATTTGATACCTATATCCTAAAAGAGTTTGATCAACCTGCCACCTATACTTATCGCATCGCGGTTCAACAGACATCTGGCCCTGCACCACTGAACTTCGGCACCACTCAGCCAGCCTTTACTGCACTGCCAAAAGTTGCTGCTGGCGATGTAGTGCCCAATACGGCTTTCTTATTGAATTCAAACGAGCTTGCAACTGGGTTCACCTCGGCTCCAACAGTCACTGGTAAATTCAATGTTGTCTTCATCTCATCCGGTTCAAGTGGCAGTGGCGGCGGCGGTGGTACGACTAACGTAGCTACTGGCACTACTGAATTAACTGACACGGTTAATAATATTGTTATCCCTACTGAAGGTGAAGTATCAGCAGAGGTGGTGACGGCCGTAAACTCGGCTGTTGAAACCACTAACAATCTGCTTACTAACGCTTCTGAGCAAATCACCGCGGGGACGTTGACTGCCACCCAAGCTCTGACAACACTAACAGCAGCCAATAGCGCATTGGACAAAGCAGGTACCGCTAAATCGACAGCCGGTGGTAGCGGTGTTAGTTCCTCAGCGAGCACAACAGCGGTAACGAATATCGCCAACGTCGTTAGTGCCCTTGCAACATCTACTACGCCTTTAACTGATGCTCAAAAAGAACAAGTCGCAACAGTAGTAACAAGCACCGTAACTAGTGCTACCAAGCTTATTACCGCAGACACACCACGCTCAGAAATTTTGAGCCTAGTAGAGGCCACCTCCAAGCTATTGCAAAGCTCTAACGATGCCACTGGCACTATCAAACAAGCGTTGGTCACTCAGCTGCAGGCGCTCTCAACATCAGCCACACAAAAAATTCTGCCAACCCTACCTGAAAGCATTCGCGGTAACGTTGACCTCAACTCCATTGATGCTATTCGAACTTTAGCGTCTGCCAAAGCTACGGTGACAGAAATTGTACAAAAGACTTCGCCAGTCGTTTGCCAGGCTCCTGATTATAGTGGACATTGGTCTTCGTTTCGCAGCGATACCTTTGCCGATCACGAGAATATTTGGCACAATCCTGATTCCGGTTATCGAAAAGACTTAGCTACCTATCAAGCATGCATTGAAGCAAACGGCACAGCAAGCTCCCTCGTAGTTGAAGAAGGAGGTAATCTGTTTGCTGCAACCGCCGAACAACCCGTGTTCAACAATGCAAATGGTAGTCTTCTTGTTACTTACGCTGGCGCCACTTACGCTGCGGTCTCCAATACTCAAAGGATAGTGCCATCACTTTTGAGTGACGGTTTATATACATTGCCAGACGGTCGTCTCCTATATGTAAATGCAGGTAATGCGTTGGAAGTCACTGGCGGTGCATTGAACAATGACGCAATGGGTGCTGCCATTATCAATGCAGGCTTCACGCCTCTAACTGGGCCCGACGGCACCGTCATGATTGATTTGGGCAATAACCAACGTTTTGCCGGTGCATTTGCATTGGATAATCTCGGTAACAACAGCACAGCGTGCAACTCAGTAAGCTTTAATTCCCCCTCTGGAGACCCAACAAACGCGGCCTATGTCTTCGAGATGGTATGTAGTGATGGAGCAAAACAACGCATCGTTCCGTTTCCGCAAAGCAACGTGTTCTTCGACACGGTAACGAATGCCGGCTTCAATGTAAGCACCGACCGCAATACCGGTATCATCAGCATCGAAGGCGTGGGCAATGTACGCCCTAGCTTCTTCGTGAATCCGTTGTCATTAGCGGATACTACTTACTTGAACGCGAATAAAACGGCTGAAGGAATTGCCGTACGCGCAACCGATGCCAACAGTGACGGTAAAGTGGATTATGAAATCCTAAGCTCTGATGGTGTACAAGTCTTATACGGTCAATAACTTTCAACATAGGGGGCTATCGAAAAATAGCCCCCTATTTGATGGCGCACCTATAGCAACAACCCAAATCAATCTGTACTCGAATCTCAAAAAGTTCGGCAAGTGTTTTGCGTTCTTAGCAAGCCACTTATGTATAAACAGAGCAGCCTTATGAGCCTCATCAATCTCTTCAGCACCTTTGTCATCACAGCGATTTCATTGTTTGCCCTTAAACCTGTGGCCAGCAAAGTTGGGCTGATTGACATTCCTGGTGGCAGAAAGATTCATAAGACCCCTACTCCACTAGTTGGAGGTGTTGGAATCTATGCTGGCGTTTTGTGTATGAGCCTGTTCACGCCCGAGGTTCTACTCCACTATTTCGCGATGCTTGCCATATCTGGGCTTGTGCTGCTTATTGGCATTTTCGATGATGCGCGCGAATTAAAAGTTTCTGTGCGCATGGGCGCCCACGCCTTCGCTGCTTGGCTGATGGTTGTTGTTGCAGGCAATCAGCTACTTTCACTGGGCAATATACTCGCTCTTGGCCCTGTTGAGCTTGGGGTGTTAGCAATTCCAATAACCATTTTCGCTACTGTCGGTGTGATCAACGCCGTCAATATGACCGACGGTATTGATGGACTTTCAGGTGGTTTAGTCCTTCTGTCACTGATCTTCATCAGTATCGTGGCATTCGCCTCTGGCCATAGCCCCATGCTGCAATTTAATACGCTGTTGATTTGTGCGCTATTAGCCTTCCTCGCGCTTAACTTCCGCTTGCCCTGGAAACGCAGCGCCATGATTTATTTGGGCGATGCAGGCAGTACACTGTTAGGCTTTATACTCACTTGGATTATTATTGAAGCAACTCAAGGCCCAGATGCGATGATGGCCCCCGTCTATGCGCTATGGTTTTTAGCAGTACCACTGATAGACACTGTAAGCTTGTTGATTAAGCGCCCATTACGCGGCTGCAACCCTTTTTCAGCGGGAAATGACCATGTGCACCACCGCTTAATCGCAGCAAGTTTTAGCCATGAGCAAACCGTTATAGGGCTTTATATTGTAAGCATCATTACTGGTAGCATTGGTTTGTTAGGATATTTTTACCAAGCTAGCGAAGCTTTCATGTTCTTCGCCTTTATGGGTTTATTTGGCATCTATATGGCCTGGGCAAAACTTTGCAAACTTATCCCTGCCTTTTCAGTCAAGGTACAAGCTAACTAGTTCAACACTTCAGACCTACCATCCTATAGTCCCTCCCTACAATTTGTGTTCTAATTGGGCGCTATATTTTTCTGAAGTTTCACCTTTTTAATCGAATTACAACCCCTAGCGCAAACCCAAGGAATTAGAAATCATGAAAAGTCGTAGTACACTTTTTCAAATACGAAATATCATCATAGTGGGAATGCTAGGGCTAACTAGCACAATAGATGCCGCCGCGCCGGCCACTTTTACTCTCGAGAACAATCAGCTAACCATCTCAGGTGGTAGTGGTACTACATTTTCTACGCAAACCGCCACAATATCCTCTGCGGGTGTGGTGTCTACAATCGCCAACGTTCCTTCCACTAACGGAGTAGGAATTCCTAGCTTTGCGTTCACCTTAGTACCCAGCAACGTTCCTGATGGCAGTTATGATTTCAGAGTTGGTGTCACAATCGATGACAACGCTAACGATCGCCGTATGGAAGCAAAAATCGACAAACTGACACTAACGGTCGCGGGCACAACCGTGACGGGCACTATCCCTGCTGCCGGTAACGCATTACGAGTATTAGGGCGCGACGGAGCCAATACTTTGCAGGTGGCTCTTTCTACTACCAATAATCAACAAAGTGGGCCAATCACGGTTAGTGGCGGAACAGTTAGCTTCAATGCCTCAACCTTGATTGATCGCATTCGTTCTTCGACAACTACCTCGTTCGATACGTATATTTTGAAAGAGTTCGAGCAAGCGGCCACCTACACCTACCACATCGCTGTGCAGCAATTAGCAGGTGCACCCGCCACTCTAGATTTCGGCACTACACAACCCGCTTTCACCTCTCTTCCAAAAGTCGGCGTCGACGTGTCTTCCCCTGCAACTTTTTCATTGAATTCTTCTGAACTGGCTACTGGGTTCACCTCGGCCCCCTATGTCAAAGGCGAATTCAATGTTGTTTACATCGCGCCTAGTTCAAGCGGTGGTGGTGGTGGCACAGGCGGGTCGAACGCTGAAGTAACACAAGGCACAGCAAATCTAGAGCAAGAGTTGGCGAACATTCCTGAAATCTCTACCGACACACCGCCTTCGGCTGACACTGTGGCGAAAATTGAAACAGCGGTAACAAATGCTGGGACTGTTGCAGCACAAGCCGCTGCTGCCGCCGCTGCAGGCACACTGACGCCATCGCAAGCAATCGCCACCCTATTGCAAAGCAACAAAGCTGTTGAGTTGGCCGGCAAGGCTAAGCAAGCAGGTGCCACGTCTTCTACTAGCGCTTCAACTAGCGTACTTACCAATATCGCTAGCGTGTTTTCGGGATTGAGCAACAGTGGCACAACAATCAGCGACACACAAAAGGCGCAACTGGCCACTGAAGCTAAAAAAGCCATCGACAATGCTAAAGCGCTAATCAAAGAAGGCGAAGGCGGCACTACGCAAGCCGAACTTATTGCTTTAGTCGATGCCGGTGCGCAGTTGCTCAATAATATGACTAAACTTAACGGCAATGTGGTACCCGACGACGTGGTAACGAGCGTCAACACCCTTTCTACCTCCGCTATCAGTAATTCACTACAGGGGGTAGAGGCAGCAAATGGTATTGATCGTAATGACCCCGTTGCAGTTCGCAATTTTTTACAAAGCAATCCAGCGGCCAAAGAAAAGGCTGTGGAAAAAACGCCTAAGACAGCAATGAGTGTCAAATTTTCATTGACTTTTAATGCGGTCTCAACGTCTTGCGATTCATCAATTCTAGATGCTCTTCGTAATGATGTTGCCAATGCATCGGGCATCCCTTTATCAAGAGTAGTAATCACTACTGCCAACTGTGACAACAATAACCAAACACAGGCCTTGCTGTCTGGCGGCAATATTTTGGCGGCCACAACAACACCAACAATTGCAATCGAAGACAACGGCAGATTCATTTACTCTACCGATACTGAAAAATACGTAGGCCGCTCTATCGCACGCTTAGTGCCAAGCTCTATTCCCACGGGCACTAGCGCGTTGCCAAATGGCAAGACTCTCATTGTGCAAGCTGGCATCGCGACAGAAGTTTCTCCTACAGCGCTGGACGAGGAAACTTTCGGGGCTGCGGTAAGCAGTGCTGGGTACCAGCTGTCATACAATGACAATGGGTCAATCGGAATCGATTTAGGCAATAACGAGTCTTTCTCTGGTGCCTTTGCCTACAATGACGTGGGCACAGCCACTAGCTGTGGTGCAGTGACGTTTACAGCACCTGTTGGCAGCCCAACTGATCCGAACTACGCCTTCATTGCCAACTGTGCAGACGGGGCTGCCCAACGCATTACACCGTTCGCACATACCAATGCATTCTATGCAACCTTGTCCACTGAAGGGATCAGCGCCACAACTGATCGCAACACTGGCATCGTGACTATTCCTAACATTGGTAGCTTCAAGCCAAGCTTCTTTGTAAACCCACTAAGCTTGAACGACACGGCTTATTACAATGCTACAAAGAATGCTGATGGCATTGCCTTCCGCGCCACTGATGCGAATGGCGATGGCAAAACAGATTACGAAGTAATCAGCGCCACAGGCGTGCAGCTTCTGTACGGCCTATAATCGCTAAACCCGGCGAGGGAGTGTTATCTCAAACTCCCTCGCCGCTTTTGCAGCCATCTCCTCCAACGCCCGCTGCAACCCAACACGCCCCGATTCACTGCCATGCACAATCCGAATCTCACGAGGCCATCGCTTCATCCCCCGAACAAACGCCAATAAGTCCGCCTGATCCGCATGAGCCGAATACCCCCCAACCATCTCAACCCGAGCCCGAATAGAGTAACTTTCCCCATCCAACTCAACCTGAAACAATCCACCCTGTGGAAGCTTGCCTTGTGGGAGCGGGCCTGCCCGCGATTGACCCTCGGTATCCATCCCCCTAGATTTCAAAATTTCAAACCCCGGCGTCCCCGGCACCTGATACCCCACAAACAACACATTATGAACAGGATCCCCCAACATCGCCTTCAAGTAATTCACAATGCGCCCGCCTGCTGCCATGCCACTAGCCGCAATCACAATGGCCGGCTTCTTAGTCTTCGCTAAGTAATTCACCAAGCGCATATGGTCATCATGAGAATCAACAGTCAATAAACTATCAAAATTCAAAGGGTGCCGACCGGCATCTACCCTTTCCAAGGCTTCCTCGTCCCAAAAGGGTTTGAGCTCTCGATAAACCTTAGTGAACTTGGCAGCTAATGGAGAATCAACAACAATGGTGATTCCTTTTAAAAGATTTAAAGAGCCTTCCTTGGAAAGTGTGCCATGTGGGAGCGGGCCTGCCCGCGATAATTCCACCTCACTTTTCGCGGGCAGGCCCGCTCCCACATGAGGATATTTTCTAGCATCTGTTTCAATCCCCCCTTTTCCCTCTGCTCCACTTTCCAGCTCATGAATAATCGACTCAAACTCATACAACAACTCCTGAGTCCTGCCAATACTAAAGGCTGGGATCAACACACTCCCCCCATCACTCAAGGCTTTCTCAACTAAAGCTTTTAACCGCAACCGACGGGTTGTACGGTCCTCATGCACACGGTTGCCATAGGTACTCTCAATCACCAAAGTGTCTGCATGTTCCGGTGATATAGGCGCAGGCAGTAAAGGTGCGTGCGGGGCTCCTAGGTCGCCAGAGAACACCGTGCGGTGCTCACGCCACTCATCATCACTCGATGCACGTGATTGATGCTCAATTTCCACATAGGCCGAGCCAAGAATATGCCCCGCGCGTTGTAGGCGCACACGCAATTTTAACAAAGGCGAGTCCATCAATGGGTACCACTGCTTATAGGCCAGCGGCATCAATTTTTTTTGCACTTTTCTCAAAAACTGTTTTACGAGTTTTTCATCACGCGTAAACCCAATCTTAAACGCATCCTCAATCACCAAGGGCAATAACTTAGCACTGGGGTAGGAACACAGAATGGGGCCTTTGAACCCTGCAGCTAGCAGGTAAGGCAAACGCCCGATATGATCAATGTGGACATGGGTGACAATCAAAGCGCGAATTAGCGACAGGTCGAAGTCAATAGACTGCCCATTCTGGGCTTCTTGCCCTTGGAACAAACCGCAATCGACAAGCAGGTGCAGCATATCGCTAGCGATATAACGGTGGCAGCTGCCAGTAACGCCGTTGGCAGCGCCGTGGTGTTGGAACTGAGGGTAGGCCTGGGTCATTGCGTTGAGCTTGTTTTAGGTAAGGGAAAATACCACTTACCCTAAATAAAGACCCAAAACTTGTTCCTGTCAAATTACACAGCCATAATCGCTGCAATAATTAGCCAATCAACGCCGCGGAGCCACCATGCGCCATTGGGTCAACGAAGCCATACGTAAAATAGATGCCGACTTTCAGCGCACTGCCGACACCCATCTTATTAAACTCCCCCTGCCCTGTTACCCAGGGGTAGACATCTATTTGAAGGATGAGAGCACACACCCAACCGGGAGCCTAAAGCACCGTTTAGCGCGATCATTGTTCCTCTACGGGCTTTGCAATGGGCATATCAATCAAGACACCCCAATCATAGAGGCTTCCTCAGGCTCCACAGCCGTGTCAGAAGCCTATTTTGCACGCTTAATAGGCTTACCCTTTATCGCGGTAATGCCGGCAAGCACGGCCAAAGAAAAGATCAAGTTAGTCGAGTTCTACGGTGGCCAATGCCATTTTGTTGAGCGCGGTGAGCAGATATACGCAGAGGCAGAACGTTTAGCAAATGAGAAGAATGGCCATTACATGGACCAATTTACCTATGCCGAACGCGCAACAGATTGGCGAGGCAATAACAATATTGCCGAAAGCATTTTTAAACAAATGGAACAAGAGCGCTTTCCCCTGCCCCGCTACCTAGTGATGAGCTGCGGCACTGGCGGTACGTCATCTACATTAGGCCGTTATATTCGCTATCGCCGGTTTGATACTGAATTGGTAGTAGTGGACCCAGAAAACTCCGTTTTCTACGACAGCTTTATGACCGGCGACAAGACCCTTACAAGCGATTCCGGAAGTCGGATTGAAGGTATTGGAAGACCGCGAGTGGAACCTTCGTTTACGCCTGGAGTAATCGATAGAATGATTCAAGTGCCAGATGGCGCTTCGATTGCGACTTTGCGTTGGTTGGAGAAGGTAATCGGCAGGAAGGTTGGTGGATCGACGGGGACGAATCTTTGGGGGGCGCTGCAGTTAGCGAAGGAGATGCATGAGCATGAGGATCAGGGGTCTATTGTGACGGTGCTTTGTGATACTGGGGAGAGATATTTGCATAGTTATTATGATGAGGAATGGGTGCATGAAAAATTAGGAGACATCGAAAAATGGGGCGAGCATCTTAAAATCTGATAAGAAATAGCTGTTTTTCATATGCTACATACTAGATAGATCAACCTAGTTGAGTAGCTCAAAGTATTTTCTGTCTCTTATACACATCTCCGAGCCCACGAGACTAGGCATGATCTC
>OJGX01000141.1_pt1 | contig 37811 bp, 32 predicted proteins | sample 1594661 | NCBI WGS metagenome assembly OJGX01 (sample SAMN05416839, study PRJEB24817) | seawater metagenome | isolation source: Sea water | place: Canada:Atlantic | collected 2013-07 | reverse complement strand
GTTGGTCCAGGTACGCGAGGATATCGGATTCAATCAATTCAGATGCGTGAGACATAACAACTCCTTAGAAATACCCTTCGCGTTTTTTCTGTTCCATGGAAGCAGCAGCATCATGGTCGATCACCCGGCCCTGGCGCTCTGATGTCTTGGTCAACAGCATTTCCTGAATAATCTCAGGCAACGTCGCCGCCTCGGACTCAACCGCACCGGTTAACGGATAACACCCGAGGGTACGGAACCGCACCATCTTCATTTCCGGCTTTTCGCCAGGCTCAAGCGGCATGCGATCGTCATCCACCATAATCAGCGTGCCATCGCGCTCCACCACCGGGCGTTCTGCGGCGTAATACAGCGGCACAATGTCGATGTTCTCCAGATAGATGTACTGCCAGATATCCAGCTCCGTCCAGTTGGACAGCGGAAATACCCGAATACTCTCGCCCTTGTTGACCTTGCCGTTATAAAGGTTCCACAGTTCCGGGCGTTGATTTTTCGGGTCCCAGCGGTGGAACTTGTCACGGAAGGAATACACCCGCTCCTTGGCCCGGGACTTCTCTTCATCCCGACGGGCACCACCGAAGGCGGCATCAAAACCGTGCTTGTCCAGTGCCTGCTTGAGGGCCTGAGTTTTCATCACATCAGTGTGCTTGGCACTGCCGTGGGTAAACGGCCCGATGCCCTGGGCAACGCCTTCCTGATTAGTGTGCACAATCAGCTTCAGGCCAAGGCGATCTGTCAGTTCATCCCGGAACTTGATCATCTCCCGGAATTTCCAGGTTGTATCAATATGCATGAGCGGAAACGGCGGCTTGCCGGGCGCGAAAGCCTTCATCGCCAAGTGAAGCATGACTGCCGAATCCTTGCCGATGGAATACAGCATCACCGGGTTATCAAACTCAGCGGCGACTTCGCGAATGATATGTATAGACTCGGCCTCAAGCTGTTTGAGATGAGTTTTCTTGGGGGGCGTGAGAGTCATAGCAATCCTTTAGCTCCAAAACGTGGCAATAGTATTCAAGAATTCGTCCAACTGATCGGCAGGAAGCGCATTAATCCCGGCTGCCGCCTTCCGCCCTCCTCCGGTCGGAAACTGGCGTGCAACCTCATCGGCACCAGAGCGATTGTTCAAAGGCGCACGAATACTCACCAGATAGGTATTATCAGCCTTTTCAGTAACAATCGCACAGGCTTTGTCGGGGTTCCGATTGGCCAGCTCATTGCCCAGCACACCGCTTACCCGGCGCGCCCAGGCCTCATCGGGCAGCTTCACCACCAGTGATGAAGCAGATTCTGTAAGGACGGGCGCCGCCAACCCCTGGGACATATCCGCTTCGTAGCCATCCCTCAGTTGCTGCCATGCAACGGGGGCCGAGGCAATCAAATCCAGAGGATCTGAAAACTTCACGAATTCCCGGTACAAATCCGCCGGGTGGAAGTGCAAGTCCTCAACCGTTGAGCCATAGCCGTTATAGTTGATGCAAACACCGAGTGTTTTGAGCGCCTCGGTCTGTTCAGGCGACAACCCCGCCTTGGCCGCTAGCTCCTCACCTACTGCATTGAGGTTGTCACCAAAAGCCGCCACAATCGCCCAGTTATGGAACTGGCCGCCAAGATGTTGATCTACCAACAAGCTGGTGCAAGTAGTAGGTTGGGTATCGATCAGCGCCGTGAATTCCAGCGCGTCTGGCAGCTCGTCACCCGGGAAGTGGTGATCCACGTAGAAAATGGAACAGCCAGCCGCAAGCAGCGCATCCACTGAATCACGGTTTTTATCGAGGCTGATATCGAGAATAGAAACGCTTGCAGGCTCGTTGGCTGGCACCTGTTGTGCCAGTTCGATATCCCGCTTCACACCCGTAATCAAGGTGCTTTCTTTCGGTTCTGCCAGGCGAAGCTGAATCAAAGCACAGATGCCGTCCGCATCGCCATTGAATACGTCGTAGATGGGCATAGCTACTCTTCAAACGGGGTGAGTTAGTTCTTAAGCTGCAGCCTTTGCCATCACATCAGTGAGTACTGAACAAGTCTTTTCAATCTCAGCCTGAGTCAATGTGGGATGCACCAGAAACATCAAACTGGTCTCACCCAGCTCCATCGCTATGGGCAAACGCTCTTCTGGCCGCCAGTCCGTGCCATCAAACGCCTTCTCCAGGTACACCTCCGAGCAAGAGCCGGAGAAACACGGCACGCCAGCCTCCATGATTTCCTGCTGAATCCGATCTCGATCCCAACCTTCACGGAGTTGGTCCTGTTCCACAAACACATAGCACTTATAGGCACCGTGTTCGACGTTCCCGGGCACTTCCGGGACACGGAGCCCGGGCAACTGACGGGCAGCTTCCCAGATAGCTTTGGCGTTGCGTTGACGGGCTGCCCGCCAATCCGGCATGCGCATTAACTGTATACGGCCAATCACGCCCTGCATTTCGGTCATCCGCCAGTTGGTTCCAAAACTCTCGTGCAACCAACGGAAACCCGGAGGATGCTCATGCTCGTAGACAGCATCCCAGCTCTTACCGTGATCCTTATAGGCCCACATGCGTTTCCACAAATCACGATCGTTGGTGGTGACCATGCCACCCTCGCCGCCCGTGGTCATAATCTTGTCCTGGCAAAAAGACCAGCAACCGACGTGGCCAATCGAGCCCACCGAACGCCCCTTGAAACGGGCACCATGGGCTTGGGCACAATCTTCAATCACGTACAGGCCATGCTCTTCAGCAAGCGCCATAAAGCCATCCATTTCACAGGGCCACCCTGCCAGGTGAACACATATAATTGCCCTGGAACGAGGGGTAAGCACCTTGCGAGCAGATTCCGGCGTAATATTCTGGGAATCCCGGTCTATTTCCGCAAATACCGGTGTGGCACCGGCAGTTACAATACTGGACGCTGAAGCAAGAAACGTACGGGGCGTTACTACCACTTCATCACCCGGGCCAATACCGAGCCCCTTCAGTGCCAGATCCAATGCCAAGGTGCCGTTGGCCAAAGCAATGGCATACTCAGAGTCGGAAAAGCCTGCAAACTCACACTCGAATTCACGGCACTCCCGCCCTGTCCAGTAGTTCACTTTGTTTGAAAGCAAAACATTGCGCACAGCTTTGGCCTCTTCCTCGGTAAAGGAGGGCCATGGAGAGAAAGGTCCGTTAAGCATTTAATACTCGATTGTAGTGAAATTTCAGGGGTGCAAAGCCTTTGCAGGAGTCCCGGCGACTACCAGTCGGTCAGGCACATTCTTTGTAACTACAGCTCCCATACCAACAACAGCAGCCTCGCCAACCTCAAGCAATTGACGCACGGAGGCACAAGCCCCTACCCAGCTCTGTTCTTTAAGGATAACACCGCCGGCCAATACGGCATTGGGGCTGATATGGGCAAAATCACCGATCATACAGTCGTGTTCAATTACTGCACCGGTGTTCACTATCACACCAAGCCCAACACTGGCGCACGCGTTTATGGCAGCGTTTGCGAAGACGACAGAGCCGGCGCATACCCGAGCGTAGTCGCTCACCGTTGCAGCAGGATGGATAATACTCACGATATTTGCACCAGCATCTCTCAGTCGTGCTTGTTTAGAGCCCCTGATAGCATTGTTACCAATACCAACAACGACTCCATCAAACTCGTTAAGATCCTCTAGTAATGCAGCGGTATCGCCTTGCACCCGCCAAGGGCCGTTAACAGTCACTTTCGGCCAGGCATCATCGAAGAAAACGATCTCTTGCCAGCCAGAGCACTCGGCGGCATCTGCCACCACTTTACCATGGCCGCTGGCTCCCAGAATGGCCAACCGCATCAGTCCTCATTCCCGGTAAACTTGGACATCGTCGCTTCCCCCTCACCGCTAATGCCATCGCGAACCAACACTTTCTTAACAGTGAGAACAAGAATTTTCAGGTCCAAAAGGAATGATTGATTATCCACATACCATACATCCAGCTTGAACTTTTCTTCCCAGGAAATAGCATTTCGCCCATTGACCTGAGCCAAACCCGTCAGACCCGGGCGCACCTCGTGTCGGCGGCGCTGTTCCTTTGAATACAGTGGCAGATATTCCAGCAACAACGGACGGGGACCCACCAAGCTCATATCACCCTTTAGCACATTCCAAAGTTCCGGCAACTCGTCCAAGCTGGTTGAGCGCAGGAATTGACCAAAAGACGTAAGTCGTTCTGAGTCCGGCAGAGCATTGCCCGTCAAATCAACCGAATCTTTCATGGTCCGAAACTTAATCATTTCAAAGGACTTACCGTGCATTCCAGGGCGTATTTGCCTGAAAAAAATAGGGGATCCAAGCTTTTTCCGAACCAAAAGGGCGACGCCAAAGATTACTGGCATTGACAGTATAAGTACAAGAACTGAGACTAGAATATCGAAGAATCGCTTCAACATTATGAACTCATTGCAGGAAAAGAGTGGCAGAAAGCTTCTCGGCTAATTTCCCATACTCGTACTGTTCCAACGCTGCTTTGCGCGCATTGTCACCGAGCCTTTCTCTCTCGTGAGGAGGCATCCGATACATTGACAGTATAGCATCCGATAACTTTTGAGGCTTTTCCGGCTCAACTTCAAAACCACAGTCAGCATCTCTTATTGGATGGTAATCACCAGAGTCTATGTAATAGAGAACAGGTTTCCCTGAAATCATATAGTCGAATAATTTGTTAGGAGAAACACCGAAGCGATACATCGGCTGATTCTTCGCCCCAACTACAAGAACATCAAAGACCGTCAACATTGAGGGAATCTGTTTCTTTCCGATGTAATCTAAAAAAGTGATATTGTTTAAATTTAGTTCTGCAACCCTGTTTATCAAAATTTCTTTATCTTTTCCACCACCCACGAGAACAAAGTGTATAGCCGGATGTGATTTTAACAGCGCCGCCGCCTCAATGAGGTTACTCAGATCATTGGCCAATCCGAACGTCCCAGTATATCCAACCAAAAATTTATTTTTTGGGATCAAACCTAGCACATCACTATTAAGTGGCTCAGGATTCAATACCTCATCCTTAGAAAAGCCATTAGGAATCCAGGTAAATTTCTCACTAGGCAGCCCCCGTGACACCATATGATCAACAGAATTTTTAAGGTTAGAAATAACTGCGTCAGAATCTCTATAGGCTCTATCTTCAACCCATTGCATCAACCGAACCAAAGGATTTTTCGGTGAATAGCCGCCTATCTCGATTAATGTTAATGGCCAAATATCGCGTACCTCGAATAACAAGCGCGCACTATACTTTTTCGCTAGCCGTTGGGCTCCCAAAAAAGCTAGAGGCGACGGCGAAGACACAAGCACCGCATCAGGCCTATCAAAAATTACTGAAGGAAGCTTTAAGATTCGCAGTGGAAACAGGAACCAATTAAGAACCCGCATTTTACTGTGCGCTTCGCCGTAACGTGGCATATTAACCCATATAAAATCAAAGCCTTCAGCGGTTTGAACTTTAAACTGCTTCTGGAAAACCGGCTTTTCTCGCAACAGATGATGCGATGATGATGCGATTAAACAAACTTTATACCCGAGTTTGGCCAGTTCAGTCGCTAAATAATAATGCCTTCCACCCAAGCCCGTATCGGGAGTGGACCCATATTGGTTTATAATCCACACTGTCTTCATTTTATAGATCTGATTTTTTTTGCAGGGTTGCCGGCATAGACACATTTGTCAGGTACGTCTTTGGTAACAACGGCACCTAGGCCCACAAGTGAACTTTCACCGATAGTAACCTTTTGATGGGTGCAGCTATTCGGAGCAATCCAGGCGTTTTTGCCGACAACGACACCACCACTTAATTCTGCACATGCAATAATAAACGCTCCATCTTTTATCAAACAGTTATGTGCGACATGAACCAGATTATCAATTTTCACGTTGTCTTCTATTATAGTGTCAGATAGCGTTCCGCGCGCTACAGCTGTGCAAGAACCAATTTCAACATTGTCACCAATTACAACTCCGCCCAAGTGGGGAAACCGCAACGGTGTCCCGTCTGCCAAGCGCTCAAAACCAAAACCATCTCCGCCAATAGAAGAACACGACCGAACTCTGCTGTTTTTTCCTATGCGTGTGCCTGCATGCAAAACAACGTTGTGCTCAATAACGGTGTTCTCACCAATTACACAGCCATCTTCAATAACGACATTCTCGCCAATAACTGCGGTCGGATGAATTTCAGCAGGTTTTCCCCAGCTTGAAAATCCAATGTCCGTCTCGAGCAAATTCAGGGCGCGAATGAAATCTAATCTTGGGTTATTACTAAAAATAAACCCATTGCGCTTCAAATTCTGTTCACTTGGTATTTCCGATGAGATCAGCCCAAGGCCTGTCAAATCAGATGTTAAGGATTTTGAGAACGCCAAATCAGAGGTCATAGCTTGATCTAACGAACTTACGCTTTCTAACCTAACATCAACACCTTGCCAGACGAGATTCAGACTATTTGCGATTTTGGAAATATTGATGCTTTTATTTAGTTTATAACCCATCTGACCACCTCAAAACTTTCAGCATACCCAGCGCCAATTTGGACACCCCTTGCTTTGGCTAAAGAAAATATAAACTCATAGCTCATATAATCACGTCCAGATTGTGACTCGTAACACTGAAGCGCGGAAAACTTTGCCCTTACATGTTCTGGTTTAAGTTTCACGAAGCAAGTCGTGTCAAATGAAAGGTTATTCCAGATCAGTTCATAACCAAGGATTGTTGTATTCTTAAAGGCACGCATTCCTTCCTGAGCGATTGTTGTGTGATCTTGATGTATATCTTTCAGGGATGGCATGAGAACAAGATCAAATTGACTACCTTTTCGAATTGCAATCAACTCTTCGAGTATCTCTTGCCTTACATAATTTAGCTTTCTGACCTGATAATTGAAGATTACCAGGTTCTCTGGTGGAATTCCTAACTTGCCCGTTGCTGCCTTGACTTCAGTTTTAAGAACATCCTTCGGGAGATGATCAGGCACGGATTCTTCAGCGGTCGAAAATGCAACATAGGTAACCTTAGCCCCTTGTTCGATCAACTTTGCGATAAATCCACCCGCTCCTAACTCACCGTCATCAGTATGAGGTGCAAGCACCAATACATTATTAAATTCCATTAAAACCTCTTGTTTAAAAGCCTATCTAAGATACGCCACGAAGCCAATCGCCCAGCTCCCGGCTTGCAAGGGCCCCAAATGGCATGATACTGAGTTAGGGGCCAACATACAGTAGGATGTTGCCATGCTAGCAGTCCGCTTAATGGCGAAGGCAATCGTCTTGAAATACTGCGTCGGGCAGTCAAGTATGCTGCCGAGAAATATGTGACATGGAGTAATCTCTACTCACTTAAACAATGAATCATAGAGACTAAACAGTTTTTGCTCCTCCGCCCTCCAATTGAAGCGCTCCAGCACCGCCTTCTGGCCATTCCGCCCCATCTTTTCAGCTTCGTCGGGGTGAGTCACCAGGTAATCGACGGCCTCAGAAATAGCATGTGGGTCGAGTGGGTCAACGCAGAGACCGCACCCGTTGCCCTCTATTATCTGTTTCCACAAAACAAAGTTCGAAGCTATTACCGGTAAACCTGCAGCCATATACTCGAACATTTTAACAGGCAGGGCATCCAGATAATTGACGATGGGATGAAGCGTTACCAACCCTGCCACAGACTCGTTAAGGGCTAGCTTTACCCCCTCTCGATCAAGCCATCCACGAAAGTCAACTCTCTGCCAACCGGCTTCCGCCCGCACTTGTGCCTCGAAATCGTGCTCGCCAAAACTGCCAGCCAGGGCAAGCACAACGTCGGTTTTGGTCAGCCCCATACCCTTGACCAATTCATGAATACCTCGAACTCGACCAAGCCCCCCAACGTAAGCCACCTGATCTCTCTTCTGCGACCAGTCTATCTCACCGGACGATAGCTCACCGAGCAATGGGTAGTTGTTAATATCTATCGAATGCACACCCATGGCCATAAACTTGTCCCGAATATAAGGCGTTGCTGCAACCACCGCATCCAGCTTGCAACACGCCCAACGCTCATAAAGCGCAAAAGTTTTCGAGAGCAGCCATTTGGTCGGCTTGTTCAGATAGGGTTTGCCCAGTAGCTGCTTGGGTACATCCTCATGGGCATCAAAAATTACCTTCTTGCCGCGTTTCTTCAGCTTTAACCCAATCGGGATTAACTCAGGATCGTGCAAGTGGTAAACATCTGCATCTAGCTCAAGCGATTTTTTTAAGACGCGAGCTGGAGCGTTACGAATGCGATCTAGGCGCCCTTTAGAGGCGCCCACATCGTATATAACAACATCGTTTCTCTCTCCAGCCCCCTTACCATCGGCCACGACCAGATAAACTGTATAGCCAACTTTGGTTAGAGATGTGCATTCTTTTAGAAAGATGCGGGTATCAAAGCGTGAATGTACCGAGGTTAAATGAGCGATTTTAAACATTGGTAAAACTGCACTTCGTAGAAGGGGATGGTGAGCGCCTGAATAATAAAATCATTACTAAGCTGAGAGCTAAGCCATGTGTAAGCATAGTCGTGAGTAAATCGGAGGAAACTAAGGCGGCGCGAAGCGGTACTATAGTCATGCACAGGGCTAGCCATACCGGCACATCAGAGTTTATCACTACCACATCGAGAAACCTCAAAAAATAAGAAAAAATCAGTGTGTAGATAGCAACCCCTAATAAACCACCATGTCCATACCCGGAGGATATAAAACCATTATTGGCAGCAGCATCACTACCATTAAATCGACCAATTAAGTCAGGAATAGATAAGCTGTACGGATACGCACTAAAATTAGACAGAATAGAGTTACTCCAAAACACGAATTCATTAAGAGAAAAAAAAGAAAAATAGTCCAATGTTAACTTAGCAGGCACGAAAAATACACGCCTAACGAAAAGAGAGCCCGCGAGCACATGATCAAACGAAAAATAAGCTATTAGACAGCCACCCAGTATGAAGGAAAACGCTAAGGGAATAACCGACATTGCTCGGCTACGCCGAAAATAAAACCAAATCCCAATAACCATGAATGGATAGAAGATAACGGCCTTGTGATTGGATACACCGAAAAAAAATAATTGGATAGCGAGCAATATTATTAAATGAAAAAATTTTCTCTTTAAAAGAAAATAGCTCATCAGGAAAATTGAAAATACTTTATAAACCCAACCATTAAAATACGCAAAAAAACCAACACTTGATAACTCAGCACTAGCATCCCTAAAATCGTATACCTTCAAAAGATTTAAGTTGAAATAGCGAAAAGCGCCAGAATAGAAATACCAAAAAATCAGAGTAGATACCGAAATATAAGCAAGAATAATCGATATTGACCGACCTTCTGTTATCTTACTTACATGAGGTATTGGCATAAGCATCGAAGGCAAACTGCCATATTGAAATAGCCGAAAAAAACAAAAAACTGAAGCTGTCACGAATAATGGAAAAACTCCATTACCTGAAAATCCGAAAAGGCTGCTCAAAGGCCCAATTATCGTCAATAAAAAAGATGCAACAAAATAATCTGAAACTCTGACAAGCAAATGGGGAGTTATTAACAAGCAGAGAAAATATAAAATCCACGAAATAAGATATTTGTGCAGAAAAAAATCATAATGAAACCCCGAGTAGCTAAATAGTGGATGCAAAAAAAAAGCATAATTAAGATCTAGCACAATCCTGAATATTAAACATAAAAATAAGAATAATAACCTAGCCTCAAGAAGCTTTAACATCTAGTGCTACCTAAGATTTCCGAGTAAACATCTCTGCTACTTTTATGATATAGCTCACTGTTATGCCAAAGCAATACAAACTGACCACCCACCTTCGCACAACTTTCTTTGAGATCTTTAAATTTCTGGATTGCTGCAGCTTGCTCTAGCCCAAGATACTGGGGCGATAATACCGATGCCTCCATAGCTATCAACGGCCTGACTCTCAATTGCACTTGTTCCATCGCTACCGGATCAAACGCTGGATATTCAAAACAGGTGCCACAGCGAAAGCCTGGGCGGTCGGCGTAACCCATGGTCGATTCATAACTCATACCCGCATCAGCCCATGCACGCAGGGTGGTGGGGTGCTCCCAACGCAAGTAATGCATGCGTCCGCCCCATTGTGATTGCTGAATGCCTTCCTCAGCGCAAATTCGTTTTAGGCGCTCAGCTTCCTGTTTGATGAGATCAGGTTTTTGGAAAGTGCTATAACTGGGATGCAGACCGATTTCGTGACCGCGCTCGTGGATACGACGAATCAAGTTGCGGATAGCTGGATGTTCGGGCTCGTAATCCGCATCTTTTATTGGGTGAGTACGCCCACATATAAAATAAAACGCACTTTTCAGGTTATTAGCTTCAGATACATCCATCAACCAATCAAAGGTGTTGAAAGGATCAGCCCAGTGAAGCCGCTGCCTTGAATTAAATCGCACCCACGGCGCGATCAATGCTCCTCTGATATTCCTGTTTTTCACCACATCCCCGACCATTGCACGAACCAATGGCTTAAAAGGACGGAAGCCATATCTGCTTGGCCTATCCACATCGTGGGAAACCTTTATGCTGAACTCATGGCGCCGCAACACCAACTGCGGCCAGACGCGCTGAATCACCTGCCCCAAAATAATAAGCCATTCATCCACTATCGGTCGCTCAAGGTAAGCATGGTGGTAAGCATGGGAGGAAGTGGCAGGAAATCGCTGGTGATCATCAAGATCAGTGCGGCCAACCTCTTCCAATCGGGTTAGCATCCAATAGACCAGCCCCAGAATGTCGTAATGGATAACTGCACTGAATTTGGTTTCTTCAATCAAAGGGGTTGGTAAGTCAATCTCAGTCGGGGCGGGCAGTTTCTCTTCTATTGGCGCGGCATAACCATCAGATGACGCATTCCATTGATGGCATGGAAAATCCGAGCTTGACTGATGAAACACTTCCTGCAGGCGGTCGAACTTTATCTCACCCTGAAAGCCCGATAGCTTCAGTATTAAGGTGTTCGAATATTGAACTAGATCAAATTTATACCCAAAGCGTTCTTTAAGTATCACTTCCAACCAACGGAGGGCACTATCTGCAAAAAGCATGGAAGAGGCAGCCTTCAATTTTTAAGCCCACGAAGCCCATTCATAAACCTCAATAACTTGGATGGAGTGTGCGAAACCCGGAAATAGGGCGTCTGTACAGCCCCAAATGCCCGACAAAATCGCTCAATGGGCTCAATCATAGAACCTTCAAAGTCAAACACCTCTACAATTTCAGGTTGTCGGCATATGGCTTCCCAGAGCACGAGACTGGTTGCGCCACTGTTGCGCAGTTCAGGGTCACCGCCGCCCATAAGGTAATAAGCGGTATTACCATTGCGGACAATGTAGGCACCCGCGTGAAGCTTCCCCTCTTGGTCTACAGCTACCAAGCAGTCCCGCGCGTTACGCGACGATGCAGCCGCATCAAGGCTCAAAACGAAATCCCTACTATACGGAACTGACTGATTCTGACGCTCAAACACCATCCGGTTAAGAAGTAAAAATTCATCCAGCGTACCAGCACGCACCTCAACACCAAATCTATCCCGAGCTTTACGTATATCCCCACGGATATTCTGCTGTAGTCCTTTCCACAGTTCCTCCTGGCCTTTTTGCAAAGGCAAGCGATAGGTATACAGAGTACTTTGCTCGAAACCACGCCAGTAGAAAGGAAGCCAATTTAGTCTCTCACAATGCCAATTCTGAGAGTAATAATCATGGACTGGTAGTTTGTCAGCCAGTTCCCCCAGCACATCTTTCTCATAAGCCAAATATTTGGGGTAGGACTTTTGCGTTGGGCGGACCCAAGGACCGAGGGTCTGGGTGAGCTTTGGCTGTGTCAGTAATTCGAAACCCCAACGCCTTTTGATGACGAAAGGCAAAGCTCCGACGACCTGCTGACCTTTGGTTGCCAAAACCACATCCCAGTCGTCTCCTGCAACTGCATCCAGCCACCAAGCTTGGGAAAAGAGCGGTATGGAGGGCTCGGTTTCGCATAGTTCGCGATATACGTCTTTCAAACAAACAGTTCCTTTTTGAAGGGGTATTTTTCTGTCATGAATCCAAGTGTTTCGCGCTCTTGCAAAGATAGCGCTTTCGGGTCATCGTGCTGGAATTCAGGAATGTGCCCACCAACTCTGGGCCTAACGCCCAACCATTTGCCCAAACGATGGATTAGTGCTTCGTTAAACTCCTGATAATGAATTTCCTGCACGTTCTCGCTAGGAAAAAGCGCAAGATCTTCTTCTATCTGGCGCTCCAAGTAGTAGACCTGAGCGGCGCACATATCGCCCTCTGGCAGACCCAACAACTCATTCACATTAGGCGGCATAATACTCCACCACTGATTTTCAGGTATGCCAACCTTTTTACGAGCGTTCAATATTGAGCGAATGACAAACCGAGGATCTCTTCGAACAAAAATGATTTTTGCACCGGGAAAGGTTTTATGGATAAGACGCAACCTCTGGCCAGCGTTAAGATTCTTGAATAATAATGGCTTTTGCACGTATGCAGAAGCGCCCAACACTTCCTCCCGAATTTCAGCAACCATTTTTGGTGTTACTTCATTATGCTCCACGAAGTGCCTGTCCTGAGGAAGCCAACGATACCAAAATTGACCACACTCACTCGGTGCATGCCCACCGAACTTTCGCGTATTGCCATGTTCGGCTTTGAAATTATTGTGTGGTCGGTCCCCATATTTTTTTTCGCTAAGCCAGAGGCCAAAACGCAAGTTTCGGTGCCAAGTGCAGCAGGTGTTATCTATATAGGCTAATCGATAGGCGTCGGTGAGCGCCTGGTAAAGGATTGTTGAGCCGGTTCGGGGCGCACCGATAATGAAGATTGGCTCAAATCCATTATCTTTTTTGAACAGGCTTTTATTACTTAATAAAACAAATCCAGCTAAAGCAGCAATTATTCTTATGACAAAACCTTTAATGCGAGATAGAATTATCATTCGAAACCTTTAGAAAACCTTTATCGATAAACAAACAAAACCACATCTCTGTTGAGACTAAATGCCAGATATCGATGTGCGACCTTCTTTTATCTAAAAACTCTTTATACCACTGGTCAACCACCGAAGGGGAAAAAACACCCCTATTCTTTAAGTTGAATAAATACCGCTCCACAGACTCCCTGAATTCATTACGCATCCACTTTTCAAGAGGAAAGGAAAAACCTTTTTTCTTCATATATAAGCAGTCGTCCGGAATCAAACCTTTCGCAGCATCTTTTAAGATTCTTTTTCCCACACCTTTTTTTACTTTAAAATCGTCGGGCAAAGTGGCAGCAAATTCAATTAAATTATGATCTAAGAGAGGAAATCTTCCCTCCACTGAATTCATCATGGTAAATTGATCAGTCCGCTCTACGTGATGATTTCCAACATAATTTTTCAAATCTAAATACATAAGCACATCAAAACCGGGCCGAAACTCTTTTCCAGCCGTGTAGCTTTTTTCAATTTTTTCTTCAATACTATTACCAGGCTTATCATTTAAGCCAAACAACTTCTGAACTTCAGCTTCTCTATGCTTGGAAAAATAGGCGGTATGGTACTGAGATCCATTCTTTGCCTTCAGAATATTAACCTTTTTTGACACTCTATCAGGCAAAATTGGCATTAGCAGATTTACCACTCGACCCAAAAGTCTAAAATTCTTCCAAATTCGATAATCCTGATAATATCGATATCCACCAAAAAGCTCATCCCCGCCCAAGCCATTCAGAACAACCTTAACATTGTTATTTTTTACAATCTCAGAAATAATATAATTCGGAGAAACACTGTAAAAAGGCTCCTCGTAACCCTCAGTTATTTTTTCTATATTGTCGAGATAATGTTGTGGTGACACGTCCTCGACAATATGTTCAACTCCAAACCTTTCAGCTGCCAACCTAGCTTGACTAACTTCGTCTAAAGTTGATCCTCTAGGGTGACCAAGCGTGAAGGCTTTAATATTAGGGTTAAACTTAGCAGCAACCCCTGTAACAGTTGTTGAGTCAACGCCACCACTCATAAAGCTACCAACCTCAACATCAGCTCTCATTCTCAAATTTACAGCGTCATATATCTTAGACTTGAGTTTTTCAACAGCCTCTGAGTAGGTTAGAGTCGAAAATTTCCTACCATGGGGTATATCCCAATATCGCTCACGCTGAACCGCGCCATCCATATTAACCTTCATCCAGGTACCAGCTTCTAGCGCAAACACATTTTTAAAGGCCGTCTCTGGACGTGGAGTAATACCAAAGAAAAAAGAGTCGTATAGACGATTTATATTTACTTCAGGGTTATAAATTCCAGAGGATATAATTGTCTTTATATCTGAACCAAATAGAAAATAATCTCTATTCTTTGTGAAAAAAACAGGTTTTATCCCGACACGATCTCTCGCAATAAACAAGCTTCTTTCAAATTTATCCCAAATTGAAAATGCAAAATCACCATTTAACAAACTTAGAGATTTCTCTTTCAGTTTAGAATAAAGCTTTAAAAGAACCTCCGTATCCCCAGTTGTTAAGAATGATTCCCCTTCATTTTGGAGGTCTTCTCGGAGCTCTCTATAATTATAAATTTCCCCGTTAAAGCAGATTACGTAACGGCCACAGTCACTAATCATAGGCTGATGACTGGCGTCACTTGTATCAATAATTGCCAACCTTCTATGTACAAGCGCGATATCTAATGCTTCGATTCTTGAAGGAAGAGGTGGAAGTTTTGACTTGACTTTTGGAGAACTCCAGTCGCCAGAAAAGAACTCATCATTAAAATATTCCGACTCTACAAAATATCCTTCGCAATCCGGCCCTCTTTTCTCCATTTGCTTAGATATAGATTTTAGATCTGGAACAGGAGCCGTAGAACTAAATCTTAGATAGCCAGAAATTCCACACACAATTCAACCCCTTAGATCACTTTAAATCGAATTTCAGAGACTTAAAAAAATAAACCAGCCACATAAAAACTGAAACTATAACTCCAGCCATACAAGCCATGAAGTTTTCATGAAGGAAAATCCAAGAAAAGATAACGGGCAAAGTTATTAAAACGGAAATAAATATACGGGGCAGCATCACTCTCAAGAGAGCTTTGAAGCTCAACCCCAAAATGATAAAAACATTAAATAAACGGGAGACATAAATAAAAGAATTCAGCAAAGACATTAAAATTACAGCGGCAGTTAAGCTCCCAAAGTACCAGCCACCAATAACAGATCCCACAATTCCAGATGCAGCGAGGGAAGCCTGAAAACCTAAAGCGAGACCATGTTTGTTAATTATTGGATATATTCCAGTACAAGGCGATACAACAAAATCCGCCAGCATCCAAGGCACCATCCAGCGTGCGATAATACCCGCTGAGTACCATTCTTCACCGAAAACCACTTTAAAGAGTTCTGGCGCATAAATGAAAAAAATGATAGCTGGAACAAGCGCTAGAACCAAAAGAGTAGAGAAAACTTTTTTTACAATTAAATCAAGGCCGCCTTCACGAAAAGCTTGGGATGCGCGCTGATAGAACACATCAGAAATAGCTTTGCCAATAATCGACATTGGCTGACTCAAAACCCTTTGGGCCAAAGAGAAAAGGCCGGCCGAACTTACACCTAAAAGTGCTGCAATTATCAAAGGGGGGAGTTGAGTACCTGCGGAGCTTGCAAGCCCTGCCCAGGTCGACACTAAAGGAAATTTATTATACCTAATGCCTGCATCTTTGATTTTAGTAAAACTGACACCCTCAAAAGCACTGTTGCTATTTTTAGATGCAGAGTTGACCAATCGGAAAATCCCGGCACTTTGACCGACGATACGGCCTAAAATAAGTGCAATCGGACCAAAAGTTGAGCCGGCGATCTGGGTAAATAGCATGCCAAGCGATTGTGTGACCTTGGCTTTAGCTATATTAGAAAACGCCTTTGTTCTAATTGCCCAATACTGAAATACTTGATAGATACCTACTAGAAGCAGACCAACGGGTATTAACCATAGGTAGGGGGCGATATTTGGGGTGTTCAGCAAGCTGACCAGCTGATCACCCCCTAACCAAACAGCCACTGCTGAGCAAAGCGTAGTAATTACCACCATTATAAGGCTCAGCACCGCGATACTGGCTGCCTCTTCATCATTGCCAGGTAGTGGGATAGCTAACTGATAACGCAAACTGACGATGACACTCAGTAACCCGAGAATACCGGCGTATACCGCCAGTAAGCCAAAATCTTCGGGCGAATATAAACGTGTGAGTAATGGCGAAGCCAACACAACCAACAACTGTGCGCCGGCTGTGCCGCCTACCAGAACACCAACACCACGAGCGAAAGCATTTTCCGGAAGAAGTTTTTTAAACTTGGAAATCACGCTTTTAGCATCTCTACAACTTTCGTTTGCTGTCGGACCGTCATGTATGGGTGCATAGGCAAACTCATCACCTGCTCTGCCGCTTCATCACCTACGGGCAAGTTTACCGCTTCATCCCTCACTGCTGGCTGTTTGTTAAGTGGTATGGGGTAATGCACCGCTGTAGGGACCCCCCCTTGGTTTAACTTTGTTCGCACTGCTTCGCGATTATCCACGCGGATCGTGTACTGCGCCCATGCGGACACGTTGTTTTCTTTAATAAAAGGAAAGCTGTCCATGCCAGCATCGTTCAACATGCGGTTGTAGTTCTCTGCCACTTGGTTACGAAGCTGGATTTCTTCGTCGAGCAATCCCAGCTTCGGTAATAATATGGCTGCTTGCAGGGTGTCTAGGCGACTGTTCACTCCCACGCGCAAATGGTGGTAGCGCCGGTCTTGGCCATGGCGGGCAATTTGGCGAAGGATAATTGCCAGTTCGTTGTCGTTGGTGAAGATAGCTCCACCATCTCCGTAACAACCCAGAGGTTTGCTCGGGAAAAAACTGGTGCAACCAATCGTCGTCAGGTTGCAGGATTTTCGGCCTTTATAACTGGCGCCGAAGCTTTGCGCCCCATCTTCGATCACGGGGATTCCGTGCTTTTCCGCAATCGCATTGATCGTGTCGAAGTCTGCGCACTGGCCGTAGAGCGACACCGGAATAATCGCTTTGGTGCGCGATGTGATGGCAGCTTCGAGCTTATCGGGATTCAGGTTGTACGTTCTTGGGTCAATGTCCACGTAAACAGGTTTCGCTCCCAACACGGCAGGGGTCTCGGCTGTGGCGATGTAACTGAAGCCCGGCACAATCACCTCATCGCCATGCCCCACGCCTAGGGCCATCTGGGCAATTTGCAACGCATCTGTCCCATTTGCCACCGAGATACAGTGCTTGGCTCCACAGTAGGCGCCGAGTTTCTCCTCTAGTTCAGTCACCTCCGGGCCCAGGATGTATTTACCGTGGGCAAGCACGTTCTGGATGTTCCGATCTATCTGATCTTTGATTCGAGCTTGTTGCGCGGCCAGGTCTACGAATTGCATTTGGCAGATACCTTTCTACTTGAACTATCTGAGAGAGCTCTCAGGATTTCACCAATTGGTTGTCTTTCAGCACGTATCGACTGCCAGTATGAGGGCATGTGGTTTCCCCCTCCCCTTGCACGGGCAGATCCAGTTGTTCGCCAAATTCGCTCATCCAACCGATCTGCCTGGCAGGTACACCAACCATCAACGCGTAAGCCGGGACATCCTTATTAATAACCGCTCCAGCTCCAACGAACGCGTACTCGCCAACGGTTACACCGCATACTATGGTGCAGTTGGCCCCCAGGGTAGCGCCTTTTTTCACCAAGGTGTCACGATATTCGTCTTTACGCTCAATGAGGGAGCGTGGGTTGTAGACGTTCGTGAATACCATGCTCGGGCCACAGAATACGCCCTCTTCAAGGTGCACATTGTCGTACACAGAAACGTTGTTCTGGATTTTGCAGTTGTCGCCAATGGTTACTTTGTTACCAATGAACACGTTCTGGCCCATTGAGACATTTTGACCAACTCTGGCGCCACCGCATACGTGAACGAAGTGCCACACACGTGAGCCTTCGCCTATTCGCGCGCCGTCGTCAACGATGGCGCTGGGGTGGATGGTTACGGGCATAGGGTATCCTCTTATTGTGAAACCGCGGGAGTTCCTCCCCTCTCCCGCAGGAGGAGCAGGAGAGGGACAATCAGGCTTTTTTGAGGAAGGGGTGATAATCGCCGGTCAGGCTTGCGGGAGTCGCATTTCTGATGTTTGCAACGGTCTCAATCGCTGTGCGGTTTTCTTCCAGACCAAAGCCATTGCCTTTGAGAATTTCCTCATAGCTGCGGGTATGCAGATCTGTGAAGCCACCAGAGAATTCTATTTCCTCGCCATCGACTGTTATCGAACGATAGGTGCGCTGGCCATCCGCCTTGGCGCTCTCCGGAACATATTTGTAATCCACGGACAGGAACCAGCGGACCCGGGCTTTCTCGTATTCCAGGTAACCGGCAGCCATGGTGTCGTCACTGTGGTGGACCACATTTTCCTGAAGCTCACCAAAGATAAAGTGCAGCATGTCATAGAAATGAACGCCAATGTTGGTGGCAATGCCACCGGACTTGTGTTCATCGCCTTTCCAGGACTGCAGGTACCAGTGACCACGGGAAGTAATATAGGTGAGATCCACTTCGTGCTTGGTCGCTTTCTGCTCTTTTTGTACTTTTTCGCGTAACGCAATAATAGAGGGGTGTAAACGAAGTTGCAGAATGGTGTTCACCTTCTGACCGGTGTCCCGCTCGATGTCCTGTAGACCATCGATATTCCAGGGGTTCAGAACTAGCGGCTTTTCGCAAATAGCATCAGCACCCGAGCGTAATGCAAAACGCATGTGGGAGTCATGCAGGTAGTTCGGCGAACAAATGCCTACATAGTCAACTGCACGGCCGCCGTTTGCTCTTCTCAGCTTATCGATATGCCGGTCAAATCGCTCGAACTCGGTAAAGAAATCCGCATCCGGAAAAAAGCTGTCGATGATTCCAACCGAGTCATTTTTATCCAGCGCCGCAACCAGATCATTGTCCGTTTCCTTGATGGCTTTCATGTGTCTGGGGGCGATGTAACCGGCGGCACCGATCAGGGCAAACTTTTTGTTCACGTTTCAATTACTCCATTAACGAGGTGTATTCAGTCTTACTTAAAACGACTTAGAGGCGAAGATCTGTCTGGTCAGCTGGGAACAGGTACTTCAGGTCGTAGACCAGATGGCTATTTTGCTTCCCCAGGCTGCGAATTCGTTCCATTCCCATTGCCGTGAACTGCCGGTGACCAACGGAAATGATGATCGCATCGTAGACGCCCGATTCCGGTTCACCAACTGGTGTTATGCCATATTCATGGCTAGCCTCTTCCGCGGAAACCCATGGGTCGTATACATCAACCTTGGTGTTGTACTCCTGAAGCTCCTGCACTATGTCTATAACTCTTGTGTTGCGCAAATCCGGGCAATTTTCTTTGAAGGTAAGCCCCATAACCAGTACCCGCGCACCTTCTACGTGAATGCGTTTTTTGAGCATCCCCTTTACCAACTGGGAAACCACGTATTCGCCCATGCTGTCATTCAAGCGCCGGCCGGACAGGATTATTTCCGGGTGATAACCTATAGCCTGGGCTTTATGGGTGAGATAGTAAGGGTCTACGCCGATACAATGTCCGCCAACAAGGCCCGGACGAAACGGTAGGAAATTCCACTTTGTACCAGCGGCCTCAAGTACAGCCTCGGTATCAATACCCATCCGATTAAAAATAACAGCCAGTTCATTGATGAGCGCGATGTTAAGGTCACGTTGAGTATTCTCGATCACCTTGGCCGCCTCAGCCACCCGAATACTACTAGCCTTGTGAGTGCCTGCTGTAATGATCTCGTTATATAGCTCGTCGATTAGATTAGCAATTTCAGGCGTAGAGCCGGAAGTAACTTTCTTTATGGAGGTTACTCTGTGCTCTTTGTCGCCTGGATTGATTCTCTCCGGACTGTAGCCGACGAAAAAATCCTGATTGAATTTCAGCCCGGAGATGTTTTCCAAAACTGGCACACAGTCTTCTTCGGTTGCGCCGGGGTAAACAGTGGATTCGTATATAACGATATCGCCCTTATTGAGCGTCTTTCCGATGGTTTCGCTGGCTTTTATCAGGGGCGTGAGGTCAGGCGTTTTATGCTCGGTAATTGGGGTAGGTACGGTAACTATGTAGACGTTTGCAGCGTTTAGATCAGCAACGTTTGTTGTAAAGCTGAGGGCCTCGGCTTCAGCCAACAGCTCGTCTTCGACCTCCAACGTAGCGTCATGGCCAGACCTGAGTTCATCGATACGCTCCTGGTTGATATCGAAGCCAATAACGTTTCGCTTTTTCCCGAACTCAACGGCGAGAGGAAGGCCTACATAGCCAAGACCGACTATGGCAATGGTAAGTTGATCTTTTTGCATTTGGAATAATCTTGACAGTATGAATGGAGGTTTTTTTGAGGCTAATAAATCGGATTTAGTTTTCGCGCCTAGCACTGCGCACGAATGCCAGGATGAAGACAATGAATATGCCTATCATTCCGCCCAGCAGCGTCCCCAGTATGGCAATAAGCGCTCGCTTTGGTTCGCTTTTTTCCTGTGGTACGACTGCGGGATCTACGGTTTTAAAGACATACTCATCTTGAGCGTTGGCTAACATCACCGTGCGTGTTTCGCTTTCGATCAACTGGTAGAAAACCTGTTGCATGCCGGCAATTGGCGTTTCACTGAGTTTGTCTTCCAGAAAGGCAATCCGCGCTTCGGCCTCACGAACGTCTTCCTTGCGCATATACTCGTTGATGTCGAAAACAAGCTTTTTAGCCCACTCCTTCGCAACCTTGGGTGATTGACTGTTTATTTTCAACGTCACCATGCCGGTTTCTGTGTTCTCTGAAACACTCAGGTGCTCCTGCTTGAATTTATTTACCATATCCCAGTTAGTTGGCTTCTGACTGTTTCCTTCTTCGTCATCTAGCCAGGTATTGGTCTCAGGATTGTAGATCTCTCGATCAATTTTCCAGCTCTCGCTTTCCATATTCCAGCCTTTAACCGCCATAAGAGGCACGCTAAGGCCATACCGATGAATGAAATCCGTCAGAAAAGCGCGGGATTGCAGAACCTCCTTGGCCAAAACGGTTTTGTTGGAGCCTCCGCCACCCAGGTTGATTCCGGCCAGACTGGCGAGCCCCCCGAGCTGACCACCGATGCCGCCAGAATTGCCCTCTCTCTGGGAAGGTGCAAGCAATACGCTCGCTTGGTAGATATTGGGTTTGCTCAGCGCATAGGCTACGGCCGCGCCCGCAAAGGCAATGGTGGTTAAAAGGATGATCCACTTACCATGCCAAAGCATGCCCAACAACACTCGAAGATCAATTTCGTCGTCTGGATACTGCATCCTTTCCATGGCCGGCTGAGTCGACGTTTCGTGTTTACCCATCACAGATTCCCCACCGCGGCGGCGCCCAGAGCAATTTGATATACAATCTGGCTTACATTGGACCAAAGCTCAAGCTGGTTCAGGCGGTCCACATCAATTGGCATGATAATCGTGTCTCCCGGTTCAAGTTGCTGGCTTCGGCTGCCAAACCAACGACTTTTCTCGGGCAGCATTACGGAGCCGTCTGCTTTCACGACGTAAACTCTGCTCTCGTCTGCCTGGCGCGTCGGGCCGCCGGACCGTTCGAGGTAATCGTCTACAGTTAAACCGGCCTGATGCAGATGGCTTGTGGGAAATTGGACTTCGCCAAATACCGTAACGGATTGGGGAATTGTTGGAACTGTAAGGGTATCGCCATCCTGGAGGCGAATATCCTGGTAGCCTTTTTCGGTTACTACAGCCTCCAGATTCACAACCATACGGCCAACTGGTCGGCTGCTCTGAACATCCTCCAAAAGGTTTTCGACCTGCTGTACCCGATCGGCACTTTGGCCAGCTAATCCGTCGCCCTCCAGCTGTACACCGAGAAGGTCACCTTGAAGGCGCTCTTCCGCTTCCCGGAGACGCTGGGCTTCACGCTGGCGTAGTTTTGCCCGGGTAAACACCGCGCCTCTCGGGAACGCATTATCGGTAAGGCCACCGGCACGCTCGATGACCTGCTTGAGGGTTTCACCATCACGGAAAGTGTACTCGCCCGGGTAGCGCACTTCGCCTCGTAGCTCTATGGTGCTCGTTTTGGCGAAATCCGGTATGGATTTGATGAGGATTCTGTCGCGGCTCTGGAGCGCCAAATTGCCGTTGCCGGCCATAGCATCTGCTAAGTTCACGTTGAGAATATTTGTCTTGCCAATGCCGTTTTCATCGGTGGTGTAACGGGCTACCTCAGCGTGATATAGCGATGCAGAATCTTTCAGGCCACCCGCCACAAAAATTGCGTCCGCAAGCTGGCGCGAGGCCGGCATTGGGTATTCACCGGGGTATCTCACAGGTCCCGTAATGCGAATGGTCTTCTGTGGAGCCGATGGAGTCGCCTGACTTTTCAGTCGCTGGATCACCGGTGAGAAAAGGCTGGCCCGCGTGTAGTTCCGGCCCTCTTCGCCACCTTCCACTTTTCCGGCATCAGAGAAAATCAGCAGCTGGTCTTTTTCCTGCAAAGGAAGATCGAATCCACTGCCCGGGTTTTGCACCGCTTCTCTCAGGCGCAGGTTCAGCACGGAAATGCTGTCTGTCGCCTTATCCGTGCGCACGATGGCTGCGTAGCGTTTGTCAGCAACGGGCATTAGGTCTGCGTTCAGATTCTTGATCACGGAACTCACCCGCATACCTGGCATCCAGGCAAAACGACCGGGACGCGTGGCTGCGCCATTGATCTCGACATACTGCCCGGTAATGTCGGAGATTGATGGAATGGAAACTGTGTCGCCGGCCTGGATTCGCGCGTTTTTGCCTTTTCCGGCGGTGTAATCGGCCTCGGTAATGATGCGCAGGAAATCGTCGTTGGTGCGTTCGATATTGATACGCTGAGGGTAGGCTTGGGGAGTGAGGCCACCTGCCATTTGAACCAGATCTGACAGGGTGTTTTCGTTGTCCAGCTCATAGAGCGCTGGGCGGTACACTTCGCCCTTTATGCCTACGCGGTTGCCAACAGGCGGAATGAAGATAACGTCGCCTGGCTGCAGGCGGCTGTCGTTAGAACTATCGCCCTTTAGCAGCAAGTCGTACAGGTCGAGGGTTCCAACCAGTTCTCCATTGCGCTTGTGCTGAAGGTTTCGGAGGGAGCCGTTCAACTTGATGCCGCCAGAAACATATAGGGCGTTGGTGATGGTTGATAGGGAGCTGACCGAATAAGAACCGGGGTTTCGCGCTTCGCCGAGGACAAACACCCGCATGCTCCGCAGCTCGCCCAATGAAACACTGGCCTGAACACCAATGTATTGCTCGGATACCTGCTTGCGGATCTGTTGACTAGCTTCTTCGAAACTCAGCCCTGCCACACTCATTGGGCCAGACTGAGGAAAGCTGATGGTGCCATCGCGGCTGATAGGCAATTCCAGGTTCTGGTTTTCTTTGCCCCAAAGTTGAATGCGCAATACGTCGCCCGGGCCCAGGGTGTATTCAGATGGAATCGGAATTTCGGTTACGGGGGCGAAGGTGGTAGGGCTGCCCCTGAAAAGGTCGTAGCCATAAGGCTTAAGGCCGCCGTTTTTTGCTGCGGCCTTTTGTTCCTGCTGCTTTTCTTCCTGCGCCTGCTCCCCTTCTTCGTCTGGCATATCAGACACAGGTTCTACTACCTGCACTTCCCGTGGACGCTGGCTCTGCTGACCAGTGGAGCCAAAGCTATCCAGATCCACGCCATATTGGCTGGCGAGAGCTTCCTGCTGTGCTTTGGGCAGGTTCTGGAATTGCTCAATCTGGGATTGACTTATGGACTGGGCGGATAAGCCTGCCGGTAATAGAAGAGCGACGGTTGCTAGTAATTTTTTCAGGTTCACGGTTTATGAGATCCGGAATTTATAGGGTTAAAATCAGAAACGGTATTTCCAGGCGGCACCGACCGACCACTGGTCTTTCTCGCCACCCAGGTATTGAATTTTCTTGTCAGTGGCCTGAACACTCAGGTCCAGCCAGCCGCTGAATAAACGGGTCCCGTATCCTAGATCAAGAATCGCCACGTTTTGGTCACTCTCGGGTACGGTATAGAAGATGTCTTCATTGGTAATGACAGCGCGGTTTCCGCCGTCTTTATTAAGCCGAGCGTAAGTTACCTTGGCATTAAGGTTGGCACCATTGTCGAAAAAACTGAAAGCCCCAAAGGTAACGACTTCTGAGTCACCATCAGCGCTGGCTGCCATACTGCGGCCGTAATAGCGGTATCCGGAGCGGTAACGCGAGTGATCGTAAGTGATGTTGGGCATGGCATCGCCCAGAAAGTCATCCGCGAGGGTATTGGTGTATTCGATAAACCACTGCTGGTCTGCCTCGAATAGCTGTGTGGTCCAGTCCGTGCCAAGAAGCCAGGACTTGCGAGCAGGGAAGGCGCCGGCTTCGTCTTCACCCATCATTTGGGCATATAGCCCCATGCTTTGCTCGCCGATTGCAAAACCGTATCGGGCGTCGACACTGGCCAGCTGGTTACCGGGATCATTCTCTTCCAGTTGCCCGTTATCTCGACCGATCAGGGCATTCCAGATGGTTGACGCGCCCTCGGGGCGCCCTTCTCCTCCAAACATGATGGCGCGGGAAAGGCCAATATCCAGTCCAGCTACAGGGCGGAACGTAAAGCGCATGCCGAGCAATTTGGCTTCCGGTATTTCCCGATCGCTTTCGTATTGGCCGGCAAAGGCTGTGAACTGCCATGGGCCGACCCACTGCAGCCAGTCGGTTTCAGGCGCATGGCTGTTATTGCGGTTCAGCCACAGCGCCGGCATGGGTCGCGCGTTGTTGGAAAGAATCAGGCTGGATTGCCAGCCCGGGCCCCACCATCGGTCAATGGCGCCTGCACCGAATACCCAGTTGCCGGCAGTCGCGGCAAGGTATGACCCATCAAGGCGCAGCTTTTCATCGTCATCGCTTTTATGGGCATAGGCCGGGTTTAACCCAAGTGCCCAGACTTCACCCTGCCACTGCAAATTGATAGCGGCTCCGGCCTTGGCCAACGGATTTTGATCAAAGCCACGGATGCCAGGAATCTCGCTGCTTCCGTAAACACTGTATTCGCCCCGAAAACCAGGCTGGGCCTGCTGTTCCTGTTCGAAACGCAGATAAGCAACCGCGGAACCAACCGATGACTGGTCTGATGCCACACTGGGGCTCAGGCCACTATGGACGGCGCTCCACATCATTGGCCAGGTACTGACGGTGCGATCCATGTGGCCGCGGTCTGCCAGCTTTTGTGCCGCAAACCGTGCCCGGGCATCGCCTGGCTCGACCCATGGGGCGGCCGCCATGGAAAGACTTGTCAGGCACGCTACCGCCCCACCGACCAGGGCCCAGTGTTTTGAGGTCATGAAATTGGGTTATCTTAAAAGCGACGGGAAACCGGCAAAAGGAAGGGGACAACTGACTCCCAACTGATTCCCTGTCGGTAGATGAATGTACTGTTTCAGAAGCGTGACGATTTTACGGCAATGTCTGTGACAAGCAAGTGACAAAAAGTCTGACACATTGGTTATCAGGGAATTAGGCGGGTAAAGAATTGTTAAAGCTTCAGAACCTCAATTTTTTCGTCTACATTTCGCTCAGATTAGCTCTAACCAAGCTAACAAACTCAGCAAAAAACGATAGGAATATGCCGCCCATTAAACCCAACAATCCGGCAAGAACCACAATCAGGCTCCGCGCAGGGCCTTTTGGTTCCGTTGTTTGGCGACTGAGTACCAGAAGTTCTGCCGGCTGGATGTGTTGGAGCGTCATTTCAAGGGAGAGACGCTTATTCACCGCTTCGGCTATAGCTGCCCCTACATCCCGTGAACCCTCAAGCCTGTCGATAGTTGATGTCAACGATTCGATTTGGCTTTCCAGGTTCTTTTTAAGAGTAGACACCGCAACTGCTTGCGCCTGCTTTATGTGTTCAATGAGCTGACTATGAACCTGTTTGATACTCTCTGAGCTGGCGGGGGACGCTTCAGAAACAAGTCGGACTAGCCCCGTATTTTCGGGATTTGAAATATTTAAACCAAAAGGAAGCGGTTGGTTTTGCTCTGCAAGGTATGCGGCCGCAATTTCGGGCAGCCAATGATTTTCCAGTGTTGCTATCACCGTGGCAGGCTTTTCAACAAAGTCTCCTGCCCCTTTCTCGGCCAACTTCACCAAGCTAACGTAGTCATACTTTTCCGGCATCAGAATCGCGTACAGAACACCCGCCGCGAGGGTGATGAGAAATACCACGTAGAAGATTCGACGACGCCTCATAAAAGTGGAAGCCAGGTCTACGAGGCTAATCTCGTCATCAGAAGTATGTTGAATTGAGGAGCGCCTTTCTTCCATATCGCCTCTTCCTTTTTTATCGCTTCAAGGGTGCTCGCAGTTAAAAGCAACGGCTTGCACCCTAACAGCTTATGACCAGCATCATTCTTATTTGGTTATAGCAGATACGGGGACCTTCACCCTCTGCTGTTTCTGCATGAAGTTGATCAACACGATGGCGCGCGCTTCGCCATCGTAGGCCTGGAAGATGGCATTAATGCCCTCGAACGGCCCCTCGTTCAGCTGTACCGCTTGCCCGGGTTTGATGCCACCCTGTTCCGCCACAGACTCCAGGCTCGCTTTGACGTGCTGGATAACATCATCACTGATAGGTGCAGGCTTATTGGCAAACCCTACAATTCTAAGCACGCCACGGGTCGACCGGAGTTTCGCCCACATGGGATCGGTTTGCTCCAGGTTGACGAACAGGTACCCCGGAAAAAGCGGCTCAAGCTTTTTCGTACGCTTACCAGCCCTGATTTTCTCGACAGTAATTTTTGGGTAGAAGCAGGCGATATCCTGATTCTGAAGATGATTGAGGGCGCGATCGCCCTGGGCGGGTTTGTGCTGGAGTGCGTACCATGTCATGGCTGCGGAATGTACCAGCCTCCCGACGCAATGAAATACGGATTTAACACATCTTGCTTACCGTATTTCAGTGGTTTGCCATCCACTGTTTGAACCTTTCCGCCGGCGGCCACCAGCACGGCCTGCGCTGCGCCAGTGTCCCACTCGCAGGTTGGCCCCATGCGGGGATAGATATCGGCGTGGCCTTCGGCAATGCGGCAAAACTTGAGCGAACTGCCGGCCTGCACCAACTCATGCTCTCCGAGCTTGTCGATAAACGTTCTGGTTTCCGCATTAAGGTGGTTCTTGCTGGCTACCACGCGTTTTACGGCTTTAGGCTCCGCGACCCGAATTCGGTGAACTTTGCCGGTGCGATCCCGCCTGTGGGCGCCCTCACCGACCACGCCCCAGTAGGCTTCTTTCAATGCAGGGGCAGTAACCACCCCCATAACCGGCTGACCATCCTCAATCATCGCAATGTTAACGGTGAACTCCCCTGTCCGCTGCGTGAAGTCCTTGGTGCCGTCGATGGGGTCCACCAGCCAGAACCGGCGCCACTGGTTACGCTCTTCCCAGGGGATACCCTTGCCCTCTTCCGAAAGGATGGGGATATCCCTGCTTATTCGGCGCAAACCCTGGGTTATGATTTCGTGAGCAGCGGTGTCTGCTGCCGTTATAGGGGAATCGTCTGCTTTGTAGCTCACCTTGAAATCAGACTGATAGATATGAAGCACTTTTTCACTGGCCTCGTCTGCTACCTTGATGACGTCCGGGAGGATGGAGCTGTATTGCATGCGATTCGCTTCCTGCTTCAGATCAAAACGTTATGAACTATGATGGGTAATAGTAACACTCCCTTAACAAAGAACCAGAAGGACGCCTCTATGAAACTTCGCTTCCTCGGCGGCACAGGCACAGTTACCGGCTCCCGCTACCTGCTCTCGGATGATAAGCACCGCGTGCTAGTGGACTGCGGCATGTACCAGGGCGTGAAAACCCTGCGCCGGCGCAACTGGGCGAAGTTTCCGGTGGATCCATCCACCATTGATGGGGTGGTGCTCACCCACGCACATATTGACCACTCTGGCTATCTGCCAGCCCTCGTGAAAAACGGTTTCAAAGGCAAAGTCTACTGCACCAAGGCCACCCACGAACTGTGCAAGGTATTGCTACCCGATGCCGGTTTCCTCCAAGAAGAAGATGCAAAGTACGCCTTCCGCAAGAAGTTCTCAAAACACGAAAAGCCGGAACCGCTGTTTACCGAGAAAGACGCATGGGAAGCCCTCAAGCATTTTGAATCTCTCCACTACCATGAGACGTTCGAGCCGGTAAAAGGGTTCCAGGTAACCTTTACGCCAGCAGGGCATATTCTGGGCTCATCCTGCGTACATGTTCATCATAAAGGTGGGGATCGAACGGTCGTGTTCAGTGGTGACGTTGGGCGACAAAACGACATCATCATGCGGCCACCAGAGCCGCTACGAAAGGCGGATGTGCTGATTTGTGAGTCGACCTATGGGGATCGCGCCCATGGTGAAACGGACCCAGAAGCGGAGCTTGCGGAAATCGTCACCCGCACAGCGGGGCGCGGCGGCATCGTGCTCCTGCCAGCCTTTGCCGTTGGCCGTGCGCAGATGCTGCTTTATGTGATTCACAAGATTATGGGAGAAGGCAAGATTCCCAAGCTGCCAGTGTTCCTGAACAGTCCAATGGCCATTAAGGCTACAGAGATCTTTTGCAAGCACCACAAGGAACACAAGCTTAATGCGGCCCAATGTGAGTTGATTGATGAGAAAACCCAGTTTGTTCGCAAGATGGAAGAATCGATTGAACTGGACGCCGTACGCTACCCCTGCGTGATTATATCGGCCAGCGGGATGGCCAGTGGTGGGCGAGTTCTGCATCACCTGAAAACGCTTCTGCCAAACCCCAGGAACAGCGTTGTTTTTGCCGGATTCCAGGCACCCGGCACTCGCGGGGATGCATTGGTGAACGGTGCGGAGTCTGTGAAAATTCATGGTGAGTACTGGCCGGTGAAGGCCGAGATTCACAACCTGGATTCGCTTTCTGCGCATGGGGATTACAACGAGATTTTGGCTTGGCTGGAACAGGGTTCGCTCAAGCCGGAAAGGGTTTACGTCACTCACGGGGAGATTGTTGCGAGTGACGTTATGCGCAAAAGAATTCGTGACAAATTTGGTTGGGACGTTGAGGTGCCGGAGTTGTTTGAGGAGGTAGAGATATAGATTGGAATCTCAAAGAACCGTGCAGGAAGCAGGACTAAACTCGTCGTTCCAACCGCTTGCAGCTGATGGATCGATTACACACTGCCAGACTCCTGCACTACTTCTTTCAAACCGGATTATCAGGCCCTTAAGATTCGGATGCACGCTGCCCTGCAGCGTCACCTCTAAATGACCAGAACCGTCAGCATTTGTCACTCCAACATCTGTGGCAGCGTTTCCAGACGTCAAGTTCGAAGGCACATAATCAATATCAGCGTTAGTCACTCCTCGACCATTCGAAACTTGATATTCGAACGCCGATTTGTAGGATCCCAGCTCACTTACTGCACGATTTACCTGGGATTTCATCACATTACCCTGATACAACGGCAATGCCACTGCTGACAAAATTCCAATGATCGCCACAACAATCATTAATTCTATTAGGGTAAATCCGTCGTTCTTAGTCATTGTCTGCTGCACGTCGAAAGCCTGTTTATACGATTGAAGCAATTAGAGGGCCAAAAGAATAAATCTACGAGCAAAGTTCAGCTCTTCTATTTCGATGCTATCTATTGCGATTTTCATATCGTTCGTGCCAGTCTGAACAGCGGTCGTGGCCATCGGCCCAAAACCTCGGGCCGTAGCTCAGGTTGACTGTGCCATCTGGCGAAACCAAAAGTTCTTTCTGCAACTGAAGATCTTTGTCGACCCCCCATAACACTACTGCTAAAAACGTGACTAACAATCCAAACTTGGGGACCTGGATCCAATTCCCCGAACTAGCCTCAAGAAAGGTAAACTTTTCTGCGGAAAAGGCGTGCAGAGTCCAGCCAAAGATGAGAACCAAGACCATCTGCTGCAAGGGGCCAATAATTACCCCATCCACCATACTGGCGACAACAACCGCAACTACAGAAGTGAAGAGGGAAAAATGCAGCGGACTTTGACGAAAAACACGCCGCAAGCCCCTTACCATCGAGACGAAGATAAAAAGAGCAAGAGCAATAGAGAGCGAACTAAAAAATATGCCCCACTCGGAAAGCAACTGGAACACCAAATTATGGGGTGTCGCGACCAGCTCACTGGTAAAACAAGCGAAAGCGCCGGGACCATTTCCGAACCAGGGCTGCTCAAGGAAATGGATCCAGGCGTCATGCCACAGATCTAATCGTCCCCCTGTTGAGGCCCTAGCGAAGCTCATCCCACCCTCGGCCCAGAAAGAGGCTCCCAAGATCCAGGCATTCCCAAGCCTTAAGCCAATAAAAACAACCACTCCACCCAAAAACTGGACGGAAAGTACTTTAAACCATTCCAAGCTATCACGACCGGCTATTAAGGCCAGAACAATCAAAGGAATTGGTAATGCGATTAAGGCAGCACGGGTCCCCGTAAATAGAAGCAGCCCCCACCATATTATCGCCACGACACCAATGAATCTTTGCCTGCCGACCGAATTAGCGGTGAGCCAGGCAGCTGGCATAATAAGTAGCGTCATTATTTGAAGCGCGGCGAATGTCCTCACGTTCACGAACGCGCCAAAAATTATGCGCTGATCAACCATTTGAATGGATAGACTGAGCAGCAATCCTTCCAAAACAATCAAAGAACAGCCGAAACAGAAGACCGTTAGGCCGAAGAATACCGCCTGATCGAAAGACTTGGTTCCAGATTGTTCCCTTGTTTTCGCAACCACCAGAATGGCCGCGAATAACGCAAGGTATTGAAGTGCCTCCCTTACTGCCAGCCAGAGGTTATCTGCATACCAAACCACTAACAATGTCAGCAAAAGCAAGGCAGAGCATGATCGCGCCCAAAATCTTCCAAACTGGTACTGGACAGGCATCGTCACACCGGCGCAAAGAACACAGCCCATCAAAAAGATTTCAAAATACCGTTGCGCGTTATATGCGAAGCCAGGCTTCCATCCGAGATGAGCAAAGAATGCGATGATCCAAGCCAATAAAAGAGAGGGCAGCACCACCTTGGAAATACAAAGCTTCCAATTCATAAAATTCAGTTCGTTAATTGTTCTTGGTTTTTTTCTTGAATAGATTGTATTGACTCCCCCCTCGGGGCCAAGCCGCGTTCAATACAGCGTGCAATCCTTGAGAACTCTGAAGTCGATAACCGTTGAGCAAGAATACTATGCTCCAACATAACCGGACTGGAGTGAGGGTATCGATAGGCAATTGTCTTTGCTACTGCACATGCCGCGTCATAGTCTTCCATTAGGATGAGCAAAGAGAATTCGCGGAGGACAACCAGATCTCTGGGCTGCCAGGATTTCATACGCTGAACCTCGCGCATTTGCCATTCAAAATTACCCTCCTCAGGCGCAAAATCGCGATATTTTCGCAAAATTGAATAAGGCCCCATAAGACTGTCGTTGGCCAAAACAGATAGATTCTGGAAGTCTTGCCGGTCACGATTTGAGCTCAGGGCGACCTCTGCGATGCGTATATATTGGGACCCCAGATTCACAAGAAGAGCCAAAACCAAAGCTGCCCCCAAAAACCCGAGCGCCGGTTTCATCCACTTAGAGTCAACTCGCACTTCTTTTATGTCGAATAAATTGGTAAGCAGCAAACAAAGCAGTACCAGAAACCAGAAATGCCAAAGAGGAAACTCGAGATTGCTGTGAATAAATAGTATTCCAAGACCGCCAATTGAAAAAAATTGTGGTGAGCCCATGGGTTTCTGAAGCATTACTTTAATTATGTAAACAAGAAAAGCCCCCAGAGTCACAAGCCCAGCCAAGCCAAACTCTACGAAAATCATTGTAAAAATATTATGAGAATGCAGCCACGTACCGGCACTTATTGAATCAGGCGTAATCGAAGTATCGGCCTGATAGGAAAATGACGGGTAGTTTCCGGGACCAACACCAAACAACCACTGGCGCCACGTGAAAACATCGGGTAGCGAAAGCAACTTGGACAACTCAGTTAATCGAGCCCCTTGATTAAATACCTCTCTATCAGCCAGAGAAACCGACGCTCCCTGCTCAAGGAATCCGAGTGAAACCAGACCATCGATCATCAGCTGGTTTATTGGAGGTACCACTATCAGTAGAACGAAAACAGAAAGAACGGCACAAGCCATCCAGCGTCCAATTCTTCTGGCGCCTGTACCCTCGAAAACAGGTAAGCGACTCAGGCCTACCAAAGCAAGCAATCCAAATCCCATAAGCCAAGACATTCTCGACGCTGCACAGGCAAGCACCCACCCGAACAACAGAACACTCCCGAGCATCCAAATCATTCCGGATCGTCGTGAAAAAGTTGTTGTTGCAGCCAAAATCCCGAGCCAGCAGATAGTTGTGGTGAGATTGGATTGAGCCAATATGCCTGAGAGCCGCCCCTCGGAGGGTTCTATGAACGTGAACAGCTGACTTACTATTCCATAGTATTTGAAGAGGCTGGCGACGCCGTACACTAAACAGCCAACCCACAACAGAGAAGCGAGCTCGTCATGAAATCGTTGTGGATTGATACTTTTCAACTCGGTCGCGGCGACTACCACCATTATCGAGAGAATCAAAATTATCAGGTACCAACGCCAAGACGCCTCGTAACTATAAGTGTTGCTTAACACGGAGATTGTCAAAACAGCTATTAGCCCAAGAAAACAAAAAAAGGCTGCATTGAAACGAATCAGTTTTTCGGAGTTCGACAACAGCACTGTCGCGAAAAAAATTCCAACAAAAAGAATCGTTGAAGCTAATGAGAGTGCCGAGGGTATGGGCCAAAGCTTAAACCACGCGAGTGTTGGTGTAAGCATAAAAAAAAGCAGCATGAACCACTGGATGGACGACCAACTGCCTTTTAAAAGCTTATGCTTGAGCATAAATCTTCACCGGAAACACATGCATGATTTGGAACACAGAATCTCGAATAAAAAAGGCCCGGCTTAAGAACCGGGCCTTTCAAACGCTAATTAATTCAACTTTTACTTACATCGACCGAATTATTAAGCACCACTAACCGGACAGCCGGCAGGTGCGTAGTCGTTACTCCAACCATCAGTTCCGTCGGTCTTGCCAGTAACGACGCAGTCCCAGTTGCCATTCGCATCTCGAGAAAGGAGTATGTTGGCTCCAGAAACAGCAGCGCTGGCGTTGTTACCCATCGTGCCCTGGATGGTTCCTGCGCCGTTGCCACCCGTTGCAAAAGCGAGGGTGATGTCGCCGTTGAGCAGATCAGAACCCGTAAACCCAACGGTGCTACCAGCTCCAGAAGGGAACTGCCCACGCATTAGCTGCTCTTCAGCTGCAGTTTTCAGAGCGGAAATCTCACCGACAACACGCGTAACCTGAGAGCGCGCAATGTAGTCCTGATACTGTGGGATAGCAATTGCCGCCAAGATACCAATGATCGCAACAACGATCATCAGTTCGATGAGGGTAAAACCTTTCTGAGAATGATTGATTTGAATCTTCTTCATTATCGACCTCTGTGTTTGTCGTTGATCAAAGCCTACTGGCCCGGGCCCGGTGGAGTCGCGCCCCGTGACCGGTATTTTGAGCCTGGAGATCGTAAAGCATTGGTCATGCCAGGTTTTCTCCATGTTAAAAAAATGAGGATTTAACGATTAAAAACAATGCGTTAAATGTCTGCGCTGTTAAACGACAGTTCTGGCCTGCTGAACACCTCATGTGTTGGTTGGCGTCAGTTGGTGACAAATTTTGTCATCTCGGATTGTCAGCTAAGCGTTTTTTTTGGAACGCGGGGTCAGAGGAAGGCTTTCTTCTGACCCCGTCATTAGCAGTCGAATGCGCACAGTCCTTTCCAAACTGAGCCGGGCCATCTAAACTCACTGAAATTGACAAAACACCTGTTTCAGTAACTTAGGCTGCGTTTCTTACTTAATTTATGTCTACCAATAAAAGCAATATCACGCTTACAGGACTTGCACGGCGTTTTGTGGATGACGGGCTGCTGGATGAGTCAACTGCAAAAGAGGCTTTTTTGCAGGCGTCGCAGAACCGCATTCCCTTGATCACCTACCTCACACAGAACAATCTTGCTGACAGTTCCAGGCTGGCTTTTTCGGCAGCGATGGAATTTGGAGTTTCGGTTCTCGACCTTTCCTCGTTTATGCCGGAGATGATGCCGGAGAAGGTGGTAGACGAAAAACTGGTACGAAAGCATAACGCGCTTCCTTTGTATAAGAGGGGAAACAGACTGTTTATTGCTGTTTCCGATCCGACCAACATTCAGGCACTGGACGAGATCAAGTTCAACACTGGTTTAAGTACCGATGCAGTGTTGGTCGACGATGCAAAGCTCAGAGAAGCCATCGATAAATACCTCGAATCTCAAGACACGTCTATGGGCGATCTTGAGGATGCCGATCTCGAAGGTGTCGAGACCGAAGGTGGCGAACAGGAAGACGACGGCGCTGTTACTGCCAGTGAGGTCGACGACGCCCCAATCGTCAAGTACGTGAACAAAATGCTGCTTGATGCGATTAGAGGTGGAGCGTCGGATATCCACTTTGAGCCCTATGAGAAGATCTATCGGGTCAGATATCGCACCGATGGCATTCTGAAAGAGGTTTCCCGCCCCTCAATCAAGCTGGCTCCAAAGATATCGGCCCGCGTCAAAATCATGGCCCAGCTCGACATTTCCGAAAGGCGGGTGCCTCAGGATGGCAGAATAAAGATGAAGCTGTCCAAGACCAAGGCGATCGACTTTCGGGTGAACACTCTGCCCACTCTCTGGGGCGAGAAAATCGTTCTTCGGATTCTGGACCCAAGCCAGGCGAAGCTGGGTATAGATGTCCTGGGGTATGAGGAGGATCAGAAGAAACTATACATGGATGCCTTGGCTCAGCCTCAGGGCATGATTCTTGTTACCGGCCCAACCGGCTCCGGTAAAACAGTCTCGCTTTATACGGGCTTGAATATTCTGAACACCCCGGGGATAAATATTTCAACTGCCGAAGATCCAGCGGAAATTAACCTGGAAGGCATTAACCAGGTCAACGTGAACACCAAGGTTGGACTTGGTTTCGCTGAAGCACTCCGAGCCTTCCTGCGTCAGGACCCCGATGTGATCATGGTGGGTGAGATTAGGGATCTGGAGACCGCCAACATTGCTATCAAAGCAGCACAAACCGGGCACCTAGTTCTGTCTACCCTCCACACCAACAGCGCCGCGGAAACCCTCACGCGGATGATGAACATGGGTGTGCCCTCGTTCAACATTGCTACCTCGGTGAGCCTGATCATTGCCCAGCGCCTGGGCCGACGGCTCTGCAATGCCTGCAAGCAAGCCTTCGATGTCCCGAAAGACGTGCTTTTGGAGGAAGGGTTCACACAGGAACAAATTGATACAGGCTTCACGTTGTACCGCCCCAAGGGCTGTGATAAATGCAATGGGGGATATAAGGGCCGCGTCGGTATCTACGAGGTGGTCAAGATTACCGACGAACTGGCAAGCATGATTATGGAAGAAGCCAGTTCCATCAAAATTGCAAAACAGGCTCAGGCCGAGGGCTTCCGTAACTTGCGCCAGTCAGCCCTTATGAAAGTGATTGAGGGCGTGACCAGTCTGGAAGAAGCCAACCGCGTGACGAAGGATTAAGCATGGCAGAGAAGGCACAAAAGCTGGAATCGTACGTTTGGGAAGGGAAAGACCGGAAGGGTAATAAATCCAAAGGTGAGCTTACGGGTTCTAACCTCGCCTTGGTCAAAGCGCAACTTCGCAAGCAAGGAATTATTCCGGACAAGGTCAAGAAGAAGCCGAAACCGCTTTTCGGTGGCAGTAAGAAGATTACCCCCTTCGACATTGCCATGTTGACGCGGCAGCTAGCGACCATGATGAAAGCCGGCGTTCCTCTGGTGCAGAGCTTTGACATTGTTGCTGACGGTCTTGAGAACAAGGGCCTTCAGGAACTGGTAATGGCAATCCGGAATGACATCTCTTCCGGTACAAGTTTTGCCGGTGCACTTAGAAAACACCCGAAATACTTCGACAATCTCTACTGCAACTTGGTCGATTCCGGTGAAAAGGCCGGTGCACTTGAAGCTATGCTCGACCGGATTGCGACTTACCTCGAGAAAACAGAGCTCCTTAAGAAAAAAGTCAAAAAAGCAATGACGTATCCCGTGGCGGTAATCATTGTTGCAATCATTGTAACGGCCATTCTTCTGGTTAAGGTCGTACCTCAATTTGAGAGCCTGTTTCAGGGGTTCGGTGCAGAGCTCCCGGTTTTTACTCAAATGGTGGTCAATCTTTCGGAATGGCTTCAAACTTGGTGGTTTGTGGTTCTTCTGGGTATCGCTGGCACCATTTTCCTATTTAAAGAGGCCGTGCGCAGGTCGCAAAAATTCTCGGATTTTGTTGATAAGTATGTCCTTAAGCTACCTGTTGTTGGGGAAATTTTGGATAAATCCGCCGTTGCCAAGTTCGGCCGCGTTCTTTCGACAACTTTCGCTGCGGGCGTGCCTTTGGTGGATGCTCTTGATTCCGTTGCCGGGGCTACCGGCAACGCAGTTTACCGGGATGCGATTGACCGCATCAAAAATGATGTCGCTAGTGGTACTCAGCTACAAGCATCCATGCGCCAACAGGACATCTTCCCGGTTATGGCTGTACAACTTACAGCTATTGGCGAGGAATCCGGTAACCTCGATGAGATGCTTGGCAAAGTTGCCGAGCATTATGAGGCAGTCGTCGATGACATGGTGGATAACCTGACCGCACTGATGGAGCCTATGATTATGGCAGTCCTAGGTGTGTTGGTAGGTGGTTTGATCATAGCCATGTACCTGCCGATCTTCCAGATGGGTCAGGTTGTTGGTTAAATTTCCGGCGCTAAAGCCGTAGAGACTTTGAGTGGAGCCAGAAGGAACCTTCTTCTGGCTCCGAGTTCCCCCGCCTGATTCTCGGATAATTAATGATTACTCTGGACGCCTTTCTAGCCACGCCCTGGCTGCTTTTCCTCACTGTCACGCTCGTCTCACTCTGCATCGGTAGCTTCCTGAATGTTGTCATTCTCAGGTTACCCAAAATGATGCACCAGGACTGGCGCTGCCAGTGCGAGGAATTCCTTGAGGTGCCCGAGAAACAGCGCAAGCAGGAAGAGCGGATTACGCTCTCCAAACCGGCTTCCACCTGCCCTTCCTGCGGCCATGGTATCCGGGCCTGGGAAAATATTCCTGTTATCAGCTGGTTGGTTCTTCGGGGCAAGTGTGCCTCCTGCAAGGCGCCTATATCCCCCCGCTACCCCATAATTGAGGCCGTTACCGCCATTTTCTCTGTGGTGACCGTTGCGGTCATCGGACCGAACGAATCAGCGCTTTGGGCCCTTCTGCTGGTCTGGTCTCTGGTAGCGTTGACGGTTATCGACTTCGACACACAGTTACTACCAGACAGCATTACCCTGCCGCTGATGTGGCTGGGTCTGGTGCTGAATTATTTCGGTGTGCTTACGGACTTCAACAGTGCCTTTTGGGGTGCTGTGGCCGGTTATCTCTCGCTCTGGTCTGTTTACTGGCTTTTCAAGCTGGTCACCGGCAAGGAAGGCATGGGGCATGGGCTGTCTCTTATACACATCTCCGAGCCCACGAGACTAGGCATGATCT
>OJGX01000140.1_pt1 | contig 37905 bp, 33 predicted proteins | sample 1594661 | NCBI WGS metagenome assembly OJGX01 (sample SAMN05416839, study PRJEB24817) | seawater metagenome | isolation source: Sea water | place: Canada:Atlantic | collected 2013-07 | reverse complement strand
TACTGAGTGTCCATTGTAGATTATCTGATATAGCCCGTTGACCAAGGGCATATACACATCGAGCTCGTCAGCCTTCAACTTGACCAATTTTAAGGTATTGACCCCTTCGGCAACTTGTCCGACCTCTGCTACGGCCTCTTCGATCGTCCCCCCCTTGGCAAGCGCCATCCCCACGCGGAAATTGCGGCTTAAGGGCGAGGAGCATGTTACGACCAGATCGCCCACCCCAGACAGACCGAGGAATGTCATTGGGTCTGCTCCTAAGCGGCGACCGAATCTCGCCATCTCAGTTAAACTACGAGTCACCAGCATACTGTTCGTATTATTACCCATCCCCATGGCAGAGGCTAAGCCGGCGATAATAGCGTAGATATTCTTAAGCGCACCGCCAAGCTCGACACCGAACATATCATCGTTGGTATAGACCCGAAAATATTCAGACTTGAGAACCTTCTGTACAAATTCACGTACGGAGGTGTGCTCACTGGCAATCACCGTTCCCGTTAAATTCTTGGCAGCTATTTCTTTGGCAAGATTGGGACCACTCATCACCCCAATGCGAGCATCAGGAGCTTCTTGTTGAAGAATTTGACTCATCAACATGAACGAGCCTGTTTCGATTCCCTTCGTCGTGCTTACGAGGATGGCTTCTTTGTTGATCCATGGCAGCATGGTTTTAACGACTGAGCGAAAATAAGCGCTCGGCACCGCAACAAAGATAATGTCGCTCCCTTGCACAGCGGTTTGCATGTCTGAGGTGGCAGTGACGTTGCTATGCAAGGTATAGCCAGGCAGATACTGAGTATTTTCCCGGGTACGATTAACTTCTTCGACCAAGCTATCACTGCGCATCCAAAAGTTAACGCGATACCCATTCTCTGCGATGATGTTCGCGATGACAGTCCCAAAACTGCCACCTCCTAAAACGGTAACAGTACTCATCGGCATGTTCGCTCTCCAGGCATGTGTCTAAAACACACGGTTCAGGCCATCCAAGGCAGCGATTCGATATGCTTCGGCCATCGTTGGATAATTGAAAGTGGTGCTGAGGAAATACTTCATCGTATTCGCACTTCCCTCTTGCAGCATAATTGCCTGCCCGATGTGCACGATCTCTGAAGCCTGATCCCCAAAACAATGGATCCCAAGAATTTCTAGCGTTTCGAAATGGAAGATAATCTTCAACATCCCTACCTGCTCGCCTGTGATCATGCCGCGGGCGGTATTCTTAAAAAACGCCTTGCCAACTTCATAAGGCACTTTCTCAGAGGTCAGTTCTCGCTCTGTCTTTCCTAGCGTACTGATTTCTGGAATTGTATAAATGCCTGAGGCAAAACGATCGATCTCAACACTTGCGGCTGGGTCAACAATCGAGTTTGACGCAGCACGACCCTGGTCATAAGACACACTGGCCAAAGATGGCCATCCAATGACATCGCCTGCGGCGTAGATATTTTCAACGCTCGTGCGATAAGTGTTGTCGATCTCAAGCTGTCCGCGAGAGTTTGCTTCTAAGCCTATTGCTTCAAGATTGAGCTCATCGGTATTACCCGTTCGGCCATTTGCCCACAACACGATGTCGCTCTTAATACGCTTGCCAGATTTTAGGTGCGTTACAACGTGTGTATCGAAGTACTCTAATTTTTCGTACTCCTCATTGTGTCGACTGCGCACACCGGCATCGCGCAAGTGGTAACTTAGTGCATCAGAAATTTCCCAATCAAGGAATGACAGAAGCGTCTCGGCGGGATTAATCAATTCAACTTTTGCGCCTAGGCCTGCAAAAATTGAGGCGTACTCACAACCAATCACACCCGCGCCAATCACGGTAACTTTTCTAGGTGAAAAGTCGAGCCCTAAAATCGTATCGCTATCGAAAATACGCGGATGAGTGAAGTCGACATTCTCTGGGTGATAAGGACGCGACCCGGTGGCAATAATAAAATGCTCGGCTTTCAAAATAGGCCCGCGAGTTCCCAACTTGACTGTATTGGCGTCTTCAAATTTTGCTTGCCCGTAAATGACATCGATGCCGTTTTTTTCATAATACGCACCGCGTAAATGCACTTGTTCGTGTATTACGCGATTGGCATGTTGCATGATTTGCGGAAAGCTAGGTTTGCGTAAGCTTGCAAACTCTCTTAATAGCGGATTACTTTCAAATTGCATGACCTGCTTGATCGACTGCCGTAGTGCCTTCGATGGGATCGTGCCCAAGTGCGTACAATTACCACCAACCTCTTCGCGATCAGAGACAACTGCTACTCGTTTGCCTTTTTTAGCCGCGTTCATCGCGGCTGACTCCCCTGCGGGGCCGCTGCCGATTACGACAATATCGTAGTGCTTAGTCTGCATTACCACCCGAAAACTCCGTTTACTTAGATTAAGCTGTCTCTTCACATTTACTTGGATTACCGCCACAAATAGAACAGGAGCTATCCCCAGTGGCATTGTTCAATCCTCCACAGGAACCTTTGATTGGGCTACGACCAAACATTACGCCTACAGCCATACCCGCTATCACTAGCGCTAGAACGACAAAGCTCGCTAAAAGTGTTGCTGCCATGTTGACTCCTACTGCTGTTGAAAATATTCGTATTAATTAATGGGTTCTAGATACTGGGCAAAGCGCGATGTGTAACGATCTTCAAAGCCATCGCCCAGTGCATCTTTACTAATAAAGTATGCCGCCAAACCGAGCTCTTCTGCCAATGCGAAGCTGGCATCTTCCCCCATCACCATAAAGGCTGTCGCTAAGGCATCAGCGCGGGCGGCAGTCTGTGCAATCACATAGACACTCGCCAAACTATGGTTTACCGGTCTGCCTGTCGCAGGGTCTATCTCGTGTGAATAATGGACTCCATCGAGGTCGAAATAGTTTCGATAGTCTCCGGAGCCCGCAACGGCAATCGTCTCGCCATTAGCATAAAAAATAGTGTGGATCTGCGGCGCTGTATCAACTGGTTTTTCGATCGCCGGCACCCAGGTTTGCGCCCCTGGCTTTAAGCCCTTAATACGAAGCTCACCGCCCACTTCAATAAAATAATTTGCAAACCCACTACGCTCTAAAAGCTCGGCGACACGATCGACGGCATAGCCTTTGGCAATACCACTGAGATCGATATAAATGTCTGCCTCTTTGCGTAGCGTCCGATTTTCCACATCAAGGTCTATAAAGCGCGAGCCAATACGAGAGAGAAATTCGTCAATCTCTTGTGCTTGCGGCACTCTATCTGCTTGCCGCGCCTGCGGCCCAAAGCCCCACCGATTTACTAAAGGACCAATCGTGACATCAAATGCCCCATTACTAAGGCTTGTAATTTCCAACGCTAAACTTAGTACTTGCGTCATGGCGGCCGAAAGTTCAAGTGGCTGCCCAACAGGCGCATCGTTAAGACGACTCAACTCAGATGTCGGCGAGTAAGTCGACATCACATCACGGTCGAGCTGCTGCAGTAATTGAGCGACCTCTTGCACTAATGGCTGTACGTCTGCAGAACTGCCCTCATCGACGAGCTTTACACTGTAACTGGTTCCCATTGTAGCACCTCCAAACTCATGAATTTGAGCAGCAGGCAAGTTTGTGGGTACCGCGTAGTAAATGAGTAGCAGCGCAATTACCACGCCAATCGAAATACCGTAGCGCTTGAATAAAGCCATTATTATGCACCCCCTATAAGCAGCTCAGGCTCATGACCTAAGGTCATAAGCCTGATTGTAAACCTTAGGAGAATTCGTCCAAGGCGATGTTTTCGTCCTCAACACCGAGGTCTTTAAGCATCTTGATCACTGCGGCGTTCATCATGGGAGGTCCGCACATATAGTATTCACAATCCTCAGGAGCAGGATGATCTTTGAGGTAATGTTCCAGCACGACATTGTGGATAAACCCAGTCATGCCATCCCAGTTATCTTCTGGCTGCGGATCAGAAAGCGCCACATGCCATTCAAAGTTATCATTCTCGGCAGCTAACGTGTCGTAGTCATCCACGTAGAACATTTCTTTCAAACTACGGGCACCATACCAGAAGCTAATTTTGCGCTTACTATTCAGGCGGCGAAGTTGATCAAAGATGTGCGAGCGCATTGGCGCCATTCCAGCACCACCGCCGATAAAGACCATTTCTGCGTCTGTGTCTTTGGCGAAAAACTCACCAAAAGGACCGAATACTTTTATTTTGTCACCTGGCTTCAAATTGAAGACATAGGAAGACATTACGCCAGGAGGGAACGAAGACTTGGGTGGTGGCGTCGCAATTCGGATATTGAATTTAATGATGCCTTTCTCTTCTGGGTAATTTGCCATTGAGTACGCACGAATAGTCGTTTTATCGCACTTAGAAACATGTTCGAAAAGACCAAACTTCTCCCAATCGCCACGAAACTTATCGCCGATAATGAAATCTTTATAGCGGACTTCATGGGGAGGCACCTCGAGTTGAACATAGCCACCCGCGCGGAAATCAACGCTGTCACCATCTGGGATCTCTAACACTAATTCTTTGATGAATGTGGCTACGTTGTCATTAGAGACAACCGTACATTCCCACTGCTTAACGCCGAAGAATTCAGGTTCAATCTCGATTTTCATGTCTTGCTTTACTGCCACCTGGCAGGAAAGACGCCAGTTGTTTTTGGCCTCCCCCATCGTAAAGTGGCCTTGTTCGGTCGGCAGCATAGAGCCACCACCGTCGATGACCTGGCAACGACACTGGGCACAAGTTCCACCGCCACCGCAGGCAGAAGAAAGGTAGATACCTTGATCCGCTAACGTATTAAGCAGCTTTCCGCCGGCTGGCACTGTGATAGAACGCTCTGGGTCACCATTAATTTCAATGCGAACATTACCCGTACTAACTAAACGGGCACGGGCAGCCAAGATCATCCCCACGAGGAGCATCACCACCGCGGTGAACATGACTACGCCGCCAACTATCGCTGCAATATCGATCATCTATTGAATCCTATCTGCTACAGAGACAAACCACTGAAAGACATGAAACCTAAGGACATCAAGCCAGTCGTAATGAAGGTAATTCCGAGGCCTCGCAAACCATGAGGCACATCGCTGTACTTTAATTTTTCGCGTATTCCCGCTAGTGCAGCAATTGCTAGCGCCCAACCTACACCTGCACCTGTCCCGTACACCACACTCTCAGAGAACGTGTAGCTACGCTCAACCATAAACAATGACGCACCCATGATGGCACAGTTCACAGTAATCAACGGCAAGAACACGCCGAGCGCGTTATAAAGAGCGGGAAGAAACTTATCGAGCACCATTTCGAGAATCTGCACCATGGCCGCAATAACGCCGATATAACAGAGCAGGCCCAAGAAGCTCAGATCAAGATCTGGAAAGCCCGCCCAAGCCAAGGCGCCATCTTTCAATAAATATTGAAACAATAAATTATTCACAGGCACGGTAATGAATTGCACAACGATTACCGCCACGCCAAGACCTATAGCAGTTTCAACTTTCTTAGAAACCGCCAAAAACGTACACATGCCGAGGAACATTTGTAGTGCCATATTCTCTACGAATACCGCACGCACGAATAAACTAAGGTACTGTTCCATTAGTGGGCTGCCTCTTGCACTGTGTGGGGAGCAATTTTGAATTCATCTTTCTCCACCTGCTCAACGCGCACTGCGCGCAAAGCCCAGATCAAGAAGCCAATAATAAAGAAGGCACTTGGAGCCAATAGCATCAAACCGTTCGGCTGATACCAACCGCCATTGGACACTAGTGGCAATACTTGCACGCCGAATAGCGAACCCGAACCAAAAAGCTCACGAATAGTGGCAACAGAGAGTAGCACCACGCTATAGCCTAGACCGTTACCAATTCCGTCTAAAAAACTAAGCCCTGGTGGGTTCTTCATAGCGAACGCTTCAGCGCGCCCCATCACGATGCAGTTGGTAATAATCAAGCCAACGAATACGCTAAGCTGCTTACTAATCTCATATGCAAATGCTTGCAGCGTAAGATCTACGGCGATTACCAAGGATGCAATGATTGTCATCTGCGCGATAATGCGAATGCTGTTGGGTATAAATTTTCGCACCATTGAGATAAACAGATTTGAAAACGCCGTAACGACTGTTAAGGCGATACACATCACCACCGTTACTTGCAGGCCAGTTGTGACCGCCAATGCGGAGCACACTCCCAAAATCTGTAACGCTATTGGGTTGTTCGCGAATATTGGTTTGACCAATATGCTTTTAGTATCGATCGACACTTTACTTAGCTCCTCAACCGTTAGTCAGTTTAGTGAGAAATGGGCCAAAACCAAGTGGACCAAGCCAAAATTCAATTAGATTATCGACGCCACGACTCGTCAGAGATGCGCCCGCGAGCCCATCAACCTGATGCACACCTTGGCCTTCGCCCTTCACGACACTAAGGGCAACGTCGCCGTCTTCACTATACACTTCTTTGCCCGGCCACTGGGCTTTCCAACGTGGGTTGGTGATCTCACCGCCCAAGCCTGGGGTTTCTTTCTGATCATAAAAGCCGATGCCTTTGACGGTATTCGCATCACCCTCTAGGGCGAGGTATCCGTACATAGTGCCCCATAATCCATACCCACTTACAGGAAGGACGATATCTTGTAGCTCGCCATTCGGGCCTTCTACTAAATAAACGGTCACGAAACGCACCAGTCGCTTCAACCCAGCAATGTCCTCGCTCGCCTCTAGCGCTTCTGAAAATTGCGGGTCAGTAAATACCGTGCGCTGATCGTATGTCGTCACATCGATATTCAACTCTGCCAATTGCTCTTCAGTAGCGAAATCGCCAGTCTCTAAGTCGACAATCCTTGGCGTGAACTGGGCGAACAGTTCGTCCACATCGTCATTGGTATTCATTTGCTCGTCGAACATGCCCGCCGCAGCGAGAATATTTTTATTGCGATCCAGAGTCTTATTAGCCTCTTGCATCGGCTTTAGAATTACCGCCGCGCTAGAAATAAATATTGAACAGACAACGCATAGCAATAAGGCAACTTTGAGCGTACCGCCTACTGAGTCTTTATTAGCTGACATTGCGTGCTAGCCTCCGTTTGATATTGGCGCGAACCACGACGTAATCGATTAGTGGAGCACAGAGGTTGGCAAACAGGATCGCCAACATTACCCCTTCTGGATAAGCAGGATTCAATACGCGAATCATAACAGCCATCACACCGATCAAGGCGCCATAAACCCACTTGCCGGTATTAGTCATCGACGCCGAGACTGGGTCTGTCGCCATAAAGACCATCCCGAAGGCGAAGCCGCCTAAAACGAAATGCCAGTACCAAGGCGTTGCAAAACCAGGGTTGGTATCTGAACCGATAGCATTGAGTAGCAATGAGAACGCCACCATGCCCAAGAATACGCCAGACATAATGCGCCAAGAAGCGATGCGGGTCACCAGGAGTACCACCCCGCCAATCAAGATTGCTAAGGCAGAAGTTTCACCGATAGAGCCTTGCTCGCGACCGATAAACGCATCCATCCAGGTTAACTCTTGCCCCATGCTGCCTGTAAGTACCGGCATGCCATCCGCTGCAATTTGGCTTAGAGATGTGGCGCCACTAAAGCCATCGACAGCAGTCCACACTGCATCACCAGACATTTGCGGTGCATAAGCGAAGAATAGGAAAGCGCGCGCAGTCAGCGCAGGGTTCAGGAAGTTTTTCCCCGTACCACCAAATACTTCTTTACCGACAACAATACCGAAAGTGATGCCCAGCGCCGCCTGCCACAAAGGCAAATCCGGTGGCACAATTAGAGAGAAGAGAATCGAGGTAACGAAGAAACCTTCGTTGATCTCATGCTTGCGAATGGAGGCAAACAATACTTCCCAGAAACCACCCACGATGAATATCGTGGCGTAGATTGGAATATAGTGTACGGCGCCGTACCAGAAATTATCCCAAATACTATTGGGGTTGTATGACGAGAAAAGTTCGATCCAGAAGGCGTGCCAGTCACCGGTCGATTCGATCCCCATGGAGGCCATCGCCGTCGTGGCTTGATAGCCGACATTGTACATTCCGTAAAACATCGCCGGAAATGCCGCTAACCACACGGTTATCATAATGCGCTTGAGATCCACACCGTCGCGCACGTGCGCAGGTGACACGGTCACTTTACTGGGGCTGTAGAAAATCGTATCTACCGCTTCATAAAGCGCGTACCACTTTTCGTATCGACCGCCTTTTTCAAAATGCGGAGCTATATCATCGAGTATTCTGCGTAAACCCATAGTCGTTTAATCCACTAACTCTCTTTTTCGATACGCGTTAAATTATCGCGCAAAATGGGGCCGTATTCATACTTACCTGGACATACATAAGTGCAAAGTGCCAAGTCTTCCTCGTCAAGCTCTAAAGCCCCAAGATTCTGAGCGCTCTCGATATCGCTCACAATAAGAGCACGCAACAACTGTGTAGGAAGAATATCCAATGGCATAACACGCTCATAACTACCCACTGGCACCATTGCACGGGCACTCCCGTTGGTGGTAGTGGTAAAAGCGAACTTGCGCCCTTTAAATAGGCTGGAAAGGTAAATACCTAAAGCGGAGTGTCTCTCTTTTCCTGGCGAGAGATAACCAAACAAGATGCGCTCACGCCCCTCTTTCAGGACTGAGACTTGCTGATGGTAGCGACCGAGATAGGACTCAACACCGTGGGCAGCACGACCGGATAACACCGAGCCAGATATCACTCTATTGTCATCAGAGTTCAACTCCCCTGCCGTCAACTCTTCGAGGTTGGCCCCCATGCGAGTCTTCAACAAGCGCGGCTTAGTCACCTGCGGCCCTGCCAAAGCGATAACACGCTCAGTACTAACGCGACCGGTGGTAAACAGTTTGCCGATGGCGATCACATCTTGATAGTTCACAGACCAGACCTGTTTAGCCAAGCTAACAGGCGCTAAATTGTGAATATGTGTTCCGCTCAAACCGGCTGGGTGTGGGCCTGCGAATGACTCCACTTTCACATTGCTTGCCAGTTTCTGCCCTTCTATGCCGTCAAAGCTAGAAGCGGCTCGGCATAAAAACACACTACCTTGGGTTAGTCGCGAAAGGACATTGACGCCATTGATAAAGTCGTCAGCGTTTTCGCGAGCAACGACTTCTGGGTCGGCTGCCAATGGGTTGGTATCCATGGCATTAATGAACAAGGCGTGAGGAACAGCGTCAATGGCAGGCACTTTGCTGAACGGCCGCGTTCGTAGCGCAGTCCACTGACCTGACTGAACAAGGTTGGTAACTACATCTTCACGAGAGAGACTAGCGAGCTGGTCGGCAGCGAAGTGTTTAAACTCAACCGACTCCTCTTCGCCATCATCGAGCTCGATAACGAGCGATAGAAAGGCACGGCGGTCACCGCGATTAATTTCGCTGACCGTTCCAGCGCCAGGCGCAGTAAACACTACTCCGGGCGTTTTCTTATCTTCAAACAGTGCTTGTCCGAGCTTGACCTTATCGCCAACTTTGACGTTCATCGTAGGTTTCATGCCTACATAGTCATTTCCTAACAATGCAACTGAGCGAACCCGCCGCGCACTGTCGATAGATTGCTCTGGTGCACCAAGTATCGGTAAATCCAAACCGCGGGTAATTTTGATCATTCGCCAAGCCTAGTAATTACTGGAGTTTCAAAAAACTAAAAGCAACTCTTGTACAAGAAAGCATATACGCCGGTGGCACAAAACCATGCCAAAGGCACAGAAATCACAAACAACGATTCTGAAATCGGTTTTATTTTGGAAATTACTATGAGAACCGGCTAGTTAAGCGCGGCAATTATATTGATAAGAGGCTCGAATTACCATAGATTTCTATGCCTAACCGAGCCTCTTTGCCTGCTTATTCTTCTATTGGGTAGAAGCGGTAGTTAACTCCGGCCATCTTATAGACCATTCGCACTACCTGATTGCAGTAGCCAAACTCGTTGTCATACCAGAGGTATAGAACACAGTTATTGCCTTGCACAATAGTGGCTGTTGAGTCGACGATTGCCGCCTCGCGAGAGCCTACAAAATCGCTAGAAACCGCATCAGCCTCTTCTGTATAGGCGATCTGGTTCTGCAAATGCGAGTGTAAGGCAATCTTACGGATGAACTCATTGAGCTCTTCTTTTGTTGTTGGCTTGTCCAAATGTAGGCTCAAAATCGCCATAGACACGTTAGGAATAGGCACCCGGACCGCGTTTCCGGTTAATTTGCCTTCCAGTTCTGGGATCGCTTTAACCACTGCCTTAGCAGCCCCAGTTTCAGTCAAAACCATGTTCAACGCAGCACTGCGGCCACGACGGTCGCCATCATGGTAGTTATCGATTAGGTTCTGATCATTGGTATAGGCATGAACGGTCTCAACGTGGCCGTGCTGAATACCATAGCGGTCGTTGACCAGTTTCAGCACTGGCGCAATCGCATTAGTAGTGCACGAGGCCGCCGTGACAATCTTGTCCTCAGGCTTGATTTGGTCATCATTGATACCAAAAACGATATTCTTAAGATCGCCCTTACCTGGTGCGGTTAGTGCAACTTTGCTTACACCTTTGGCTTGCAAATGCTTCGACAGCCCCGCCTCATCACGCCATTTACCTGTGTTATCAATTACCAAGGCGTCGTTAATCCCATACGCCGTGTAGTCGATCTCCTCTGGGCTATTGGCATAGATGATCTGAATCACATTGCCATTGGCTATTAGACACTTGTTCTCTTCGTCGATGCGCACAGTCCCTTGGAAGGCCCCGTGTACCGAGTCTGCTGTGAACAAGCTGGCACGTTTCTGCAAATCGCCCTCTTTGCCTGGACGCACAACGATGGCACGCAAACGGATGACTTCACCGGTGCTCGTGCGTTCAATCAATAGACGAGCGATCAAGCGGCCAATACGACCAAAGCCATACAGGACGATGTCTTGTGACTTTTCGATAGGCTTGGTCTTCACACCCACCATATAGCCTAGCTCTTTGGCAACAAACGCCTCTACATCTAAGGCTTCACTGCCAAGCTCTTCTTGCTGTTTCATGAAGCTCACTGTCAACTTGCCGAGATCGACATGGACGTGGGCAAGGTCAAGTTTCGCAAGCGCCATCAATACTGGGTGGCTTTCAAACTCAGACATTTCATTGCGGTCTACTTGTCGCACAAAGCGATGAGACTTCATGATATTGGCAACCGAGCGGTTATGCAGCGCTCGACCATAGATGAAAATTACGACATTACGTTCGCTATAGAGTCTGCCGACTACTGGAATCATTTCCTGCGCGAGGGCTTCGCGTTGTTTCCAATCGCCAAAATAATCATCCAAACTGGGTCGAGTCACTGGTTGCACCTTTGCTAAATACGGTTGATGAGGAAGGTGCGTATTATCTTTGTATTGCCATGGTCGTGCAACCTAAAGCACCGCGCAATCCGCGACTTTACTCCCTATAATTGCCAACACTGCTTTGACATTGTTCTGACAAAGCAGGCCAACTTATGCAAGAATTCACGCCCCGAAATAGCTCCTTGACTCAATAAAGATGCCGACAAACGACGTATTTAGCCCCGAACTGCCTCATTCTTCCGGTGATTTGCGCCGCTGGGCTGGCCTGCACGGCAGCAGCCTAAGCTTAGCTGTCGCCTCAATTGCAAGCCGACATACCGGCCCTATCGTGCTGATCACGGCAAATACTGAAGAGGCCGACGCTATTCGTCGCGAATTAAGTTTCTTCAATGATAAGCGCTGCCCGATGCACACGCTGCCTGACTGGGAAACCTTGCCCTACGACAATTTCTCTGCGCACCAAGACATCGTCTCAGACCGACTCAATACGCTTTATCACCTACCGCAGCTGGCAAAGGGCATTTTAATCCTGCCTCTAACAAGCCTCATGCACAGGGTTAGCCCAAAAGAATATGTCCTTGGCAATAGCCTAATGCTGAAGATAGGCGCCCGTTTCGACCCAGAGAGCATGCGGCAAAACCTGATAAGCGCTGGTTATCAATGTGTCGAATCGGTTTATGACCATGGCGAATTCGCAATCCGTGGATCGATCATGGATATTTTCCCCATGGGCAGCCAAAGCCCTTATCGAGTCGATTTGTTTGACGACGAGATCGAAAGCCTTAGAACCTTTGACCCGGAGAGCCAGCGCTCGCTCGACAAAGTCGAAGAGATTCAACTTTTACCCGGCAAGGAATACCCAATGAATGAAGCGGGTATCAGTTTGTTCCGAAGCCAGTTTCGCAATCGCTTTGATGTCGACCTGCGCAAATGCAGTGTCTATCAAGACATCAGCCAAGGTTTGCACTCCGCCGGCATTGAATACTACCTGCCATTGTTTTTCGACAAGCTGCAGACGGTCTTCGATTACCTTCCAGAAAACACCCTAATATTGCGCAGTGGTGATTTAGACGCCTCTGGCCTGCGTTTTTGGAATGACATCAAAAACCGTTATGAAGATCGCTGCCATGATCTGCAGCGACCAATCCTCAAGCCAAGTGAGTTATTTCTCAGCCCGGACGAAGCATTTGCGCAACTGCGCCAGTACCCGAATATCGAGCTATACGCCGATAATAAGGGCAATAAAGCGGAGCAGATTGCGATCTCGCCGCCGCCAAACCTTAATGCCGGAGCACAGCAAACACCCCTGCTAGCTTTGCAAGCACTGTTGATAGCCAATAGAAACAGCCGCATCTTGTTCTGCGCTGAGACGGCTGGGCGCCGCGAAAGCATGTTGGAGCTATTAAAGAGCATCAACATCAACCCTGTCGCTATCGATTCATGGCACAGCTTTGCCCAGGGCGAGCAGAGTCTCGCGATCACCGTCGCGCCGATCGATCGGGGTTTATGGCTCGACTCCCCTTCTATTTTACTTATTACCGAAACCCAATTATTCGGCCAACGAGTCGCCCAGCGCCGTCGGCGTCGCAAAGCACAGGACAATAGTGAATTTCTCATTCGCAACCTCAACGAATTGCACTTAGGCGCAGCCGTTGTGCACATTGAACACGGTGTTGGGCGATACCGAGGCTTGCAGACCTTGAGTGTCGAAGGTCAGGACACCGAGTTCCTCACCCTCGAATACGCCCGTGAGGCCAAACTCTACGTACCAGTGTACTCATTGCATCTTATCAGTCGCTATGGCGGCACCGAGCCTGAGCTTGCGCCGTTAAATAGTCTTGGCAACGATCAATGGCAAAAAGCCAAGAAGAAAGCCGCAGAAAAAATTAAAGATGTCGCTGCCGAATTGCTCGACATCTATGCGCGCCGTGAAGCACGCCAAGGCTTTCAATACGATTGTGACAATATCGACTATCCGAGCTTCTCATCGAGCTTTCCGTTTGAGGAAACCGCTGACCAACAAGATGCCATTGAAGCGGTCATGAAGGACATGAAATCCAAACGCGCCATGGATCGATTGGTGTGCGGTGATGTGGGTTTTGGTAAAACAGAAGTGGCAATGCGGGCCGCCTTCATAGCCGTACAGAATCACAAGCAAGTTGCTATTTTGGTGCCTACTACCCTGCTTGCCCAACAGCATTATGAAAGCTTTCGTGACCGCTTTGCCGATTGGCCCGTATCGGTCGACTTGATTTCGCGTTTTCGTTCGACCAAACAAGTCCAAGAGACACTAGATCGTATAAAGAGTGGCAAGGTCGACATCATTGTCGGTACGCATAAATTGCTGCAGAACTCGATTGAGTATAAAGACATCGGGCTCCTTATAATTGATGAAGAGCACCGTTTTGGGGTCCAGCAAAAAGAAAAGCTCAAAGCGATCCGAGCAGACGTTGACATTCTAACGCTCACTGCGACGCCTATTCCCCGCACATTGAATATGGCCATGTCTGGGGTGCGCGATCTTTCATTGATCGTGACACCACCGGCCAAGCGTCTATCGGTGAAAACCTTTATCCGCGAAAGCCAAGATGCACTTATCAAAGAAGCAGTGCTTCGCGAGTTACTGCGCGGCGGGCAAGTTTTCTATCTGCACAATGAAGTGAAGACGATCAACAAAACGGCAGAGCACTTAAGCGAATTAATCCCTGAGGCGCGGGTTTGCGTCGCACATGGGCAAATGCCTGAGCGCGAACTTGAGCAAGTCATGGCCGACTTCTACCATAAGCGCTATAACATTTTGGTTTGCTCGACAATCATCGAGACAGGGATCGACATCCCGAGCGCTAATACGATTATTATGGATCGTGCCGATAAACTCGGCCTGGCTCAGTTGCACCAACTACGCGGTCGCGTGGGTCGCTCCCACCACCAGGCCTATGCCTACCTGTTAACTCCTAGCAAGAATAATATGACCTCAGACGCCTTGAAACGGATTGAGGCCATTAGCCTTGCCAATACACTCGGCGCTGGGTTCACGCTTGCCAGTCATGACTTAGAGATTCGCGGCGCTGGGGAAATACTGGGTGACGAACAGACTGGGCATATGCAAAAAATCGGTTTTACTCTGTACACCGAGATGCTCGACGAAGCCGTTAAAGCGATTCGCGAAGGTCGAACACCCAATATTGATGCCAGCCTGCAGAGCAACGCTGAAATTAATCTGCGCATCCCCGCACTCATCCCTGAAGATTACTTGCCCGATGTGCACACACGTCTGATTATGTACAAGCGCATTGCCGGTGCTAAAACAGATAACGAGCTCACCGAACTACAAGTCGAGATGATTGACCGCTTTGGATTGTTGCCAGAGCAGATCAAACTCCTGTTCCGCCTCACGGCCTTGCGCCTACGAGCGCAAAGCCTAGGGATCAGTAAAATTGATGCCAATGCTGTTACGGGCAAACTCTCCTTTGCTCAACAAACCAAGGTTGATCCACGCACTATTGTGCAACTCGTGCAGCAACAGGCCAAAGTCTATAAACTAACCGGACCAACACAGCTTCAGTTCACCCATAACGCCAATAATGCCGATGCCAAACTATCCTTTATTGATACAATGCTGAGCAAGCTAGCTTCCTAAACCAACAATACTGACGTCACCTATGCGTAAATCCAGTTTCAGCACGCTTTCTCAAACACTGAAAATCCAAGCAGGCGCGCTGTGCCTGCTCGGGGCATTGCTCATGCCGAGTATCGCAAGTGCGCAATCAGATAATTGGTTTCAGATCGAGGTGACCCTTTTTACCTTCGAGGACGCTAACTTAGAAGTGGAAAATTGGCCTGCGGAGAATCTCAGCATTGGCTTTCCCCAGCGACTCGTTAAGCTTAAACAAATCAGCGAACTGCTCCAACTTGCACAATGGTCCGAACCCGCCGAGCCCAATGCGCCAAGCACCAGCGCTATAGATGCCAATGCCGCTCTAAGCGCGCCAAGCGGTGAACCAATACGAGAATTTGGGCCACGCCCCTATGCTCCCAATCAGGCGGTATTCAAGCTGCCTGACTTTGAACGCGAAGCTATGTGGATGCTCCCTGCGGCCAATCACGATTTTACAGGCACCAATCGCGCTTTAAATCAGTCCGCAGAACAACGCGTTGTGTATCATGCAGCGTGGCGACAGGTGCTCACGCGGCGCGCGAGCGCAAATGCCATTGGCATAATGGCGGGCCGACGCTTCAATGAGCGCCGCGAATTAGAAGGGAGTTTAAACTTTTATCTTACGGGCAATGCCGATCGAGTGATTTTAGAAAGCAATCTTTGGCTCAATAGCTTTACCACCCAATCTGGGTCAGAAGAGCAATGGAGTTTGCCGGTTTTACCAGAGATGTTAATGCAGCCCCAAGAGGCTGCCGCCGAGACTGCACCACAATTGTACGTCAACCGGATCATTCCGTTTCGCCAAAATCGCGACATCCGTTCGGATGAGTTTCATTATCTAGACCATCCTGCTATGGGGATGTTGGTACAGATTAGCCCTTATACAGTGCCACCTCTACCCTTACCCCCACTGGAGCTGCAAGAGCCAGCCGCCAGCACTACTGCGCAGTAATACTGTCGTAGTGTTGCAAGGCTCGGCGAAGAAGGCCTATCGCCTCCTCCATCCCTTTGCTTAGCACTTTCTCGATCGCCTCCATCGTAATGAGTTCATCGGTGAGCCCCGCCGCCCAATTCACTGACAGCGCCAAACAGGCATAGGCGATTCCTAATTCGCGCGCCAATGCTGCCTCTGGCATGCCGGTCATCCCAATCATATCGCAGCCATCGCGCTGCAATCGTTGCACCTCAGCAGCACTCTCCAACCTTGGCCCCTGCGTGCAACCGTAGACCCCTTCAGGCCATACGGCTGTGTCACCTGCATTGTCGATCAACAAGGCTCTTAAGGATTCATCATAGGGCTGCGTGAAATCGATGTGCGTCACCGAGTCTAAGCCTTCGGCAAAGAATGTGTGCTCTCGGCCCCACGTATAGTCAATGATTTGTTTGGGCACCGCGAGTCGTCCGGGGCCGGTTTCGCTGTGAATCCCCCCTACGGCATTGACCCCTATTACGGCTTTGACGCCGACTTTCTGCAAGGCCCAGAGATTAGCGCGATAGTCGATTTTATGAGGAGGCACTTTGTGACCGCGACCGTGGCGCGGCAAAAAAGCGACTTGCTTGCCATCAAGAGTCCCTATTAATACCTGCACTGATTGCTGGCCAAAGGGAGTCGACACCTGTTGAATTTGTATATCATTGAGAAAGTGCGGTTCTGTTAAACCAGTACCACCAATTACAGCAATCATGCTCTTTTCCTTTGCGCATCTGTTATTCTTCGAATTATACCCCTTGCAGAACCTCCAATGTAGCTTATAGTCTGCGACATTGTGAGATTGGATTACCAACAGGAATGTGGATTTGAGCAGAACCCCCACCCAACAAGATCGCGGCCGAGTCATCACTATAAGCAGTGGTAAAGGCGGGGTCGGTAAAACGAACATCAGCGTCAATCTCGCCATCTCTTTGGCGAGCAAGGGTCGCAATGTTTGTGTCTTCGATGCAGATACTAGCCTTGCCAACGTCAACATCTTGCTGAACCTGACTCCCGAATACACATTGGAGCAGGTGTTAGATGGCTCCAAAACTATCGATGAAATTTTGCTAAAAGGCCCAGGTGGAATCTCAATCGTCCCTGCGGCCTCGGGCATCGCTGAGTTTGCAAGCCTCGATATCGCTCAACAAAAAATCCTTTTACAAGCACTGAGCACCCTCGAACAACGCTTTGACTATCTGATCATCGATACCGCCGCAGGGATTAGTGCTAATGTCACAACCTTTTTGCAGGCCACAGAGCACAATGTGTTGATTGTGACCCCCGAACCAACCTCACTCACAGATGCCTTTGCATTGATGAAGGTCATGCGGCAGAAACAATGTGAGAGTAAAGTCCATATCCTTACTAATATGGTAGATAATTACCTGAATAGTGTGGATATTTATAAGCGTCTATCGGGCGCCTCGGTGCGCTACCTCAACACCGATGTTGAATACTTAGGCTATGTGCCACGCGATGAACACCTGCGTCTTTCTGTGCAGAAACAAATCCCTGTCACTATTGGGTACCCGGGCTCACAGGCTAGCTATCGTTTTGCAGCACTGGCCGATAGTATCGAGAATATCTACCGTGCAGCCCCTACGCGCCGCTCCTTCAGCTTATTCTGGCGCAAGCTATTTCTCAATCGCCTTAAGAAATCCCCCGGCACGATCACAGCCCCCTTATCACAACAGGCATCGACTTCGGCATCCAAGGAGTCGGCTGATCATACGAAAACTGCACGCTTCCCGAAACTAGTCATCATGAAGTTGCAGCAGAATATGGTGCAGTTGGTTAAATCACGAACCCTATCAAGCAAGAGTATGAAAAACCTATTAGCCTCGCTACTGCGGCAAGTTGAGCGGTATTACCCGGAGATTAATTTAACGGATTTGCAAGCACCAAAGAATTCCAAACCCGCAGCGGATACCAAACATGTTGACCGCCCTAATTGAGGCTTATCAGAGCCGCTTGAAGAGTTATCATTATCTTGTCGATAAAGTAGAACGAGAGCTTGATGAAGCGACTGACCCAAACTTCGTACAATTTTGTGATTGTGAAAGCAAACGATTGCGCGATTTGATTCAATTGAATAAGCAGATAGTCGCCGACTTACACATATTGCAGGCAGAGCAAGAAAAAAACGCCCGCCTTTTGGCAGACAATAAAAAACCGGAAGCATAGTGGCGCTTCCGGCTCGAGGGGGTTCCAAGCGAGCCAACCAAGGCTTGGCGAGGAAAATCGATATACGCCTCTATTGTGCATTGACTGACCCTCGTGTCCAGAAATTGCCCCTGTAAAAGGGCAAAAATGCAATGCAAATCACAAAACTGACAGGGTAGAATGCGCCTTTGCCTATACAGGACCTTATTACGTGAGCTTTAAATACCGACTTTACCGCTTTCTTTGGGATCGCAAACTGGTTCCAGCGGGTCTTACTCGTTATGTTTACAAACGCCTGAGCAAACTTGGCAATGCGCCTGACTACCCTTTCATAAAAGATTTTTTTGGGCTGCAATATCACGGCAACCTCAATAATAATATCGACTTCAATATTTACTTCTATGGCGCCTTTGAAAAACCGCTGCTGTATTTTCTTCGCGACACAATGGCGCGGCTAAACGAAAACCCAGCCACGTTTGTCGATATTGGAGCCAATGTGGGCCAACACTCTCTTTTTATGTCAGCCCATGGCGCACAGGTTCATTCATTCGAGCCCTTCGACCGAGTGCGTAATCAGCTACAAAAACAAATCGCTGAGAATGCCATGAGCTCAATTACAGTTCACCCTCTAGGGCTGAGCAACGAAAATACACGCCTGCCGTTCTTTGCCCCTACTGGCAACAACGTCGGGATCGGCTCATTCGATGCGAGTACCGCGAGCAAAGGCAATGTCAGCATTGGCGAGCTAGAACTAGTCAAAGGCGATGACTACCTCGCAAGCCAGGCTATCGAGAAAATCGATATCGTAAAAATGGACGTCGAAGGGTTTGAGAAATTCGCCCTCGAAGGTTTGCAAAAAACGCTTCGCCAAACGCGCCCGATAATTGTCTGTGAGATCACCTACGGCCAAGAGTTGTCATTTGCATCGTTGTCAGACTTAGAGCAGGCATTGCCTGAACACTACAAACTCTTCACCTTTGACAAACGCAAAGCCGATGGCCGTAAAGACCGTCGCCGCGATGCCCAAAGCCGGCATAGCGGGGCCTACAAGATCATTGCACTAACGCAGTTTCAAACTACAGGACAAGACGATGTGATCGCCTGCCCCGTGGAGAAATGCGAATTATTGCCGATGCAAAATATAACCCAATAAATTTTACACCTTGATCTGATGCTCACCTGCATAGGTTTCTAAACGAGCATCAGCGATCACATCATATTGCTGTTCAATTATTGTCGAGACAAAAAACCAACTGGCCACCGTTTTCTCTGCACTGAGTTCTAACTCAAGCCAGCCCCGACCATTGGCTTTCATATATTTCAATTCAGGGCTTGCCACCAATGTCGCCGCCTGTACTTGTTCTTCAGTCAGCACGGGCATAAAGTTCTCAAAACCTGGAGAGGTTACACTCGGCGTCGCAAACTCTACAGCCACAGCATCGCCTGATTGATTCTGCAGGTCGAATGCCCATGAACTGTGGGTGTCACCTGCGAGCACAACGACATTATTGCCATGTGCTGTAATAGCATCAAACACACGCTCACGATTGCCCGGGTAACCGTCCCACGCATCCAAATTATAGGGAAGGCCTTGACGAGCTCTTTCACGCAAGGTTCCATAACGTCCGTTCACTATTGCTTCTCGGTGTTCGATTGGCAGCTCATTGTCGGTAAACAGTGGCACATTCAGTTTTCCCATCAACAATTGTTGCCCTAGCAACTGCCACTGCACGCCTGCCTCTTTAGAGCGACGCAACTCGTTTGTCAGCCATCGCTCTTGAGTCTCGCCCATAATACTGCGTCGATTGTCAGCGAGTTTACTGCGCAAAGTATCGATGCCCATGGCGTGGGTCAATTGTTCGTCTCGCCCTACCAGACGCGTATCCATCATGATTAACGATGCTAATTTACCGAAGTGGAAGCTGCGATAAATTATCGCGTCCTCTACACTACTTTGTTCACGTATCGGCAACCATTCGTGAAAGGCTTGTACCGCTGCATGGCGACGAAGATCAAAGTCTCCTTCTCCCTCATTATGATTCTGAGCGCCTGTTTTCCATGTATTGTTTGTTATTTCGTGATCATCCCACACACAAATAAAAGGGTGCGCCTGATGCACCGCTTGTAGATCCGCATCTGTTCGGTACAACCCATAACGCATGCGATAATCTTCTAATGTCACGATTTCATGCTCTGGCCGGACATCACGACCCTTGCCTTGCATTAACGGATTGGCATAACCACCCACTGCGTATTCATAAATATAATCGCCAAGATGCAACACCACATCGTAATCGCGTTGCGCGACTTCTTTATACACATTGAAATAGCCTTGCGGATAATTGGAACAAGACAATACTGCGATACTTAAAGCCTCAACCCCTTCTGCGGGCAAAGTGCGAGTACGACCAACAGGGCTATGCACGCCTTCGCAAATAAATCGATAATAATATTGCTCGTCTGGCACCAAACCCGTCGCATCGACTTTCACGGTGTAATCTCGATCTGGCCCAGTGCGCGCATCGCCTGCTGCCAGCAACTGCATAAAGTTTTCATCTTGTGCAATTTGCCATTGCAATTGCACTGCCTCACTGTGGCCACTGCCGGGTAGAACGCGCGTCCAAAGAATGACTCGATCTTGAAGAGGATCACCACTGGCCACGCCATGGGTAAAATGCGCAGCAGCGGCTGCCATAATTGGGTAGCCGCGTAATGCCAGCACCCCCAACCCTAAACCGGTGGCCCCTAAAAAACGTCTGCGTGGAAAATCGGGCGTGGACTTGGGCATAACAGAACTCCTTAAACTGACGAGAAAAGCAATATTGAAGTGCGCTCAGCCTAAGCGTTGTTAATGACAGCAATATGAAACACTCCCCCTTTAGATTGCCGTAAGCAAAATGGTGCGCAGTGACTACCGTGATTGCTCGTTATGCAGTATCCTCAAAGATATTCAAATTAATAAAGCGCCGCGCAGTAACACTGAGCGTTGCCCTAGCAGTTGCCAAAGAATAGGAGAGGCTTATGCAGTACGCACAGATCACCGGATGGGGAAAATGTGTACCCCCTGCTGTGCTCAGTAATGCCGATTTGGCTACTTTTATGGACACCTCGGATGAGTGGATTAGCTCACGCACTGGCATAAAAGAGCGCCGCATCTGCCACGTTAACTTCTCTGATATGGCGACCGTCGCCGCACAACACGCTCTAGCAGCCGCCAACTTAGATGCCTCCGAGATCGACCTAATTTTACTAGGCAGCTTAACCATGGATTCGCTGTGCCCGAATACCGCCTCAATCGTGCAGAACGCTATCGGCGCACATAATGCCGCCTCAATCGATATCAATTCTGCCTGCACGGGCTTTCTATATGGCCTGCATATCGCCAACAGCCTGATTCAAACTGGGGCCCATAAAAAAGTACTTGTCATTGGTGGGGAGTTTATTAGCCACTATATGAATTGGGCCCGCCGCGATGTCGCCGTATTATTCGGCGATGCCTGTGGCGCGGTGATTCTTGAGGCCACCAATGAAAAACTAGGCCTATTGGCCTCGCGTATTGGCTGTGAGATGGATACGACCTCTGCCATCCAAATTACCAATCTCGGCAGCGCCTATAGCCGATTGAGTGACGACTTTCTTTACCCAGACTGGAATTTTGAAGGCCAAGAAGTCTTCAAGCGCGCCGTCAAAGCGATGGCAAGCGCCTGCGAAGAGGTTTTGCAACAAGAAGGGCTAAGTATTGACGATGTCAACATCATGGTGCCCCACCAAGCCAATCAACGCATACTCGACGCATTAGCCAAACGCATTGGCATGCCGAGCGATAAGGTTATGGTGAATGTGCACAAATATGGCAATACCTCGGCCGGTACCATCCCTGTTGCACTGACCGAGGCTCTTGAACAGAGCCGCGTCAAACCCGGGGACTATGTGTTGATGGCCACTTTTGGAGCCGGTCTTACCTGGGGTGCAGGCCTTGTGAAATGGGGCGACCGAGTCAGCCCTGTCCACCAAAGCGATGCTGAGCTCCCCCCCTGCAAGCAGACAGGGCTTGAAATTTTGGCCCCTCATATTGAGCGCTACCGAGCCAAGGCTGCCGCATCGTAAAGCGCCTTGTCGCACTGCTTAAAAGTAAATAGCCATTGCAAAATTCCCCCCGAATGTTAAGCTGCCTCGCCAATTTTTGTCAGCAGATCAACACTTCGCCTTAAAATGATAAGTGTTGTGCGATGTTATTGGTAATTTGTCACTTTAATTAGGAGTGCCCTTGATCTGACGAGGCCTACTCTTGCGTAAAACCAGTGTTCACTTATCAGGAGTTGTTATGAAGAACCTCACCGTTGCCGCCTTATTAGTAGTTGCCGGCATCATTGTCACCGCCATCAGCACTTCTAGCTTAGAGATCCAAGGCCACCCTGATAATAATAAATGTATAGGCCAATGCTATGCCGATTACGTTGCCGCCAATGGCAATATCGTTGAACAAGAACGCCTACGTGCTGAAGCGGCAGCCTCTATGAGCCCTGCAGAATTAGGTAAAACTGCCTATGTTCCTTGCCAAGCATGTCACGGTGCATCCGGTGAAGGCGGCGTTGGTCCAGCGCTTGCTGGTCGTGATGCTGCATTTGTAGTGGATGCCCTTAACACCTATAAAACAAACGGCACACGTGGTGCCCAGAGCGCATTAATGTGGGGTGTTGCCGGCCCATTGAGCGAAACTGAGATCGATAATCTTGCCGCTTTTGTTGATACCTTGTAATCAACGCAAGTGCAAACCAAAAGGCCACCTTAACGCATTGTTAAAGTGGCCTTTTTTTATAGCTTCTCGCCCTACTTAGTCGGCACTACTATTAGCAACCGCCGCAACCTTCTGTCTTGCCAACAACCACTCGACCACTTCTTTACTAAAATTATCGCTGATCGCGGGTATATGTGAGCCTTCTGCAATTGTCCATAATTCCGACGACCCCCCTAGTTTACAATTGTCGGTAAAACGGCTTCTAGTGGTTTCTAAGCCTTCTAAATTGGCCTCTAGGTCGAGAGTGCCTACTATTTTTGCTGCGCCTGTACAGCCGTTGTAGACTGCCCAGCGCTGGACTGTTTCGACAGCGCCAGGGTAAACATTGCCACGGATATCACTGCCATCATAAGCAATTGTGCCGTCGGCCGTTCCATGGATCTGCAATACATGCACAGGGTTTTTCGGAGCGGGCATCGGATCGGTGGCCTCAGCGCCTGCCAGACTAGCGATACCCGCGATCACATCTGAATACTCATAGGCGGTGCGATAGGACATAAACCCGCCATTGGAATGCCCAATAAGATAGATACGCCGCGGGTCTACATTGTATTGGGACTGCACTGTCTTGATAATGTTCATCACATAATCGGCATCGTCTTGCTCGCTTTCGAAGAAATTACAACAAGCCTTTGACGCATTCCAAAAACGGTTATTCTCGCCGCCGGCCTCTTGTGTGCCATCGGGAGTGGCCAACAAATAACCATATGAATCGGCAAGCTCACTAAATTTCATATAGCCATCTTGACCTGAACCGCTGGATCCGTAGCCATGCAGCAGGACTATTAGCGGTGTAACTTTGGCGCTATCGTAGCTAGCAGGGACGACCAACGGCACCTCCCCTCGCCCTGCATCTATCTGCGTGCGGGTTTCGGCAAAGGACATTGCACTAACAAGTGTGCCCGCCAAAGTTAGTAATGAAAGCCATTTGGTGTGACGCATAGAGAACCCCTTTTCTATTGTTCAATTTTTTATTTCGAGCAAGCGCTCTTGTTACCACAAGCCCAGACGAGCAACAAGAACAAAACGTTAAAGTGTTGTTATCAGACTGTTATCGAATGGGCATATTTCGTAAGATGCCCAAGCAAATAACAATAATAGACAAGATATGGAGAAAGCCTTGCGTATTAAGCCCTTAGCTATTTTTGCAATTTCTAGCCTGTCCTTGGCAATACAGCACGCGGGCCTGGCGCAAGACTCTGCCGCGATCGAAGAAGTATTGGTCATCGGCAATACACCCGATGGAAATTCTCAGCAACCGTTAATCCATGTGCCTTTCGCCGTGCAAAGCGCATCCTACACAGATTTAGAGTCTTCACAGACTCTCGATCTTAGTGAGTACATGAATTCGCGTATGGGCAGTGTGAACATCAACTCGGCTCAGAACAATCCCCTACAGGCTGACCTACAGTACCGAGGTTTTACTGCCTCTCCCCTTCTTGGCCTACCCCAGGGACTATCGGTTTATCAAAATGGCGTGCGCATTAATGAGCCTCTAGGCGACGCCGTCAACTGGGATCTCATTGCCCAGTCAGCCATTTATCGCGTTGATCTTATGAGCGGCGCAAACCCGGTATTCGGTCTTAATACACTCGGCGGCGCGGTCGCGCTGCAAATGAAAAATGGCTTCAATCACACACAGCGTTCTGCCACCGCCAGCACCGGTTCTTGGGGACGCAACACTGTCTCGCTCGAAAGTGGTGCGAACAATGGGCAATGGGGATACTACACAAATTTGAGCGCATTCGAAGAGGATGGCTGGCGGGCACAGTCTCATTCGGAGGCTCTGAATTTTTATAGCACTGTTAATTGGCGCCCAGACTCACAGACCTCTTACGATGCAGTTTTGCAATTAGGAAAAAGTGATTTGATTGGCAATGGCGCCTTACCTGTCGGTTTAATGCAGATGCAACGTGACGCCGTCTTTACCGCGCCAGACATCACAGAAAACGATATGGCGATGCTAGCCCTCAATGCTCAATACAATTTGAGCGAACGCCTTGCTGTGAGTTTTAATCTTTACCAGCGAGAGAATACAACCGACTCCTTCAATGGCGATGGCTCCGAATTCGAGCGCTGCGAATTCTTCGGCGGACAGCTTGCCTTATTCGAAGAAAGCGATGACATTGAAGACGCTTTAGAAGAGCAACTGGGCATTGAACTTGATGCGATATGCGAAGGAGAGAATGCCAATATTTCAAACTTCGACGACCTAGAAGACACTATTGCGCAACGCGCCTTAATGGCGGGCATAGACCCAGAACAATTCGAACTCGAAAATATCTATGACGCACTTAGTGGCACCGGCATAATTGCGGATGCGGCAATCAATAATATCAGTCAACGCCAACAAAAAACTCGCGGCTTATCTGCCCAGATGCATTACGAAGCGCCAGTATTTAGTTTCGACAATCAATTTAATTCTGGCTTGGTGCTACAGCTTGGGGATTCTCATTTTAACTCTGTACTAGAGCTGGCAAACCTTGATCCTTTGACAAGAAGCACCAAGGGCTTAGGCACCGGAACTTTCTTCGATGACGCTGCCACCAATATTGATACTGTCACCGATACTTATAGCCTTTACTTTACTAACACGACGCAACTAACTGAGCACTTCGCGCTTACCTTGTCTGCTCGCTACAATTTAAGCGAAGTGACTTTGCGCGATAAGTCAGGCGAACGCCCAGAACTGAATGGCGACCATCGCTTTTCTCGCGTGAATCCAGCCATTGGTTTGAATTGGAACCCCACAGACTCTCTAACGGTTTACGGCTCCTATAGCGAGTCAAATCGAATTCCAACGCCCATCGAATTGGCCTGCAACGAAGGAGTGTTCGAACTGGCACAATCCTTTGCGCAGGCGCGCGGCGATGACCCCGACGATGTCGACTTCGAATGCCGCCTACCCAATGCTTTTTTGGCTGACCCACCCTTAGATGACGTCGTAACTAAAAGTATTGAAACTGGTGTTCGCGGTCAGTATCGCGGCATAAACTATCAACTCAGTCTGTTTCGCGCTGTGAATCAAGACGACATTTTGTTTCAAACAACGGGACGGGCAACAGGGCTGTTTGCAAATGTGGATAAAACTCGACGGCAAGGAATGGAATTATCTATGCACAAACGCTTCGAGAAATGGTTTGCTTACGCCTCTGCCTCACTTATAGAGGCAACGTTTGAGGATCAGTTCTTTGCCCTAAGCCCAAATCATCCAGAGGCCAATAGTGAAGGTGAGATTGCCATCTCACCAGGGGACCGGCTACCAGGAATTCCTGCGAAGATTTTCAAACTCGGCGGCGACTATTACTTCAATGAAAACATAAGCTTTGGCGCTGAGCTTGTCTACAACGGGCCGCAGTATTTACGCGGCGATGAAAGCAATGCTATGGCGAGAATCGACGGGGCGTCAATCGTAAATCTACGCTCTCACTATGGTTTAAATGAACGAGTCTCTTTCTTTGTTCGCATCTCAAATGTATTCGACACGGAGTATGAAAACTTTGGCTTGATCGGCGAAGACCCAAGCGAAGTGTTGCCACTGCTGAATAATAAAAACCCAATATTTTTAGGTGTAGGTTCACCCAGAGCCGCGTGGCTTGGAGCAAGTTTCAAACTATAAAAAGCCCTGTCGCAGACACGCAAGCTGCGACAGGGCTTGGCACATCCTTGTGCCGCTAGCCTCTAAAAATCAGAGCGTATAGAGGCAATTACTTCACGGGCATCATAGATGTCACCCGAGCGTTCATGCTCCCCCTGCCCCATTACCACTTCCATGCTGGCAACAAAATGCTCTCGCTGCGCTGGGAAATCCATTTCCGAGCGCGGGAACGCTGGCGAGGTTTGGGTAGTTGTGCATGCAATCAAGCCACAACGAGTTTGGGATGCAGTCCCTGTGCTTATCTGCACGGCAGCCCGAGCGGAGTTATCGTCTTCAAGGTGTGGGATTGCCGTACGATCGACCACTTCAAACCAATCATAGTTCTGCGCGACTGTCAGTTCGGCCGCTCTTAGAAGCGTATAGTCCTGAACAGTCTCTAACGGAGTGTCTGATCGTCCAGTAAAACTCACACGATAACGATCATTGCTCAACTGACTCTCGGTATACCCCACTTCTCCGACGTCAGAAGCCGGTGCGTAGGGCACTTCGCTGCTAGCACAAGCCGCAAGCAAGATGCTGCCTAACATGATGCCTCCGAAATGCCGTATTCCCTTTCGCATCTTTAAGTCACTTCTCATAACTGTTTTATGATTTTCCATGTCACTTTCTCCTTTTGATCATTGGTGATGGCGATTGCGCGCAAGCATTTGCAGTTGGTCAAAATCCATTTGCAGTACTGCGACGAATGATGACAAACGTCTACGCAGCGCGTAGTTGTTGATATTTCTAACCTCTTGGCGAAGAAAACTAACTTCCCGTTTGTTTCCCTCTACTAAGTAGTTGATTGCCTCTTCGGCCCCAGATTCTCGTATTTTACTTTTCGCAACCTCATTGGCCGTTAGTATTTCTTGCGGCACCACTGTGTTACCGTTGCCAATGTTTAATTCTGGGGCTGCATCAGTAGAGATCGCCTGCAATGTTTCAACGCGATGCCGTGCCAGTTTCCTCAACACGTTTTTCGCTTGCTGGTCAGATAACGCAACAGCTAGCTCCTCATACAGCAGTTGAGCTTGCTTACAGAGCAACCGCACAATACTTATCAGTCTAAGGTCTGAATTACTCATATTGATTTACTCTCATCTATCCCCACATTTGAATCGTAGAAAAATCACGACCCCCTATCAGGATTAATTACAAGAACTATGCCAACTCCTGCACCTCGCGATTACTGGGCTGTAGAGAGTACAACCACAAGAAATGTGACCTCATAGGGAAAGTCTTACAGAAATGCTTGTCAGAATTACATTAATTCACTACATTTCCTTTCCCGGAGCCTAGAACAGGAGATTCAAATGGCTCAAGCCAAGATTTTAACGTCGATACTCGATAACGACCTGCAAGCGACAATAAACTCGCTATCAGCATTCAACTCTTACCTACACATCACACCCCAGGCGAGCGAGCATTGGATCAATGCTATACAGGATCACTCTGTCGATGTGGCTTTGATCGAAACGGTGAATTTTGACGAGAAGGAGCTAGAAGCGCTTATCGCCTCCGATGCGACGTCCCGGCTAGAGATCATTTTAATCAGTGATGGGGAGCCGAACCCTTGTATCGACTTGGCGATGCAGAACGGTATTTCTTATCATATGCGCAGCCCTTTAGATGAAGACATCCTCGACGAACTGTTAGAGGATCTTCACTCTGAGATCAGCGAGCGCAACGCCCCTACCCAAGAAACTATAAGCAGTGAACTGGCCCAATACGGCTTGCTTATTGGCTCCTCTAAGGCCATGCGACAACTCTACCGAGTGGTGCGCAAATCAGCCCGTACTGATGCCAGCATCTTAATCATAGGCGAAAGCGGCACGGGTAAAGAGCTAGTCGCTAACACACTCCACTTAATGAGCGAGCGCGCTGACAAACCGTTTATCTCCTTGAATTGCGGCGCCATCAGCATGGAATTGGTCGAGAGCGAACTATTCGGCCATATAAAAGGCGCTTTTACTGGCGCTACCTCTAATCGCGCCGGCGTGTTCGAACAAGCCGAAGGTGGCACATTGTTCCTTGATGAAATCACTGAAATGCCCATGGAACATCAAGTAAAATTGCTGCGCGTGCTAGAGACTGGCGAATACAAACCGGTTGGCAGCGAAGACACACGCATCGCTGACGTGCGAATCGTCGCCGCAACTAATCGCGAGCCAACACAGGCTATCGAAGACGGTGTATTGCGAGAAGATCTCTATTTCCGCGTTGCCCACTTTCCTATTAAAGTGCCGCCACTGCGTGAGCGCGGCGATGATGTTGAAGGTCTAGCTATCCACTTTCTTGCCCACCGCAACGCAGAAGAGGACAGCTCAAAAGAAATTACTAAAGAAGCCCTAGAACGCATTCGCGGATATCACTGGCCAGGCAATGTGCGCGAATTACTGCACACAATCGAACGTGCCTATATTCTTGCTGACGACGTTGTTGGAGTTGAACACCTGATTTTGGAGGGCAGCCCAAGCGAAGTAGAACCCGAGTTAGGCAATGACTCTTTAGAGGAGATCGAAAAGAAAGTGATCTTACAGACCCTAGCCGAGTTCGATGGCAATAAGTCAGAAACTGCTGAAAAATTGGGAATAAGTGTCAAAACCCTCTATAACAAGCTTAAAAAATATGACGATATAGATTAGCAGGCAAAAAAAAGGGCATCTTTCGATGCCCTTTAGCGTTAGGTGCCTTAGCCTAACAATCACTATCTTCTGCATTAACTGCCTCACGTACATCTTCACACGCATCTTCGATCGCATTCCCTGCGTCATTGACTGCGTCGTCGATATTCTCGCCCATGCGCTCTGCAGGACCTTCGTTGCACGCTGCAAGCATAAGAGTTGAAAATAATACTACTGCTATCGACTGTAATTTCATGTCACTTCTCCTTAGTGGACCTATTGGTTAAATTAAATCTTTTGCTGCTTCCGTGCTATAACGGTGGAGTTTTGCCTCTGATTGCACCCGCAATAAGCGAGATTACGAATAGCACCAAGAACACAACAAACAAAATTTGTGCAATACCCGATGCAGCACCTGCAATGCCACCGAAGCCAAATAGTGCAGCAACAATTGCAATCACAAAAAACGTAAGCGCCCAACTCAACATAGCTCTATCCTCCATTAAAAATTCCTTTTGGTGTTCAGCTCCGAATCTTCACTTACTCCGTGTGAAGAACATGATTCTGAACTCTCGCTGTATACGTAGCGATAATCGTGCCAGTTTTCCATCACTTCGCTACAGCCCTTATGTCATTAGGCTTAGGAGTAATTCTATGCCTTTGTTTGCGAACGAACCGTGCTTGTATCACAAAGCAGAATTGAAATTTTTGCGCACGGATGCGTAGATTTTTCCGGTACTATTTACTTAAAGCCTCCTCTACACTGAGGCGGTGTCTATAACAGGGATTTTAAAATGAACAGTCTTACCCGTAGTTTTCTCCTTGGCCTTTCTATTTTGCTGCCAGTGGTGCTTTCAATACAGCTAATCATTTGGCTCTTTACTACCATGGAGTCATGGCTAAAGTCCCTTTGGATCCTTCTACTTTCTGAGTCTTTGTACTTCCCTGGTTTAGCCCTATTAAGTTTCATCGCAATTACCACGGCAATTGGCATTCTTTCTCGACAAAGTTATCTACGCCAAGTGATTAAACTGCCAGGGTTGACTATGGAGCGCATACCTGTGGTGCGCTACATCTATAGCACGATTAAAGATTTTCTCGATCTAATGGGTGGCAAGACTTTCTCAGACCAATCGGTTGTCTGGGTAAAACTACCGCAAATTGAGGGCAAACTTCTTGGCATCGTCACCAAGCAAGGCAGCGAGAAAGGTACGAAACTTTCAGACATGATCGACGAAGAAGAGGTCGCTGTGTATTTGCCGATGAGCTATCAAGCCGGTGGCTATATGCTAATTGTCTCGAGATCCCAAATTGAAAAAACCGACCTTACCCCTGGCGAAGCTCTGCATTTAATCATGAGTGCTGGATTAGGACAGAAGACACTTAACTAAACAAAAAAAGGATTATTGGCATGAAAAAAATCCTAATAAGTTTTGCTATTGTAGCCGTCTTGCTCATCGGTATGGGCGCAATACTTGGCGTTGGGCCGCGCTATATCATTGCAACACCCTCGGTGGCCACAGGCATCGGCGCCAAACTTTTATGCAGCGCCCGCTATGTTAGCCACTTTTCGGAACAGCAGGCCTTCGATGACCTCGTTCAGTACTCTCCCGTTTTGCAGCTTTTGCGCATCGAATACGACAATAGCAATAACAGTGTTCATACGTCCCTGTTCGGTCTGCGCTCAACAACAGCCCGTTACATCGAAGGCATCGGTTGCGCCAATCAGTACCCTAGTGAGCAGCGCACACAGCTCAAGGCACAAACCCTAGCGGGTAGTCAGGCAAACTGGCCAAGGGGAGAAACTGTCACTAATCTGAACAGCGATTTAATGGCATTGCTGCAAGCGCAGTTGAACAGCGACAATCACGAAGGCTTGAACACTCGCGCCTTACTCGTGGCTCAGCATGGCAGAATCGTAGCCGAGGCCTATGGGCAGGGTGCCGGACCTGACACTCCCTTGTTAGGTTGGTCGATGGCCAAGAGCTTAAGCTCCATTATGATAGGCAACTTGCACTATCGAGGCCTGATTGACCTTGATAGCTCTCCCCTTTTCCCGCAATGGGCAAACGACAACAGGAGAGACATTAAGTTGCGTCACTTATTGCAGATGAGTGACGGCTTAGACTTTTCGGAACAATACAATCCGGGCGATGATGCCACTGCTATGCTATTTACGCAGGCCTCAGCATCTGATTTTGTTCTGGCCAAGCCTCTTATTACCCCCCCTGGAAGCCGTTTTAACTACAGCTCTGGAACTGCAAATCTGCTTAGCCGATTACACTTCAATCATACTGGAGCGAGCCCACAGGCAAGCTATGATGATTTTGTAGAACATATTGCTAAGCCATTAGGTTTACACAATGCAATTTTCGAAACCGATGCCAGCGGTGTGTTCGTAGGCAGCTCTTATCTGTACGCCTCTGCACGGGATTGGGCACGAATCGGGCAGTTAATGCTCGATGGGGGTGTCATTAACCGCCAGCGAATTGTCAGCTCACAGTGGGTTAGAGAATCGACACAAGCCAATCAATCTGAGAACGATAGAGCCTATGGATACCAGTGGTGGCTCAATCGCGGCAACAAGCAGTTACGCTGGCCAGACCTGCCAGAGGACAGTTACGCCGCGCAAGGTAATAGACAGCAGAATATGATGATTATCCCAACAATGGATATAGTGATTGTAAGACTAGGTTGGACTTCGGGGCGCTACCCAGTAAACGAGAAGTTTGCGCAAATAGTAGCGGCGATGGAATAACAAGCTTGGATCAGATAAATGGCGGGAGTATCAGGATTCGAACCTGAGACCCACGGCTTAGAAGGCCGTTGCTCTATCCAGCTGAGCTATACCCCCGGGGAAAGGTCCGAACACGACAAATACAGGGCTTGTCAGTGAGTTAGGAAATGGGGTGACCGATGGGGCTCGAACCCACGACAACCGGAGTCACAGTCCGGGGCTCTACCAACTGAGCTACGATCACCATTGAACTTTTCAAAAAGAGTTGGTCGGGGTAGAGAGATTCGAACTCCCGACATCCTGCTCCCAAAGCAGGCGCGCTACCAGACTGCGCTATACCCCGATTTCCCTGCACCGTAATGCAGGGTCGGCATAATACTCAGGGTGCCTTTATCAGTCAATCACTGAGTGTAATTTTTTAGTAAATTTCATCGTTCAATGCGCCATGTACTGCCATCGGCAGAATCTTCGACAACAACTTTAAGCTCTGCGAGCTTATCGCGGATCTGGTCAGCCTTCGCCCAATCTTTATTTTCTCGCGCTTCGCGCCGCTGTACGATCAAGGAATCAATCAAAGCTGCATCGACTTCTGAGTCGTCACTGCCCTGTAAAAACTGCTCGGGAGAGCCTTGCAACAGCCCTAGAACTCCGCCAAGCTTGATCAATAAGCGGCCTAACTGCGTTGCACACTCAAGATCTTCCTCACGCTTGCGGTTGATCTCACGAGCAAGATCAAACAGCACGCCTAAAGCCACAGGGGTATTGAAGTCGTCATCCATTGCAGCATTGAAGGCTTTCTCAAAACGACTATTGACTAGATCTGGCGCTGCCTCGACCTGCAGACCGCGTAAAGACGTGTAGAAACGCTCCAACGCAGACTGCGCTTGATGCAGGCCTTGCTCTGAGTAATTAATCGGACTGCGATATTGGCTAGAAATCAGCAGATAACGAATAATCTCGCCACTGTATTTTTGCAGCACATCACGCACAGTAAAGAAATTGCCCAAAGACTTGGACATTTTCTCATTGTCGACACGCACAGAGCCATTATGTAGCCAATACTTAGCAAATTTCTTGCCCGTTGCGGCCTCAGATTGGGCGAGCTCGTTTTCGTGGTGGGGAAACTCTAAATCCGTACCCCCACCATGAATATCAAAGGAATCGCCCAAGCAGCAGGTAGACATCGCTGAACATTCAATATGCCAACCAGGCCGACCATAGCCCCAAGGGGAGTCCCAACCTACTTCGCCATCGGCGGCCGCTTTCCACAGTGCAAAGTCTCTTGGGTCGCGCTTTAACTCCCCTATTCCTATTCGAGCACCGGCTAACAACTCCTCTGGGTTCTTATTAGATAATTGCCCATAGTTCGCAAACTGTGACACTGAGTAGTAAACGTCTCCACTTGCCACTTTATAGGCATAGTCGTCACGCTCCAGGCGCTGAATGAGTTCGATAATCTCATCGATGTGTGCCGTGGCACGCGGCTCCATGTCGGGACGCTGCACGTACAATGCCGCCTCGTCTTCATGAGATGCCTTAATAAAGCGCTCGGTTAGGTCCGAGTACAATTCACCGTTGGCGTTCGCGCGATTGAGAATCTTGTCGTCAATATCAGTGATATTGCGCACATAGGTGACATCGAAACCACTGTGGCGCAAATAGCGCGAGATCACATCGAATGCGACAAACATACGGGCGTGGCCGATATGACAGTAGTCATACGTGGTCACTCCACACACATACATTTTAACTTTGCCCTGCTCTAAAGGAACAAAGGGCTCTTTTTTACGTGTTAGCGTGTTGTATACCTGTAGCACTGTTTCACTCAACCTGATATTTTTGCCCATGAATCTCGTAGAGTCACGGTGCGATTAAAGACAATTTTCTCTGCAGTAGAATCATGACGATCAACGCAGAAATACCCTTCGCGTTCAAACTGGAAGCTCGCCTCTGCTGCCGCTGTTTTAAGGCTTGGCTCTGCTTTACAACCAGTTAAAACGAGCAATGAGTCTGGGTTCAAACACTCTTTGTAGTCGGCAATCGATTTATCGTCTGGGTTTTCTTTATTGAACAGACGATCGTAAATGCGCACTTCCACATCCAGTGCCGACTCTGCTGGCACCCAGTGAATAACCCCTTTTACTTTTCGCCCGACTGGGTTTACCCCTAGGGTTTCAGGATCATAGCTACAAAGCAGCTCGACCACTTCACCCTCTGCGTTTTTGATTACCTCATCGCAGCGTATCACATAGCCACCACGCAGACGCACCTCAACACCCGGGCTTAAACGCTTGTATTTAGGCGGTGGGATTTCTTCAAAATCATTGGCGTCAATGTAAAGCGTTTTCGCAAAAGCGATTTCGCGGGTTCCCATCTCTTCATTCTTTGGATGACACGGCAACACTAAGGTTTGTGTTTCATTTTCAGGGTAATTGCTCAAAGTCACTTTCAAAGGACGCAGCACGCACATCGCTCGTGGCGCATTACTGTCCAAATCTTCACGAATACTGTGCTCGAGCATCCCCACATCGACTGTTCCCGAACTACGGGCAACGCCTGCTCGTTCGCAAAAGTTGCGAATCGACTCTGGCGTAAAGCCACGGCGACGCAAACCAGACAATGTCGGCATACGCGGATCGTCCCAACCATTAACGTAATTCTCTGTCACTAGCTCTTTGAGCTTGCGCTTGCTCATCACCGTATAGTTGATATTCAAGCGGGCAAATTCGATCTGCCTTGGCAGCACATAGTCATCTGCCGCGCAGCTGTTATCGCTGGCCGCGGTCAAAGACTTAATATCGAGAGTCTGCAAAATCCAGTCATACAACGGACGATGATCTTCGAACTCCAATGTGCACAATGAATGGGTCACACATTCCATCGCATCAGAAATACAATGGGCGTAATCGTACATTGGGTAAATTGGCCATTTTGACCCCGTCTGATGGTGCTCAACATGCCGAATCCGATACAAAACAGGGTCGCGCATATTGATGTTCGGCGATGCCATGTCTATCTTCGCCCGTAGACTATGGGTGCCGTCAGGGAAATCCCCAGCACGCATCTGTGCGAATAAGCCAAGATTTTCCTCAACACTGCGCTCTCGATAAGGGCTATCTATACCAGGGCTTGTTAACGTGCCGCGATACTCCCGCGCCTGCTCTGGGGAAAGACTGCACACATAGGCTTTGCCTTTCTCAATGAGCTGTACCGCGAAATCGTGCAAGGCATCGAAATAACTAGAGGTGTAGCGGATATCCCCGCTCCACTGAAAACCAAGCCAGCGAATATCGTCGGAAATGGCATTGACAAATTCCTGACTCTCTTTCTCAGGATTGGTGTCATCGAAGCGTAAATTGCACTGACCACCATAGCTGTCAGCAACGCCAAAGTTGAGACAAATAGATTTCGCATGCCCAATATGCAGGAAACCGTTAGGCTCCGGGGGAAAGCGTGTTTGGACACGCCCATTGTGCTTGCCGCTTTGCAAATCTTGCTCAATAATGTGGCGAATAAAATTTGATGCGGGGCCAGTGGCGTCGTTTGGTTTGGAATCGTCTGAAGCGCTCATATCGTTGTTTTCTGCTTTCTCACAAGTGACAAAGGACGTATTATAACCGTTCCACGTGTTTCTCATAAGTGGCCAATGCCGCTTTATACTGAAGGTTGTACGCAATGATTGTCTTTAAAACGAATTATGGTGATATCACAGTCGAGTTAGATTTCGAAAAAGCGCCCGAATCCTCGGCTAATTTTCTCGAATACGCTAAGAATGGCTTTTACAACAACACCATATTTCATCGGGTTATCGATAACTTCATGATCCAAGGCGGTGGCTTTGAATCAGGCATGACTCAGAAGCCCAATGGCAAGCCTATCCCCAATGAGGCCGATAATGGCCTAACTAACGATGCAGGGACTTTGGCCATGGCCAGAACATCCGATCCGCATTCGGCCACCTCACAGTTCTTCATCAATGTGAGCGATAACACTTTCTTGAATCACAAGAACAAGACAGCCCAAGGCTGGGGCTATGCCGTATTTGGCAAGGTCAGTGCAGGCATGGACGTTGTGAATAAGATCAAGCAGTGTAAGACGACTTCGAAGTCTGGCCACCAAGATGTCCCTGTCGATGAAATCATCATTACCGACACGACTGTCACGATGCCAGAGCAGGCGACAACAGACACCACAGAAAAATAATAACGGCTGCACCATGTCCAATGTAGGGAAGACGCTATTTATTTCAGATTTGCATTTAGACGCTGACAACGAGGCGATCACCAAATGCTTTCTGAATTACGTTGCCGGCGCACACGGCTGCGACGCACTTTATATCTTAGGAGATTTCTTCGAGGTTTGGGTGGGTGACGACGATCGTAGCATTCTAACAGACACTGTCGCCAACGCCCTCAGCTCGCTCGCGGCCAGTGGTTCAAAAATCTACATTATGCATGGCAACCGAGACTTCTTACTCGGTGCGTCCTACGCGCAGCATTGTAGTGCGCAGCTCATCGAAGACCCTACCGTTATCGAGTGTCATGGCCAAAAACTAGCCCTTATGCATGGTGATAGTCTGTGCACACGTGATATTGAATACATGAAGTTCCGCAAGATGGTACGTTCAGAGCGCTGGCAGAATGAGTTCTTGGAACGCTCCCTCGTCGAGCGACACATGATTGCCCAGCAAACCCGTCAGCAAAGCAAAGAACAAAGTAGCCACAAAGCCTCTGATATTATGGATGTCACGCCGCAAGAGGTGCTCGATCTTCTGCACCGCGAACAAGTGAATATCCTCATACATGGCCACACGCACCGCCCTTCTGTTCATAAGATGCGCCTACAAGAGCCTATTAATGGCAGAGATGAGGCGATCAGAATCGTCCTAGGCAGCTGGGATTGTAAGGGGTGGGCTCTGGAGTTCAGCAGCACAGGCTACGAGCTGAAGCATTTTCCTCACTAAGATTGCCCACTAAGAATAGCTGTCCATCTGCGCGTAATAGCGCTCAAAATGCGCGCCGCATAAGGTCAACAATTCTTTGTCGATTATATTGGCCAGCTCTTGCACGCCGATATGAGCGTAGGAGGCCTTAACACTGACCCCAAAATCCGCTAACCGCAGCCGATCCAGAGGCGCTTTTTGCAACAAGGTGTTGATCCAACAATAAGGAGATAAGGCTTCATTAAACGGAAGCTTGTGCGCTTTCATGCGCTGCTTTAGCGCATCCTGGGAATCAATATGGAACTTGTCTCCCATGATCTGCTCCGTCAACACTTCGATACGCCGCAAAACCGATTCTTTTTCTTCATCGTTATAAGCATTCCATTGAATGACCTCGAATGCATACCGTTTGCACCCTCTGCAAATACTGTCACCAACCGATGTCGTAGAACACACACCGATACACGGCGTTCGAGTAAGACCGCTCTTCAATTTTTCAACCTGTCATGTATTTAAGGAATTTCATGGCTTGATTGCAGCAAGCTCGCACTATGGAAACTGGAGTTTTTGCAGCAATTCGCCTATAATAAGCCTCCAATTTTAACAGCTAATCGAATCCTTGGTGGAATTTTCATAGGCGTAATACGCCTATATTTGTCTACCTGCGAAATCGACCTGCGAATTGTCACAACTCACACCTACAATGTGCAGCTTGTCTTTTCTGTGCTGTCACTCTCTGCCTTATAGTCAATCGACGAGGGGAATACTGTGTTAGAAGCTTACCGTAAACATGTGGCCGAACGCGCTGAACAAGGCATCGTTCCTAAGCCGTTGGACGCAGAACAAGTTGCTGCGTTAGTTGAATTATTAAAAAACCCACCAAAAGGCGAAGAGGAGTTCATTCTCGATCTCATCTCTAACCGCGTCCCTGCCGGTGTTGACGAAGCAGCCTACGTAAAAGCAGGTTTTCTCTCTGCGCTTGCCAAAGGCGAAGCAAGCTCTCCTGTAATCGATAAAGTCTCAGCCATCAAATTG
>OJGX01000139.1_pt1 | contig 38766 bp, 33 predicted proteins | sample 1594661 | NCBI WGS metagenome assembly OJGX01 (sample SAMN05416839, study PRJEB24817) | seawater metagenome | isolation source: Sea water | place: Canada:Atlantic | collected 2013-07 | reverse complement strand
AGCGTCAGATGTGTATAAGAGACAGGATATTGTACCACCCGAGATCGCCCAGGCAACCCAGAGGCTCGAGCTCACTGTGCATTCGAATATTGCCCTGGAGAAAGTCGTCGGGGGCGCAGAAGCTGAATTGTGAGTTGATTCTTCTTAGGGTCCCCAAACTTGTTCCGTCATCGATCGCTTTTCTCAAGTCCGTGAGTCGTCCGCTGTGCATGAACATGACACCGTCCATGAACTGGACTCCCGCTTCCCGGCAGGCGGCCACGATTTCTTCGACGTCTTTGACGTTAATCCCGCAGGGTTTTTCGCTTAGGACATGTTTCCCTGCTTTTGCTGCCTTGATGACCCATTCCTTTCTGACTCCGGTAGGGAGTGGGATATAGACGGCATCGATGTCATCCCGGGCAAGGAGCTCATCATATCCCTCGACTGCCTCAGGGCGTTCTGGAAAGGGGACGTGAGCGGAGCATTCATCGATCCAGGCATTGGCCTTGCTGAGCTCGCGGCTGGCTACGGCGACAATCTCACCGTTCCCCGACAGGGCTACGGACTGCCAATTCTTGATTCCGATCCAGGCGGCACTCAAAAATCCCCAACGACACTTTTTCTCACTCATAATGCTTGGTCAAAATCAAAAATTCACTGCGAATCTTTCTGACTAGATGTGATTTTGCAAGCCCGCAAAAGCGGATTCCGAAGGGATTGACGGGAGAGCCTCGTTGCTTGGGGGATCCGCCTGTTTTGGGCACGATGAGCGATGGAGGGAATTCTTGAGTCGATTTTGTTCCTGATTTTGTCAGATTCCTTGAGGTGAGCGGGCGTGGTCCATCGCGGTTGGACGAGTCATGGCTCAGAGTGAGCCGGTCGAGAGAATGAGAAAAATTGTAGAATGAGAGCATTTCTTTGTTTTGTGGTCGTTTGTTTGAGTTGGGACCTGAGTGAGCTGCGGGCCAAAGAACCGAATGTAGTGCTGATCATGACCGATGATCAGGGCTATGGAGACTTGGGATGTCATGGAAATCCAATTCTTAAGACCCCAAACCTGGATCGTCTCTACGCTGAGTCCGTGCGGCTAACGAATTTTCACGTGAGTCCGTTTTGCACGCCAACCCGTGCTGCGCTCATGACTGGGCGTTTTCCAGGAAGAACCGGTGCCTATCGAACGAGCTCTGGACGGACGATGATGCATACTGATGAGCGAACCGTGGCTAACGTTTTTGCCGAGAACGGCTACGTGACCGGAATGGTTGGCAAATGGCATCTCGGAGACAATGCCCCGCATCGTCCTCAGGATCGGGGATTTCAAGACGTCGTCTGGCATCGTTGCGGAGGAGTTGGTCAGGCGTCGGATTACTGGGGGAATGACTATTTTGATGACACCTATGAACGCAACGGTCGCTTTGAGAAGTTTGAGGGGTACTGCACCGACGTTTGGTTTGCTGAGGCGCTTCGTTTTATCGAGGAGAATCAACGGAAACCATTTTTTCTCTACTTGGCTCCGAATGCCCCTCATGGGCCCTACCGGGTAGATCCGAAATGGAGCGCTCCCTATGAAAAGATGGCGAGCTGGAATAATGGAGCGAATTTCTTGGGGATGATCGCGAATATCGATCACAATCTTGGGCTGCTTCGAGAACGATTGGAATCCCTGGGGCTGGCAGAGAATACCATTCTGGTGTTCATGACAGACAACGGCACGGCAAACGGTGCGACGTTTGGGAAGGATCGCTTGAACAGTGAAGCCGTTGATGGATTCAATGGCGGCATGCGGGGGAAGAAATCATCGGTCTATGAAGGAGGGCATCGTGTGCCATTCTTTATTCACTGGCCCGAGGGTGGCCTGTCTCAAGGACGGGACCTGTCTCATCTCGGTGCCCATGTTGATGTCTTGCCGACCTTGGCGGCTCTGTGTGGGATTCCGGTGCCAGCTTCCGAACAGATGGATGGGCGATCGTTTTCGCCTCAGTTGCAGGATCCCGAGGCTTCGCCACATCGCGACCATCTGATCGTTCAGTTTCACGGGGGGCCCTATTTCGATAGAACGCCAAAGCCCTGGGAGTTCTCCTGTGTCATCAAAGAACAATGGCGATTAGTACATGGGCAGGAGCTCTATGATCTAGAGAGTGATCCGGCCCAGAGGCAGGATGTTTCTGCGCTTCATCCTGCGCGGGTTGATGAACTGCGATCCCACTACCTACCCTTTTGGAACCTTGTCGAAGACAGAATGAAGCCGGTGCGGATTGACCTTGGTAATCCTGCCGAGAATCCCACCACGCTCTGTAGTCAGGATTGGTATCTTGAGACGGGAAACCCGCCTTGGAATTTCGGCGCCATCAAACGCCTCCCTCGGGTAACGGCTCCCTGGATGGTCCATGTTCGTAAGGCTGGAAGGTACCGCTTGACCTTGAGACAATGGCCGATTGAGGCGAAGCGCCCGGTCGAAGCCGTGCGGGCCAAGGTTCAAATTGCGGGGCAAACCAGGGAATCTGTGGTCCAAGCGGGTTCCTTGGGTGTCGTTTTTGAACTCACTCTTCCGGAAGGAAAAACGGAACTCCTGACGTGGCTCTTTGATGAAACGGGCGATGCGGGAGGGGCGTATTTTACTGAAGTCGAAGCGTTGTAGATCGGAAAGAGTGTCCATTGGATCCTCGTTTGTTTCTAAGGTATTGGCTGCTCGCTTGTCCTATAGGGTGGATGAAATCGATTCGTTTGTTCTCAGTCGTTGTTGTTATCGCATTCTGCTCTTGTCTTAGCGCGCGGGCTGTCGGATTCCAGCTAGGGAAGAAAAAAGCAGATCTAGGCTTATTCTATGATCTCAGACTAACGGAACACGGGACGGGACGCGTGACCTTGAATCTGACCCTCACGGATACCGGAAGCTTGAAGCCCTTGAATGCCATCTACCTCGTCGTCGCAAGCAAGGACGGAACGGGCTCAGTTGATCTTTCTGTGGCTTTGAATGTTTCAGAACGCGAAGGAGTCCAGCGGGTTCGTGTCCATATGCTCAAGGAATGGGCGCAACGAGGAGAGATTCAACTCAGAACCTCTCATTTGAATGGGAAAACTGAGCTTCTAAGCTGGTATTATCACAGCATTCCGTTGGCAGACTATCTGACGCTTGAGAGCCATGAACGCTCAGCCAGGGAGTGAGTGATTATTGAAACCGAATCCACGAAGTCGAAACTCCCCGCTGCTCTCAAGAATTAGCTAGCCTCAGACTCCATCATCGCTGACGACCGCGTTTTCTCAGAAGGCGTGTTCCATCAATCGGCGGGAGGTCAATCTCCGAAAATGATCTGAAGGTTGGCTGCTGTCGTTAAACTGTCGTAGGATTGCCGGAGAACTGTCTCAAGGATACCGCAGCACTGTCCCTGGCAAGTTCCTAGAATGCCTATCGGTTGGAAGAGAACGATCAACTGGATTCAATATGAAGATTAATGCGGAACTGGCCCTCGACTTGCGAAAGGCTCGCTCTTGGTCTCAAGAAGAGCTTGCGATCGCCGCGGGTTTAAATCTACGGACCATCCAAAGGATAGAAAGTGAAGGGATTGCTTCCCTGCAATCCAAGAAAGCGCTTGCCTCTGCCTTCAATCTTGAAGCGGTTGATCTCGACTACAAAGAGAAACCGAAAAACATGAAATACGAATACAAAGTGCAGAAATTCGAAATGAAGTGGAAGTCCTTGGAAACTCGATTGATGACAGATTTTGAGGCGATAGAACACGAATTGTGTGTGCTTGGAGCCGAAGGTTGGGAGTTGGTCAAACAGACTGCCATCAGTGGGGCTCATGGGTACACGAATGCCATCGTCGTCACAATGAAGCGCTTGCTCGCATAGACCAAGGGCACCCAAGCATGAGGTCGGGCGCTCGCGTTCAATGCCAGTCGGAGATCCGGAACGAGGGGGCTCCGATCTCAGTGCGATCTGGAATTAGCGACAGTCTCCGTGTTCCGGAGTCAAAAATCGCCACGAGAGCGTCCAGACCTCTTTTTCTAGAATCACTCAAGGACTTAACGATGAACTATCTATCGGCATGAATGCGAGGGCTCAAGTTCAACCCTCTCTCGTCTGGTATTGACGGGCTTGTTTGCTATCATCGGAGTCCTGGAGTTTGTTCCCAACTCATCTATCGTTCGGAATTGCTTCAGGCACATAGAGTTGAGCATGAACGATACTGCTTCCATTGCGGTCAATTAAAAACGGTGATGAGTGATCCACAGAAACATTCATTTAGCTTTGAGTCTTCGATTCCCGTCTTGCGAATGCTTGATGAAAAGAAGACGAAGGCTTTCTACCTAGATTACTTGGGATTCGAAGTTGAGTGGGAACATCGTTTTACTCTCGAGTCCCCCTCCTCTTCCCTTTATATGCAGATTCGGCAAGGCGCTTCGGTGCTTCATCTCAACGGACACGCCGATGATCAGGCTCCCACTACGGAAGTGCGGATTCCGGTGCACGGTCTCGAGGAGTACTGTCAGTGGCTTGGTGGAAAATCGAATGGTGGTGAGAAGCCAGAGGTCGTGGATCCGAGATACGAAGGTCGAAAAACGGATATGAACCTCATAGATCCGTCTGGAAATCTTATCGTATTCTGGCTGGCTAAGGGAGAGCAAGAGTGAGTTGAGTTCGTTGCTTGATCTCAATGAATAACGCAGCCATCGACAACCATGCCGAACAAGCTAAGCAATAATCTTTCCGAGGACAGAACGATGATTCGAGAAGCGCAACAAAGTGATGGCCATGCCCTCGCACAAATCTACAACTACTATATTGAAGAAAGTGTCGTGACCTTCGAGGAGGAGACGATCACGGCCGAAGAAATGTCTCGGCGCATTGGGGCTCTTGCTGAGACCAGACCATGGCTTGTGGTGGAAGAGGACAGCGAAGTGCTTGGATATGCCTACGCTAGCCAATGGCATGGTCGTTGTGCTTACCGGTATTCCGTGGAATCGAGTGTCTACCTGGATCACCGAGCCGGGGGGAAGGGGCTTGGCTCACGCTTGTATGAGTCTCTTCTCGAGCGATTGCGGTCCGAGGGACTTCACGTTGTGATTGGCGGGATTGCCCTACCGAATCCGGCGAGTGTTGCTTTGCACGAGAAGTTTGGATTTAAAAAAGCGGCCCACTATGAAGAGGTCGGCTTCAAATTTGGAAAGTGGATTGATGTAGGATACTGGCAACTGAAACTTTGATCCCAGCACCCGGCCTAGGCGCCGATTAGTTTCTTATTGAACCGACCTTCATTGATTGTCGGCCGTTCGGGACGACCCTTGTGATCGTAGGTTAGCGCCATGTTATCGAGTCCAAGGAGGCCTAGAATGGAGGCATGAATATCATGAACATGCATCTTGTCTTCGACGGCGTAGAGTCCGAGTTCGTCGGTTGAGCCAATCGTTTGGCCTCCCTTGACGCCGCCACCGGCCATCCAAATCGAGAATCCCGTCGGGTTGTGATCTCGTCCGTCACCCTTTTCGCTCATGGGAGTACGACCGAATTCTCCGCCCCAGATCACCAAGGTTTCGTCGAGAAGCCCGCGCTGTTTCAAATCTTTGAGCAGGCCACCAACGGGTTTGTCCATGGAGCGGCACAGACGGGAATGGTTGGCCTCGATGCCAGCGTGGGAATCCCACTTACTGCCGGTTCCGCTGTAGAGTTGCACGAAGCGAACCCCTCGTTCGACGAGTCGTCTGGCCAAAAGGCAGTTGCGGCCAAAGGTTGCTGTTTCTTTCTGGTCGAGTCCATAGAGCGCTTGAGTCCGTTCGGATTCTCTTGAGAGATCCACTGCTTCGGGAGCCTTGGCCTGCATCCGGAATGCGAGTTCGTAGCTTCGGATCCGCGCTTCAAGCTCGCTTTGTTGAGGGCGAGTTCGAAGGTGTTGCTGGTTGAACTGTTGCAGCAGAGCGAGCTTTCGTTGCTGTTGATCGTCGTTATAGCCCTTGGGTGCATTGAGGCTCGTTATTGGTTCGTCACTGGTTCCGTTAAGTCTTACGCCCTGATGGGATGCTGGCATGAAACCGCTTCCCCAGTTGCGGGGCCCATTCACGGGACGTCCCGCACTATCACACATGACCACGAAGGATGGGAGATTCTGGTTGGCGGACCCGAGTCCGTACTGCACCCACGATCCGAGCGAGGGTCTTCCGGCGACATTGATACAAGTGTTCATTTGGCAAACGCCGCCGGAGTGATTGATCCCATTTGTCCAACAGGACCGGATAACCGCGATGTCATCCATGTTCTCGGCGATATGCGGCATCCATTCCGACGCCCACAAGCCGCTTTGACCATGTTGTTTCCAAGTTCTGGGGGCTGGGAGTATAGGGGAACCCTTTTCTCCCATGGCGGTGAGAGGTTCCTTGAATCCACTAGGGAGAGGCTGACCAGCAAGTGTGTTGAGTAAGGGCTTGGGATCGACGAGATCCAAATGGCTTGGTCCTCCCTCCATGAAGAGCCAAATAACCCGCTTGGCAGTGCTGGGAAAATGGGCCGAGGTTTCGGCCTCGTCCCCAAGCACCGTTCGCTGGATGAGACTGCTCAGAGCGATTGCCCCAAACCCGAACCCGCTGCGTTCGAGGAATGCTCGTCGGGAGAATCCTGGTTTGGGTTCTATGTTGACGTAATTATTCATAGCGGTTTTCCACTAGGGTGGATTTAGTCAAGATAGAGGAATTCGTTTGAGTTGAGAAGGACATGACAGAAATCAGTCAGCAAAGCGATATCCACTTCTTCAGAGGACTTAGTGACGTTGAGGAATGCGATCGCGTTCTTGATTTCATCAGTGGAAGGCGCTCTCCCCCAGCAACGTTGTACTGCTTCTTGAATTAAAGCCCGGGCGTCGCTGCCGTAACGATGGGTCAATCGAGCAGCCATTTTCTTCGCTCGAGAGAGCACATATTCGCCATTGATCATAATCAGTGATTGAGTGGGCGTGGTGGTTGTGTTGCGAACGGCGACACTCTTTAATCCGCCGCCAAGATCGAAGGCATGGAGGAGTGAGTTGTTTTGGTTGCGGAACTGTTTCATGTACAGCGCGCGACCGGGATGGGCTTCGTTGATACTTGGTCCGCCGATCCGATTGTCGAGTTCCTCACTTGCCATCAACATCGCATCACGAATTTGCTCGGCCTTGAGTCGCTGGATGCGAAATCTCCAGAGAAGAGACTCGGATGGATCCCGTTCTCGGTAGCTACTCGCGAGTGGGTGTTCAGACGATTGTTTCCAGACGGCTGAGAGGAGGATGGCTCGGTGAAGAGCTTTGAAACGCCACTCGTTCTGAATGAAGTAATCGGTTAACCAATCCATGAGCTCGGGATGACTGGGGAGCGTACCGTTGTGGCCGAAATCGTTTGGTGTGGCGACAATCCCCTGGCCAAAGTGTTGCTGCCAGATTCGATTGACGATCACTCGGGCTGTGAGCGGATTGTCATCACTGCTGATCCAATTGGCGAGGGCCGTTCGTCGCCCTGAGCCTCGGTGGGTTTTGGGGAGGGGGAGTTTCGCTTGGGGATTCTTGGCGAGGACGGTGAGGAAGCCGGGTGGGACAGGGGTTCCGTTCGGGTCCTCGGGAATGGTTGTCGGGCTGAGTGCCCCGTCAAAATCGGTGGCGCTCATCAGCGATGGTAGCGGCTTCGGTTTGAGATGATCGAATGCGGCAAGTTCCTTTTTAAGGGCTTCGTAGCTTGCCTTGTCGTCCTTTGACATGTTCTTCAGGGGCCCCCCACCCTCCTCAAGAAATTGTCGGGATACCAGGTAGGCCATCTGCTGTTCGAGCGAGCTTCTTTCTGCGACGGGCTTGTTGAAGCAGGCCTGAATATCGAGGGGGAATTTGTCGACCGTGAAGATCCATTTTTTGTCGTAGTAGGGTTTAAGGAGCGCATCGATGCGGGCTTGAATCTCGGTGGTGGCTTGTTTCCAGATTGCTGTTTGTTCGGCGTGAGCCCGGTGCTCCTGCTTGGTAGCTGCCTTTAGATCATCGCGCCAGATGAGAGGTTCGAAAAAGGAGCGAAGTTTGAAGTAGTCTTTCTGAAGAACGGGATCGAATTTGTGATCGTGACATCGGGCGCAAGCCATGCTCATTCCGAGGAAGACGTCGCCAGTGACGTCGGTCGTCTCGTTCATGATATCATTCCAATGTCCTCGAGCGTCACGTTGGTTGTATTCGTAGATGCCGAGCCGAAGAAATCCCGTCGCTGTGAGCGCCTCGGGATTGTCCCCAGAGAGTTCGTCTCCCGCTAGTTGCTCGCGAACGAATTCCGTGTAGGGTTTATCTCCATTCAGGGCGTTGATGACATAGTCGCGGTAGCGCCAGATATGGGGTCGAAAGGCATCTTGATTCCATCCGTCGGAATCGCTGTAGCGTACCAGGTCGAGCCAGAATCGAGCCCAGTGCTCTCCATAGCGGGGGTCGGAAAGGAGGCGCTCGACCAAATGGTCCCATTTGTTGATGCGCTCATCATTGAGGTAGCGCTGGGATTCGTCGGCGCTCGGGGGCACGCCTAGCAGAGAGAAATAGACACGGCGTAGGAGAACGGAATCTTCGGCAGGCGGTGCGAGCGTCATGGATTGCGCCTTCAGACGTGATCGGACAAAGTGATCGATTGGGTTCCGGGAACGATCATCGTGATCCAGCTGCGGCAGGGGTGGTTTGCTAATTGGCTTGAATGCCCACCAGTTGCGATCTTCTTGGGTGATTTTGTTGCTCGCTTGACGCATGAGCCTGAGATTGCTGGGCCAAAGAGCCCCCTTGTTGATCCAGGATTCAACTTGCCGGATTTCTGATGGATCCAAGGGAGCTTTAGGAGGCATTTCGAGGTCTTCGTAATTGAGGGCTGAGAGAAGCAGACTTGTCTCCGGGCGATCGAGGTTGATTGCCGGCCCTGAGTCGCCCCCGTTTAAGAGTCCCTTCCGGGTGTCCAGTCGTAGGCCTCCTTTCTGTTTTTCGGGACCATGACATTCCAAGCAATGGGAGACGAGGAGCGGACGTATCTGTTGTTCGAAGAGGCGGTTATCGCTGGTCGCTGCCTGGGTATGCGATACAACGAGGAGATAGAAGCTGAGCAGCTTGAATGGCGCTAGTAAACGTCGTTTCATCGCATCGGTCTCTGGAATTGAAGGGAGATTGTAGGATACCTAGCCGAGGCAAGCAAGTTAACGTGCCGAGGCCTCTGCGGGCTTGGTACTGCGAGCTCGGGAACGAATATAGTGTTGGAGCGCGCTGAGATGTTGATCGGAAAAGTTCGCGAATGAAGGCATGCCTCGACTGATGCGTGAGCCTTTTCTTACAACATCATCAAACAGGGCGTCAGCGAGCGGAATGGGTGAGGCTCGGAGATCCGGGGCCATTCCCCCGGCCCTCGCCCCTCCTCCGTGGCAGTAGCCGCAAAGCTCGTAGAGTTGCGAGCCAGCTCGTGCGAGGTCGGGGTTTATTTTGAAATCAGGTGGATCGATCGGATTTGGAAAAAATGGGGCTGGTTGCTTCGGTAACGTGGCATTGCCTTCAAGCGAAAAGGCAATGAGCCGGCGCATGTGAATTCCATACGACCATCCGAGTTCTCCGGCTCCTCCAAGGCCTGCGACGCTGCCACCAAAACCAACCAACAGGGTGACGTACTGTCGTCCATTGATCTTGTAGGTGATGGGAGGGGCGGAGATTCCAAGCCCAAGGTCAGTGTCCCATAAGGTCTTTCCTGTTTCTGCCTCATAAGCCAAGAAATGTCCGTTGGCATGCCCTTGGAAAACGAGGTTTCCAGCGGTGGTTAAGGTGCCAGCATTCCAGTAGTTGTCTTGAGGAACCGCCCAGGCGAGTTGTTGCTTTACCGGATCCCAGGCTTGGAGGGATGCCGGGTAGGCTTTTCCGGGTTCGGGGCCGTAGCGCTTGTTGCTGACTCCCATGCCGCCCTGGAAGGGAACGGATCGCCATGTTTTGGTATCGATGCCCGCGTCCGTGTAGGTGACGCTCATGTGAATTGAAGGGATGTAGGTAAGTTTCGTGATGGGGTTGTAGGACATGGCATGCCAATTGTGAGCGCCGGCTGGTGTCGGACTGACTCTGGCGGATCCGGTTTCGTATCGAGCTCCAGGAATTTCGACGGGTCTTCCTATTGTGAGGTCGATGTGGGATGCCCAGGTGGTCGCCACGAATGGCTCGGCGGAAATGGGTTTGCCCGTTCGTCGATCAATGACATAGAAGAAACCGTTCTTGGGGGCGTGGAGGATTGCCTTGATCGGTTCTCCCTTGATCGTGAGATCGGCCAGAATGATATCCATACTGGAGTTGAAATCCCAGGATTCGCCGGGTGTCGTCTGATAGTGCCATTGGTATTCGCCCGTATCGGGATCGAGGGCGACGATCGAGCTAAGGAAGAGGTTGTCCCCCCCTTCTGGACTCCGGATCTTGCGATTCCACGGCGAGCCGTTGCCGGTGCCGACGTAGAGTGTGTCCAGTTCGGCGTCATAGGTGAGCCCATGCCAGGGATTGCCGCCACCCCCGTGTTTCCACCACTCTCCAGTCCAGGTCTTGGCTGCCATTTCCATGGCCTTGTTTTCAAAGCCATCAGCTGGGTTTCCGGGGACGATGTAGAATTTCCATGCTTCTTTACCTGTTTCGATGTCGTAGGCGGTGATGAACCCTCTCGAAGGACCATTCTCCGTCCCGCCGTTGCCAATGACCACTTTATCTTTGAAAGCCTTGGGTGCGCCCGTGATGTAGAGGGCTTCATCGAGTCCGAAGGTGCGGGCGCTCCAGAGAAGCTCACCCTTCGTTGCATCGAGTGCGATCAGCCGACCATCCCAGGTTCCTGCAAAAAGTTTGCCCTTGTAGAATGAAAGCCCGCGATTGTGAAACCATCCGGTTTTCTGTTTCGTTCCAATCGCCTCACCCGACTTAGGATCGTATTCCCAGAGCAGGGTTCCAGTTGTGGCATTGACTGCTCGAATGACATTCACCTGACCGACAAAATATAGAACCCCTTCGACGACCAGCGGCGTCGCGACGAGGCCGCTGTCTTGGGGGAGATCGAGATACCAATCCACCTTGAGATTCGTAACGTTGGTGTCATTGATATCTCGTAGCGGGCTGAAGCGTTGCTCGCTGTGCGTCCTACCGTAGGCCAGCCATTCTGCCGTGTTGCTTCGCTCAGAGATCACAGAGTCATCGACCACCCGCTGCTGACTTAGCAGCGAAGGAGCTAGAATCGTGATGGCGAGAAAGGCAATGGGTGCCAATGAAAGTCGTTGCGTCATGGTGCGTGGCGTGATGTTTCGAGTGGTAACGAATTCTGCACGGGAAGGGATGGATCGACAAGCAAAGCTTCGGGGTAGATTGCTTCTCTATGGGAGGTTCCAGTAGAGTTTTCGTTGGCCAGTTGACTGGTTGTGCTTGTAATATCTGCACTGTGATAACCCTCCCGACGCACCTCATTCGTGCTGGCCTTTGGGTCGCTCTTGTCTCCGCTTTCAGTCTCGCGGCTGACGATCTCCCCGATGGGGTTGTGAATACGCAGAACCCAGCGGACGTGTCGCTCTCGCCCGCAGTTTCGCTCTCTCGCATGCTTGTGCCAGATGGGTTCTCGGTGAGTCTGTTTGCTGGGGAACCGAATATCCGACGCCCCATCGCCTTTGATATTGATGATCGAGGGCGGCTTTGGGTGGTGGAGAATTATTCTCATCCCGAATGGCGATCCGACAACGCAACGGATCGAATCGTTATTTTGGAAGATGCTGATAACGATGGTCGGTTTGATAAGCGAACGGTTTTCTGGGATCAGGGCAGGTACTTGACGGGCATAGCTCTCGGCTATGGTGGGGTATGGCTCGCGAATACTCCTGAGCTCAGCTTCATTCCGGACCGCAACCGGGATGATGTTCCAGATTCAGAACCAGTGGCAAAACTGGATGGTTTTCGCGTGTCGTCAAACAATGTCGTGAACAACTTTCATTGGGGGCCTGATGGCTGGCTCTACGGAGCGATCGGTTTAAGCTCCCCTTCCCTCGTGGGTGCTCCTGGCTCAGCAAACGACGCCCGGACGCGAATCACTCGGGGTATCTGGCGTTTTCACCCGGTCAAGGAGCGTTTTGAATCGGTCGCCGAAGGAATGGTGAATCCATGGGGCGCCGACTTCAATGAGTTCGGGGACCTCTTCACATCGAACACGGTCATCGCCCATTTATTTCACATTGTGCCGGGTATGTATTGTCAGCGCCGAGATCGGGAAGTCAGTCATCCCCATGTCTATGATCAGATTCAGTCGATTACAGATCATCTCCATTGGGGAGGAGGCGTGTGGCAAAGTTCAAGGCAAACGACCGATGCGCATTCTGTTGCCGGAGGTGGGCATGCTCATTGTGGAGCTATGGTCTACCTGGGGGACAATTGGCCTGATAAGTATCGAGGAGCGTTTTTCACCGCAAACCTTCATGGGAACCGAATCAATATGGACCACCTCGTGCCTCGCAATTCAAGCTATACCGGCGTTCATGGAGAGGATTTTCTTATCGCCAATGATCCTTGGTTTCGGGGGATGTCCGTCAAGTATGGTCCCGATGGTGGTGTTTTTGTTTCAGATTGGCATGACTTTGGAGAGTGCCATGATTCGGATGGGAGTCATCGAACGACGGGGCGAATCTATAAGATTGTCTATGGAGAGACGCCCGAGGTGCCAAACGATTTGAACTCCCTGTCCTCTTCCGAACTTGTTTCGCTTCATGATCATAAGAATGAATGGTTTGTGCGTCATGCAAGACGTTTGCTGCACGAACGTGCTTTGGCGGGCGATGAGATGGTCGAGGTGGCGAAGAAACTTCGTTCAGCGATCGCGAGTTCGAGTCTCCCGCAAGATCGCCTGCGTGCCTTCTGGTCGCTTCACTCAATTGGACTCACCTCAGAGTCCGAGCTGCTTGCCTACGCGGGTAACCCATGCGAACATCTTCGAAGATGGGCCATACGATTCCTGGTTGAGGATCGTGCTGCGTCGGATGCTGCCCAGGACGCTCTCATTGACTTAGCAGGAAGGGAGCCTTCTCCCAAGGTTCGTCTGGAATTCGCGTGTGCGATTCAGCGGGTCTCAAAGAAGAACGGAATCCTATTGGCAGGGGCGTTGCTGACACAGGCGGTCGATACAACGGATCCCTACATTCCCTTGATGATCTGGTATGGGCTTGAGCCTCTTGTCGCGAAGGAAGCAACGATGGCTCTTCAACTAGCGGCTACTTCGAGAATTCCGCAGGTTCGTGAATACATCGTTCGGAGAATTCTCTCGGAAGAGAGACCTGTACTGGGTGATGCGATTGGTGTGATGAACGAGATCTCTGAGCCTAGAGTCTTGAAGGGATTTCTTGCTGGCATGCTGGCAGCGCTCGAGAGGCGTGGAAGTGTGACGCCGCCTCCTGTCTGGAAATCATTGAGTGACCGAATTTCTCGTCACTCGGATGTTGAGATCCGAAGCCTAGGCGTTCGGCTTGCGACGGTCTTTGGGGATGAAGATGCGATCAGGAGCTTACAGAATCAGTTGGCTGACCGTGAGGGAACGGCAGACGGTCGCTTGCGTGCCTTTGCTGCTCTTATCAAGATCGATCAAGGAGTCTCTGTCGCTCAGCTTCATCAGCTTGTGAAAGAGTCTCCAGCCCTTCGGGGCGAGGCTCTACGAGCGATGCTCACGCGGAATAATGCCGAGTCGGCTGATTTGATTGTGGAACAGTTTGGGTCCTTCAACACCCAGGAGAAGCACGATGCGGTGAGCATCTTGGCGACTCGACTGAGTTTCGCGAGGACGCTGATCGATGCGATTCGAGAGAACAAAATCGATCGTCGTCACGTGTCGGCCTTTGCGCTTCAGCAGCTGCGGATGTTTCGCGAGGATGAGCTTCAGAAGGACCTTGTCGCGGAGTGGAGTGACGCAGAGGCGCAGTTACATAAGTCCGAGGAGATTGCTCGCTACAAGAAGCTTCTTAGTGATGACTATCTGAGTGAGGGGAGTCTTTTGAGGGGAAGGCAATTGTTCGAGCAAACCTGTGCCACGTGCCATACCCTTTTTGATCATGGTGGGCGGATTGGGCCGGATCTTACGGGGTCGGGTCGAGCAGATATTGATTACTTGCTGAGCAACTTGGTGGACCCCAGTGCTATTGTTGATGATGCCTATCGACTAACGACGCTCGATCTAAAAGACGGTCGGGTAATGACGGGATTTATGGAACAACTTGGCGATCGTAACTTGACCTTTCGAACACCCCAAGGCGCCTTCAATCTTGCCATGGCGGAGGTCGAGTCGATCCAGACTTCAGAGCTTTCAATGATGCCGGAAGGCATGCTGGCTGGGTTTGCCGATGAAGAGGTTAGGGATTTGATCTTGTACTTGCAGAATTCCGATCAAGTTCCCTTGGTCGGCGATGAGTAGAAATATTGAGGAAAGAATTGGATGGGGTGAGAGAAAGCATGGCTATCAATCTTCTTCGTGAATCACAGCACCTGGAACCTTTTATTATTCGGTAGTCTGATGGATGGAGTCTTCCGGTTCCACATTCTGATGTTGTTGCCCGTGGATCGATTAGAGTGGTGGTTGTCTGTGCAGAAGATTCTGCAGCAACAAGTTCAGGCTCTTGCGATGGTGTCGATAGAATACGATAAGGATGCTAGCTCAAACCCCTGGGCTAGAGTCACGTTCTCCTTCGGGGATGCAATCAAGAATGGCCTGTTCGTAAACAGTGAAACGCTGTTTGGATTTCGAGTAGGCCAAACGAGATTACCATGCCATCGTTTTGGAATGGCGTGATGGATGTGCTCAGACTTCTATTTCCAGCTTAGAAACGGCTCCAGTCTTTCAATTCAGAGATGCTGAAACTCAGGATGGAGAAAACAATAGTCACAGTGATGATTACGACCATGGTGCTTACAATCCAAGAGACGATCTGAATGGTCTGATCGGTACGATCATCAGAATCCCGAAACGTTTCCCAGTCGGACGGGAGATCTTTGATGACCTTAGCACTCCAGAGCAATCCCAGAATCGCAATGACAGCTTTTGGATTGAGGAAGAACCATCTCATCCCCGATGAATATTCCACCACTCGTTGCAATAACTACATTTGAGATCACCGCTTGGTGAGACCTCTACCCCACCGACATTCGCACCGCAATTTGGACAGTCGTAGGTGCCCGGTTTTGGCGTTGCGGGGCTTTGAGCTACGGATGGGGTTCTTTGATCAAGCGTGCCCGCTTTTGCCTTCATTAGCACACTGATGGGCATTCCGAAGCCCATGAGCATGAATGCCAGTGCGATGAAAGAGCCGAAGATCTTAAAGAATGTAGGGGGTGCACCAAAGCCGCTGGTAGTCCAAAGGGAAATCAGAACTGTAATTCCAATAAAGCCAAAAATCGAAAAGAATAGCAGGATGAAAATGGGGGGGCGTTGTTGCATAGCAGGTCTGTTTAGTGAATCGGATCCAGCTTGCTCAGAACTCCCCGTTGGATCTATTATAAAATCGGTCCAATTGTTGAGCCAGACAGGATGGGTTAGCCAGATCCAGAGTCAGTGTTCTGCTGATCGACGTTCTAAGTCAATGACCAAGGTTTTCGCATCGGACGGCTCATCAGCTGAGTGGCTTCAGAATCGTTTTTAAATTGCTCGGTTGCTGGATCCCACTCTAAGCGGCGACCGAGACGGATCGAGAGGTTTGCGAGGTGGCAAACGGTGGAGATGCGATGTCCAATATCGACCGGGAAATAGGGGTCCTTTCGGCTTTTGACACAATCGAGAAAGTTGCGATGCTCGCCTGCCGGGTTGGTGAAGAGCTTCGTTTCCCCTGGCTCGATGACTGAGTTGAGAATCTTGGGAGAACTGGCTTGAAGGGGGCCTCTCCAACCTTCGTTCCCGACCCATCCTTTGGAACCGTAGAATTTGAGACTCGGATTACCTGAGGTGCAGGTCATGGTCACGCCGTTCTCGTAGCGATAGCTTACATCGTAGTCTTTTACCGTATCGTAGAGCCCGCCTTCCCAGTGGGTCCCTTTCCCAAGAATCTCGATTGGTCCTGATCGTTCTGTGTTGTTGGCCCATTGGGCGGTGTCAAACAGATGGGTTCCCCAATCACAGATGATGCCGCCGGAATAGTCCCAGATCCATCGGAAATGAAAATGGACTCGATCTTTGGTGTAGGGTTTTTCAGGAGCTGGTCCAAGCCACAGGTCATAGTTTAGATCAGTGGGGACAGCTTGTGGTGTGGGGTCGCCAGGGACTGTGGGTTGCTTGGGAAGGATGACTTCAATCCGTTCCAGCGTTCCGATCCGACCATTCCGGACTAGTTCGGCCATTCGATGGTAGACGGGAACAGAGCGATCTTCGGTACTTGTTTGAAATACCTTATTGTGGCGTCGAATCTCTCGGTTGAGGATCTTTCCTTCGTCGATTGTGAGGGTTGGTTTTTCGCATTGTACGTCTTTTCCAGCGCGGACTGCCATGACACTCATAAGGGTGTGCCAGTGATCTGGCGTGGAAATCATGACGGCATCGATATCAGGTCGGGCTAGCACCTCTCGGAAATCCTCCGTGGTGGTGCAGTCGGTGTTTCCGTAGCGATCATCAACCATTTGCTTGGCTTTTGGCATTCGGGAGCGGTCGACATCGCAGACCGTTAGGACGCGCGCATCTGTCTGTTTCAGATAGTTCTTAAGATTGTGATTCGTGCCGTGGCTGCCGACACCGATGAAACCGATGGTGATTTTATTGCTAGGTGAGTCGGCTCCCAATAGTCGGCTTGGGATCAATGTGGGGGCGATGCCTGCGGCAAGCGCGCTCTTTAGGAACGAACGACGGGTAGGATTGCGGTGATACATTTTCTTTTCGAGGTGGCTGGCGTGATTTTCGGATCTATGACTAGCAGAGTACTCAGTAAGCGTCGAGAGGCGCTTGGGGCTGATGTTCTGGCTTTATAATCTTAGCTCGGGTTGATAATTCTCACGATCGGATGCTGTGGTAATGTTTGTTCTCGGGAGTGAAGTAGTAAGCGAAGCGCTCAGAAGAGAAAGAGAAATCGAGAATGAAACATGTGAATTGGTTCTGTCCTAAATGTAAGTATGAAGAATTTGAAACGGATCAGTTTCGGGCAGCGGGTGGGATTCTGTCGAAGATCTTTGATATTCAGAACAAACGGTTCACCACGGTTTCATGTGAACGATGTCGTTATACTGAGGTGTACAAGACAGACTCGTCAATGATCGGGAACGTGTTCGATTTTTTCACCCAATAGGTAATCGGGTGAATGGTATCTAAAGAGTGGAAGAGGTTTGTGGGGAAAAAGGGACACCGCCTAGAGGGAGGGGCGGTGTCCTTTATCATTAGATGAGGCTGGTGACGTGGTGCGGGAGCTGTGATTGCATTGGCCTCCCGGTTCTGCTTCTTGTTAGTTGTCGAGTTCCTTGATCTTCACGTTTCGAAACCAAATGGGCGCTCCAGCATGTTTTCCTTGCAGGCCGATCCGGCCCTTGGTGGGAAGGCCAGCGAATGGCTTGTTTAGCCAGGAGGGGATATCTGAACCGTCAGGATTCTTTGAGGCCGATTTCCACAGGCTCATGTCCATTGAGGTGACATGCTGCCCGTTCAACACGACATCGATTTGTTTCCCGACACATCGAATCGTGTATCGATTCCATTCACCGGCGGGGTTCACGTTACTTGTGGAAGCGGCGAGATGACCGAAGACGGCCGCACACTGCCAGGTCTTGTCGGCGCTCGCCCATTGCTTTGCGAAGTCATCGGCGATTTGAACTTCTACTGAGTTTGGAATCCAGTCGTTGGTGTCCGTGCAATACACCACGACACCACTGTTGGCTCCGGGACCATTTTTGAATTCGAGATCGAGCACGAAATTCTCATAGTCCCGAGGAGTCCAGAGAGCCTGATCTTCGCTGGCGGTAAAGACGCCGCCCTCGCTCGTCCAGACGCCCTTGGGCGCGACAGCGTTTGATAGGTCGTTGGCGAAGAGTTGCGTCCAATGACTTGAGTCTGGATGAGCGAGTGCCACCCGAGGTGATCGTGTCGGTGTGCCGAGGCCCTGCATTCGCGTGTAGGTGGCATCGGTGACCAGGGTTTCAATTGAGTGGAGTTGATCGCGCGCCGTCATAAACAGCGTGCGGCCGTTGGGACCTCCAAAGCAGAGATTTGCGGCCCCTTTTGGTAGTAAGATTCGGGCGATCAAGGATCCGTCGTGATTGAATACCTGCACGCCATCCCCTGAGCTAGACCAGACTCGACCTTGATTGTCACAGCGGATGCCATCGGGTCCCCCCTTATCGAGTTTCGCAAAAATGCGGTCATTACTGACCGTGCCATTTCGATGCACGGAGAAGGATCGGATGTGTTTGGGCGCTCCCGAGTCAGCGATGTAGAGAAGTTTTTCATCCGGAGAGAAGCAGAGACCATTGGGTTTGTCGAAATCTGTTGCGAGGACACTGATGTGTTGTGTCAGAGGATCGAATCGGTAGACATAGTTTCCTGGTTGCTCTTTGGTTCGGTCACCCAAGCCGTAATCGGGATCCGTGAACCAGATCGTTCCATCAGACTTGACGACAGCATCATTGGGGGAATTGAACTTTTTGCCCTCATAGTGAGTGATCAAAGGGACGAGACGCCCATCTAAGGTTTGCAAGGACAGTTTTCGACCGCCATGTTCGCAGCTTATTAAACGCCCTTGGAGTCTAGGGTATTCCCATTGGTGTTTTCGCTAGGATCGCGATAGGTAGTGATGCCGTCCTCTGGCGTCCATTTGAGAAGTCGATTGGCGGGGATATCACTGAAGACAAGATATCCATCTCGCCCGCCGACCCATGCCGGCCCTTCCGTGAATCTTAAGTCGCTTGCCAGGGTTTTGACGGTCGCGTCACTGGGAAAGATTCGTGAGCTCTCTCCGGTGTCTACCGGCTTGAGTTCGCTGGCGTGGGTTTGGGACAGGCCGGCGACGAGGGCGGCTGCTCCCATGAGTGTACGACGATTAAAATGCATAGAGCCTCTGATTCCTTATTTGAGAGTGGAAGCAGAGATTGTTGTAATTGCGGTTGGTCTTGTCGAGATCCGAAATGCCAGAATCATCGTGTGGTTTTCACGAAGAGAAATATTGATCGGATGGAAGTGTTGAGACGCGACGTAGTGCAATGAGAATTCGGAGAAGCTGTGAAATAAGTTGCTGGTAGGAGTGTTGGGGATCAGACCCTGGTGGGGCTGACGTGACGTTTAGTTAAGAGGAAGGCTATCACGCAAGGACGCTAAGATCGCCAAGGAATACACGGCGCGAATTGCCGCACTTAGTGGTGTTGGAGATAGCGCCTATTCAAGCCTCACGCCTTAATCTTTGAATAGCCAGAGTGGCGCCCAGTAGAACGAGGCAGGTGAGAGCCAAGTTTGAGAGTGCCTGGGTTAAATAAGTGTGTGTCATCAATTCGTGGCTTGGCCCGAGGTTGCGGACAAGGTAGGTGTTGACTGCTTGGCCGAGGATATACATCACGAGATAGATACTTGCGATGCTCAGTGCTGAAGTGATTGGGCGCCGATTGAGCAAGTCTGTTCCAGGGATTGAAAGGGGTTTTTGGTGTGATTGGCATCGATTCCTAAGGAAATCGCAGAACAAGGCCCATACTCCAACGAGAGTAAGGATCCCGGAGAGATTGGCCAGTCCTGGACGAAGTCCTGAGGCGAACGATGCGAAAACAGCTAGCTTTGAAACGAGTGTTGCTGCTGTGCCAATGAGAGTAAAGCTGAGATATCCGGCGAGCATCCAACAGACTCGGATTGACCAAAGCCGACTCGGATTGGTTTTCTGGTATTCGTCTCGTAGGGAAACGGGATTTCCAAGCCGTTGACGGGCCACGGCAAATGCCTCTTCAGCAGTGAGCTTTTGGCCAGCAAGGTCGTCCATGGATTCTCGGAGATGATTCTCTAGTTCATCGATATCTTGCTGGGTAAGCGAGCCGGGACCACTTAACTCGATTCTCCAGCCGATGATTGCTCGTTCTACGTCAAACTGTTTTGGGGATTCCATAGCTTTGTGAGTGTGCGGTGTACTTGGAGCCATTGTTTCTGTTCAGATATTAGTGCGCTGCGTCCCGTATCATTGAGGCGATAGTATTTTCTCCGGCGACCATTTGTGGGGGTCTGCCACTTCGAGGTGATCAAACCTTCCCGCTCAAGCCGATGGAGGACTGGGTAAAGCATGCCATCGGTCCATTGGAGTTGATTGTCGGAAAGCTCCTTCACTCGTTGAATGATTGCGTATCCGTAATTCTCTCCATCCTCCAAGATCGAAAGCACGAGTGGCCGAGAGGAGGCTGCGACAAGATCTTTCGATATCATAGAGAAACTATGCATAGAGAAGCTATGTATTGCAATAGAAAAAGCCGTTGGCTCCCTTTCAGAATGGTTTGTTGCCAGAAATTTGCGGTTTCTCGTTAGGCGGAACGGTTGCGTCTAAACTTGGGCACGAAGAATCCTGTCTCTTTGATGTAGGAGGCGTATTCGCGTTGCGTTCGAAGCATTGCCGCCTCTTCTGTTTTGGCCAGTCGTCGGTAAATGATGACTAAGAATGGATACATCAATAAGGTTATCAAGGTAGGCCAATTGACGATGGATCCCGTGAGAAAGAGGATGAATCCGAGGTATTGAGGATGTCGAATATAGCGGTACAATCCGCCACGAGCGACCCCTCCCCTTCCCTGGTAGAGATCTCGCCAGCCCCAAAGAGTGATTAGTGCGCCCAGGGCGACCATCGCCTGGCCCACCACATCGAAGATGATGGCTCCCCAATCGCCAAGGCCTAGGAGGTAGGGCCATGCGTGGCCGTGAAAATGATCGGTCACGTACTCGGACTGACCCGTTGCCCATGCCACACCATAGAGGGACAAAGGCATGCCATACATTTCCGCATACAAGGCGACGACAAAGGCTTGTGACATACCCATGGAACGCCACTCACTCTGGGTGTGGGGACGCAAGAGCCCGTAGACGAATCCTCCAACAAGAAGGACATAGAATCCGACAAGCCACCACTGAAAATAGTCTATCTGATCGATGAACATCCGTTCTATACGAGCAAACTTGTCGCTGATTCCCCTGGTGGCAAGGGGAAATGTTTCCTCGTTGGGTAGTGAACCTTCCCGTTTGGGAGCTCGGGTCTCGGACAATTTCGTTGTGATCTTCCTCCTTCTGGCAATAGTGTGAGAGGTGAAGTTGTCGACTGGAAAGATACCATAGGAGACGGGGCCTGTTAGTCAAAGTACCGAAGTTTTGTTGATGTTGGAATCATGAAGAAGTTTGTTATTTCACTTGGAGTGATCGGAATACTACTAGGGGCAGCGTATCTTCTGAGTCAAAGAGACGAGGTGCAAACCAATCGAACGGTCGTCCTCAGTGACGGGAGCCTGGTGGATTTCGTTGCCGTGACGGTGGGAACCAATCATTTTCCGAATCCCCGTCTTGGTGAGTTGTTGTCCCGATTGCCGGAGCCAGTGGTTGATAAGATGCAGGGATTGTTGGGTGTGAAAACGGGAAAAGTGCGGCATCGTACAAGCGAGACGAACCTCGTTGTTTGGATCGAACACAGAGGTTTTGCAGGGGGGGCGAACACTTCAGCAAGTGCCGTTCTCAGACGTCCGGGAGACAGAACATCTGGTCGTGATCAGCACATCGGTTTCTGGTTGCCAATGGGTACCTCAAACAAAGTCCATTCGGTCTCGTTCGCGAGTTGGCCGCGTCGAGAGGCTTGGATTGAATGTGTGATCTTAGAACGGGATCACAACTATGAGAAGGTTGAGATTGGTTCCTTTCGTTTTCGCAATCCTTGGATTGTGAGCACGCCATCGTGGAGTCCTGAGCCGGAATCAATAGTCAAGAGCGCCGGGGATCTGAAGGTAACGCTTCGCCATTTTGTCACCGGTGTCGGCGACCACAAGAGTCAGCGACGCGGGGCGGATGGTCAGAAGGAGCATGTCTATCGGGCAGCATCTCCCAATCAAGACGCTCATGCTCTTGTGAACGTAGATTTTGAGTCTCCCCGTGGCACCAATGAGACTTGGATTCTTTTCAACGCTGACTTGAGCGATTCGGTGGGGAACAAGGTTGGGGCTGGAAGTCGGAGTGAAATGACAGACACCATGCGATTTAGTCCGATACTTTGGCCCAATGAAGGCGCATGGAATCTTCGACTACATATGAAGCGCAAGAGCGGATTTTTACCGGGTGAGATGTTAAGCTTTTCCAATATTCCGTTGCCAGCCGTAGGGACTACGAATGTTCTAAACTTGACCAACACGGCTACGGGAATCGAAGCGTGGCTAGCAGAGATCAGGCGTCGACCTCCGCTAGATAGCGACACCCAGAGTTGGAGTAGTCGCGACATTAGCCGCATTCGATTGGAGCATGAAGATTTGGGAGAAACCAATCAGATCGATCTCGTGAGCATGACGATTCAGCCCTCAGGCGAACGTTTGAAGAGTAGCGGGAGCAGTTGGTCAAATGACTATCATGAATACAACCTACGAAATCTACCTCCGTCAGCCACTCATCTTGATCTCCGTTTCTCTGTTCAAAAAGCCCGCTTCGTAGACTTTCGAGTCGCACCCAATTGGGTGACGAATGAGTTTCTTCTAAGGGAATAGCGGACCATTTCGAAGGGGCGAGATCGGTCCATTCTCCTTCAACATTGCTTCGGTGAAAGCAGTGTTGTAGAGTTGCTATCGTCATGTTTCCACTGTCTGCATCGCCCCAAGGCCAAGAGTCGCGACTAGCCTTCACATTGATTGAATTGCTGGTCGTGATTGCTATTATTGCCATTCTTGCTGGCATGTTACTTCCCGCGTTGGGGAAAGCGAAGGAACAGGGCAAGCGGGCGGTTTGCAAAAACAATCAGAGGCAAATCGTCCTCACAATGCACATGTATGCCAACGACAATGAACAGAAATTTGCGGAGGGCCTGCGTGACAACGGGGTCGAACACTTTTCATTCATTCATTCTGACACATATTGGTATTACATTCAGGCTGGAGGCATGCCGACAAACTCTCTTTCTTGTCCGAACAAGAAGAATTGGTATCGCGAACAACCAGGGGTGGGATTTCGTCTCGGCTACTACTATCTCTACGGGCACCAGACCGCAAAGGATACCCGTGACCGCAACGCCGACTACGGTAGGCAACCCCGACCCTGGGATTCGCCCTTGCGATCCACGGATGATCCGACCTGGCCGATGATCGCCGATGTCATCGAGAAAGGGACGGTGAACCCAAATATTACTAGTTCTCCCCACGGACCATCGGGGCCGGTGAAGAGTCAAGAGCGCAATATTGTTGAGCCAGAGGTCATTGGGTCCCAAGGAGGCAACGTGGGACTAACCGATGGCTCGGTAAACTGGCGCAAACAAGGCGAGATGTTTCCACGGAACGCCACGATCCCATTCGGATCGATTATTGGCTATTGGTAGGGTGGGCCTGGCATTTGGGCCAATCGGCGGGTAGAGCGTGCTAAGGAGGCTTGGGCCGACATTTGCCCCGTCGGGCATTGTTCTGGATTGGCTCGTGTCCCAGAAAATGGTACCCCCACCAGGAGTCGAACCCGGATCCGCGGTTTAGGAAACCGCTGCTCTATCCACTTGAGCTATGGGAGCCTTGCGCTAACGCGGGGTCAATTTATCAATTCATTCCCGTCGGGCCAGAAAATTGTGCGCTGATCCAGCAAGCATCCTCTCATGGGCTCTCGACCGAAGGGGAGGAGGCGCTTCAGTCGGTTCGATATCGGAGAGTGAAGGGCTGACGGGTCTGGGAGCAAATTGTGGTTTCAGAGTCCCGGAGTGTAAGCACGATCGCTCCTTCGGTGCCGGTGAAAAGGAGCTTCGTTCTCGATTCGTTAAGTTGTCTTCTGAGGTCCTCGACCCAGCGACCACCTTTGGCTGTATCGCTTCCCGTGACGATGATCACTTGTGGATTCAGCTGTCGAATGACGTAATGATTGGGCGGTGTGAGTTTCGCAGGAAGATTGAGGCATAGGACATCTACTTCAAGGGTAGGCTCTCGATTAAGGATTTCTTTTTGCATTGAGCGGTCCAGGTCTGAGAGGAGGAGAATCTGTGTGCCGTGGAGTTTCCCGAGCAGGACGAGGGGGGCATGGTCGGCGGGGCTCGCGGGACTTTCGGGAGTAGGATGAAGGATCAGCCAACGGCCAATGTGGTCAGGAAAAGCGACAGGCTTCAGGCGATGGCCTTGGTTATCTAGGTCGTTGATGAGTTGACGGTAGAACCCTGAGCGATATCGAAGGGGAGTGGTAATTATGGTCGCTGGCTGCTGTTTGGTGACGAGTTGAGGCAGCACCTCAACGTGCTGTTTGTCGCCGTGAGTCAGCAAGAATTGGTTGATTTTTGTGAAGGGAGGAAGACTTGCTAGATAGGGCTGGAGTGCTCGCTTCGAGCTCCAGAGTGGGCCTCCATCGATCAACATATCAGAGGATCTACCCGGGGCATCAATGAGAATGGCATCGGCATCGGGAATGGGGAGAAAGGTGATGGTGGTTTGTCGCTGGCTAGTGAGGTGAGTGAGATAGGCCATTCCAATCGCTGTGAGAGAACCGAGGGTGATGGCTGTACGGCTGACAATCATGCTCGGTGATATGGCCCAGGTGAGAAGCGTTATGTAGTAGATGAGGCACCACGAAATCGGGAACGGAGAAACTGCGATGTGGGCGCCCGGGAGAGCTGCGGCGCCTTTGCAGAGCCAAATCATGGCCTTCATCCAAAACCAGGCACTTGAATTGGCGAGTGCGGCAATGGCTGGGATCCACGCGGCCGTTGCAAGAGACATGAAAGCGCTCGCCATCGTGAGGCCGGCGATCGGGATTAAGAGTAGATTCGTCAAGATAGAGACTGGCGTAAGCAGGTTAAAGTAGATCGCGACGAGGGGAACAGAGCCGAGCCAGGCCGCAAGCGAGACGGAGAGTGTCGAGCAAGTCTTGTGACTTATTCGAGTCGCCATCTTCTGAAAAGTGGACTGGGATTGGGTTGGGATCATGGAATAGTCAGGCACGAGTCGAGTGGCAATGCGACTTAGTTTCGGGAAGAGGAGAATCAGTGAAGTAACCACGGTAAAGGAGAGTTGGAATCCAGGTTGAAACAACTGCAGGGGATCTACCGTCAGAAGCAGAATCACGGCTACCCCGAGGGAATTGAGTATTTCCGGGGGACGCCTTAGAACCCAGCCCAGAAGAATAATGGAGCTGACTGTTGAGGCACGAATTGCTGAGGATGGATAGCCAGTAGCAGCCGTGTAGAACCAAAGCGCCGGAATGACGAGGAGCGCTGCGTGGCGCCGAGGAATCCGTAACGTCCTTGCTAGGGTTACCATAAAGCTCGCAATCATCGCAATATGGAGACCGCTGATGGCAAAGACGTGGAGTGTCCCAGACTGCAAGAATGGCTCTCTTCGCTCGCCGTTCAGCCAGGTGCGGTAACCAACAACCATCGCCCAGATTAAGCGGATCTCCGCCCCTTCCTCGACTTGGCCAATCGTCAGGGTCTTTCGGGCCCACGCTTGGAATCTCGCCGGAAGCGGCCTTCTCTTTGGAGGGGTGAGGAGGGTGATATTTGGATCCCAATCTGGCAGCTGGATTTGGTAGTAGATATCTCGATTGCGGAGATGTCGGCGAAGGTTAAAGGCGTTTGGGACGAGAGGGGGATCGGGGCGTTTGATGCAACCACGGATGCTTACGATGGATCCCGGATCGAAATCGTCTCGTAACGGTTGATCCACCTGTACCATAACCTTTCCCGATGCAGGCATCGAACGGTTGCCGATCGCTATCATTTGAACCTCGATCAGAACTTGGGTTCGGAAGAGGGTTTTTTCAGAGGTTTCGATGGCGCGGGATTGTGGGAGGGCGCTGACTGTGCCTTCTACAGTGACCAGGCGCGGTTGATTTCCGATGATAAGGCGCAGGTCATTTTTGGAAACGATGTTCGTGTGAAGTCGGTGGTTAGCCCAGCCCAACACCATGATAATGGCTCCAAGGGCTAGGTATCTTCCTTGCAGACCAATGTATCGGAGAAAGCCAAAGAGAATCCCGATTGTAGTTACCTGGTTTTGAAGCGACTCCGGATACTCACCCGCAAGCACACCGGTGATGAGGCACAGTGCTGCCCAGGTGCAGGGGCGCTTCTTCACATGGAAGGAGTGCTTCGCCGTGTTCCGGCTAGTCGTATGTTGGAAGTAGCGAGTTAAATGCTGCCAAGCCTGATGTGATTAGTGGGGAAAGTCGAGATACTTCTGTAGGGGTGCTTTGACTGCTCATTGTTTCCGGCCGAATGCATAAGGGGCGCTAGAAGTTGAACTTCGAGTTCATGGCGCTGCAATGAGGGCAGCGAGAGCGCTCGACATTCGGATCGTCGGTATAGACGTAGGCACAGCCACTGCAACGAAAGACATTGTCATCACTTCTTGGGGGCTCGAAACGTCGACGCCGAAACTCAGAATAGAGCCCAACAAACGCTAAGCCCGCGAGCATCACCGCGACATAGTAGAACAAAAGCTCGCTAAGAGTGAGTGTCATTGCTTTGTCTTGGTTGAATCCTCCGATGGTAAGGTAGCCCAGCGGAAGGTAATCTGACCCCAGGCGAGATCAGTGTTGTCCCCTACCCGTTTTGGAGGTACGGGTTGAAAGCGGGTTTGGCGGAGCCAGCTAAGCGCGTGTGTGTCAGCATTCGGGAGACTGTTGGAAACGATGAGAGCCGACTGAGACCAACCAAATCGATCGAGGGCGATCGCGACAACGGTTGGCTTGACGAGATTGGTGTGCGGCCAGGCCGGAAGGGGCTCAAAGCTCTTTGGACGCCGAGGGCGGATGTCTTCTGAGAATGCCAAGGTCGTGATGGTTTGTGGCAGGGGCTGAGGCTTTTCAGCTTCCGACAATTCAGGGTGAGATTTTGAGACTACGGAAGGGGCGATTGGGTTGCTTCGAATGTGTTCTTTCAAGGCATCCCCAGCACGAAATTCGACCCGATCGTAGTAATGGGGATCTTCGGTCCATGGAATATATTCTCGTTCGGGGTTGAGAGGCTGATCCCAGAGAGATCCGGTAAAACTATGTGGATGGGGACGGGTTAGGAGCGAAGCATCGCGAGCCAAAATGTGGCTTGGATTGGAAGATTGATCGATTCCGGTCCCTAAGTAATAGGTAGTAGGCTTCGCTTTCGTAGGGCTTGTGAGAGCCGTTTCTCGTTCCGAGAACAAGAAAACCAGAATGGCCTGAATACCAAGGGCAAAAGCGATGGTGGCGAACCATTTCGAGAGGGACCACCGGTCTCTATCGAGCTCAGCGTTCATCTTCTGAGGGCGCTTGGGTTGCGTCGGACTCGAATGTGGGAGCTCTTCCAGCCCATATGGTTTGTTTGACGCCGACCTCTACGGCCGTCTGGCAAATTTGGAGCAGAGTTTCAAGATCCGCGTTTTTATCTGCTTGAAGCACGAGTGTCGGGGCGTTTGTTGGGGAGTTTTTGGTGAAACGGTTCACCGCAAACTCTAGGCGTTCCCTGAGGTTGCTTTTGGTGATATTTTGACTTTCGAAGATGATATCTCCTCCTGCTGTCACGGCGATATCCAGCTTGGGAAGTGTGGCCCGGGCAAATTCGCTTCCGGTGAGTTCAGGGAGTTCGATCTTTACGCCAGGTGATGACGTTAGCAGGGAGCTGAAAATCATGAAAATCGCCAGCAGGAAGAAAACCGATGCGAAGGGGGCGACGTCGAGTTGGCCGCGAAATATCTTGGCATTGCGGGGAAACTTCATGTTAGCCCTTGGTTTCCGAGACGATATTGACGATTTCCGTGGAGGCTTTCTCCATATCTAAGACGATCGAATTGACCCGGCTAACCAGGTAATTGTAGGCAGCGTAGCTCGGAATGGCAATGCCCAGACCCGCGGCCGTGCAAATGAGCGATTTCCAGACACCGAGGGCGAGGGCTTGGGTCTCGGCGTAAAGTCCATTTTCTGAGACAACAGCGAAGGTATCAATCATTCCGAGGGTTGTTCCAAAAAGTCCAATGAGTGGGGCGATCTGAGCAATGGTTGCCAGGAGGTTGAGCTTCTCCTCCAGTCGAGGTACTTCCATGAGGCCTGCCTCCTCGAGTGCTTCTCGGACTCCTTCCCGTCCGGCGTCTCGATTAAGGATCGCGGCTTTCACAAGGCGAGCGACCGGCCCGGGGGTTGCGTCACATATCGAGATAGCTTCCACCACATTGGATTGGCGGAGCACGTTGCGAATGCCCTCAATGAACTCCATCGAATGGATTTGTGCCCGATGATAGTGCAGTAAGCGTTCGATGAAGACGGCGATCGCTATCGCACTGGTGATGAGGAGGATCCACATCACCGGTCCACCGAGAGTAATCAACTTAGGCAATAGCATCGGCCACTTATATGCTTGGCCTGAAACTCTCGCAAGTCTAGTTCCTCAAGAATCGAACATGGGATCCCAGGCATTGAATCGCTCGGTAAAGTTGCCTAGGCTTCGGGGTATGGAAAACCCAGATCAACTACGGGAATTATTTCGGATGCAGCGGGCGCTTAATGAGCGTATTGGCGTGAAGCTTGATAACCTCAGTGATGAGGAAAAGACAAAGTGGGTTTTGAACTATACGCGTGCGATGACCCAGGAGATGGCGGAGTTAACCGATAGTGTGCCGTGGAAATGGTGGGCTAAGTATCAGAAATTGGATGAACAGAACGCTCGGGTTGAGGTGGTTGATCTTTTCCACTTCCTCATCAGTCTCGCGCAGGTGCTCGGCATGAGCGCTGACGATGTGTTCGCTGCCTATGTGAAAAAGAATGAGGTGAACTTCAAGCGTCAGGAGTCTGGCTACACTGTTAAGGACGAGGATGATTCACGTCATATCTGATTTGCCGGGGTTCAGGCAGGGACTGACGATCACGCTGAATCAGTGTGTCAGGGCGTAATAGACGATGTTAATCCCCATGGGATAGGAATACTTTTCTGAGTAGGCTGAGAAAAACCATTGGCTAATACCCTCTTCTTCCCAGCCGTCGCTCAGGTCCGTATTATGGCACATGAGAACCATGATTCGGCCTTTGTCGTCGAGTAGGGCTTGGTAGTTAGCCGGAGCGGGAGTTTCATTCCAGATTTCATCTTCCCAGGATTCGTTTTTAGTACCGCGATTTCGGTGGGCGGAATCCTCACTGGGCACTTGAGGGAGCTTATCGAGAGGAAAGACGCAGCTGAATAGCGGATGGCTTAGGGGGAGTTTTTGCGGTTTCTTGCCGGGAAAGACTTTTTCCATTTCTCCTAGAAAATGAGTTAACATCGTTTCTCCCCAAAAATCATCAACCATGAGAAATCCGCCATTGGTCAGGTAGAGTCGAAGGGTTTCGGCTTCTTGCTTGCTAATGTTCAGCGAGCGTGGGTCAATCATGAAGATAAACGGGTAGTCGAAGAGGCTCTCGTCAAGGAGTGTCAGAATTTCTCCCTCAGGATTGACTTTCATCGAGGTCAGTTCTTCCAGGCGGTAGGAAAAATTGAGATCGGCTGCCGGATAGTCGTTCCGCCATCCCCCACCCCTTCTTCCGAATCGTTTGGAACCGTACATGATCCTTACGAAGGAAAAAATGTCCTTGCGGAAGGCTTCGTTCACTTCCCATTCGGGGACCCCTGCTCGTGACGATGGGCCTCTCTGATTGATGAGGCGTTCTTGGCCCATCCCGCGGCCACCCCGAGATCCCTCTTCTCGCCCTCCTCCGCTAGGCCTGAATGGCTGGGAGTTGGCCATTTCGGCGAAGAGTAGTATCGAAAGAAACAAGAGCAGACTCTGGAGGCGAAGTAAGGGATGCTGATGGGCTCTTGTCATGGTGCGCAAACCGATGGTGGATTGTCTCGGTCTAGGAGAAGTTTGATACAGATTGATGACGGAAGGCAAATGCTATTCTGAACATGTCGGGATCGGTCTTTGAATGGCTGCAATGGGATCAATGACCGTCTCAACATCTTTCTCAGCTTAATCGACGGTCAGTGGTCCGTCAAAGATCGTCAAGCTAATGACCTCGGACAAGGCATGATGGGGACCATGCTTTATCCCCTGCTCTGCATAGAAACAGGTGCCTTGGGTGTAGACCTTGCCGGATTCTTCCCATTCGCCGGAGAGGATATAGGCCGTTTCGTTGGCTTCACGGTGAATGTGGGCAGGAATAAGGGCTCCTGCGTGGAAACGTCGTAGCACGGTGACTCCGCCGGTTTTGGGGTTTTTATGGAGCACCTTCAGATCGACTCCCTCATAAGGGCCTGGTTTCCAGTCGACTTGGTCACTTGAGCATACGTGCGGAAACATGATGCTTAGCCATACTCCGAATTGAGGCTTCCTGCAACCCATCGATCCGTTTCACGACCGAGTTCGTCTTGAGCAGTGTCGTTCAGGCCTTGGATTAGATCTAGGAAACGTTGTTTCAGCTGAGGTTTCCCTTGCGTGTTTTTTTCTGGCAGGTAATTGAAAGGGATGTTGATGTTGCGGGCGAAAGTCGCTCCTGAATGGTTTTCTAAGATTGAGTCGAATATAGGCTCAGCCTTGGTGGACCATGCTCATCTTGAAAAGCGGGCCGCGACGACGGCCCTGACCTTAGAAAGATATCCCGAGCTCTATGATCGAGTCGAAGAACTCAACGCGATCGCTATCGAGGAATTGGAGCATTTTCAATTGGTCTTGCAAATACTGCGACGGCGGGAGATTCCTTTTGGGCCCGCACTACCGAGCCCGTGGATTAAAGGGCTGATGCGATCGATGCGGAGTGGCCAGGGTGTGCAAGTGATTGATCATTTGTTGTGCTGCTGCCTCATTGAAGGTCGGAGCTGTGAAAAATTTCAGATTCTAGCGGATGGTTTTCGGGCGACCGATCCGGAGTTGGCCTCTTTCTACGGAGGGTTGGTGGAGTCGGAAGGAAATCACTATGCTGCCTATCTGCTCATGGCTCGGCAAATTGACGAACGAGAGACGGACCGGCGGCTTGACTACTATTTGGACCTCGACGCAGAGCTGATGGGTGCGCCTAATCCGTGGCCGGCGCTCCATTGAGCGAAGAATTTGGTTTGAGATGATTTGATTGCAGTGAATTTAAATAGAACGGAAAACCTGGTTGGAAACCTGCTGTTGACCGAGGCGATGAAACCTCGTTTTTGGCTCCTCATGTTCGTCGGTGCGCTGGGTATGGGTAGTGATCTCTCGGCGGCTTCCCGAGCGAGAATTGCGACGCCGAACGTGATTCTTATCGTTGCGGAACAGATGGGGTTTGGGGATCTTGGTGTCAATGGCCAAGCGCGCTTTGAGACGCCGCGCCTTGATCGGTTCGCTGGCGAAGGGCTACGCTTCACGAACTATTATGCGGGAAGCAGTCTGGGAGTGGTCACTCGTGGTAGTATGATGACCGGGCGGCATACCGGGCAGGCGCGGATTCGCGGCGAAGGGGACTATTCTCTGGCATTGTCAGACACCACTTTAGGGGAACTGGCAAAGAAGGCTGGGTACGCCACCGCTGCGATTGGGAAGTGGGGTTTGGGCGGTCCTGGTTCGGAAGGCATTCCGACTGTTCAGGGATTTGATGAATGGTTCGGCTATCTTACGGAGGCATCTGCTACGAATCATTTTCCGACGACTCTGTGGCGGAACCAGACGAACCTGTTTTGGGAAACGAATTTGGACGATGGTAGGGAAGACTATGCTCCCTATCTTTTCACCAAGGCGGCAACGAACTTCATCACTTTGAATCGCCGAAAACCCTTCTTCCTCTATTTGAGCTGCTCCCTTCCAGCTGCTCCCTTGCAATCTCCGACAGATAAACCTTTTAAGACGAAGGATTGGCCTGGGCCTCAGAAGACACTCGCTGCAATGATCTATCGCTTGGATCGTGATATTGGCCGAGTTCTGGATACTCTTGAAAAACAGGGGCTTGATGAACAGACGATTGTTCTCTTTACCAGTTCTGGAGGGCCCCATGCAGACGAGGGCATTGATCCGAGATTCTTCAACTCCACAGGTGGGCATCGAGGCCAAAAGGGATCGCTCTACGAGGGAGGGATTCGGGTGCCTCTTTTGATCCGTTGGCCTGGTAAGATTGAAGCAGGACGCACGTCGGATCATATCTGTGCGGCTTGGGATCTTTTTCCGACGATTGCTCACTTGATGGGCATCGCTGAAATGGGGCAAGTCGATGGCGAATCGCTCACGCCGACCCTGTTTCGGAGTCGGCAATCGAAGCATCCGTATCTCTATTGGGAAAGCCACGGTCCAGGTGGGTTCATGCAGGCGGTTCGCAGTGGGAATTGGAAAGCCGTCAGGCCGGGGCCGGATCGCCCCACTGAGCTCTATCACCTGGGTCGAGATCCTAGAGAGACGAAGGATACGGCGAAGCGGAATCGACGCACGACCCGTCGGATGGAACGCTTTATGCAAGAAGCACGGGTTCCCTCGGCGGCATGGCCAAGCCCAGTGGATGCTAAGGCAGAGCGGTAGAGAGAGTTGCTGTCTTGGCTAAAGGGTCCAGGAAAGTCGGATCCAGAGCAGAATCAATGCGACGGGAATAAAACTAAGAAGGGTCGAATAGAAGACGACTGCTGCGGCAGTTTGACTATCGGCCTCAAACTCATGGGCGAGCAAGGCGGTGTTGACGGCCGTAGGAGCGGCAGCCCCTAGAATGAGAACCGCTGCAATGGCGGGTTCGAATCCGAATAGGGCGGTGAGGCCTAGTGCGCAAGCGGGCCCAGCGAGGAGTCGAATGGTTAAGGCCCAAACCAAGGGGCCTCGGAACGTCGTTCGTTTTGTTTTCGAGAGTTGAACGCCAAGGGTCACAAGGGCTAATCCGACCAATGCGTCCGCGAGAAACTCAGCGGGCTTCCAGATAAAGATAAAATCCTGAACCGGTACCGAGGTGGTCTTAAGCAGGATCGCGGTGAAGATGGCATAGAGGGACGGTTGTTTAAAAACAGGATTGAGGTTGAGTCTTATCGATCGATTCTGAGGACAGGGTTTGGCGCTTGCTAGCATCAATCCAAGTGAAAAGGTGGCGATGTTCATGGTCATCAGACAGAAGACTTGGACGCCCGGACCTACGGAAGGAAAGGCGAGTGCTGTGAGTGGAATTCCATAGTTGCCACAGTTGTAGAACATGCTGCTCAGAAGAAGCGTTTTCTTGTGCTCGGGAGGATAGCCGCGGAACTGGGCGATGATGAGACTTAGTAGCCCCATTGATAGGATCATTGTGACGGTAAAACCTACGATGGAGAGGCCCATTCTCGTTGCCACCTCGGATTGAGTGACGCGGACGAAGATGAAGGCCGGAACGAAGAGGTAGAGATTGAGCTTAACAAGAGACTCAAGATCGATCTTATAACGCCGGTCAAAGAACCATCCGAAGCCGATCACAAGAAGAATCGGAAGGCAGACGTCTCTCAAGATATACCAGATCATCGAGACTGGCTCAGGTATCATTGAGAGCTGTGGGATGAAGCAAGATTCGAGCTATGGCTTTGGGATCGGTGTTCAATCCGATGCAGCGTTCGATCCGAAACCGAAGGCCCGGCGGGTCTTGATCTGTTCGACGATGTCAGGAGGAACACAGGCTTCCCATTTCCCATCGTCCTTGAGAATTCCTTCGGTGATGGTGCGATGATCCATGGCAAGGCACTCGGTGTTGTATCCTCTGAGTGACTCGATGCGACGATTCTCTGCGAGGTGTCGAAATAAATGTCGGAGATTTGGAGCGACGTGAAGATTCTCTGCGGTAATGGTGGCTCCGGTCTTTTCATGGCGCGTGGGATAAACGTAGACCTTCAGGTCGTTCTTGAACATGCGGCCGAAGGACTCGAGTATGCCTCCAGAAAGATCCGTATAATATTTCTCCTCGAAAAGCTCTTGGAGACTCGGGATGCCCATTACAAGTCCTACCATTTCAGAAGTATACTGAAAAAGATAACTGGCCAAGCGATAGAATCGGTAGTAATTGGAAATCAAGACTGGATGCCCGAAGCTGGCCAAGATATCAGCGCGATCCAAGAAATCCCGTGAGTCGACACCGACCTCTCCGACAAGTTGCTTCATGTTCATTTCAAAGAGAACCAGAGGTTCAGTCCCTTCGTTCTGAGGCTCCTGGACAAAATGAGCCTGTGCGCACTGAAGCATGTCGAGATGAACATTCGAAGGAGGCCTAAAGGAACCTCGTTCTACTAAAACGGGGCGCTTGTAGAGAACCTCGGCGGGCTGGACGACTTCACCGTTGGCCGTGAACATGGCGGCATGGGTGATGCCGAACTCGACTAACTTCAGCGCCATGAGACGATTGTCGATTCCTTCGAATGCCGGCCCCGACAACTTGATCATATCGATCTCAATTCGTTTGTCTGTGAGCCCGTCGACGAGCGAGCGGATCAATGAATCAGGATCATTGAAGAGGACGGTTGCCCCATAGATGAGATTGACGCCAACAATACCAAGAGCGTCCTGTTGTTGGAGGTTCTCGTCGTCGAGAAGGCGTGTGTGGATAATGACCTGTGAGGGCGCTGCATTGGTTTCATGCTGGAAGCGGACACCCATCCAACCATGAGCATCGGTAACCCGCTGGAAGCTTTTTGCAGCGACGGTATTGGCAAAGGCGAAGAAACGAGACTCGGCGCCCCGTTTTTCGTTGAGACGTTCGATTAGAAGATTGAACTCCCGGTCAAGCATTGTCGTCAATCGTTCCCGACTGACGTAGCGTTTAGCACTTCCATAGATGGCATCGCTGAACTGCATATCATAGGCTGATATCGTTTTTGCAATGCTCCCTGATGCGCCCCCGACTCTAAAGAACCATCGGGCGACCTCTTGACCTGCACCGATCTCGGCAAGCGTTCCGTAGACGGCGTTGTCGAGGTTGAGTTGAAAGGCTTTTTGCGAGGTGTCGAGTGAAGGGGTGTTCATTCTAATCTGTGACGTCATTCAAGATGAGGCTAGCTTAGGGCTGCCTTGGCTGCAGCCAGATTCTTTTGGTTGTGGCTGAGCTTATCTGCCCACTCGGTCAATCGCTTTCTATGCTCCTCAACCACTTCGGGAGGGGCTTTTGAGGCGAAGTTTGGATTGTTGAGTTTGGCGTTAGCCTTTTCGATCTCTTTCTCAATTTTCTCGACCTCTTTTGTCAGTCGAATCACCTCGGCTTCAAAATCAATGAGTCCTTCAAGCGGTAGATAAAGATCGCCGAGTTCTGAGTGGACATTGGGTGTGCCCTGCGGTGCTTCGAACTCAGGGTCAATGTCGAGGGTCTCGGCATTGAGAAGGCCACGGAGTACGCTTGCATCATGCTCCATGATTTCTCGAGAATTTTTCATGATAAAGCGAACCCGCTTGTTTGATGCGATCCCGGCCTCGGCGCGGAGGTTTCTTCCTTCTCGTATCAAGGCGTACTTTGCGTCCACGAATTCGAGATAACAGTCATCGAGGCTGTAGCAATCGCGGAAATCCTGATCAAAGGCCTTAGGCCAGCGGGCGTTCATGATAGTGAAGCCCCCCTGCTCTTTAGGGAGTTCGTTGGCATAGCCCATCCCTTGCCACAGTTCTTCAGTGATAAATGGCAGGAACGGATGAAGCAATCGAAGCACGTTGCTCAGAATGAAATCGATGACGGCGAGAGCGTTCGCCTTTTGTTGTTCGTCTTCTCCGTAAAGAATGGCTTTGGATGCTTCAACGTACCAATCGCAGTACTCGCTCCAAAAGAAGCGGTAAAGCACATTGGTTGCTTCGTTGAGTTTGTGTTCTTTGATCGAGGCGTCAATCTCATCAATCGCTTGACCAAGCTTGAGGAGAATCCATTTGTCGTCTGAGGTGAGGAGACTATCGTTGAGCTCCCCTTCTGTCTCGCCACCGTGCATTTGTCGAAAGCGGCAAGCGTTCCAAAGTTTGTTGCAGAAATTGCGCCCGAGCTCCACGTTCTGCTCGTCAAAGAGCGTGTCTTGTCCACGAGGGGTCGATCTCATGATCCCAAAGCGTAGGGCATCCGCACCATACTGCGAAATGAGATCGAGTGGGTCTGGAGAATTGCCGAGACTTTTTGACATCTTGCGACCTTTACCATCTCGAACAATACCGTGGAGAACGACGGTTTCGAATGGCTTGACTTGCTTGTACTCCAAGCCTGCCATAATCATTCGAGCGACCCAGAAGAATAGGATCTCTGGAGCTGTCACTAGGACGTTCGTTGGATAGAACTTGTTGAACGTTGCTTCGTCCATAGTGGCAAAAGGCCACAGCCAGGATGAGCACCACGTATCGAGAACGTCTGGATCTTGGGTCCAGTCTGATCCGGGTGAGTCGACTTGGCATTTGACCTCGTCGCCGCGATACCAGACGGGAATCTGATGTCCCCACCAGAGTTGGCGACTAATACACCAGTCCTGAAGGTTGTCCATCCAGTGATCATAAACCTTCGTCCAACGGTCGGGATAGAACTGAAGCTCTCCGGAATCGACGATCGACTTGGCTGCCTCGGCACTGGGATACTTCAAAAACCATTGTTCGGAAAGACGGGGCTCGATGGGAACATCAGCCCGTTCGCTGAACCCGACGTTGTTGGTGTAAGGTTCTTCTTTAACAAGCAGGCCTAGTTCTTCGAGAAGTTTGGAGGCTTCCTTGCGTGCTTTGAAGCGTTCCAATCTTTTGAGATCAGCGCCTGCGGCATCAGACATGGTCCCATCCGCTTCAATCACCTCAATCACTTCAAGAGAATGACGTTCGCCGATCTCGAAGTCGGCTTTATCGTGGGCTGGCGTGACTTTGAGCACGCCGGTTCCAAATTCAAAATCCACGTGTTCGTCCGCGACGATAGGGATGTGTTTCTGGTCTTCTGGAAGTTCTCTTGGCAGCGGGCGGAGGACATGCTTGCCGATGTATTTTGCGTAGCGTGGGTCTTTGGGATTAACAGCGATCCCTGAGTCGCCCGGGATCGTTTCCGGGCGCGTTGTTGCGATTGTTAAGAAGGTGCCAGGTTCTTCGATGATTTCGACTTTAAAGTAGTAGAGAAAACCCTGCTGCTCTTTCATGATGACCTCTTCATCTGACAGAGCTGTTCGTGATACGGGACACCAATTGACCATTCGCTTGCCGCGATAGATGAGGCCTTTGTTATAGAGATCAACGAAGGTTTCGGCGACCATTCGAGAGTAGTCTTCATCCATCGTGAAGCGTTCCCTGGACCAGTCACAAGAACAGCCGAGCTTCTTCAGCTGGTCGATGATGATGCCGCCATGCTTCTCTTTCCATTGCCACACTTTCTCGATGAATTTCTCACGGCCGAGATCATGGCGGGATTGGCCCTGCTCTTTCTTTAGTCGTTTTTCGACGACGACCTGGGTAGCAATTCCGGCATGGTCGGTTCCCGGAAGCCAAAGGACTTCGCAACCATCCATACGAGCTTTTCGAGCGAGAATATCTTGAATGGTGTTGTTGAGCACATGGCCCATGTGGAGTACGCCGGTGACGTTGGGCGGCGGGATGACGATTGAGAACGCCGGCTTGCTTGAGCTCGGATCCGCCTTAAAGCTCTCGTTGTCTAACCAACGTTGGTACCACTTGGATTCAAAATTCTGTGGTTCGTATGCTTTTGGGATATCTGACATGGGTGCCTATGCTTAGGTTGTCGTAGAGTCGAGAGGTTAGCGCCGTGCTTTCGTTTTCTTGGTAGCTTTCTTAGCGACTGGTTGCTGGAGCAGTAATCGGTATTCGAGGCTGTCTATGAGTGCTTGGAGACTCGCTTCGATGATATTGTCGTGGGCAGCAACGGTACACCAGCTTTTCGACCCGTCGGATGATTCGAGAAAGACTCGCGTCTTCGCTGCAGTGCCGCTTGATGAATCGAGGATTCGCACTTTGTAATCGATGAGTTTCACCGGTCTGATTTGCTTGGGAAAGAATTGAGTGAGTGCCAATCGTAGTGCTCCATCAAGTGCGTTGACGGGGCCGTCTCCTTCGGCGACGGTGTGGGCCACCTCGTCCCCTACTCTTACCTTAGTTGTCGCTTGGCAGATACTGGTGCTGCCGTCTCGTCGCATGGAAACGTGATAGCCTTCAAGGGCAAAGGGTTGGCTGACCTTTTTGATTCGTTTGTGTATGAGTAGTGACAAGGAGGCCTCAGCGGCCTCGAATTCGTATCCCTCATGTTCTAATTGTTTGATGTCCTTAAGGATGTCTTTGAGCTCCGGGGTGCTATTGTCGATTTTGAAGCCTAATTCTTGGGCCTTCATGACGATGTTGCTGCGGCCGGCCAGGTCACTCATGAGGATTCGTCTTCGGTTACCGACGATCTCAGGTTGGCTGTGCTCAAAACTATGGGCGACTTTCTGGACTGCATTGACGTGCATGCCTCCTTTGTGAGCGAACGCGGAGGTTCCGACCCAAGGACGTCGGCTCTCATGTGCCAGGTTGGCGATTTCGGCAACGAAATTAGAGAGATCTACCAGAGAGCGAATAGACTTTTTCGAGATGCACGGTCGCTTCATTTTAAGCGCAACGTTGGGTATGACCGACGTTAGGCTGCAGTTTCCTGTTCGTTCTCCGTATCCGTTGATCGTCCCCTGCACTTGGCTCGCACCAACTTCAATGGCTGAGAGTGCATTGGCGACTCCGAGCCCAATGTCATCGTGGGTGTGGATGCCGATTGGGCAACCGACCTTGGCGATGGCATCTTGGGTCTGTCTCTTATACACATCTGACGCTGCCGACGACTCCTTACGTGTAG
>OJGX01000138.1_pt1 | contig 38792 bp, 43 predicted proteins | sample 1594661 | NCBI WGS metagenome assembly OJGX01 (sample SAMN05416839, study PRJEB24817) | seawater metagenome | isolation source: Sea water | place: Canada:Atlantic | collected 2013-07 | reverse complement strand
ATGCCAACCTGAGCGATGCCAACCTGCGCTATGCCAACCTGAGCGATGCCAACCTGCGCGGTGCCAGCCTGAGCGATGCCAACCTGCGCTATGCCAACCTGAGCGGTGCCAACCTGTGCGGTGCCAACCTGCGCGGTGCCAACCTGCGCTATGCCAACCTGAGCGATGCCAACCTGAGCGATGCCAACCTGTGGTCTGTATCAGGAAACCGCAACCAAATAAAATCAATCTTTGCTTCAGAAGACTATGCAATCGTCTACACGTCCGACTACCTACAGATCGGTTGTGAGCGCCATCCAATAACAGAGTGGTGGGAATTTGAAGACCGTAGAATTCTGGAAATGGACGGAAAGCGCGCGCTTGAATTTTGGAAAGTTTGGAAGCCTGAGATTAAGCGGTTGATCGAGATTTCTCCCGCGAGCGCAACCGGATTTGTTGCGCAGCAAGTAGAAGGTTCTACCGAGGTGTCGGCATGAACGAGACAATCGAAAACGCAATCGGCGACATGCTGTTCTGGCGCAACGCGCTAACAGAGCTAAAGTGCGGCAAAAGCATGCCTGTGCCATTTACTGAGGCTCACGCCAAAGAGCGCCTTGATAGCGCGACTCGCAAGCTAACACTTGCAATAGAAGCCTTTGGTAATGTCCATAAAGGCACCGCAAAAAACATCGAGATCGTGGCGCTTACTTGGAATTTATACCAAGACGGCAAGATCACTTTCGACCATCACAACAACGCTCACTTTTCGCCATCGGCTGCAAGGCAGCTTGGCGAGCTAATAACTTCAACAGATTTAATCAGCTATCCGTTTCAGGAATCGCTTGCCTTTAAAAGCATTTACAACGAGCACATGAAACGTGTGCGCTCAAGCGTAAAACTTTCGGCGGTTCACTAATGGAAATTTTCAGACACGGCAGGAGAAAACCATGTATGGAAGTTACGAAGGTGAATTCGAAGATGTTAGAGAAGATTTCTTGCGCCAAAGAAAACACCAGCGACAACTCAAAGCAAGATGCGATCACCCCGCTCCGTGCGAATGCGCCTATTGCTGCCCAGACGACGAAGAAGAAAGTGAACACTGATTTTTGCGGAATTTTTGGAACGGATATGGAGTTGATGCCATGAGACTAAATATCAAGCTAACACAGGACCGAGAACTAAACTGCGTCACTCTGGTTGGTGGCTTGCCTTCTGACTTAAAGGGCCGCAAAACAATGCCATCTAAGCGATTAGATGATCCTGACTTTAAGTATCGACCAGCTTGCAAAACCAATATTAGAGAGACTTGGGATCGGGCGCGTAAGCGATAGCGCCAGAATCTGGAGCGTGAATTAACTTATATGTAAACGGGGAACGGGGAAATGGGAAACGAAATAGCAAAAGCAAAGAGCGGCTTCGCTCTTGAGCCTAGATCGATGCAAGAAGCCATGACAATGGCGGACATGCTCTCTAAGAGTGCGATGGTGCCACCGCAATACAAAGGCAAAGCCGAGGACACGCTTGTAGCAATGATGCTAGGCGCAGAGCTTGGGCTTAATCCAATTCAATCGCTACAAAACATTGCAGTGATAAATAACCGCCCATCGATCTATGGCGATGCACTGGCAGCACTTGTTCAGAATCATCCTACCTTCGGCGGCATGGAAGAGTCATTTGATGATCAGTCCATGACCGCAACCTGTACCGTTTGGCGTAAAGGTGGCACCAAGCACACTCAAACGTTCAGCCAACAAGATGCAACCGTTGCCGGGCTTTGGGGTAAGACAGGGCCGTGGAAGCAGTACCCAAAAAGAATGCTGGCAATGAGGGCTAGAGGCTTTGCGCTTCGCGGTCAGTTCGCTGACGCCCTGGCAGGGCTTATCACCCGAGAAGAGGCTGAGGATATTCCCGCTGGTGAGATTGATATCACTCCTCGAGAGTCGGCAAGACCAGCAATCACGCACTATCCGGACACCGACTTTGAAACCAATTTCCCAAAGTGGCAGCAAGCCATTAAAGACGGAAAGCGCACACCAGAGCAGATCATCACAATGGTTAGAAGCAAGGCCGAACTCACTGATTCGCAGCACGAACAAATCCTAGCTTTGGCTTAACTCTCATACACAAACGAACGGAGAACCGTAATGAATATTATCAACGATATGGTGCAAGGCAGCGATGCGTGGATTGAGTTACGCGCAAAGCGACACACCGCTAGCGAAGCGGCAGCAATTTTTGGCGACCATAAATATATGTCGCGCGAAGAACTACTAAAGCAAAAGACAACAGGCTCTACAAAAGAGATCAGCAGTGCGCAGCAGGTTATCTTTGATCGCGGACATGCGGCAGAAGCGGCGGCCAGACCGATAGCCGAGCGCATTATTGGTGAAGAGTTATTTCCCTGCACCGTTGAAGATGATGAAGGGCGACTTCTTGCAAGCATGGACGGACTAACAATGCTTGGCGATGTTGGATGGGAATGCAAGCTGTTCAATAAAAGCCTAGCAGAGCGCGTAGGCAACGATGATCTGGAAGAGCACTACAAGTGGCAGATGGACCAACAGATGCTTGTTAGCGGCGCTGATCGAATCTTATTCATGTGTACCGATGGCACGGAAGAAAATACCGTGTGGTGCTGGTATGAGAGAGACGAATCAAGATTTTCAAAACTTGTTGCAGGTTGGGATCAGTTTGATATCGATCTGGCTAACTATACGCCAATTGTTGAAGACCAAAAGCCAGAAGCAGACCCTATTGAGGCGTTCCCTGCTCTATCAGTGAGTTTGGTGGGCGAAGTGAAGTCTACCAACCTGCCAGTGTTCAAGAGTAAGGCGATTGCTTATATCGAGAGCATTAGTACCGACCTGCAAACCGATGAAGACTTTGCTAATGCGGAGGCGGCAGTGAAATTCTGCGATAACGCAGAGAAGGAAATAGAGGTCGTTAAATCTCAGGCCTTATCGCAGACAAGCACCATTGATGAGCTGTTCCGCACAATGGATCAGATCAAAGAGAGCCTTCGCCAGAAACGTCTCACGCTAAACAAGCTGGTGAAGGAGCGCAAAGAGTCGCTTAAAGCAGAGATTATTACCGAGGCTCGCCAAACGCTTATAGGCGAGATAGCAAAAGCCAACGAAGAGTTTTCACCTGTAGTGATCAATGGTGTTACTGCAGATTTCCCAGCAGCGGCAAAAAACAAGCGCACCTTCTCTTCATTGCGATCATCGGTAAATGACGAACTGACCAGGGCGCGACTAAAACTATCTGAGCGACGAGATCATGTTCGCAGCTCAATAAGCATTATTGGTGGCGTAGGAAAAGAATACTCATTCCTGTTCAGCGATATTCAGCAGCTAGTGGACAAAGAGCACGATCACTTGCAGCTAATTGTTAATCAGCGCGTGGAAGAGCACAAAGCCGAACAGCAGCGCAAGATCGACGAAGAGGCCGAGCGCAAGGCGCAGGAAATTGCGCGCAAGGAGCGAGAAGACCGAGAGCGACAAGAGCGCGAGGCTCAAGCCAAGGCGGACAAAGAGGCGCAGGACGAGAGAGAGATGGCGGACAGCAAGCCCGCACCTGCGCAGCAAGAGAACGTCGTCTCTATGCCTAGCAAGCCTGCTGAAGAAGGTGCTGCGCCAGTTGTGACCAAGCCTCATGTGAAGTTGCAAAGCGCTGGCGGCACCTCACGCCCTTCTGACGATGACATTATCGAAGCGCTCGCAAACCACTACAAAGTAAACGAGTTCAAGGTAATCGGATGGCTGCAAGGCATGAACCTTGAGGCTGCAGGCCGTCGCATCGCGCAAAACGCTTAATCCGGAGAAAATAATCGAGGTGAAGGATGAGCGAAGTTGAAACGTGGAAAGCGGTACCCGGATTCGAGGGGATATACGAAGCTAGCAGCGCCGGCCAGATTCGCTCGCTCGCGAGGAACCGTCTTCTTGTGGGCGGACCCCATAAATCCGGCTACAACCTTATTCACCTCTATAAAAAAGGGGTGCGCACCGTGACCACTCGACACGCAGTGGTGGCCTCCGCTTTTCTTGGACCAAGGCCGGTCGGGATGGATGTTTGTCACAAGGATGGAGTTAAGAGCTACTGCAGCATAGAAAACCTGATGTATGGAACAAAAGCTGAGAATGAGCAACACAAAGTGGAGCACGGCACGTTACTAAAAGGCGAGACACAGCCAGCTTCTAAGCTAACCGAAACTCAGGTTATAGAAATCCTGATGAATGATATCGATGACAACAAGGCGCTGGCCGAACGATATGGCGTTACGCATTCGAATATCAGCGCAATCCGCCGGGGAAAGTCATGGATGCACCTTGGTGTCCAGAGCGCGATGCCTCGGCAGAAAACCGGACCGAAACAAACCCCAAAAACCAAAGAGAGAAAATTAACATGACGGACTATATCGAAGTAAGCGAAAAAACCATGCTAGGCGACTTGATGAAAACAGTTGTCGAGCAACTAAAAGAGCTGCCCAAGCCTTGGGAGTCTATGTCAGAGCGAGATCAGCAAGAGTTTTTGGATCGCATTGAGTTGCAGGTATCAAGCTCGGTGCGCCAGGCGGTAAGCATAATTGCTGCGCATGGAATGATTAACGTGCCTTGCGTGGTCGAAAGCGTGACCTATAAGGATGGCTGCAAAGTTGTTCTGAAGGCTGTGGGAGAGATCGCTAACACAATTCATTTGGCTGAATCGTCTGGGCAACCGGTGAGCGTGATTATCCCAGAAAGCGAAGAGATGCTGGGCGATGAAGGAAAGCCAGAGGCCGACCCAGATCAGCGCGGCATGAATTTGAACGAAGAATACGACGAACAGGCAGCCTAATCCCTGTAGGCGTAACGGTGTGACTTGTCGGCCAGTTGCATTCGATAGCCCTAAGCTCCGAGGACCGACACCCATTAACTACAGAGAGTGATTGATATGTCAGAACATGAGATCGAGAACAAGATTCAAGAGAAAGGTTTGAATGCTCCGCGCCTCACTCCTTCGGCAATCGACTCGGTAATAGCGAAGTCCGAGTATCACGTTTTCCCAGGCACAACGCTGACCGTGTGCTGCATAACGCTGGAGAACGGATTTACCGTCACTGGCGAGAGCGCAGCGGCAAGCCCTGAAAACTTCAATGAAGAGATCGGTCGTGAAATCGCTTTCAAGAATGCGCGCGAGAAAATTTGGGCGCTTGAGGGGTATCTCTTAAAGCAAACATTGCACGTTGGTAATGCTACAAGCTAGACGATTCGCCCATTCCAAGAGTGGGCATCTTAATGCCGATTGGAGACAGTCGGTATTCAGATGAGAGTAATTAACAGGGTAATCACGATGAAGAAACTACCAGAAAGCGCAACAGTTGAGCAAAAAACAGCCGTGCTGATTCAGTTGGCAGGAAAGGTACCGGCAAGCGAGATTGCCAGAATTACCGGCTGGAAATACAACTCAGTTACGAAAAAAGCGTTTCTATTAAAAATATCTTTGCGCTGCGACGAGAGCGAAAAACTTCGAACAAAAAGACGCCTTGAGGCGATAGAAGCCTCGCAGAAGAAACAGGCAGAAAGAAACTCAATTATCGATAACAAAGCTGATGTTCTTTGGAAGATTCCTAAGCTGCCTAAATCAGTCGCAATGCAAATGAGTAATTTCACACAGGCTGAAGGTGTGTATGGGGCCGCGCTATGAAGAACCAATTAACTGACCTTAACGATCACTTGTTTAGTCAGCTCGAAAGACTCAATGACGAAGATATTAAGGGAGAAGCTCTGGAGCAAGAGATCGAGAGATCGAAAGCTATTGCTGGCATATCAGACAGGGTTATAAACAACGCTGCATTAGTGCTCAAAGCGCAGATAGCAAAGCATGATGGATTGGTTGCTGCCAGTCACCCAATGCTTATTGAAGGTGATAAAAAGTGAGATTCGTTTATTCACAAGCCCAGCTAGCGTTCTTAAGAAAGCATTATCCAATGATGTGCCTGGAAGACTTAGCCGCGGCGTTCAACCTTAGGTTCTCGACAGACAAAACGCCTGGGCAAATCAAATCTACCTGCAAGAACCACAGCATTCTTTGCTACCGCTCTAAGGGTGAGCTCAACAAGGGCCGTGGAATGTTACTAAACGATAAGCAAATCGACTTTGTGAAGGCCAACTATGCCTCGATGTCCAGGCAAGAGCTAACAGATGCGCTGAATAAGAAATTTAAGCTCACGCTCAAGCTCTCACAACTGATTGCATTCGTAAAGAACCATAAGATTCGCAGCGGTAGAACCGGCCACTTCAAGAAAGGCCAAGTTCCGCACAACGCTGGCACTAAAGGCCTAATAAAAGCTAATAGCGGAAGCTTTAAGAAAGGCAACTCACCACAGAACCGTGTGCCCGTAGGGTCCACCACAGTCGACACCGATGGCTACCACAAAACCAAAGTGGCAGAGCCTAACCAGTGGGAGTTCACGCACAGAATGCTTTGGGAGAAAGCCAACGGGCCTATACCTAACGATCACGCAGTTGTCTTTGCCGATAGCGATCGCAGCAATGTCGCTCTGGAGAACCTAGAGCTCATTTCAAGAAGCGAGCTGTCAATCAGAAACAATACCGGCTTTTCAAAACTGCCAACAGAGCTGAGACCAGTAGCGAAGAATATCGTAAAGCTTCGCATGAAGGTTTTTGAAATCAAGCGCAAGAAAAAGAAGGTGGCCTAATGAAAGGGTTTAACACAGAAGAATACTGGAAAGGCGGGGTAAGAAAAGTGAGGGTTGTGACGCTCAAGAAGCGCAGAGGCTCAAAAGTTGTCCACTTCGACACAAAGATCGTGGGCGCCAAAACAGAACAAGGAGCCATCACTACAGCTCGTTATCACTCATTCATGAAAGGCATTAATGATGTCTCTTGTAGGCTGGCTACACCTACCGATCTTGGGTGTGTGCCTGATAATTCTAACAATGCAAAGAGGGTTGCGTGATGAACACCGACTGCAGCGATAAGCACACACCATGCCCCGAGGGTTATGTCCAAAAAAGCAAGTGGGCTAGAAAGATGATCCGCACCCACTATCAAACTAAATGCTCAGTGTGCGGCTTATATGCGATATGGGTTAAGCGGGAATCAAAAGTAAAGGAGACAGCCCAATGATTGATGAAACTACAGCTGCGGAGTTTCAACAGAACTTGCCCAGAAAGACGATCGTGAACTTCTCCTTAATCCACTTTGAAGGAGGGCAATACTGGGCAAAAGAAAGAACGGACCCTAACGCCAGAGGGGAAGCTCTAGCAGCTAATCGTCGCTTAGCAATATGGCAAGCCGCCAAGGAGCTTTATGCGCCTAGAGAGGTGGTTCCTGAAGGATGGCGCGTTGAGAGGATTGCGGGCGGAGGAATCGTGGCGCAAGGAAGTTCTGGGGGCGTTGTGGTGCATGATGGGGATGAAGACAGTATAGCTGCGTCAATATTTTACGCCTTCCTTAACGACATACTTACAGCCACCAAGGAGCCGCAATGAATAAGCCTTACATTCCAGTTTACACGCGGCCACCAAACAAGTTGCAGACATACGAAGAAAGAAGATTCACAGACCGAAGCGGCAATTCAGGGATTGAGCGAATAGCACACTACCTAGACAAAAATGGCAAACCAAAAGAAATGACAGCCCAAGTAATTTGGGATAAGGAGCCGAGCCATGAGTAAAGAGCTTGTAGAGAGAATCGAGGCATTGTTGGCGGTAGGTTTCTCCTGCTCCAATGATGAAAGAATTACATCCGCGATTTTAAAAGATTGCAAAGCCGCCCTGTCTCAGAAGCAGGAGGCTGTTGAGCAATTAGAGGTAGGAATCTACGGCAAGGCATTCGATGCGCCAGGGAAGCGTAGAGCATACACATACGCACACCAGCCAGATAACATAACAGCTTTTAAGGTAGGAGGTGTTGTTGATCTTTGTTGCGCTGATAAGCACGGAGACAACATAGATAAAGGGTTGTCGCTTCTAAGTCACTTATCAGCAGCGGGGTTTGGAATTTTTGAACTCTCCGAAAAAACCTACAGCGCAAGACGGTACGGTTAGTGGGGCATTAGAGCGAGAGCTAAACATGATCCACATGACGATTAACTCATTCGATTCACCTGCTAAGGCAATCCAAGAGCTGATTAGTTGGCACATATCGGTAGGAAGAGACCCTAAAGTGAATGGTGGGAGGGTAATGGTGGATGTTGAGCTTAATCAGCCTATACGTTCAGCAATAGAGACATACGTGCAGATGCGATACCCGCAAGAGAATGAGCATTACAGGGCAGCACATATGTGGAAAGAAATCATTAAAGTAGCAAGCAAGGGGCGCTATGACGAATAAAATCGAGCCATTCGACAAATTCAATTCTGGGATGAAAAGACCGGATCGCACTAGGCACATGGAACTTTGCGGGTTTCGATTTGTTGGAGAGCGGATTGCTGACGAATGGTCGCCAAGAGAAATAGCCGCTCATTATGCAAAGCAGTTTAGCGAAAAAAATGGAGTTAGCGCCCATGTAGTCTATTTCTTGGGAAAAAGGAACATGGACGGGGAGAGAGGGTATCAATTTTGGATAAAGGAGATGCGGTGATGAAAGGGCTTATAGAAAGAATTGACAAACGAATCAACACAGAAGTGCTGCGGATTGGCGCATACGATGGCGAATTAATGACGCTATTGAGCCAGTGCAAAGCCGCCCTGTCTCAGCAGGAGGCTGTTGAGCCATTCGGATATTTTATATGCGACTCGCAGGATTCATCCGAAGACTTCACACGATTCAAGCCCGATTCGATCAACGATAGCGAACAGGTGATTACACTCTACACCTCCCCGCCATCTACAGCGCAGGGGTTTGATGACTGGATAAAGGACAATAAATTTACGGCATGGGAAGCAGACCAAGAGCATGTAGTGGTTGATGTTGGCGATCTTTACGAGTTCCTAGAATCTCAGCCTACAGCACAACCCGCCAAGGTGCCGCAAAGCGTTGAGGAGTTTACGTGGGCGAATTTCGCAAGCTATCTCATTGATAATTGCGAAGGCGAAGCTATAACCGAAGAACGGTTACAACACGCGCTTTCAGACATGATGACAGGCGTGAGGTATTGCCCTTCAATGCCTGCCACGCACCGTCAGGCTGAACTAAATGGAGTTGTAGTAAACAACAATCTAGCCGGAGATCAGATTCTTTTAGCGCACCCACCTCACACCACAATTCCTATCGGCACGGTGATGATCGCTTGCACTCACCCAGATATCTCGCACGATTGCTGCGTTGTATGCGGCAAAAATATGATGCCCGACAGACCAGATTTTGAATGGCTAGCAGCCTCACAGGAGGGCATATGAGCAAGAATCCAATTCAGCCAATTTGCACAGATGAGAATGGCACGATCAGGTTTAAGCAAAACAAAATTGTTAGAGACCTTTTGGACTTTGCAAGCGCGAGAGGCTTTAGTCTTAATGAGATTGCGCGCAAAGACTATGACAGAGACGACCAAATTCAATTGGCGCAATTGATCGGCTACAGCGTAAGCGGGTTCGGTGATCTAAGTTACGTTGATAGAGACACGCTGCTCGCAGTTGACGCAATGGCTGAATCTGGCGAGTCAGAACTTGAGGCCAGATGCAGGACTCTTCAAGAGACTTTGAATTCCTTGAGAGCCGCGCTACGCGAGCCAATTGCAGAATTGTATGGAAAGCACCCGGATGATTTGATAGAGGAGCCACAATGAAAAGCAAATCCATAGGACAAAGCTTCGCAAATGGAACCTGCCTAAAATGCCGACAAGGTGTTCACGTTTATGGCTGTCGTTGGTGCGATGACTGCTACTACCCAGGCATAGATGAAGTTTACAACGATTACCGATCTATGCTCGAAGAGGGGTATCGCAATGTCGATGCCGCTGTTCGATCTGGATGGAAAGGCGCGGAAGAGATTTGAGGAACCATAATGGCAGCAGCGGACTCAATACTAGACTCTCCAACGCTTCTAAAGCTAATGAACTGCAAGCGCGAAGGCGACTGCAAGAAAGCTTTGGAGGCGCAAGGCGTCCACGTATTTCATGGCCGCGAAGGGATATGGACAACCATACAGCTTGTCAACGCCGCCGGAATGAATAAGATGGGTCTCCTAAAAGAAGAAACAGAACCCGAGCATTACTTATGAGAGGACGCCCCAGAAAGCCCAATCCAAAGGCTCCCAAGCACATTGTCCAGAAGGATTTGCCCGATTATTGCTATTGGGACAATTCAGGCGAAGGCCACTGGTACACGATGTTTTCAGACAATGGCAAGCAGCGCCGCAAGAAGATTGGCGATAAAAATTCAAAATTGTCCGATCTGCACAAAGCCATCGAGCAGCGTATTGATGACGATTACAACAACCTGGCATGGCTGCATAAGAAGTTCAAAAAGTCAGACAAGTTTAAATCCGTATCTCAATCACAGCGCGACGCATGGGATTACGGCCTAAGCATTCTTGAGAAGCATCCCACTAAAAAGCCTCGCTTAATGTTGAGCCAGATACCGCTAGAGGCGTGGAACCCTAAGTTGGTCCAGAAGGTCATGGACTCAGTAGGCGTGAAGCACGGTCCCACATCAGCTAAACGAGTTCGAGAGTATCTGAGCAAGGTCTTCAATTGGGGCTATCTGCGCGACTACTGCCCACCTGATCCCGTTGGCAAGCCAGAGATGCCCAAGGAGCGCAAGCGGCAACGACTGCCAGAGATAACGCTTGTGAAGCGACTAGAGGCGTTCGCTAGGCAGATAGGTAGCCAAGCACGAAGGAAGGGAAGCTGTGCACCGTACATCTGGACCGCGCTGGTTATCTCAAGAAAATGTCGATTGCGCGGCATTGAGGTGTTCACCTCTACCGATGCGAACCTGTTAGAGCTCGGCGTTGACTGCCAGAGACGAAAAGGCAGTAGGGCCAATATCACTCAGTATGACGAACTGCTAGAGGATGCAATTGATGCAGCGCTAGAGCGCCGTAAGGAGATTTTCGAGAAACGCCGCATGCCCATACCCATTGACCCAGAAAAACGGCTGATAATGGTCAATACGTCCGGCACTAGGATTTCAAAGAGCGCATGGCAAAGCGCCTGGGCAAGATTTCAAGAGCTTGCTATAGAGCAAGGAGTGATGAAAGAGGAGGAGAAGTTCGGGCTTCACGATATGAAGCGACGAGGCGTAACTGATACCGAGGGCACCAGAGCTGATCGGCTTGAGGCAAGTGGATTGAGTGATTATAAGATCCTCAACACTTACGACAAAAGCAAGCCGATCGTTAAGCCTGCACCCGGTTAATTTTACGGAAACATTTTACGGAAGGGAAAATGCTCTAACCAGAAAACCTCTGTAACCCCTATGAAATATGGTGCGCCCGGCACGATTCGAACGTGCGACCCCTTAGTTCGTAGCCAAGTACTCTATCCAGCTGAGCTACGGGCGCTTAAAGAGGTGCGTATTATATAGAAATTGACGCCAATGCAAAGCGCTTTTTCATTTCATTTTGTCTATTTCTACCTTTTTGGCCTCGCATGTTACCATCAGGGGTATTCCCTGGCCCTTTGGCTGGGCTTTGATTCAACCCCCTGACAGCAGCAGGTAGGTCAGCAGAATATGATGAAAACAATTATTACAGCTCCACTTCTATTTGCGGTGCTCAGCGCCTCTACTGTGGCCTTGGCAGACCTTGAAAAAGGGCTTGCGGCCTTTGAGGCGCAGGACTATGACACTGCGATGGTCGAGTTCACAGCCGACGCCGAACGTGGCGTGGCTTTGGCTCAGTACAATCTAGGCCTGATGTATCACTCGGCCTTGGGCACCGAGCAGGATTTCGAGAAGGCGATGCAGTTGTTTGCGCTATCGGCGCAGCAAGGCATGGTCAAAGCTCAGTATTATCTGGCCAGTATGTATGACAATGGCCAGGGAACTGCCCAGGACTATAAAGAAGCCTATTACTGGTACGAAATGGCGGCTGAGCAAGGCGATGCAGCGGCGCAATATGCTGTCGGCACCATGAACTTCTACGGGCAGGGCAAAGCCGAAGACTATGGGCAGGCCGTGCGTTGGTATGGGCTAGCTGCAGAGCAAGGGCATCGTGATTCCCAGTACAACCTCGCCGTGATGCACGCCAACGGTTTTGGCACGCCTCCGGATGCTGAGGAGGCCCACAAGTGGTTTCTGGCAGCGGCAGAGAGTGGCAGTGCTGATGCGCAGTACAATCTAGGCATTATGTTTCAGGACGGCGTAGGGGTCACTCAAGATGTGGCTGCCTCTGTCCGTTGGTTTACCCGGGCCGCTGAATCCGGCATTCCGGAAGCACAGGCACGCGTAGGCATTGCCTTCGCCTCTGGCCAAGGAGTCGAGCGTGACTACGTGAAAGCCCGCGAATGGTTCACGGCAGCCGCGCAAAACGGCGACGTGCCCGCACAGGCCTTTCTAGGTCGCCTCTACATGAATGGCTTAGGCATGGAAGAGCGTGACTTGGTATCGGCCTATATGTGGTTCAAGGTGGCTAATGAAAATGGCGACGCTGAGGCGACGAATGTCATCGCCACCCTGCGCGGTTATATGGAAGCCGAGGACATCAGAACGGCAGAGAGCCGCGCAGCAAACTGGACGAGCACCCACCGATGAAAGCATTTCTTCAGACCTTAATACTAGGGGTATTCTTGGCCCCTTTGTCAATATTTGCCCAGGAGCCCATCTCTCTTACCGAGCTCACCGAGGCCGCCGAAAATGGTGATAGCCGTGCGCAATTCGACCTAGGCAATCGCTACCTGTATGGCGACGGCGTTATCGCCGATAATTACGAGGCAGCACGCTGGTTTCAAAGTGCCGCCGAACAAGGCAATAACAACGCCCAGTACAATCTTGGCGTAATGTATATGCAAGGCACTGGTGTGATTGCCGACATCCAAACTGCAGTGGAGTGGTTTGGCAAGGCTGCTGACTTAGGCGACCCTCCCGCACAGTTCACACTGGCGACCATGTACGCCAATGGGAGCGTCCTGCCCCGTAACCCGGTATTGGCTCACAAATGGTTTACCCTCGCAGCTTCCGCTGGGCACAGAGCGGCGGAGGTCAATGTCATCCTCTATCAAGAGATGATGAGCAACGAACAAATTGTCGAGGCACAGCAATTAGCCAAACAATGGGCCGATGATTTTATGCAACGCCAAACGCTTGAAGTTAACGAAAACGCTGTGCAATTGCGAGCAGGAGGACGATGAGCCCTTCCCCTCTTAAAACCCTACTTCTAAGCTGCGCGCTGACCGTCAGTTTGCAAGCGCACGGGGATTATGAGGAAGGCTTAGATGCCGCACAGAACGGCGATTTTGCCACGGCATTAAAAGAGTTCACGATAGCCGCCGAACAGGGTCTAGATCTTGCCCAGTACAATCTAGCGATACTCTACTTTACGGGCCAAGGGGTAGAGCAAGATTTCGATGAGGCGTTTAAATGGACTAAAGCGGCCGCCGAACAAGGCCATACCAATGCCCAGTTCAACTTGGGCGCTTTGTACTATACCGGCTCTGGCACTGCGGTCGATTTAGATGCCGCTCTACAGTGGTATAGCAACGCAGCGCAAGCACAACATGCCGTAGCACAATACAATCTTGCCACCATGTATGAGAACGGCGAAGGCACTGATTTAGACTTAGTCCAAGCCTACTTCTGGGCCAACGCCTCGCAATACAATGAGTACTCCGAGGCAACGATTCTTTTACAAGCCCTTGCCGCTAAAATGTCTGCAGAGCAAATTACTGCGGCGCGTGGGGCATTTGCTCGTTGGTTGTTGGAGCAATAGGCTGCACCTCACTGCCCTTTCCTGTTAGCAGACGAATAAAATCATCTAGCACCAGATACAGCGATGGAATCATCACTAGTGTCAACAAGGTGCCAAACACAATTCCCCAACCCAAAGACAAAGTCATCGGTATAACGAGCTGGGCCTGCATACTGGTTTCGAACATGATGGGCAACAGGCCAAGAAACGTGGTCATTGTGGTCAACAAAATCGCGCGGAAACGTTTCGTACCGGCCTCAACGACGGCATCGTGCAAGTCCATTCCCTCAGACCTTGCGCGGTTTACAAAGTCCACCATGATCAAGCTGTCGTTCACGACCACCCCCGAAAGCGCCACCAAACCAAACAGCGACATCATGCTCAATGTCGTGTCGAAAATGATGTGGCCGATCAAAGCCCCGATCATTCCAAATGGAATCACCGCCATCACGATGGCTGGTTGCAAATAGGATTTCAGTGGTATCGCTAGCAAAGCATAAATCAAGAACATTGCTGCACCGAAAAATACCGCGATACGGGTAATCAATTCTTGTTGCTCTTGGCTTGCACCCCCGAGATTGAAATTGACGCTCGGGTACTTCGCCAACAACTGCGGGATGAAATTCTCAGTAATGTCACGAATCACCGTGGCAGACTGCGTCACAGTGACATCCACATCGGAAGTAATGCTCACTGTGCGCTCACGATCGATGCGATTGATACGCGCAAAACCTTCACCAATACTCGCCTCGGCCACTTGTGCAAACGGCACTTCCTCGCCCTGCGCCGTTCTTATCCGCATGGCTTCAAGATTGGCAATGGAAGCACGCTCTGACTCTGGGTATCGCACCATCACTTTTATCTCGTCGCGGCCACGCAGGATTCGCTGCGCTTCTTCACCATAGAAAGCTTGACGCACTTGACTACCCAAATTGTTCGCGTTTAAGCCAAGTTGTTCTGCTCCTGGCTTGATGGTCAAGGTGATCTCTTCACTGCCACGGGCATAGGAGTTAGTCACATCAAATACACCAGCGTAATCGGCAAGCTTCGCTTCTAACTCTGCTGCCGCCAGTTCTAGTTGATCGTAACGCGTGCCGGTTAGACGCAGATTCACTTTGGCACCGCCGCCCACGTTGGTGCTCGAATAGAAACGCAATTCGCGCGTATTGGGGATATGCCCAACTTTGTCGCGCCAGTGTTGTTCTATCTCTGTGGCGGAAACGGTGCGTGACTCGCCAAGCTTGGTAAGCTCCACAACGATCGCACCACCTGTGTCCCCATTCGTAAAGACCATCACGTGATCGATCGGCTGTTCTTCAGGAAAATCTTCGTTCAATGACAAGACGCCATTCTCTATCTTCAACAAAGCATTATTGCGCTCTTCATAGGACACCCCATCATTCATCACCAACTCGGCTTGAATAAAGTCGCTTGGAATATTCGGGAAGAACTCAAAACGCACCAAGTTGCCCGCGATCAACCCAATAGCAATAACCATCATCGCGACAAATGCCGACAGCGTGTTATAACGATTGCGCAGTGTTTTCTTAAGGAAATTGCGATAGGTGTTATGGATGAAATAATCCAAGCGCTTAGCCACTGCATCCTGAAAACGCTCAAGCCAATTTGCTTTACGGGCATCATCGTTCAGCCGCGTATGCGCAAGATGCGCCGGCAGAATAAGTTTGGATTCGATCAAAGAGAATAGCAGGCAAAGGATAACCACCATACCGATCGATTCGAAGAAAGGCGCCGCTTGCCCCCCGACTAATAACATCGGTGCAAATGCCGCGATGGTCGTGAGCACCCCAAAGGTTGCCGGCACAGCGACCCGGTGCGCGCCCTTGATCACATTGTCTAAACTATGCCCATGTTGAGTGACTTCGGAGTGCACGCTCTCGGCAGTGATAATGGCGTCATCCACCACTATCCCTAACACCAGAATCAAACCAAACAAGCTAATCATATTGATGTCGACGGGAAATGGTCCGATAGGCATCAACCAAATCGCGCCAAAAAAGCTAATAGGAATACCCACCATCACCCATAAGGCAATGTTCAAACGTAAGAAGGTCGTCAATACGATGAAAACTAGCGCCGCGCCCATCGCAAGATTGCCGAGCATCATATTCAGCTGACTTTTGAGGTAAAACGCCTGCGAGCCCCAGCTGTCGACATTTATGCCATCCGGCAAAGTGCCTTGTCGCTCTTCAATATAGGCTGCAACCGCTTCTTCGATATCCAAGACATTTTGTTCACGAGTGGCTTCGACTTGAATGCTCAGCGAGCGATTGCCATCAAAACGCGAGAAGCTTTCTGATTCGACAAAACCATCGATCACGGTAGCGACATCACTCACCAATAAACGCGTGCCATCACGATTGGTGCGCAGCACAATATTGGCAAAATCAGCTCCCGTATAGGCCTGCTCTTTAGTACGCAGTTGAATGCGCCCCGTGTCGGTACGAATGGCACCACCGGGAAGATCGATAGAGGACGCGCGCACAGCATTGGCCACTTGCTCCAAAGTTAAACCATATTTACGCAGATCGGTTTCAGACACTTCAATGGCAATCTCGAAATTACGGTCGCCTTGAATTCTCGCTTGGCTCACTTGTGGAAGCGCTAAAATCTCCTCGCGAATCTCGTTCGCAAACATTTTTAGCGCTCGGTCATCTAGATCGCCGTAAATCGATACATTCAACACGGCTTGGGTCACTTCCAACTCTCGTACCGTTGGGCGCTCTACACCCGCAGGAAATGTTGAAATGCTGTCGATGCGGCTTTTAATTTCATCGAGGGTTTCGGAAACATCATAACCCTGCATCACCTCGATCGTGACTGTACCAACCCCTTCTCGAGCAACTGAATTAAGGCGACTGATGCCATTCAGCCCCTGCAAAGATTCTTCGATAGGCACAACGATCGCAAGCTCAACCTCTTCAGGCGCAGCACCGGGATAGGCCATATTGGCCTGAATCACATTAGTTTCGAAATCAGGAAATATCTGTACCTTGATGGCCATCGCTGATGCGATACCTGCCGCCAAGATAAACATCATCATCAAATTAGCGGCAACACTATTGCTGCTAAACCAGGCAATGATGCCTTTCTCATTCGTCGTACCAGAGGCGCTCATTGTTCGTTCACCGAGGCAGTTTCAAAACTCTCTTCCGTGGCGACGCGCATGCCTTCGATAGGCACTGGCACTGGACTGACGATAATTTGCTCGCCATTACGAATGCCTTCATCGATGTAAACGAAATCTTTGTCGGTGCGCAGGACATTGACTGTGCGAGTACGCAAGCGTTGCTCTTGATCCATCACCATCACTTGGTTAGAACTGCGAACGGCGCTATGGGGTAAGGCAAAGACACCCTGAGCACTCACGCCTTGCAAAGTGGCATTGACAAAGCTGCCGATCGAAAGCACGGTTTCATTCATATTGGCACGTAAATTATAGGGGTCGTTCACTTGTGCGATGGCGTAATACACACGCGAGCTGCTATCCACCACGCCATCGGTGCGCACTAAACGCGCCTGCCATTGCACCGGTTTTCCGCCCACCACAGCGCTTAACTGCACTGGCGAACCATGGGGTTTTTCACCTACAGGTTTATTATCCTGCGCACTAGTTCGCGCTAAAACCCCAGGTTGGGGCAAATTCAAAAAGGCGATATCGCGGTCAGCCAAAGGCAATCTTACTTCTGCAAAATCCACTGCAAAAGTGCGCGCAAGCTGTGTGCCCGTCCCAACATATTGGCCAATATCCACCATTTTTTCACGCATCAAACCGTCATAAGGCGCGCGAATTTTAGTGCGCTCTAACTGTCGCTCTGCACGGGCTAAATCCGCTTCAGCAAATAAGACACGTGCCTCGGCTTCAGCTAAGAAGGGGGTACGCAGTGCCAAAGGAGGTGCGTCGGCGCGCGAGCGTCCCGACAAATCCCATTCACGCCCAGCCTGTTCCGCTTGCGCCTGCTCTTGTGCCAACTGCGCTTGTGCCGTTAACAGATTCGCACGAGCCTGCTGCACAGACACCTCGTAGTCTGCCGAGTCTAAACTCAGCAACAATTCGCCGGCGCGGAAAAAACCACCAACCACAAATTTATCAGACACTGACAATACGCGACCGGAAACCTCGGCCACGAGTGTCGTTTGTGTTCGAGGTTCCACAGTTCCTTGAGAGTCCACGGTAAATACCATGTCCTGCGAGCGTGCAGTTTGCACTTCGACTAACGTGACTCGCTCTTCCGGGGCTTTTAATTCCGGAGCAGGCCGGCTAAGTACCAGTACAGTTGCGACCGCCGCCGCGGCCCCTACAATCAAAAACGGCGTTATGATTCGTCTCATTGCTCAAGGTCCTTTATGAGTTGTTCGTTGCTTTGCACTGCCGTTTCAAAGAAATGCCGCATTTGGGCTAGGCGACTGTGAGTCGAGTGCATATTAGCAGGAATGGTATCGTCGGCTTTTTGCAGTAAGTCCTGCATAGCTCGCATACGCAATAAATAGGTTTCGATCATGCGTAGGTATGGGTTATTGGCGAGTTGGTAATAATCTTGACGATCGCCCGGGCGAGCAACCTTATCGATCATTCCTAGATCAGTCAGGGTTCTAACATTGGTGCTCACACTAGCACGGCTGACTTGCAGTTCTTGGGCTAATTGCGCAAAGCTCACCGGTCCGCCATAGACAATGAAGTAGCCCATAATACGCCCTGCAATTCTTGGCACCCCATCGCCTTGTGCGTGGATGCCCATTTGCTCGATAAAACGCACGGTTGGGTCGAGAGCAGCGCTCTGCCCGTCGCTCCACTCCTGGCTAGCCTCCTCAGACCTGAGAGAATCGTCATCCTGAAAACTGTTTTCCATTCTTTAGTGCTCTGTTGATCATGAAAGCGTAATAGTTTGTTCAATCTTAACTGAACGAAGTGTATCGAAAGGTAGCACATAGGAGAAAGCCTACTAGGGTAGGCTGCGGGAGAACTGCGGTGAAATGAGCGGATTTATTGCGCTTTGGCGGCAATACCTTGGATTTTCTGTACCATTGCCTGTAATCCATTGCCGCGAGTGGCACTTAGATGTTTCAACAAATTCAGTTCGTCAAAATAGGCATCAATATCGAATGCAGTGATTTGTGCGGGAGTTTTAGCATTATAGGCGGCAAGAACCACGCCCAATAAACCTTTCACGATAAAAGCATCGCTATCGGCCTCAAAATAAAGCTTATCGCCTTCTTGATGGTCGACCAACCACACCTGGCTCTGACAGCCGCGCACAATGTACTCATCGCTGCGTTTGGACTCGTCCAACGCGGGCAACTCTTTGCCTAGATCGATGATGTACTTATAACGGTCTTCCCAACTATCAAAAAACGACAAGGTTTCAATGATGTCTTCTGGGGTGATTTCAGTGCCAAAGCGGTTTGCTGTCATGGTGCTAATCTTGCCTATAGTCGTAAAGGGCAGCTTAGAAAAACATGCCTGTTTCAAGTTGAGCTTCTTCGCTCATCATATCGCGGTTCCAGGCTGGGTCGAAAACCAACTGCACATCGACAACCTTTACATTCGGTACTCGTTTGACGCGATACTCTACATCACCCACCAAGACTGGGCCCATTCCGCAACTTGGTGCAGTTAGTGTCATTTCAATTGCCACTTTTTTGGCTGCTTGATCAACGCTCACCTTGTAGATCAAACCAAGGTTCACAAGATCGACGGGGATCTCTGGGTCGAATACTGTGCCCAGGGCTTCCCACACTTGCGCCTCATCAATTTGCTCATTGCTTGGCTCAGGAAAACTCAGTTGCTCAGACTCTAAGCCCAAGATTCCGGCGTCCGTCCCGTCAACACGAAGCATTTGCCCGTTGTGCACCACAGTGTAGTTGCCACCCAACGCTTGGGTAATCGCCACAAAACTATTCTTCGGGATAGTGACAGGGGTGCCATCAGGCACACGACGCGCAGGACAATCATCCTGCGCCAATACCATTCGTCTTTCCATATTAGTTCACGTTGAAGCTTTCGCCACAACCGCAATGATCTTTGGCGTTAGGGTTAATAAAACGTAGTTGTCGGTTTACACCTTCAGTCACGTAATCAATTTGTGTGCCCTCAACAATCGCCACACTCTCTTTGTCCACTAGTAGCTCAACGCCATCTTCTAGCTGCAAATGCAAATCGTCGGCATGGGCCTGGGGCACTAGATCTATTACGTATTTAAACCCAGTACAGCCACTTTGTTTGACGCTCAAGCGCACGGCTTGTGCATTCTTATCAAGCGCAAGTTGCGCTCGAAAGTGTGCAATAGCTGCCTCTGTCACATTAACAGTATCACTTTTTTTGGCGTGAACGGGGTCGAACGACTCTACGCTCATCTGAATATCCTCTTAACAACGCTTGCGAATGTTTACATGAGAAACTGTTTGGCTTTCTCAAGGGCCGCAAAAAGACGGTCGACTTCTTCAAAAGTATTATAAAAACTAAAACTGGCGCGCACCGTGCCAGGAATACCGTATTGATCCATGATGGGCTGAGCACAATGATTGCCTGTGCGCACGGCGATACCCTGCTGATCCATCAACGTGCCTAAGTCGGCAGGATGGACGCCATCTAACACAAAGCTCAACACACTTGCCTTATGGCTTGCTGTACCAATTACTCGCAAACCTGACACACCTTGCGCTTTTTTCTGTGCGTATTCCAGCAAGGCTTGTTCGTGTCTTGCGGCTCCTGCTCTATCCATCGCATTGAGATAGTCTACCGCTGCACCTAGGCCGATTACGCCAGCAATATCTGGCGTGCCTGCTTCGAATTTATAAGGCAATTTATTGTACGTAGTGCCTTTAAAACTGACCGATTCAATCATCTCACCGCCCCCTTGGTAGGGAGGCATGGCCTCTAGCAAGTCTCTCTTGCCATACAATACTCCGACACCCGTAGGCCCGAAAAGTTTATGCGCCGAGAATACATAGAAATCGCAACCCAGTGACTGAACATCAACGGGCCAGTGCCCAACCGCTTGCGCGCCATCAACCAAGACTAATGCTCCAGCTTCATGGGCCAGGCGTGTTATCTCGATCACTGGGTTCACGCTGCCTAAAGCATTGGAAACATGCCCAACAGCGACCAGACGCACGTGTTCATCTAAAAGTTCGGTATACGCCTTAAGGTCGATTGTCCCGGAACTATCAACGGGAATCGCCTCAACTGTCGCACCACATGCTTGCGCGACCATCTGCCAAGGCACAATATTGGAGTGATGCTCCATCGCCGACACAAGAATACGATCGCCTTGCTTGAGCTGTTGCCGCCCCCAACTGGCGGCAACCAAATTGATTGCCTCGGTAGTGCCACGGGTCCAAATTACCTGATCTGTAGTTTGCGCATTAATAAAGCTCGCAACTTTCTGCCTAGCGCCTTCGAAGGCAGCCGTTGCGCGATCTGCTAGCGTATGAGCGCCACGATGCACATTGCTATTGTCGTGTCGGTAGTAATGGCTGATTGCATCAATTACCGCATTGGGTTTTTGCGTGGTAGCCGCATTGTCCAAATAGACTAGTGGTGCACCATTTACTGTTTGCTGCAGGATCGGAAAATCTTTACGAACCTTTTCTACATCGAAGGCTTCTATGCTCATGACACAAAATGCTCTTTGGCAAACAGCTGTGCCAAATGCTCGTGCAGGTGTTCACGCACTGCCGCCTGTGGCAAGTCTTGCAAAAGCTCGTTGATGAAACCGAAACTGAGCATAGTGCGTGCCTGTGTCTTGGTGAGACCACGGCTTTGCAAATAGAACATCGACGTTGGGTCCAGCTGACTCACAGTCGCGCCATGCGCACACTTCACATCATCGGCATAGATCTCAAGCTCTGGCTTGGTATCGACCTCGGCAGTATCGGAGGTCAGCAAGTTTTTATTGCTCAGTTCAGCCAATGTCTTTTGTGCATCTTGATGAATATGAATGCGGCCATTGAAAACGGCTTTCGCTTTGTCGGCAATGATGCCGCGGAACACTTCGCTCGTGGTGCAATGGGCGGCCACGTGTTCCACATTGGTGTGATAATCGAGTAGTTGTTCGTTGCGTGGTAGATAGACGCCATTGAGGTTGGCGTGAGCGCCTTGGCCTTGGTGCGTCACCTGATAATCGATGCGTTTGAGTTTGCTACCCTCGGCTAAGGTAAAACCGTGGTACTGCGCATCGCGTTGCAACTGAATATGCACACCACCGATATGGATGATGTGTTCTTCTTCAAGATTAATACGGTAGTGATCGAATCGTGCATTGGCGGCAACGCTGATTTCCGTCAGGCTATTGACGAAACCGTTCTGCACTTGGTCATCAGATATAAAATGTTCGATTAACTCAGCTTGTGCCCCCTCTTCTACAACGACTAACACACGCGCGTTTGCGATTGCAGGCTCAGCCTCTGGCGTTGATACATGCAACACATAAACCGGCAAGTCGAGCTGAGTATTTTTGGGCACATGAACTAACACGCCATCTTGCACCCAGGCATTGCTTAAAGAGGCAAACAAATGACGTTTTGTGTCGACAACTTTTCCGAGGTGTTCGGCGATGAGCGTTTGCTGCTGCGCATTAGCATCGCTAAAACGCACTACCGATGCATCTACCCCGCTTGACGCCTGGGCATCGAATTGACCATTCACAAATACTAAACGTACCGCCTCCAATTTCAGCGCAGCATTGTCATTTAAGGTATGGCTTTGTGCGCTCGCCCAAGCTGTGAAACCGCCGCGCTGTAATGCTTGTAGGGGCGTATATTTCCACAGCTCTGTGCGACGACCAGGCCAGTTCGCCTCAAGCCACTGCTCACTGCCTTGAAAACGCAGGGCATCTAACCATGGAGCGTTGGTTTGATCGCCAGCCAATTGTAGGGCTAGTTGCTGAAAGTCTTGTGATTTGTTTTCACTCATTGTTTTAGACAACCTCGTCTTCCAACCAGCCGTAACCTTTCGCTTCGAGCTCTAGCGCTAGCTCTTTGCCTCCAGATTTAACGATGCGGCCAGCCGCGAGGACGTGCACATGATCAGGCACGATAAAGTCGAGCAGACGTTGATAATGGGTCACGACAATAAAGCTACGCTTGCCGTCGCGCATGGCATTGACGCCCTCTGCAACGACTTGCAAGGCGTCGATATCAAGCCCAGAGTCCGTTTCATCTAGAATGCACAAGTTCGGCTCTAACAACATCATCTGCATGATCTCGTTGCGCTTCTTCTCGCCACCAGAAAACCCTTCGTTTACGCCTCGCTTTAAGAACGCGGCATCGAGGCTCACGCGCTTGGATGTCTCACGAGCAATTTTCATGAAATCGAATGAGGAAAGCTCTGGCAGATCTAAATGCTTACGGCGCGCATCTACAGCAGCCTTAAGGAACTCCATATTGCTCACACCAGGAATCTCTACTGGGTATTGAAACGCGAGAAACAAGCCTTCACGCGCTCGCTCTTCGATCTCCATATCGAGCAAATCTTTGCCATTAAACTCAACAGAGCCAGACGTCACTTCATAACCTGGACGCCCAGAGAGCACATTGCCTAGAGTACTTTTGCCGGCACCATTTGGGCCCATGATGGCATGCACTTCGCCTGGCTTGATCGAGAGGCTGAGGTTGCGAAGAATTTCAGTCTCTTCGACGCGAGCATTGAGATTACGAATATCCAACATACTGCCTATTTCCTAATTCTTTGTGCGATTGAATGGGTGTAGGGCTAGCTTTTAGCCTACTGAGCCTTCGAGGCTCACTTCCAGTAGCTTGCCCGCTTCAACGGCAAACTCCATTGGCAACTCTTTAAATACTTCACGACAAAAACCATTCACAATCATCGAGACGGCCTTCTCTGCATCTAAGCCGCGTTGCTGGCATAGGAACATTTGGTCGTCGCTGACTTTCGACGTAGTCGCCTCGTGCTCAATGACAGCGGAGGAGTTTTTGCTCTCGATATACGGGAAGGTGTGAGCACCGCAGCGATCACCAATGAGCAATGAATCACACTGCGTGAAATTACGTGCTCCTTCTGCGCCTGCGTTGATACGCACCAAGCCGCGATAGGCGCTATTACTCTGCCCTGCGGAAATACCCTTCGCAATGATGGTGGAACGAGTATTCTTGCCTAGGTGAATCATCTTGGTGCCAGTATCGGCTTGCTGGAAATTATTAGTCAGCGCCACGGAGTAGAACTCCCCTACACTGTTATCCCCTTTCAAAATGCAACTTGGGTATTTCCAGGTAACGGCCGAACCTGTCTCAACTTGCGTCCAAGAGATACGCGCATTGCGATGACAGATGCCGCGCTTGGTGACGAAGTTATAGATGCCGCCCTTGCCCTCTTTGTCACCCGGGTACCAGTTTTGTACCGTAGAATATTTGATCTGCGCATCATCAAGCGCCACGAGCTCTACCACTGCGGCATGCAACTGGTTTTCATCACGCATTGGCGCGGTACACCCTTCAAGATAGCTCACATATGAGCCTTCTTCGGCGACGATCAAGGTGCGCTCAAACTGCCCAGTGTTCATCTCATTAATGCGGAAGTAAGTGGACAATTCCATTGGGCAACGCACACCTTTTGGGATGTACACGAACGAGCCATCGGAGAAAACCGCTGAGTTCAATGCTGCATAGAAATTGTCTTTTTGTGGCACAACAGAGCCGAGGTAACGCTTTACTAAATCAGGGAAACGCGCAATAGCTTCAGAGATCGGGCAAAAAATGACACCCGCCTCTTCTAATTTAGCCCGATAAGTTGTGACCACCGATACCGAATCGATAACCGCATCAACGGCAACGCCAGCCAAAGCTTCCTGTTCATGTAAAGGAATGCCTAGCTTCTCGTACATCTCCAATAGCTCTGGATCGACTTCATCTAGGCTTTGGGGTTTGTCCGCCATGCTTTTCGGAGCACTGTAATACGACAACGCTTGGAAGTTGATATCAGGGTAGTGCACATGGGCCCACTCTGGCTCTTCCATTTCTTGCCAGGCACGAAATGCTTTGAGACGCCAATCGAGCATCCACTGCGGTTCTTCTTTCTTGGCAGAGATGAATCGGACAACCTCTTCATCGAGCCCTGGCTTGAGCGTATCGGACTCAATGCTGGTATGAAAACCCGCTGCGTAGTCCTTGCGGATCAAGCTTTCGACTTGTTCTGTCACTTGCTTACCTCTGCTGCGTATTTGCAGCGTGTATGCACCGCTTAGGCGAACTTAAGTGTTCACCCCACGTGCAATACACGTCGGGCGCCGCCGCTATCGCGCCAGCGTTGTGCCTAAACAGGCGGAAAGGAAATCATTTTGAGGGCGAGATTATCGGATATCCGAGTATTTCAGTCAAGTATTGCCAGCCTTTTCGGACGGGGCCTATAGCCCTATTTCATAGCAGGGATTATAGGCCTTGCCGCCAAGCTTCATGCGCCCATCAGCCACGAAGCCTTGCAGCAGCACATCCATGGCGGCCAATATCTCGGCGTCGCCCTGCAATTTGAACGGCCCATGGTTACGAATCATCTGTACGCCAAAGTCTTTGACGTTGCCCGCCACAATGCCTGAGAAGGCGCGACGCAGATTAATGGCAAGCTCAGAGGCCGGTAGTTGCTGGCTGAGCGACAGCGCTGACATACTCTCGTGACTGACTTTGAAATGCCGCTTCATCTCGGCTGGAATATGCAGTGTCCAGTTATAATAGTAGGCATCTCGGCCCTTACGACGGTTTGCCGTCACCTGACTCATACCTTCACGCATCGCGATTGCCACGGCTTTCGGTTCATCTTCGATGATCGTGTAATACTGACGCACCTGTTCGCCCAGGGTCTGCACCAAGAAAGCATCGATGCCTTGGAAATAACCTTTGCTGGAGGCGCCAGAGGTAAAGATTAAGGGAATGACTAAGTCCTTATTCGCTGGGTCCATCAACGTCCCTAAGATAAACAAAATCTCTTCAAGCGTGCCCACACCGCCAGGGAACACGATAATGCCATGACCTACGCGAACAAAGGCCTCTAGGCGCTTTTCGATATCGGGCATGATCACTAATTGATTGACGATAGGGTTCGGAGACTCCGCCGCAATGATGCTTGGCTCTGAGATGCCAATATAACGCCCGTCGCGGTTGCGCTGCTTCGCATGCCCTATCGTGGCGCCCTTCATAGGCCCTTTCATCGCTCCAGGCCCACATCCGGTACAAATATCTAGCCCCCGCAAACCGAGCTGATAACCCACTGATTTACAATACAAATACTCATCCCTACTAATAGAGTGCCCGCCCCAGCACACCACCAACTTAGGCATAGCACGAGGACGCAATAAGCGTGCATTGCGCAGCATATTAAAGACGAGGTTTGCCGCAGGTCGCGAATCGCTCGCTGCCGTTGTTGGATGCCCTAGAGCATCGGTTTGTGGAGTCAAGCCGCGGTCGGCCAAGGCATATGGGTCACCCGACATAAAAACGATGTCTCTGAGCACCGCAAACAAATGATCTCTTACGCCGTTCATAATGACACCGTCAACAAACGCGCAAGCAGGCGCATTCTTCAAAATCAGTTTGATACCGCGCGCACGTTGCGAAATTTCAATGCTGAAATCGGCATAACGCGCATAGACCTCAGACGCATCGTCGGTGCTGTCGTCACAGTTCAAAACTGCCAGCGCACAGCGGCGAAAAAGCTCATAAAGCTTGGAATCTTCGATATTGCGCAGACGCTCAACTTCCCACTGAGACAGCATCTCTAAGGTGCCGCGAGGGCTGATCTGCGCATCAATCACACCGGGGCTCATAATGTCATCAATTTCCAACGGTTCTATGTTCTTCCCTTGCGCATGTGTGCTTGTCATATCGACCTCATCCTAAGACTCATTTTTTAAAACGGGTATCCCGTAAATTCTAGCTTTGTTGCTGTGCTCCCAAGCGCGGCTGAGTTACCATACGCGCTATCCCGTACACAGCACCTGAGGACTTTATGCCCGGACAATCCCCTGATACTAATACAAGCGCTCTGACCGATGACGAAGAGGCCAATTACGACCTGTTTATCGATCAGATTCAGCAAACTGGCCAAGTTTGGGGCCTCAAAGCAGACGATGGCTGGGCAGTTTGTCCCTCGTTGGAATTTGAAAAAACCGACGTCTTTCCATTCTGGTCGAGCGAAGCGGATGCCAAAAGCCATTGTTCAGACGACTGGGATATCTATACCCCAGCCGCATTGACTTTAGAAGATTTCGTCGTAAATTGGCTGCCAGGCATGCACGAAGACGAAGTTATGGTTGGCCCAAACTGGAACAGCGAGCTTAGTGGCGTTGAGGTTGAGCCTGCCGATGTGGCAGAACGCTTAGGCAACGAAGGCTAATCACCCTCGAGCGCCGCTTGTCGGCGCTCTAATTCCAGTGCCGCCTCCTCACGCGCGTGCTCTATGACTCGCAAGACTTCTTCGACGTCAGCACTCTCTATCTTGCCCTCAAAATGCCCTGTCAGCTTGCTGTCTGGATACAGATTGCCGTGTTCGTATAGGCTCCACATCTCTGCCCCGTAATTAGTCGTACGCAGCTCAGGCGCGAAGCGACCAAAATAGCTGGCCATATTCTCGACGTCTCGCAGCAGCAGTGCCGCCGCGCTGTTATTACCCGACGCATTGACCGCTTGCGGCAAATCAATAATGACTGGGCCATCAGCGGCCACCAATACATTGAACTCAGACAAATCGCCATGAATTAAGCCCGCACAGAGCATTTTGACAATGTCGTGTATCAGCCTAGCGTGAAAGTCACGGGCATCCTCTGGGCTCAACATCACATCATTGAGTCGTGGCGCGGGGTCACCATCAGCATCACAGATCATATCCATTAGCAGCACGCCATCGACGAAACCATGGGTCGCGGGCACCTTCACGTGAGCAGCTGCCAAACGGCGCAACGCTTCTACCTCTGCATTGAGCCAAGCCTGTTCTTGCTCCTGCTGCCCGTAGCGGCTGCGTTTGCCTATGGCACGCGCGCTACGACTATTCTTAACCTTACGCCCCTCTTGATACTGCACAGCTTGCTTAAAGCTGCGCTTGGCTGCCTCTTTGTAGACTTTGGCGCAGCGTAGCTGACCTGCGCAGCGGACAACGAATACCTGTGCTTCCTTACCACTCATCAATTGGCTGACGACCTCGTCTATCAAACCGTCATCCACTAGCGGCTGTAATCTCTTCGGTACTTTCATGGGCTCCTTCGTTTCGAATAAAAAGTCGTGCCTAATGCAATTTATTTACGCTGGCATATACTACACCTGAATAACAATAATTACTGAGGAAGTAATATGTCACTAAGCCCAGAGATTATCGCAGAACTTAATACGCTTTTACTTTATAACGTCACCAATCCACAAGAGGGCATCAAAGTTCACAAAGATGCAGGAGAGGAGCGCATTGACGCTGCCAGACGCCTCTTCGCCAAAGGGTTAATTACTCAATCCGATGGCGGCTACCTTACCGATCTTGGCCGCGAAGCAACTGAGCATCTTCATATGGCGCACACAATAGTCAGCAGCGTCTAAATCTGTTTATTCCGGGCTTGTTGCCGTCCAACCTAGACGGGCAGCAAGCCCTGAGCTTCTTTGCACTGGTGTTTTACAAGCCTTCGCCAAGCTCTGCTGCGTGCTGTGCAAAAGTAATCTCGAACGCGCCCGAGTAATCCCTGTGTAAACAAGCTCGCGCAGCAACAAAGGGCTTTTCGCCTCATTTGGCAGAATCAGCAATACCTCTTCGAATTCCGATCCCTGTGATTTATGCACCGTCATCGCCCAAGCGCTGACATGCTCGGGCAAACTCGCAGCGGGAATATGCCGTACTTCGCCGTCCAAATCCGGGAAACAGGCTTCCAACACTCCCTCAGCTGAACGCCAAAGCAGCCCTATATCCCCATTGAACAAGCCCATCTCATAATCATTGACTGTTACCATCACCGGTGTGCCATGGGCATCGTCGCCCCCCAAAAGCAGCCCGACCATACGCAAGCGCTCTGCGACTTGTCTATTAAGCTCACGCTCTCCCAATGGCCCTTCGTGGGCTGCACACAATAACCGCGCCTTAGCAAACACACCCAGTGCTTGCGTGACATTTTGACACTCGAAATAAAGACGGTATTGCGCTAACGCCCACTGCAGCACTTGCGCACTTAGGCCAGTATAAGAGTCCACAGGCGGTTCAAGCCAAACGATGTCACTAAAGGCAAGTTCGTTGACATCGACGCTAGCACCAAACAATAACTGCTGCGCTTGCTCTACCTCGCCATTGTTGACGGCACTGGCTAGCGCGCCAATGCCACTGTCTGCTGCAAAACGGTGACTGGTGCGCAGCAACGCCAAAGAGTCGGCGATGGCCGGCACTTGATCGGCAACCGGTAAGCTCTGGGCGGCGATGCCAGTTAGATCCTGCAGCAACGCTGCCATATCATGACTGTAATGCAGCGCCTGCCCGTGCCCAGTGATATCGCCTAGCACATTGCCCGCCTCTACCGAGGCAAGTTGATCACGGTCGCCCAAGAGAATAATGCGCATGTCATCTGGACAGGCCTCTAGGAGCGACCACATTAATGGCAAATCGATCATCGAGGCCTCGTCGATGACTAAGCAATCCACTAGCAAAGGATTATCACGGTTGTGCCGAAAACCGCGAAAGCCATTGCCATCTTGATAAGCAAGCAAGCGATGCAAGGTGCTTGCCTCATCGGGCAACAACTCTGCAATCTCGGGTGCAAGTTGCAAACGTTTACGTGCGGCGCGAATCGATTCCACCATGCGCGCCGCCGCTTTGCCTGTTGGGGCGGCAAGTCGTATGCGCAACGCTGGGTTTTGTTCAAACAAAAGCGCGAGTACCTTCACCACTGTCGTGGTTTTACCAGTGCCCGGGCCTCCTGAAATCACGGCAAAGCGTCGGCTTATCGCTAAGGCTGTCGCCAATTTTTGCCAATCCGGTCCCTGTTTATCTGCCTCAATGTTAGCAGGGAATAAACGCTCTAAGCCTTCACGTAAATGCGCGCTGTGCACCGACTCCACTGCCTTAAGCCGCGCATTAATCGCAGCATGCACCGCAATTTCATAATGCCAAAAGCGCTGTAAATAAAGACGGCCATTGTCGATAATCATTGGGGTTTGCGCCCCCGCCAAGCCCACGCAACTACACGCAAGCAAGCCTTGCTGCCAACTAGCCGCATCTGGGGCAACAATGGCCGCATACTCTTCGCTAGCGCAAAAGAGCTGTTGCTCGGCAAATCGTTCGAGGTCTACACACACATCACCTAGCTGATTGCGCTCGGCCAACACAGCGGCACTGAGCACTAACAGGCTGTCCTCACTGACATCACAGTGGCGGGCAATAAATCTCGCAAATGCGGTGCTCAAGGGGCTTAGTTCGCCGCTGGCCTGTAACTGCTTTAGTCGGCTCATTGCGCCCCCTGTAATGCTGGTGCAGTAAACCCGAACATCACTTCATCTAATTCTGCAATCAAACTCTTGGCGGGCAAATCGAAATAAACACCATAGCGGTCAGCATGTTCAGGACGCATGCCTCTTAAAAAAAGATAGTAGGCGCCTCCCATATGTTGATCATAGTCATAGCCTTGCACACGTTGCTGTAAATAGCGGTGCAACGCCAATACATAAAGCAAATACTGTAGGTCGTAACGTCTATCGAAAATAGTTCTGCGTAGCCGTGCTGGCTCATAATCTTCAAGAGCAAAACCCAATAGATTACTTTTGTAGTCAGCAATGTAGTAACGTCCATTGTGCACAAACACTAAATCGATGACCCCGGTAATCATGCCACGAAAGTCTTCTACGCTTAACGCCGCCACTGGGTGGCCCGCCCAATTTTCCAGGCGTCGATTAAGCGCTTGCACCTGCACGCGGTCAATCGCGAAATCAAACTCCAATTCATTGCGTCGCTCTCTATTACACAATGACGACAGAGTGAACCCCTGTTCGTTTAAAGGCGTATGCAAAATATTATGCAGCCACTGCACTACAGTTGTTTCCTGATCTTTGGCGATTAAGCCAAAGCGCTTAGCATGCACCTCGTTGAGTTCGCTGACCTGTGCTGTGATGTCACCTTGAAAATCTAAATGCTCCAAGACCATGTGCATAAACAAGCCGACCTGACTGCCTGCTGGGAAATTCATAATCGCATCATCAGTGCTGCGCACACGGCGCTGCATTGGCGGCTGATGCACGTCTCTGGTAAGACTACTAAAACTATTAATGCGCCAATCCGTCGCCACTTTGGCATGAAACTCGCGAACAGAAAGTGCTTGCTGAGTGCCTTTCGCGCCTTCAGATTTACGCCATTGAGGCTCTGGCAATGGCCTGACCTCGATAGCCCCCGGCGATGCAATCGCTAGACTATTGAGCTTCTCACTAATACCTTCATTGCTGAGCTGTGCAAAGGGGGGGGCACGATCTAAATCTTCAGGAGTTTGTTGATTGTGCAATAGCCAAGCGAGCGCGCTGGCAGCGCCATTAGCAGTGGCCGCAGCAGCTCCCCAGACTAGGTAAAGTTTCGTACGCGCTCGGGTTAACGCCACATATGCAAGGCGAACGTCTTCGGCAAGGCGCTCTTTCTCTGCCCGTGCAAGATTGGCATTCATCGCATCACTATTGAGCGCCAAACAGGATTGCCCCTGCGCATCATGGAAATTAAACCCGTATTGGTCGAACTGACTCTTGCCCTTGGGTTTACAGGCCCAAAGAAAGGGAACGAACACTATCGGATATTCCAAGCCCTTACTGGCATGAATAGTGACAATTTTAACCAAGGCTTCATCGCTTTCTAAGCGCATCTCACTTTCTTCATCTTCGCTTTCTTCAAGCTGTTCTTGATACCAGCCCAACAAAGATTCTAAGCCTGCATGGGTGCGCGAGCTTTGCTGCAATAGTTCAGCCAGATGCATGAGATTTGTCAGGCGTCTTTCCGGATCAGGCTGCTGCGCAAGTTTGCTGCCAATCTCCAAACCTTGCAGTAAGGCCGAGAACATCGCCATGAATCCGCGTTGAAGCCATTGCCCGTTAAAAGCTTTCATCTGCGCCAGCCACTCTTGCCACGCTTCTTGCTTATTCAATAACGCGGCCATTTGTTCATAGTTCAAAGCGAGCAAATGACTGCTCAAAGCGGCTCGCAACACACTGCGATCACGGTAGTGCACGACAGCTTTGAGCAGCAACAAAAGGCCTTGCGCTTCTTCGCTTTTGAACACACTATCGCGCCCCACAGTAACGGCATTCACTCCTCGTCGTTGCAAGGCATCACGCACCATGCGTCCTTCCACGCCACGGCGCACAAGAATCGCAATATCACCAGGTTTAACGCCTTGATCACCGATTGTGCTCTGACCGTTATCACCCGCAATCAACAACCGTGCCGTCTCGTCGGCCACGGCTTCGCAGATCCGCATTTCGATTGCCGATTTCGACATGGGTTTTCCCGACTCATCATTGCCGAATTGCCAGAACGTCAAAGCATGACTTTCTTGGCTTTCTTCGACCAATAGATCATGTGCTTTCGGGGCTGGATGCACAGGAAGAAATTCAATGACCTGATCGTAAACGAATGCGCTGCGGCGCTGTTCAAACAGGGTATTCACCGCTTTGATCAACGGGGGAACAGAGCGCCAATTAGTCTCTAATGTATACAAGGAGTCGCCCACATCATTGCGAGCCATTTCATATGCGAAAATATCACCGCCACGAAAACTGTAGATCGCTTGCTTAGGATCACCAATCATAGTGAGCGCGCCCAAGACAGGCTCGCCGTTTTGCGTCTCATAGGTGTTTGCAGGAGGATACATTCGGCGAAATATTTCGTACTGCAATGCATCGGTGTCTTGAAATTCATCAATCATCGCTACCGGAAACTCGGTGCGCAACACGCTCGCCAAAGCCTCATCCGATGCACCATATAAGGCGTCGTGCAAGCGCGTAAGTTGATCTTGGAACGACAAGGTTCGAGTACGCTCTTTTTGCTGTTCTATTGCTGCGCGCGCTTCTTCGCTAGCCTGCTGCAAGGCAACGATATAGAACTGTTCACGCATCTCGTTAAGTTGGTTCTGTACCTCTTGGCAGGCATGAAAAAACGTCGCGTCCAATGCCGGCTCCTTGCCCAGCTGCGAAGGCTTAGTGCCCGCCTCAATATGCGCAATTGTGAGAATCTCAAATACCTTAGGAACAGGTTGAGCCGTCACGTCTGCAAAATAGGTATCTAAACTGTCTAAGGCGGGGACTAACTCTTGCTTGCGATAACCGGACTTGGCGTTACGGCCTAAAGCAGCAGAGGTCAGCAGTAACTCTTTCAAGGCGAGCCCCTGCTCCGCCCATTGCGCCGCGATTTTCTTTAAAGGCTCTTGGCTTGCATTTATTTGACCATAGAGCTCATCTAGACTAAGCGTTGTTGTCGGCAGCACTTTCTTGTCACGACTGTTTCTAAGAATTGCCTGACTCTTGAGAAACTTATCCAAGCTCGGAAACACGCTTATGAACAGCGCCAATTGTTCCTGATTGAGCTCATATACCGATCGCCGCCACCAATCTTTTAACGCATCGCGCCACAAGGCATCGTCATCACGAATAAGTTCTAATTGAAAGGCTTGCCCGCTATTGAATGCGTGGTCACTCAAAGCACGCTGACAAAATCCATTGATAGTGAAGATCGCGGCGGTTTCCATACTGCGCACTGCAAAGCGAAGACGCGCAATGGCATCGGCCAAATCTTGTTCAGCGCCATCTTGAAACCGTTGTACGAGTTGCAGTAAAAAGTCGTCTTCAATAGTTTTTGCATTGCCTTCAAGACAACGTTGCGCCTCATACAAACGTTTGCGAATACGCCCGCGCAACTCTTCGGTTGCCGCGTTAGTAAAAGTCACGACAAGAATCTTATCGACCGTAAAACCTGCTAATACATACCGCAGATAGAGATTACTGATCGCATAGGTTTTACCCGTACCGGCGCTTGCCTCGATGAGTTTTATTCCCGATAGCGGCAAAGTTAACGTCTGCAACGCATCAAGCACTATTGGAGTCGTCATTGTGTCTCCTGTGCTCTGCGTACGGGGCCATAGACGCGTTGTGCTAAATCGATATGATCTTGCTCCTCTATCGGGTCCTTCGTGCAATGTCGATACACCAGTTCGATATAGGGATCTTCTTCATCGGCCGCATAACTGTATTCACTACTTTTCCATTTGCCGCGCGCCTTCTTAATCGCCCCCTCATCATCCCCTAAACCTAGCTCATAACTTGCCAATGGAAACAGTGGCAATGGCCTTGTGAGACCATCCAGGTAAAGATTAAGATAATCAGCAAGCACAAAGCGCGCATCTTCTGCAGAGACTGACGCGAATTCGATTTCATCATCTTTGCAAATCAACACACTTTTAAGCGATGCCGCTTGCGGATGCACCGCGCATAATGCTAAATGCTCAAGCCATAACGCCAAGATATATTTGGGCTTAATGGAAGACGGCGTGTAGTGCAGCAAGCCGTGGCCAGGATAGAAACGGGGCAGTTGCCCAGTGATTGTCACAACGTGCTGCGTCGCAGGAATTTCACAATCAATCTGCAAGGCAATGCTTTGGGTTGAGAGACCTTCATAAGCCTCTAATCGCTCTAACAAATCCGAGGCTTGCGAGCGCATTGTGCTATAGGAATTCTCTGCCATAGCACCATGAGGCAACACCCCTTGCGCTCGGTACAAACTCAATAATTCGTCACTTTCCTGAACATTGTCTTGTAAAAATGCCGCTATCAATGACTTATGCATCTGCCAAGTTTGCAAACCACCGAGCGAAAAATTTTCGTCATCTTCACTCGCTTGATCTTCGCCAAGATAAATTCCGAACCGCGTATTAAAAAAACCCTTCACGGGATGTTGTAGGAAACGCACAAGGCGACTTAGTTCGATCTGCTCTAATGGTTCATCCGGCAAGGCAATGCTTGTAGCGGGCCATGTTTCCAACCGTTGCACTTGCCCCGTGGCATTGTGCAGAGTGTCTGCCACCCGGTGCCACCAGGGGTCATAACTTTGTCTGTGTGATGTTTCGTGGCTGCTAAGAAACTGACGCCAACTAAACGCTTGCATCGGGTACTCATGACTGAGCATTTTCGCGATCGGTATATTCTCATCTTCTTGCAGAAGATAGTGCGCGTTTAAGAAATCAAAGAACTCTCGCAGCAAAACTGATGCTTGCAATTCACTATTATCTTTAAGGCTGCGACCTGTATAACTAACATACAGTTTTTCACGCGCGCACAGCAAAGTCTCCAAAAGCAAATAGCGATCCTCATCGCCTTTGCGCGGGTCCCCTGCTTGCCAATGTCTACTCATCGCGTCGAAGGACTGGCTTTGATCAGTTCTAGGGAAGGCAGCATCGTTCAAGCCAAGAACACAAATCATGCGAAACGGCAGACTGCGCATAGGACGCATACCGCAGATACTGACCCCACCACTGAAGAAGCGATTATGCTGAGTGCGCGTGCCCAAGGACTCTTCAAGACACAGTTGCAGTAAGTCAATCGACAGCATCTCTTCTCCAGCTTGACTTGCCAGATCATCGATAGCATCACGGATTTGTTGCACACGATCATCATCGTCATGGGACGCGCCAAACAATGTGTCGAGCATTGCGTTAAGCATCTCCTGCCATTGCAGGGCACTACGAGATTGCTTGAGCGATAGATGCCACTGCTTCAGTGTTTCCAATAGGGAACAGAATCTTCCTAGCGCGGCGGCGCTGCCTCCACCGACTCCTGCCATGGGGGCAATGCCCTGCCATAAATCGATGTCAATCATGGCATATCCTGCCAAGAGCCTATCGATACCATGCTCCCAAGTATTCTGCGCAGTTGTCGGCAAATCTAGCGTCGCTTTGTGGGCTGCATCAATCCCCCAACGCACCTCACTCTCACGCAGCATGTTTAGCAGCTCTTCTTGAACGCCTCCCTCTAGAGAGAAATTTGCCGCAATCTGCGGAACCTCTAAATAAGAAGCCAACTCCGAGAAGGAAAACCGTGAGCTTGAGAGTGACAACAACTGCAAAAACACTCTGACCAGCGGGTGCTCGTCGGCAACATTGATGTCTGAGAGGTTCCAGGGAATAAAGGGACGCTGAGAGTGTTCATCTTGGCGAAACACCGCCTCAACATAGGGAGCATAACGACTAATCTCTGGCACCATGACCAAAATATCTTCTGGCTTTAATGTCGGGTCTGCGTCAATCGCCGATAAGATTCGATCATGCAGCACTTGGCACTCTCGCATTGGGCTATGACAAATACTTATCTCTATCGAATCGTCCAACTGCACTGGTGCGATCTCGTTCGACAGCGTAAGAATATCATCCTGTAAGCGATGCAATAGGCTATCTTCGCCTGCCTGCAAATAGGCTTCCCAGTGGGTCGACTCGATACTATCGTCGTTCAGTAGTAAGTCCTGAAAGGCTTGCCCTTGCCGCCCCCACGAGGCGAGCAATTCGTTACCCGTATCGTAGTAAATTGCCTCAGCAGGTTTATCCAAACGCATGCGGGCTTGGTCTTTTTGGCTACGCAGATCAGCCCAGTATTGATCCGTAGGGCTATGCAGAAATAAGAAGATGTCGACGTATTGGGCCAGTGCGTGCAAAACCTGCACAAACAAAGGCGGCAGTGCTGACAAAGCAAAACAATTGACGCGTTCAGGGATACTCGCCAGCAACGCCTCTCTGACAGAAGCATTATTAAGTGCCAGCATGAGATTATCGATCAAGGCAACACGATGACCATCTGGGCACTGCTGGATTAGCGCCTGCCAAAGCACCACCTGCCAATCTGGGACGGCCGCTTTTTGCGCTTGTGCATTGCGACGCCCTGCACTCCAATCGCGAATCCAATCTGGACGGTAATATTGATAGCGATCATAAATATCGGCAAGGCGCTGCGCCAATTGCCAGCGCTTCACTCCAGTTTCATCGCGGTGCAGATAACGTTGCAGTTCTTGAAATTCTTGCTGCTCTAGAAGCGTAGGTAGAAGTGCAAAAATGCGCCACGCCGCGCTGTCTCTAGACAAAGGGTCTTCCCCATTGCTCAAGACATCGGGGTTAGTGCGGGCGGCAAGACTCCAGATCCAAGCGGCAGGGAGCGGGTAATGTATATTAGCGGCAATGCCGTGCTGCAAGGCGAGCTGTTGGTTAATCCAACGCTGCATTGCCACGCTCGGCACTATTATCACTTCTTCTTGAAATGGGTCAGCAAGCGGCTCGTGCTCTAGCAGCTGCGCAAGCTGCAGATGTAAGGCTTCAACGCGATTGGAACAACTTAGAAAAAGCGACATCTAGGTCCTTTTAGCGCATTAACGCAATGTTCTGAAAAACGCACGCACATCTTCGAGCAATAAATCAGGCTCTTCCATAGCGGCAAAATGACCCCCTCTAGGCATCTGGGTCCAACGCACAATATTATACTGCTGTTCAGCCCATAAGCGCGGAGTAATATAGATCTCCGCCGGGAAAATCGCTCCACCTGTTGGAACGCTAACATAGCCTGTGGGTTCGTCCTGCGGGAAATTGCGGCTTTCATAGTAAATACGTGCCGACGAAGTAATACTAGCGGTAAACCAATAGACACTGATGTCAGTTAATATTTCATCCTTAGTGAATTTGGCATCTAAGCCATCGACACTGCCTTGGTCGATATCGCTCCAGCCATGGAATTTCTCTACAATCCAAGCCGCAAGCCCTGCCGGTGAATCATTCAGTGCGACACCTAGAGTTTGTGGCTTAGTGCCTTGGATTTGCTGATACCCCACCTCGTTGCGCATAAACTGCGCTCGCGCCTCTCGCGCCTCAGTCTCTTGTTCTGGCACTGCTGCCAAAATGGCCGGATCCGAGGGTGGGCTAGCCAACACAAAATTCGAATGCAGCCCAAGCAAACGATCGCTGTAGCGCGCCGCGTGAATACGATTGATGATTGCCCCCCAGTCGCCCCCTTGCGCACCATACTTGTCATAACCTAAACGCTGCATCAACGCAGCCAATACGTGTGCCATGCGTTCGGGGTTATAGCCCCGCTCTTGCGGCTCACCGGAAAACCCAAATCCTGGCAGTGACGGTATCACTAAGTGGAAAGCATCCTCAGGGTTGCCACCGTAAAGCTCGGGTTGCGTCAAAGGCCCTATAATTTTACGAAACTCTACGATAGAGCCTGGCCAGCCATGAGTGAGCAGCAATGGTATGGCATCGGGATAGCTTGAACGTTGATGAATAAAATGGATGGGCATGCCATCGATAGAGGTTTTGAAGTGATCGAACTCGTTTAACTCTCGCTCCTGCTCTCGCCAATCGAAATCATTAGCCCAATAGTCGACCAGCTCACGCAAGTACTGCGCATTTGTCCCATATTCCCATGCAGTACCAGGTATCTGGGCAGGCAGCCGTGCATTTTGCAGGCGATACTTGAGATCGGCGATATCGGCATCAGGGATATTGATTTCAAAGGGGATAATGGCTTCGCTGTTATTGCTCTGGGTCATGGCGATAGGGCTCATAATCAATAGCATGAAAACGCACAATAGAAAGGGAGTTTGACGAGCGATGGGTTTCATGGAGCATCCTCTTAATGGGCTTATTTCTCGTTTGCTGCAGCATGATTCTTAGATAGGGCGAGGAGTATGGTGTCACACGAGGGTCGGGGGAGACAAGGTGATTGCGTTGCAATCGATCAAACCCTCCTTCGTGTTGCGCTTCTGAGATTTTAATTGAGGGCGGATTTGCGGCGGGGTACTGCGTTTCTTTAAATGACAGCGTGAGAATTGGGGGTGGGATTGATTGGTTCGGCTTTGGGCCGACCCAACCCTTCGGGCATCGCGCTGCGCGCTCGTCTTCGATTGCGTTGCAATCGATCAAACCCTCTTTCGGGTTCGCATCCCTCTCTCGTGTTGCGCTTCTGAGATTTAAATTGAGGGCGGATTTGCGGCGGGGTACTGCGTTTCTTTAAATGACAGCGTGAGA
>OJGX01000130.1_pt1 | contig 38969 bp, 35 predicted proteins | sample 1594661 | NCBI WGS metagenome assembly OJGX01 (sample SAMN05416839, study PRJEB24817) | seawater metagenome | isolation source: Sea water | place: Canada:Atlantic | collected 2013-07 | reverse complement strand
CGAATTTCTTAATTACTATTTTCTCCTGTTTTTGCTGAACATTATTCTCCCCCTCTAACTGAGTATACGTTTGGAAATCGCGAATCTTTCAAAAACTGTTAATTTTTTTCAAACCTGATGCGTCCGAAGCCACCGTTCTAGGGAACAATCTCTGTAGGGATTGCTTGATTGGATCTAATTCGCCAGCTTTGAATGACGTCAGTGATATAAGTGGACACGGGATGCTTCTCATTTCGCACAAGATCACTTAGATTTAATCTCTCCCCTCCCGGCTCGTGATGAATTAAGGAAATCCGCTGTCTCCCAGAAAAAGAGCCCCTCACATGTGCCCTTTTCTTATCAGCCTACCGACTCAGGCCGCTGCTTGACAATCAGTTCACAGGTTTGCTTGCTGAAGGAGCATAGAATGGATGGGGTTTGAATGGCCCCTGCATTAGCCTTGGAAGTTCTTTATTTCTTGGACTATCGACGCCAGCTCCACCGTAGACTCGAAGCGCGAGAATTAAGAGAAATGAATCGTTTCTATTGCTAAGGCTGAGTGCTTTCTCCACCGCTTCAATAGCTGATTCCCATATTCGCGCCTTTCGCGGCCGACGGTCCACTAGAACGAACGCCAAATCCCTCCACTTTATCCAAGACTCCCCTGAATTCTGTTCTAAGTAGCTTATTACTGGATCCGCCTCGTCGTAGCGCTCTTGAGCTAGTAGAACCTGGAGTCTAAGAATCTCAAAGGAGTAGAAACGATCCGGATGTTTGATCTTAGCCTGATCCAGTTTGTTGAAGAAGATTGCCATTTGGTCTGCCGGACCTATCCCGTTTTTTAGAGCTTCAGAAGCCTCAACCAGTTTATAGAATGCCTCAGTCGATTGATATTCAGTCGAGGCAACGACCTCTCCAGAATCAAATGTTTTAAGGACCTTCTCGGCTGCGTTGGTAATTTGAGTGATAGGTATGTCTCTAATCACCGTTCCAAGCTCGGGGTAAGCAACGAAGTGCTGCCAATCTTGGGTTCTATGGCTTGCGGTTAAATAAAACACTGAACGATTGACCCAACTGTTACCTGGATCGTAGTCGAGACCGAGTTCTCCCAGGAATTCCCCTACCACTTGATCGGCTGCGGGACTAAGCATCTGAAGTCCGGCTGCCGTCGCGACTCGGACTTTCGGATCTGAATTTGCTAGGCCTCGAAGCAAGGCAGGCAATGCAGTTGGCCCAATCAGTCCGAGCGCTTGAGCCGCTTCATAAAATTTCGTGCCAGAATTTAAGTATTCTGACAGGCGAGGAACGGCGTCTACCGCCTGAGAACCTAAGCAGGAAAACCCTTCAAGAGCGCGCCTTGAATCCAGAGAAGGAGGCTCAATCAAACGAGCCACCCTATTGGGCAGGATTATCTCAAATCCTTTCAACACCGCTCGGATCTGTTTCGCAGCCTTACTGTCCTGGCGATTGAAACTTTCGAGAAGATGGGGAACGGCGTCTCCTCCGAAGTATTTAATGGCTAAACGTGGCTCAGAATATCCAGAAGCAATCGAAGCGCCATAGGGATTTCCCAGGCTGGGGCTAAGGCAGAGTTCGCGGGTCCAAGTCTCGACGGACTTCCCTCGAAAAGATGCGCCCTTATCTGGATAGGAAAACAATACCAACAAGATTGCGACCGATACCGCTACCCCAAACGCAAGAATTGAGAATTTGTGAAGGCGCCAGCTCATCATCTCATCGTTAACTATTTAACACGAGGCTTAACAGGGCTGTGCCTCCCCATATGAATCATTGTTGTTTTCTTGAGCATACGATCCAATCTCACCGACCTTACGAGTATTCTCAATATTATTCCAATTGGAACCGAAACGGGCTGAAGTGCCCTGAGTTTGGTGGACACAGCATTAGCTAGGAACTATCTCACTAGCTCTTCCTCGCCTTCAACACACCTCTGAAGAGGTCTCAACACTTCTTTCGAGGCCAAGCGCTAGTAGTAATGACCAGAGGATAGACCGGGAATCATTCTGATTTCCGTCCGGCCGTCATCCTGCGAGCGTTCATAGCGATAGACATACTCTGCACGCGGGATCCATTCGACATGCCCATCACAGAGAGCAGCAAGTCCACCTTCTTCACCATGATTGTCACCTGAGTCCGGATAGTCATTGTTCTGGGCCACAGTGTTATCGACAATTAACCAAATATCGCTAGGCCCTGTGCTTTGACCGCCTAGATCGAAAACATCGTGGCTATGAATATGTCGTTGAATTGTTGTTCTGGTCTTTCGAACGAAAGGGAGACTGACGGTAGTAGAACCCTGCTTCACTTGTGATGTTTTCCCTCCTCCCGCGTTCATGAAACCATAGACATCATAACTTGAACCATTGATGTAGCCCGCGGTCCCAGCATGACGATGGAGATCTACCAGGCCCACCTGTCCAGTGCGTGGATTCGGAGACTGATTATCTCTGATAAAATTCTTTGTCGCAGGACAGACGAAGGTTTTCCTGGAATCGAGATAGAATCCGTAGAGCCAATTTAGATTTCCGTCACCGACATCGTAGACTCCGGCCATCACTTGTTGAGAATCATCATCAGAATACATCAAAGCTCCAGCTCCCATTTGCCGAAGATTGTTCATGCAGGCCACTCTCTTGCTCCTAGCTTTTGCTTTTCCAAGAGCAGGTAACAAGAGGGCAGCGAGCAAAGCAATAATGCTGGTAACAACAATTAGCTCTACGATCGTGAAACCCGATAGCCACTGTGATTCGACTGGTGAAGATTTCATAGAGCACTCGCCGAACATTGTGATCTGACAGCCTAGGCTCTTATCTTGAACTGCCAAATAAGAACTATCGCACCAAGCCCTATTACCAAAGCAATCCAAATGTTCTTGCTCTGGGATGGAGGCGGTTCGCCAACAGGCCGCTGGGTGAGTTTAACCACTTCTTCCACAACCTCTTCGATCGGCCGGCCTTCTTTACCCGCTGATTTCTCCAGTTCTTGAAGCATATGGGCCAGATTTAACGTAGGGCTCCGACCATCGACTTTGGCAACGCCTTTGGGAATACGAAACGTCGCATCGTTAAACTTGGGATTCGCTTCAACTCTATCGAAGTGTCCTTGCTGGACAATCTCCCCTGATTTCAGTTCGTGTTCTTCACCATAGAGAAGCCAGTTCGCCTTCCCGATAAAGTATGAAATAAAAACCGGCGTTCTTTCCTCTGCGCTCGATGGATTGACGGGGGCGAACTCGGCATTTCGAATATCTGCTAAACGTTGTCGGCTTATTTCTGGAAGCTTAACCCGAATTCGGTAGAGCTCCATGTCTTCTGTTTCGAGGATTTCTATCTCTGGGTCGGCCTCCGCCGCGAGAGCCTCTAAGAGAATTTCCAACGAATATTCTTCTTGTTTCTTCCAAGGGCGTTCTTTTTGAAGAATAGCCTTATCACCGAGCATCAGCCACGTTCCATTTCGGTTTCTAACACTCGTAGTTCCCACTCCCTTCTTCTCCCGCCCAGTTTCTGTGATCTGGTATATCATAGAGACATTCTTTCCCTCAACGAATCCATCTGGGTGAAACCTTCGGTAAACACGACTGGTTTGGATTCTGTCAGCACCGACCTGACGTTTCTTTAAATTATCTTTAAGTGGTCCCTCTGGAAGCTGATCTAGTTCTCGTTTCCTTGCTGCTACACCAGAGGTGATTCGCTCGCTGTCACCATAAAACGAATTCAAAGCTCTCATCGTTTCCGCTGCTCTGCTCAGGATTTCTAACGGCTTTGGCTTGGGTTGCTCTGCTGACCACGAGTGATACTGAAAGGAGAACATTGCTAACCCAACGCAGACTGTGATTCTGAAACTTTGCACGAATAGTAGTATCTAGTTTTTTAGTTTAGAGACGAATGCTGAGATAGGAACAAGCAACTGTTGTCACTATCCGGCTGTTAGCATCTCACCATTGGCGTTGGTTATCGCCATTTAGGAACTCCAACCGCATTATCTTTTGACCTCAGGCATATCACGATTACGAGCTCTATCCATTTCTCGAGCGACAGTAAGCAATTGCTCATCAATTACTCTTAGCCCTTCCACTCGCTCTTTCAACTCATCGGATAATGGCTTTGATCCATATCTCTCTCGTCGTTTCTTCCCGTGTAAGTGAATGCCTGCGAAGCTTGCGATAAGCATCTTCGCATTATTTTCAAAAGTATCGGAACCAGTATGACTGTCAAAATTCCGAGTTAAATTTTCGCTTAACGTTATTCCATGGGATACCTCTATTTCTCTTCTGACCTCATCTACCAATTGTTGCCGCTCATCAGACAATACGTCCGTATCTCGAAAATCTTCCAACTCTAGTCGCTGTTGTGCCGAACTCGGCCCAGACACCACCTGCTTCCCTGGCGGATTGGTTGACTCAAACCTCTTGGACTGCCTCGCATTAGTCTTTCCTCCTGAGACATCATGTTCCCTATGCTCTTGGCCAGGCTGAATCGTCAACAAAACTAGCAATGACAACAGGCCAACTACAGCAGCTAACAAATACTTCATCTTCTAAATCCTCTACGGTAACAGAACTCTATCGGAGCACTGCACAATTTTCCAGAGCGTGAGTCAAGCTCGGTGTGAATCGGGACATGCCGTTCTAGTGTTCCACAACATTCTTCGACTCCGATCAAGTTGCGTGCGATTAAAATCTGAATATCATGAAAGGGTAGAATAACGCCTTTTATTCTACCCTTTGCAACATGTCTTCTGAAAACACACAAATCGCAACAATTGAGGCCGAGTTGTCAATTGCAACCATTCCGATGAACATCCAAGTGATCGGCGAAGCTGCCGAAAGAGCTTGGGATGATTATTTTGCAGAACTCGATCTCAGAAGCGAAAATACCTGCAAGGCATACAAACGAGCGACGCTCCAGTTTCTTCAATGGTGCCGTGAATCCCATCTCAATCCTCAGGATCTCTCCGTCGAAAACGTCTCCAATTACTTCAAGCAGCATTCTGGATCTCTCGCCACCAAATCTCAGCACTTGTCAGCGATAGATCGATTCCTTCAATACTTCGTTGAGCGTCACCTTGTGCGTTTCAATGCATCTCACGGCATCAAGCTCCCGAGAGAAAAAAATGATGAGGTTAAGACTCCGGTCATCACTGACGCTGAGATCAAACAGCTTCTCTTCTCAATAGAACCAAACTCCGTGGTGAATTTTAGGGACTTGGCTATTATGTCTGTCCTGGCTTCTACCGGTCAAAGAGAAGGAGCTATTGCGGATCTCCGGCGAAAGAATTTCTGGGATGATGGGACCCAACACATTCTCACGTTTCTGGGAAAAGGAAATAAAGTATTCAACACTCCAGCAACGCACGATCTCACCGTGATGATGCAAGCGTATCTCAAGATGACAGGCATCGAGAACGCTTCTCCGGACGCTCCCGTTTTTCCGAAAGCCAAGTGGCGGAACTCAGCGCTTACCAATGAGCCAATGAGTGGAAATCAGATCTATCGGATGTTTAAAAGACGGGCTCGGGTTGCAGGGATTCGACTGATTCTTTCTCCTCATTCATTCCGAGTGCACGTCGCTAATGATCTGAGAAAACAAGGAGTCGTTATGGAAGCTATTCAGGCGCTCTTTGGACACGCTGATCCCGCTACAACTCAGGGATACTTTCGAGAGAATACTGAAATCGCCCGGAATGTTGTGGAGAGGATTTCTACTCAGCTGCCAAGGGTGAGCTAACTGGACGCAGGGATCGAAGGGACGAAGCGATTTCTCTCGATTAAGTGGAGAACATTAGAATTTGATTCAACACCACACCCTGAATCTATATGCAGCATTCTCCGTCGCTCATTGTTTTTGAAACCCCAGAATTCTTTTTTTGAGAATTATGTAAGATTCACGATTTTTCTACGTATACCCCAAAAAAGAAGGTTTTTTTTTGAAGAGGTAGACCCATCCGAGTATCAAGTCTGGCGAAGAAAAAAGCTAGAAACGCCGCAAGAAGCGTTTGCAGCGAAGCTGAGGAAGATTCAAGGATTTGCATCCAGAATTCCATTACCCATTTTGTAGCACCTCCATCCGTGATCGTCAACGGATTAGGAATTTTCCCCTCCATCCCGAAACCGTATACCTTTAGGAGCCTGACCGCCTGGAATCGCTTCAAGCGAGGACTCCCTGCCTTACCCTCCTCTACTTCGAAAGATAAGAGCGGCACGCCTGTCTTCTCCGAGACCTTAAAGGGCTCTGAGATCTTCCTTCATGCGGGCCGGAATGTTTCTGGAGCCGTGGAAGACGTAAAGAATTTGGATCTCTCCCTCTAAGTTCCGAAAGAAAATCAGATAATTCCTGAACTCTGGGACGATAAATTTTTTAAGATTCCCGAGTGATTCATGTTGAAGCGGATATTCGGCTCCTAGAGAACCTTGGGTCTCTGCCAAGAAGTCAAAATTTCGCCGAATGGCTCGAAAGACTGTTATCGCTGCCTTGGGATTGTCCCGCTGAATAAACGCTACTATCTGAGCAAGGTCTTCTTCAACCAACGGGTGAATTCTCAGAGCTTTACCCATTCACCTGTGCATTAATTTCCCCCGCTCGCCTGAAGACTCTCGCTTCTAGGTCGGACGGGACAGCAACACATTCGTCCTGAGCACGTTCAAGCAAGACACGATCAATGTGATCTCGCTCCGATTGCGTCAAATCATCCCCTACTCCTTTAGATAGCTGCTGGGAAATCGTGACTACGATTTCCAACTGCTCTTCTTCAGGAAGCTCTCTGGCTTGTTCGATGATTTCTGAAGCGGTCATCATCCCGATGATACTCCTTCGGATGAGATCGTCAACTGAGGTTCCATCGACAATATCGAATTGATGTATCCACCCCTACCCTCCTCCAAAAGCCATTAGCTCTTTCCGTCTAGAAACCATTTACAATCCTCGGAATACTTGTAGTATGGAAAGTGGTCAGATTGATTACTAATATCGATTCAGACAATCTGCCCAATTGGGTTAAGCGGCTAGAGTTTCTCTGGCCGCTTATTTAAAATCGGCTCCTTGGCGTCTGGCCAACAAAGGCCTTCATTACAGTATTCGTTGGAAATCTCAGAATCTTTCAAAGAATTTGAGTTTTTTTCTCTCAGGCGGCCGTAAACGGTCATTCGGTCGTCAGAAATGCTGTTTTTCGTCTTCTCAGAGACTTAAGATAGCTTTTAATAAAATTTTCAAAAATCTCGTAAGTCCTTTACTATAAACGACTTACAAAAAATTTTATCCTAAAAGCCTTTTTCTCTTTTCTGACGATGCCGCCGGCACTGGTAACTGGGGCTAACTCTTAATCCACATTTCCGGGAACTGCGTATACTCCATGAGCTGACTTCCCTGCTGAAAGATCACAAACATCAGCCAAACGGCGATCGATACAGTCCAAAACAAGGCAGGAGGACGGACTCTGTCTATCCCATAGGCGATCAGAATCAGGACTATCCCTACCCCTTCAAAGAGATACCGAGGGCCAAAAAAGAAGTCCCCATTCCAAGCGAAGACATACGCCACTAGAAGAGAAACAAACGACACCAACAGTCCCATTTTCCAAAACCGATACTTTGGATCCACGACCAAAAATCCAGCGGCCATAAAGAGCATCATCGGAAACGGCCCTTGAAAGAGCCACTGATGCAATACGTTGACGTAGCTCCCCACCTGTTCAATCCCCCGAAGAGGAGTGTGAGGTCTTCCATACGGATCTACGTGGAATCCAGGGTTATGAGATGCTCCCTGTGTGGCTTCGTATCCCGTCAGCCAAACATCTCCATTGGTTTCCAAATTAAAGTATCCCAGGAACAACGTAGCCCCGATCGTGAGAAGCCCTGTAGTCCCGAGAGAAGGAAGATAGGCTCTCCAATCCCTCCGGAGCAGATACAGGCCATACAGGGCCGCCGGCACGGCGATTCCTACAGCAGAAAGCGGCCGAGTTAATAGAAGCACTCCGAGGCCCGTCCCCGCAATCACACCAAACACGAATCCTTCTCGTTTTATCACCCGACCCATTCCGTAGAGAAACAGCATCGTTCCAAAAAGAGCCGTTGAATGATGCATGAATTCTGTTCCCATCAAGATCACAAACGGAGATAGAACACTCAAAATTCCCGCTAACCGACCGATTCGTTCTCCAAAGACCGCTGCCCCCAGCAGATAGATTAGAACAATCGACAGAGCCACTAAGAGCGGGTTGATGATCCAAGGCACTCCGAATGTGTGTCCCACTGCCAAGGCAAGGATATGTCCCGGGGGGTATTGGGAGACAATGCCCCCTCCTTCGATCCTTCGCAGACAAAGATTGATAAACGACGCCGGCTTCTCCGTTCCGATCCAGTCGCCGCCGGCGACTACCTTCGCGTGATAACTGTAGCACTTTGAATCCCCCACCTCGGGCTGCAGATCAAATAAGACATTCGAGCTCACAATCATGGTTGTGAGCGGGATCACAAAGAGAAGGGCCAGGAAAACTCCTCTCGGAAGACTCTGGAGTTTTGGAAGGCTCCGGAGCCGGTTTCCTATAAGTCGATCACGGCGACCAGTGAGAGGTTTTAGCCCCTTGAACAGGAGTCCAATTCCAATCCCTCCAAACATCACATACCACACCGCATGATGTCCCATTTGGGTTGGCCAAAGCGTCAGCCAAAAGATCAACACAATCCACCACTGAGTCCCCCTCACAAAGGGCTGAATCAGGAACCCTCCTATCGCTCCAAGAGCGAGCCAAAGAAAGATTCTCTCTGACAATAAAAAGGAGTTCCATCCACCAAAGAGCTTGAGCTGATAAACCGTTTCATGCTCCCACACCAAAGCCAGTGCCCCGAGGCCAAGCAGACAAAGAAACAGGGAGGAAATGTATCTCATGCAAATTGAGGATTCTATTCACCTGGAGCCGTGCAGTAGTAAGCACAATCCCACCCATCGAGAACGAGCGTCATTCGGATGCTCGCAGGAGAACCATCGGGGTTTTGGAGCCCACAGGACGCATATTCATACTTACAGCACACATGCCCTCCTCCGTTATCTGGAGGCGTGAAGATTTTTACATCTTCAGCCATTAGACGGTCTTCTTCTTCCCAATTGCCAAGGCCTGCCGTGCAAATTTCAGTTGCAGGAGTTCCGGGAGGTGTAATATCTGGGTCGCCCCCTCCCCCTTCTTCATCTTCGTCCCCTCCTCCTGGGTCACATTGGTTTCCATTCGGAGTTGAGCCACTGGCACATGAACAACTTCGATCTCCGCCGTTGTGGTCCATGTTGGCTCCGCATCCGTAGACACATGGATTGTTTCCGACATGAGTCGTGGAGGAACTAAAGACATACGCTTGGTTGTTCACTGATGGGAGCGAAGGACTCTCTCCGTTGGACCAAAGCCCAAACCCTGTCGGCCGTGGGCCACAACTATTTGGCACACAAACGCCGCCTATCTCCGTGTGATTGACCGGACAGCTGCAGGAGATCGTTCCAGGAGTGTTTCCTCCCGTATTGGTAAAGCCTCGCTCGGTGTTACATCCAACCTGACACCCAAGACCTTCTCCCTGAGCTTCTGATCTGGTTCCGCTGTGAACTGCGTAAGACTGAGAAACACTCGTCGCTCCATTGTTTAAAATCCAACCATTGGTAGGCGTCCCTGGAGCCGATCCACAACTATTTGGAACGAGTTCCACACATCCGTCTTGAGCCGTGTTTCGAGTGTATCCAGTAGCACATCCCCAAGAGCAGTGTTTTTGAGGAACCCCACTATTTAGGAATAGGTCTCGAGAGGACGCAGCACTAAACGCATACGGCCGGCCATTTTGGGGCAACCTTTGAAAGAAACCTCCTCCATCGGTATACACACTGGTCACCCTCCAGGTTCCTATCGTCGTCGTTGGTGCTCCAGATCCACAGGAATTGGGAGAACAACTGTCCCCGTCTCGGTGATATCCAGATTCACACCCCCAACTACAAGGAGATGCTCCAACGCTTGTAAGCGCATTTGAAAAGGCAAAGTTTGTCGTATTGTTCAGCGATTGAGCACTGCTCTGCCAACTTCCAAACGGATCTGCTGGTCGGGTTCCGGCACATGATTTAGCTCGTTGGGCTTGGCAGCCGATAGTCTCTCCTCCGTTAAACCCGGAACAGGTCCAATCAAAGGTCTCAACGACCGGAGTTACTAAGCTTGGTGTTCCAATAGAGCAAAGGTTGCTCGCTCCCGTTGGAGGATTTACAAGTCCCGTTTCGGTAGTCGCACTTCCACAGACCCCATCAAGAACTTGTTTTGTCGTAGAACAGCTTTTGACCATTCCCTCGTTGGAACAGGTCCAGGTCCATTCTGAAACACTACTGTTCCCTCTTCCATTCATTGGACTTGCCGTCCCAACAGAGCACAACCGGTTCCCCAACGGTGGATTGAGGAAGGTCTGTCCATCAGATGTCGGGTCACACACCGGATCCGGTTTACATTCGTTTCCAAAGAGATGGAATCCCGCCTGACATCCCCATCGACAACTCTTGGGCTGGTCGGTGGCATAGGCGGATCCAAGGAATTCGGTATGACTCCTGGCTTCTGTAAAGACGTAGGCTTGGTTTGGAGCCTCTCCTTGCACCGGTTGAGCCCAGGCTCCAAATGCTGCATCTGGGAGCGTTGAAGCGTCACAGAAACACTCTCCCGTAGCGCATTCAAACGGAAGACTACATGGGGCATCCTCCCCTCCATTAATTCCCTGACAGGTCCAATCATAGCTTCCGGTAGCACCAATAGGGTAGTCGACGGATGGGCTTACCGCCGTTGGGTCTCCCTGCTCACAAAGCCCGGAAGTTGGAACGCTAAATTGTCCTACTCCATCGGCAGTTCCACAGACCCCATCTTGTGAAACGAGGATTTCGGTGCAGGTATTCCCATCTCTTTCGTATCCCGCAACACATCCCCACTGACAAGCCACGCTGGTTTTGGTGCTCTCAAAACTAAACTGGTAGGACTGATTATCCACGGCCGGAATGCCATCACTCTCCCATCGATGTTCTCCTGTCCCTGGAATTCCTCTACATCGATTGGCTGAGGTCTCACAGGGCCCATCCGCATTTGCTTCCCTTCCTGCTTTACATCTCCAACGCCACCCAGGGGTTTTTTTGTTGCTGTCAGTCAACGCCACAAACGGGCTTACAATAGCTGGCCCGGGGCTACAAAGCCCATTGCTGGTTGGGTCGAGGCTTTGGGTCCTTCGTCCGTTCATAACTCCACACAGGAGCCTTGTGGCTGAACAGTTTCTCGTAGTGGATCCATCAGAACAATCCCACGTCCATTCATTCAAAGCACTGTCGTTAAAATTGGTTGGAGATCCTCCCCCATTACATAACCCGGAAGATCCTTCACTGAGAGATCCAAAAACCCCTCCGTTCGCACTTCCACAGGTGACGTTTGTTCCAAGGCTCGCGCTACACGGAACGATTGAGGATCCTTGAGTGTTTCGGCAGTCCCAATCCCATCTTTGAACGGCATTGTTGAAGGAAAGCCCATTAGGAGTTCCTCTGTCACAAAGATCCGGGTTGGAGTTGTTTAAAATCGTAAAGAGCGCTCCATCGGCAGCTCCACACGCGGCGGTGAGATCTGCTGAACAAAGCTCTACGGTTCCGCTCCTATCGTCTCTACAGGCCCAACTCCATCCTTCGCTATCGGTGATAAAGGATTCTTCCGTTGCTCCGGTCTCACAAAGATCTGGACTCGTTGACGCCAGGGTATCAAATGCAAAATCGTTTGCATCCCCGCATCCAGCCACAGACACCGGACCACCTCGTTTATACGCTCGGCACTGAGACGAAGTATCTCCTGTCCCTGACTGACAATTCCAGGTCCATTGATTGGTGGATCCACTAAACGCAAAAGACACGGGCGTTTCTCCAGCTCCACACAAGTCTCCATCGGTAGCCGAAAGTGTATCGTAGATTTGTTCGTCTGCTGCTCCACAGGCAACAATCCCGGTTTTGGTGGCAGAACAAGGAGTGCTCCCAGATCCTACAACACAGTTCCACGTCCAATCAGCGGCGTTAGATAAGAATCCTTGATCGTTTCCATTCGCGCAGAGGTTGGACCCTCCCGCTTGAGGATGGCTACTACTCGACACTCTAACATCAAATGATTGTCCATGAGCGGTTCCACATTGTGGGGGATTTGGAGCGCTACAATTGGCGCTGCCCCCACTGTTCCCACAAGTCCAGGTGTGGGCATTTACTCCCGTCGTAACGGCCGAAGGAGTTCCTGCCGAGCAAAGCTCTGAGGAGGGAGGATTAATCGTCTCGATGCCGTTGGCTGCTCCACAGATAGGAGTTCCAACCGTCGACTCTTTGGTAGCCGAACACTGGCCGCTTGAGGTGCTGTTACCTTCCCAACATCTCCAGGTGAACGTTGCCCCATCATCTGACAATGATCGATCCTCCCCCGAAGCACAAAGCCTTGAGTCACCACTACTCAGGGAAGCAAAAGTTCCCCCGTCAGCCGATCCACAGGCCGGGCCCGTAGGTCGAGACGCACTACAACTTGTCGTTCCGTGGATGTTGCTACAGTCCCAATCAAAACTATTGGTGTTTGATGTTACTCCCGGGGTGGTTCCTCTTGAACAAAGATTCGTCGTTGGGGCGGTTCTCGTAGCCACTCCATTGGCCGATCCACAGGACGGCATATTTCTTCCCGGGGTGCTACAGTTGTCCGTCCCCCAAGCGGTAGAACACGTCCAAGTAAACCCGGTTCCTCCGTTTCCATTCGGTGACGACGGAGCTCCCGTTTTACAACGGCCAATACTCGGAGCTGTGTTGGTCCACACGCCATCAGCCGAACCACACTCCCCTTGATCTCCAACAATCTCTTTATCGGTTAGGGCCCAACAATCCTCGCCTCCTCCTTCACCATTTCTACATCTCCAAGTAAAGTGAGTTGGCCCCTGAAAAAGGGTATCTCCTTCATCCCCAATCCTACAGAGATCAGTAGGAGGGTTTGAGCTATTAAAAATCATATCTGTGTTTTCGTGATGTGATCCACATCTCCCACGAGGGACAATTGTTCCGTTGCACCAGATTGTTTCTCTTGCTCCGATACAACTCCAAAGAGGTGGAGTAGATCCACCTCCCGAATGAAAGTAACCCGTCCTTGAGTTTATGCACTGGAATCGTCTCTCTCCACACTCCGGAGCCGGCACGGGCTTGAGCCCTATACAATCGGCACTTCGACCTCCAAACGATCCCGGACAAGTCCAAGAGTATTCATTCGGATCAGAAGCATCTACGACTATCAGATTTGTTTCTTCGGCTTCTGTGAGTCCCTCACACAAATCATCGGATGGAAGAGGTTCTCTCCCCCACTCCGTGGCGAGTGTAGCGACCCCACAGCTCCCATCAACGGGTTCTGGAATACAAGTTGTCCCGTCAAAGTTACTGATGAATCCCGCGGCACAGGTCCAATCACAAGCTTGAGCAATAGTGACAAAATCGTTCTCTGTTTGAAACACGGCGTTGCCCGTGAAGAAATCCCTTGAGTTTACCTGATATTGATATGGAGCGTTGTGATCGCTTGGAAGCACATCCGGAGCACTAGCAGATCTTACCCAAACTTCTTCCCCAATCGGAGGAGATCCAGCACACTCGTTTGGAGAACAGCGATCATCATTTGGATCTCCAGGAGTTCCGTTGTCATCTAAATGATAGCCCGACTCACACCCCCATCGACAAGAATCTGGGGTATCAAACGCATCGGCCACTAGAGCGTCAGATGACAGATGGGCACTAGAGACAAACTCTTGGTGTTTTTCAAAAGGGTTCCCTTCGTTTACCCAAGTTCCATCCTCTCCGAGGCTCTCCGGAGCTGATTCGCCGAGGAAGTCACACGCTGGTTGGATACAGATTTGAGGATTATCTGGATCCTGGATCATTCCTTCTCCACACCCAAGCGCACAAAAATCTCGGAACGTTGCACTCTCCGGATCAATCAGTCCTTGAACGCGTTGATCCCATTCTCCTCGATGTCCTGCCGCATTGGAACAGGTTACCAAAGTGGGCTCACACTGCTCGGTATCATTGCTGTAGAAAAAATCAGGTTTCCCATCTCCATTGTGATCGGCCATATCACAGGCGCTTTCATTTGCCAAAAACCCGGCCGCCCCAGAAACCAGGTTGTAGCTGGACTCGGTCCTAGGATTTACGGTGTTGAGTTCTACCTTGTCGTCTCTTAGATCGGAAACCTCGATCGTAAATACGCTCCCGGCCGCCGCTGCCACTCGCCCCCCTGACTCGTTATTTGCGACCCCGTGAAGATGCTCACTCAATAGCTCCCTTCGATGGTTGAGAACGTCTTTCTGGTCCTCTGGGTCCATACTATGAAACTCTTCGTCGCTCACCAGTTGGTTGGCGAATTCACGATCAAAAGCGAGTTTGTTTCTCAGGTCTTGATCCGTGATGTTCCATCCCCAATTGGGCACTTCTTGATCGATACTCCCGTTTGGATCTCTGAGTGGTCGCCCGTCTTCTCCAATCCGGATGCTTTGCTCATTTACGTTTCCCTCCGGGATCTCGATGACTTCATCTAAATTAAATCGCTCAATCGTTTGCCCCGTCAGAGTCGGGGGCACCGAATCATAGTGAAAGAAATCGGGAGTTATCGACGCACTGTTCCCGGCTGTGTCCCAGACTTTGAGAGTTCTCCTCCCAAGAGCTCCTTCACACAATCGATCCGGTTGTCCGTCGTCATCCGTATCGGTATCACAAAAGTTCCCAAGGATGGTGAAGGCGTTCCGGTCTACTCCTCCGTTTGGATCGGCACATTCGGTGTTTGAGGAACAAAGACATCGGCTTCGGTCTCCACATTGGAGTGTTGCTAATATTGGTTGACCTGAAACGACAGCAGGTTTGTCAATTCCGTCATAGTCAGGGAATTCAATATGATCTCTATACCTCAATGCAGGAGGAGTCATGTCTATGATGAAGTCGAACCGGTAGTCTTCATCATAGAAGAATTCTGATTCTCCCCCGATATCAAACTCCCACTCCATGGTTACCAAAAACTCCCCGTCAGCCCATTCCCCGTTTTGAAGGCAGGGAGGACTGGACTCCTCAAAGGCTTTGAGGTCCCACTCAAACCAGTAATCGCTCAGTCCATCGGCGGAACTCACCCCGTAGGAAAACAAAATGTCATCTCTTGAGAACTCAATCACACATTCATCTCGAATTACTGTTTGAGGGCGTTCCTGTTGGACCACTAGAAATACCTTAAGCAGTTGATGTTGATCAAAAATCCCCTTTGTTAGCCCATTCATAATGGACCCAGAAAAAAGCACCTTGTGGAACCCTTCCATCGTCGCCCTTGGATTGTGCTCGAGCCCAGACGGGCCGGAGACTTCAGTCGTGAGTTGGGTAAAGGTCTGTCCCTGGAACTCCCCTTCCCCATACACATTCGGGCACAAAAAAAAGGAGGCCATGAGCAGCCACATGGCTGTCCAACATCTCCCCCGATACTGTGTGTGTGGGTTTTTCATTTTTGGTTTGAGTTCTCAGGCTTTTTTACTCACCCGATGTTCCGTAATGGTGAGAAAACCAGACCTCGAACCGATTTGATGGATCGTCGTAGGCCTCGTCATCTTTGGCAGCAATAACATATACTCCCGTTTTAAATCCGGTCCCTTGAAGCCGTCTCGAAATGCTTCCTGTAAGAACTCCCATTCCAAACCCTGTCCCGTGCTCTACCGTTTTCCTTCGAGGGTTTTCGTGCTGAGAGGAGCTTCCTCCTCCATCAACCGAAATCATTCGCTGAGCAAGTCCTCCCACTCCCATGAACTCAATCAATGAGATCTGTCTTGAGTCTGAAGATGTGTCTCGAAACCAGGTGTTTCCTGTGGCCTTCGCCCATGCTTCGCCAACTTCTATCAGATCTGCTTCCCCTCTTTCTCCATCCACCATTAGCTCAATGATCCCGATAGCAGTTCCGGTGTCGTAGATGTTATTAAGAAACCCATCTGTTCCACCTGATCCATTCATCATTCTGGCTTCGGTTTCCGCATTCCATCCGTCCACCATTTGAGGCTCTTCTAGGACGGTTTCGAATTTCTCGTCTCCGTCTGGTGTATGGATCACTCTGAAGGGTTGAATAAACCGAGCTCCGGTAGCTTCTTCTTCGAAGTAATATCCTCCTCCGGACGCTACATACTCACCTTCTGGAAGCTGCAATCCCTTAAATTTAATCTCTCCATGAAAAGAACCTCTTCCATCAGATAGGTCATAATCCAAATACCCGGGTTCTCCGAGTGTCAGCGTTTGTTTCAATCCGGGTCCATCTCCTCCTTCTACGGTGACGCCCTCGAGCCAGTTCTCTTTGTCTTCATTCGTTTCTCCTGGTTCTGTTGGATTAGTCGGTGGTTCTACAACTGCCCCGTTATGATCAAAAGTGATGACCTCATCGTTCAACTCTTGAGGGGTGTCTCCTGACGCTACTTTCATGAGTGGGCCCTCTAAAGTCCCTCCTTCCTCGACAAAAGCCTGGTAGGCGTCGACATCGCTCACCTCAAGCGCAACATCAACAACCAGGTTATTCCCTTCCTTTTGGGGAGCACCGATAATGCGAGCACTCAATCCTATCTCAGCGACTTGATCCGCGATGGTAGCCTTTACAAAAGCTCCGCCGGTAACGCCATCTTCAGGAGCAACCCCCGGTATTGAAACAGAGTAAGTCCCCTGTTTCATTCCTTCGGTAAATGTCGGAAGATTCCGACGTTGAAGAGCCCCCTCTGCACTCGGGATGCTAATATTGACTGGGACCACTTTTGCACTAAGCACACTTTCTATCGGAGCAACGCTTACCGCTACAGCGGTAGCTGTTACTTGTGCAATGGCTTTGAGAGCCCCCGAAGTCGAACCTACAATATCTGTTTCTTCTAAACCCTGTGTTTGATCTTCCGTCTTATGAGGTTCGCCTTGGGCCGAAACCGAAGGTTTGTTGACCATTTGGTGAGAATCAAGATTTGCAGGAAGATTCCAGGGTCTGTTACTACCTATTGGTAATACTTCCTACTTCTTTTATAGCCAAGTAGAGATTTTTGTCAAATTGACCTCGTTTGACTTGCGGTTCTGCACAAGTAGGATGCGAGTATGACCTCGTCTGGCGACACTGCTTATGGGCTCCGGATGGCACACGCAGCGGCCCAATCCTTTACCAAGCTGTTTCTCTATGATCCTTGCAACCCTGGAGACCTTCGGGACATCATTCTTGTGGCCTTTGAGTCCCTCACAAAAAACCCACATAAATTTCCTAGAACTGCCAACGAGGGACAATATCGATATTCTGTATCAGACTTTCCCGGCTGTCCAAACTTCTACATCCACTATACGGTTACCGAAGACAGATTCGTTGATATCGACTTTCTCGAACACGAAGTTCTTCTGGATGCTCCGGAACATGAACTCGAGCACAATTCAGATGGTCCACTTGATACGTGAATTCCTTAAAACTTTGGTTCAAAATCCCGATTGTGTTGCTTGATCACAATATCGTAGCGCTTGAGGAGCAACTCATACGCTGCGTTTAATTCAAAGGATTCTGTAGCCTTTTGAAGTTCAAGAAACGCGAGCATCAAATGCGTAAGGAATTCTTCCTCCCGAAATGGTTGTTTGGATTGGGACATTCTGAAAAGGGACAACTATTGGTTGGAACAATTCTCGAGATATTCGAAGAACACTCTAAAACTGGGACACAATAGTTGCCCCTTTCAAAGAGAGTTCTTACGAGTAACAGTATTATCATTGAGAATTGTTCCAGACTCATCGTATTCACGGGGGCAGTTCCGTCAAGTTGAGCGGGGGCCCTGATTAAGATTCGTTTCAGAATGAATACAATGTGAATGCCAGAGGCCATCGGCATTTTATCAAAAGACTCCCGTTCCGGTTGGAAGGAGTTCTCCGTAAGGATAACCCTCCCCAGATGGGAACGGACCATCCAGAATGTTCCCAGTATCCCCTATCGAGTGTATAGGGTTCCCGAGCAGTGTTATGTTCGGTTGATTCGGATCTCTTCCAGAGAGCCGTCTCTTCCGGTTTTGCTGTGAATTACGTTTGAGGCTCCAGGCCCCAAACCCGCTTTCAGATAATAAAGAGTATTCTCTCATACTATTTATTACACTCAGGATCTCGGCCTGGGACGTTCTTTTTTTAAGTTTTGTGCCTCTATGCAGAGGGCTGGGAAACAGAAGAAGCCGACACATTGCGTGCCGGCTGAGTTTCAAAGATTCAGTATTCCGAAGGCAATAAAACCGTCGTTGCTGACCGGTCTGCTTCGGTGATAATCCAAAACTTTGTGCCGCTCTTATCGCGGTAAGACGAGAGAATCCGAGCTTCCTCCGTTAGTGCCCGTTCGTTCGCTTCCTTGTCTTCGTCAGACAGCTCTCCCCAGTCGCCACTTGCATGGCGTCGGAGAGCTAGGATGACATCCGTTTCGGTAATCTCGTCTCGGGCTCCCTGAGTGATCAAGGTTTGGCCAAGTTGGAATTTCATGCCGCCACCTGTCTTTCCGAATCCTGTTGGAATTCTCCAACAGTCGACCTTCCAAGAACCAGTTCCTCGAGCTCACTATCGGTGTAGAGTTCGGGTTCGGAGCGTTGATCGGGATACCCGATCACGCCGACGAACATCCGATCTACTAACCGAGCCTTGAGCATCTCAGTCCCCCGCCGGCCGGCCTCATCGTTGTCGAGAAACAAAAGCACGCGATCTGTGAGTTCGGTAATTCGGTTGAGCTGAGTCTCAGACATCTCCGTTCCCATAAGCGCAACGCAAGGAATCCCGAGTGCGTGAAGCCGCATCGCTGGCCAGAACCCTTCTACGACTACCAGAAAGTCGACCTTCCCATTGGAGAGATCGATCCGGTGTTGATTGAAGAGTTCCGAGGCTTTTCTGAACCCTTTGGGGAATCTCCATTTCCCAAAGGCGTCAGATTCCTCCAAAGACCTTCCCGCATACGCTACCAGTTGCCCGGAAGCGTTGTGAATTGGGACGCAGATACGACCGTTCATCATCCCCCGAGAACACTCCCCTGCCCCGAAGGCCTCGATCGTGGACCGAGAGAATCCCTTCTCGTGAAGAAACGGAACGTTCCCATCCAGCGTCAGCCGAAACGATAACACTCGATTGGTCTGTGGTTGACGAGCCGTTTTGATTGGGGTTGGCTTGGGTTGTTGAACCCGGATAGGTTCGTCGAGGGGTGAAGCGCCAAATGTGTCCAGCATTGCGAGCTTCGCTCCTCGAATATTCCCTCGGTTTTGAGGCCCTCTCACATCCACTCCCTTGAAGAGAGCAAAGAGATCGAACTGGTTGCCCCCCCTACAATGGGTCAGACAATTCCATCGATTGGTTTCAAGATCGATCGAGAACGCATTCTGGTTGTCTCGATTTCCTGAGTGGCCCGGTAACGGACACCGACCGACCCATTCATTTCCACATTGTCGTAATCCATCCAAGGCGTTGAAGTTCTCAAGCACTGCTCGGATAGAAATCCGTGCCTTGAGATCCTCAATTTTAAGTCCTCTGGAATTTTGCATAGGCATAATCCTTTCTGTGTTTAGGGTTATTGAGTTAAGTGAAACTTCGCTCTTCGACTACCGAAGCGATAAAGAGCAGTTTCGAGTATAGAGGTTTCTTTCTTTCGGTCAAAAAAGCTCCTTTCCCTAACATTCCTGCGATATGCCTTTCTGGTGTCCTCTTGGTCGGAGCTTTGTTCTGGATGGTCCTAGGGGACTATTCAGAACGAAGAGGAGACAAGTGAGAGGACAGAAGAAGGGAGTCGAAGGGGGTGACGCGGGGAAGTGGTGGAGACGAGGGGGAAGGATGGTGAGACGACGGGTATGGGAGGGTTGCGAGTGGGTGGGGGCTTGAGGTGGATGAAGAGAGGGAAGTGAGGAGATGACGTCGGGGAAAATGAATGAGGAGTGAAGGAATATTGTTTTATTGAGTTTTCTGTCTCCAAGTTAGTCCAATATGCCCTTTCTTGTGGCAGTAATACGTCGGGCTACTCTTCGGGCTACTTACTGGTCAATTCACCGGTCTACTTGACGGATATTTCTTCCTGACTAGGATCTTTTTACCAATGCGATCTGCTATTGGAAGCAGTTGAGAGTTTCTACCCACAGAACTTCTCATTTTAAGAATCTTTCCGCCCGTAAGAAGAGTATCAGCGCTCTATTAGGGATTCTCTTTCTTTCCAGGTTGGTCGCACAAACGTTTCTTATTTCCTCTCTCATGGCCTCCGCAACCAGTCAAAAAACGCCCAATTTTGCTCCCCCGATTCTCTGGCTTCTCGGCCGACGGGCATGGCTCCGTATTTGTCGGACTTGGCAGAATCAGATTCAAAAGCTCATCCCACTGGCTCGAGCGAGTTTTTTTTTAGGCTAAGTTGCTACTTTTCAGAATTTCATCGGAAGAGACACACCTACATCGTAGGGGCTTCAGGATCGGGGAAAAGCGCTTTTGCTTTGGCAAGCCTGATCCACGGATACACACGAAAAGCTCCCCATCAGTTCGCCACTGTGTTTGTCATAGCCCCTCACGGAGACCTTTGTGAACAGGTCGCCGGCTGGAAAGAATTTGGAAAGCATCCAGAGAGCCTAATTTATCTCAGTCCTAAACCAGGAAAAGGGCTCTACCCGACGATTAATCCGTTTGATCTGCGAGACCGGTCTGATGGGAATGTGGATGTCATAGCCCAAGCCTTGGCAGAAGCCTTTTGGCAGCTTCTTCAAGGACAAGGAACAAACCAGATGGAAGCGTTCCTGATCCCTTGTATTACCGTCCTTTTAAAGCAGGAAGGGAGCTCCCTTCGCGATCTCATGAGATTCATGAACGATGAGGAGAACCAGGATCTGGTAGAGCTTGGAAAGAAGTCCTCCAATGCGGTTCACCGAGAGTTTTTTCAGACTGCTTTCTACCGCGACATCTACCGAGGAACCAAAGCGAGTATTTTTTCAAAACTCCTCAAAATTCTCGGATCGTCTCATTTCGCTCATATGGCCACCGGAAACAGCACTGTCGACCTTGAGAGCCTTCTAGATAGTCGGAAAACAGTTCTGATCAACCTAGCAAAAGGAACGGTTGGAGAGGATACCAGCGAGGCATTTGGACGATTTATCGTGAGTCTTATTCAGGGTTTGATCATGAAACGGAACCGTATCCCGGAACACGCCCGTATTCCCGTTCATCTCTTTATTGATGAATGTCACAACTACCTATCCCCAAGTCTCGGTCGCATCCTAGAGGAAGCTCGAAAGTTTGGGCTCCATCTCACCCTCGCCCAACAATACATAGGACAGAGGATGGACACTGAGTTTAAACGCAACATCATGGCAAATACCGCTATCAAACTCGCTGGGAAAAATGATCCAAAGGTTCTCTTGGATATTGCCAAAACCATGAATATTGATGCCTCAGCGTTTCAGAGGCTCAAAACCGGAGAGTTCTTGGTGACTTGCGATACCTCTCCGACATATCGGCTGCGTTTGTGGCCATACCTTCTGGGGAACAATCATGCGAGTAGTGCCAAAGAACAGGAACGATTGAAAGCGTTTCAGAATGAGAAATACCACCGGAATATCACTCCTGACTCGATTGATCCAACGAGTCCGGAAGTCGTTTCCTCTACACCTTCAGAAATCAATCCGAGCACGGCCGCTCTGGTGTCCCCTTCTCCGCTCAAAAGACGTTCTCCTAAACCTCTCTACCGAAGACCTCAGAAGTTGGTTCCTCGGCCTCCTATTGTTTCTAGGTAGGTTTTCCAAGGTTCCTCTTAGGTTTCTACTCCTGTCTCTATCCTCTATTCAATGGAATCAGAACCTCAAATCATTTCACGCCCCGCTGCTGAAGCCGTCGTCTGTGAAAGTCTCCATGATTTTAAATGGCTAACTTCACAGCAAATGGTTGATTTGGGGATCTCGAGTCCTCGATCTCTTCGAGATTTACTCCCAAAAATGTGTCGTGCAACAAAACCTCTTATTGGTCGGATTTCTCTGAGATTTCATCCAGCAAAAGGAACTCTCCCCCACTACTATTTTCTCACCAAACATGGGGCCGCCTATGTTGCTGGCCTTCTAAAAATCCCAATGAAAGAAGTCCACTATCCTCGAGGAGCTGTAAGCCTCTCTACTGATTTTTATCATCGAAGAAACACGGTAGACCTTCACATAGCACTCCACAAATGGGCAACCGCTACCGATTCCTCTGTTGAGTTTTTTCACACGTATTTTGACAAGCAAGGTGCCAATCACAGCAACAACCAGGAAGATCTCTTGCGGAGCCTCACTCGGGTGAAACTGGGGAATGATTTCTTTATTCCTGATGGAATTTTCAAAGTTCGGACGGCGGATGGTAAAGACCACCTCTTTGTCCTAGAGGTCTACAACGGTCGAAACACCAAGCGGGTTATTCAGCAGCTTTCTAAGCACGTTCAGGCTTTAGAAGACGGTGCATTTAATCGAGCCTACAACTTTAGTTCCTACTACACCGTGCTCGTAGTGTTTGATGAAATGAATGCTTTGAGAAACGTATACAAACGTCTCAAGACGGATTCGTTCTTTTCCGACGTCGGTGGATACTTTGCTTTTGCTACCCTTGATCGAATCAAGGATTCCCTACCTGATAGATGGGTGTTTTTAAACGAACCAACGAAGTATCAATCGATTTTCTGACCTCTCCTTCAAGAAACTTTACTCCCCTCCCTTGTCGGCAAGACTCTTTCTCACACCCCTAAGGAATTCAATGGGTTCACAGATTTTGTATGGAATTTGCGAATCAAATTCCAATAGATGACGGTCATAGCTAACAACGTAATCAGCAAATCCGTTTGTCGCACAGAGCACGAATTCCACGTCATCTGGATCTTTGGGATACCTTCGGATATGGAAATTCTGAATCCGAATCTCTTCTCCTAGTAATCGCAACAACTCCAAAAGTTCGTCGATGTCAGACTGAACGACTCCTTTTTCTAGGAGCTTGGCCGAATACTCAGCAAAAATCCCCGTTGAATAGAGGATCTTAAATTCTTTCCGAAATATCCGTCGAAGAATCTCCTTATTGGGGCCTTTATCATTCTTGGACAGCGCTATCGCAATAATGACATTGGTGTCTAAAACCGCTCGAAGGGTCTTATCCATCAATTTGCTGTGCTATTCTGGATAAGACTTGGTTAAAACGTTCTTCAACATCGGCATCTGATAAATCGCCAGTGCTTCGCTTTTGGTTCCTCTCAACGATTCCGTTGATTCTATCAATTACTGGTTGTCCGTATCGCTCCACAAGAGAGCTTTCGTAAAGCATTATGTCCCGGAGAGCTCTCTCAATACGACGAGACCCATCAGGCATTGATTGCACCCAACTAGAAACGTCTTCCGAAAGCTCAAGAGTTACTGTCATTTCAGTTTCATCATAGTCGATTTTTGCTTCGGGTCAAACCCTCGCCGGAATGCTAGAATATTGGATCCATTAATCCGTTGAGAATGTCTCTGAATTCACTGCGCATTCTGAGAGGAGCTAGCTTCTGACAATAAGGAAGTAAATCGATCTACTGCTTCCTCGTGAGTTATTCCTTGATTTCGAAGCTGCTCCGCTCTCTCTTGAGCTTTTCTCACGATCTCGAGGGTTTCAGGACTGTATCGAGTAGCCAACCGGCGTTCATAATCCATTTGGGCACGAATCATTTTATGGACTAACTGAATTCCCTCTGGCTGGGACTCAATCCACTGTTGTTCCTCTTCCGAAAGCTCTAAAGTTACTTTCATGGTCCTTGAATGCTACTAATGTTTTCTTCCCAGTCAAAGTGATTGAAGATTTGAGAAAACGGAAGAAAACAGGGTCGTTTTTGGATTCGGTTTTCCTCTCATTCTTTTTTAATTCTCTACTCGAAATTTCCCTCCTCTTTCTTTTCAGCCCGCCCTAACCAAGTTGAGTTTTAAATCTCTATTTCGATTGTGTTCCCCCTCAGAATTTTTTCCCTCCATTTCACAATGGTAAAAAACCATTAAGAAGAAATACCATTAAGAAGAGGTTTTTCCCAAAACCTGGATTCTCTTGCTGTGAAAGATATTTTGAGAGTTTCTTGATTTCATTTCTTCCCCAGATGTTCATACCAGTTTTACACATTCTTCCCCAGATGTTCATACCAATTTTACACATTCTTCCCCAGATGTTCATACCGAGTTCGGATTAGATTTTATGTGTTGAGTGAGCCGGAAGTTCAGAATTTTAGTTGGAGACATGACAGGATTTTCGGATCCCGCTGGATCAAGAAGATCGTTCTTGAGTTCCGCAATTATTCCATGGAACTGATTCTCTCCGATTAATCCTTTTACCATTGCCAAGAATCTTTCACTTCCTGCGGGATCAACACGAGCCGCAGCAAGATACTTGTAGTCGAGCCCATCAAGCGAAAGAGGCTTCTTTATTTTCTCATGAAATGAATCTGCCCCCCTTCCTGATTTCTTCCAAGCCTTCAAGAGCTTCGAATCATTTTTGTCTATCCTTTTGTGCCTTCTTTCCGTCCAGAGGCAAAGATTGTAGTCTTTCTCGTCTTTAGTATCTTCAATCCTGCATCTTAAGCGTCCACAAGAAACAAGCGCTCCATCAAGTTGGTTGAGAACCGAGTTTTCTCCATGTTTGACGAAGATGTCTTTGCGTTTACTTTTTGCTTTCGGAACGCTCTTTCCTACCCTTTCAAGGGTCGTAGTCATTCTAATACGAAACGGGTTCTCTTCTGTGCAATGAAAGGCTGGAGCAGGTAGATAGATGTATAGGGATTGAACAAATGCCCCCTTGAAACCATTGAGGACATCTAGATTAATTTTGAGAAGCTCGGTTCGATCCGTGATAAACTGAAAGAACTCGGGACTAAATGTAGCTTTATCGATCCAAATCTCAGATTGAACCCCAGATCTTCGAGCCGGTTTTTCGCATGGATTAAATGCCTCTAGGAGTCGATAACTTCGAAAGACGGGATCTCCTTGCTTCCTGATTCGAATGTAGCACTTGGAAAGATCACTTAGGAGCCTTCGGTTTCTGATTACATCTCTACCGTTACACTTGCTACTTCCATCACCCATATTCTGGGTTAGTTTTGTAATCGAAAACTTAATGGTCCTATCGAGCTCGATAGGATCCAAGAAGTCCAGAAGGTTGAGAAGAACCCGCATGTGCCGAATGTCTAATGCGGGGATCGATTTGTCGGTGGGATCGAGTGGGTTAAAACCTCCAACTTCATATTCGTCCCCCTGGTAGACGAATGTCCGAGGTCCTTCTTGTTTCACGGCAGCAAAGATCGGCGCCAAAACGAAATCTTTTGGTGCTTCGACAATCTTCGGGTTCGGTTTGTGGGGGGCTATCGGAATTCGGGTTAAGAAGTCCTCGGATTTAATTGTCGTTACCTAGAGAATTATGTCAAATCTGGTCAGTAGGCCTTGATCCCCTACTCTTCCCTTGAAAGGACGAAGAAAAACCACAACAGAAAGCCCATCTTTTGCTCAAGAGAGTTGCGAACGATTTTGGAGTCTTCCCTTTGTTGTTGTTTAAACAACAGTATTTAAAAGAACATATTTATGGGCGAGTAAGTGATTTATAGCCAATGGTTTACAAATCCTAAGGTCACCATTTACGGGGAGAAAGGTCACCATTTACAGGGAAACCGGTAGAACTTCGTAAGTATTTGAGGACCAATAATTTAAACCCGATTTTAAGGTTAAAGGTCACCGTTTACAGGTTTTGAAAGGTCACCATTTACGGGGGAAGTGGTAAAAACTACCTAAGAGATTGGTAACCAGATAGTTAAGGAATGTTTGCTATCTAAAGGTCACCATTTACAGGGGGAAAGGTCACCGTTTACGGGGGGACTGAGCGTTTGATGAGTGGTGACTGGAGTCAGTTCGGGATGGAGGGCGATAGGAGAATCAAAGGTCACCATTTACGGGGGAGGAGATTCCCTGAAAGGTCACCAGGATAAAAATTGACAGGGTGACCTAAAAATAAGTATTGGTGAGTCCCCTCTCTTGTTGGGGCGTTAACACTGGACCGTGGAACTGAACGAGACAGAGCAGGTCGTAAGAAAAAATGTTGCGGTGATTCATGCACCGGGACAGCTATCCTTTCTCGCCCGTAAGATCTTCAACGTTTTCCTGCTTAACAGCTACGAGGAATTGCGCGACAAGCGGGTTCACAAACTGAGTGTCGAAGTTGCCAAGGAACTCACTGGATACGACAGCAATGATCTGAAGCCGATCAAGGCAGCGATTGACCAACTGATTTCAACGAAAATTGAGTGGAGCGTTTTAGACAGCAATCAGGAAGAAGATGAATGGGTCAACACTCGGTATCTGTCCGGAGGGAAGATTCGACGAGGAATGATCTACTACGAGTTTTCTGAATTCTTGACGGAAAAGCTCCACGACCCTCTCGTCTACGCAAACATCAGTATCGCCGTTCAAAGAAGCCTTTCTGGGGGGCATGCGTTGTCTCTCTACGAAAACTGTGTCCGCTATCGACCAAGGCCGGGATTCCCCGGAGGAACCGGAGAGTGGTCTCTTGAGCAGTTCCGTCAGCTGATGGGAGTTGATGACAAGAAGCTTTATTCGACATTCAAACGACTGAACGAGCGCTTGATAAAGCCGGCTGTTGCTGATGTGAACGGTCACACAAACATTCGAGTGACGCCCGTGTTTGTGAGAAAGGACCAAGGCCGTGGGTATCGTGGAATCCGGTTTGAAGTTGAAAACAATCCCCAACTCACCCTTCTCGACCAGGTAGAACACGAGGAGATTCGGCAGACTGAAATTTACAAGAAGCTGATCGATATGGGAATTGAAGCCGTTCAAGCTCTTCAATGGTTCACTGAATATGGAGAGCCATACCTGGCTGAGAAAACGACCTATGTCGAACGGCAGCTTCAGAAAGACCCGGATTCGGTTCGGAATGTCGGGGGGTATTTGACTACGGCCGTGAAAAAAGACTGGAAGGGTTCGCCTGGCGGAAAGTTAGCGAAGAAGAAAAAGGCAGGCGCTAGAGCCAAGAAGGCAAAGGCGGTGGAAGCACAGGTTGAGACACAGAAGCAACAGCAAGAAGAAACTGTTGCTGCGATCGATGCCTACCTTGCTGACCTCTCCCCTACCGATCGCAAGGAACTCGAAGCTGCTTGCTTCGCTGCGAAGGTCCAGGGAAACGAGATCTTTGAGGCGAAGTTCAAGGCTACCGGGTTTGACGGGTTTCTCGGTTTCGTTCTCCGCAACTTCGTGGCGGTGGATCGATTAGGAATCGATCCGTAATTGCTTCTAAGCAAAATTTTTCAAATTCGCGAGCTGAGGCCGTTTCTTGCGCTTCCCTCTCCTGTCTCGCTTTATTCCTGGAAACGCGCTGAGAGCGCAAAATCGGGCGTTTGCCGGCGTGCCTGATCCATGCTGTCATGTTTTCGAATCTTTGAACGTAGTTTCTTTATAAAGTAGGTAAATCGGTAATGAGGATGATCGGTAGAAATGGAAGTAGGAGTTTCGGAGGTAATGATAGTAGGACTATCAGAAAGTGAGAGGAACGGTAAGTAAGATGATATGTATTAACGGGAAAACAGAAGAAATGAAAAACAGAACAACGGGGAATCGGGAAGTAGGAGAAAAGGAAAGTCGGTTTGTGCGAAAATATGATAGTGTGATATACTGAAAGTAAGTGTAACGGATGGTAGGTTAATACGTATTAACGGGTCTACCGATTGACGGATGGTAGGGGTTACCTAAAATAAGTTTAAATGAAAAAGAGAATTGTTTTTGTGAACGGGAAAGGGGGAGTCACCAAAACGACCACATCGACGCTGTGCGCCGCGACCCTCTGCGGAGCTGGGCTCAATGCGGCAATCGAAGACCGTGACTCCCAAGGAAGTGCGACGTTTCTAGCGAACGAGGTCCTTGGAATTCCTCTGAGTCACGAGGGAGAAGAGGGCTACGATTATGTAATCGTGGATTCCAAAGGGAACCTAGACCTAGTGAAAGAGGAGGTTGATAGGGAGTATCTGAAAGAGATTACTCAAGAGGCTGATCGAGTTGTGCTGATAACGAAAAAAGATCCCCTGAGCGTCAATGTCAGCAAGGTTACCGCCGGCTTTGTTAAGACCTGGCTTAAACCTGAGTCTGACGCCCTCGTTTTGTTCAGTGCTGTGAGGAAAAACACAATAATCGGTGATCAAGATCCGATTGCCTTGGCTAAGCAAATTGGCCTTCCACTAATCCCTCAGCAGATTTCTGCACTCGCGTGCTACGAGAAGGCACAAGTCGCTGGGCTCAAGGCTCTCACTGCTGATGCAGAAGAAGAGCTACTCAAACTATCCCTTAATCTAATTTCTTAAGATGAAAAAACCTTCAACAAAAGCCGGAAACCTAGATCTCAAAGCGCAGCTCGCTCAAATGCAAACACGCCCTCCAGTAGAGAATGAGGCAGAAACCGCTAGGCAACCTGTTGCGACACCAGCTGTTAAGCCAGAGGCTGCTGCAAAACCCCAAAAAGCCCCGAAAAAAGCTCCGAAGATGGTCGTCTCAACAGGAAGTGGGCCAAACAGAGTAACCGTTGCTACGGATGAACAAGATCTGTCCACGATTCGTGAAATCGAAATGTGGCTTATGGGGCAGGGGATTCGGCCTCCCGGGATATCAGGGCTATTTCGAGCTGGATTGATGGTGGCCAATGAAAACCGCGAACGCCTTCTTGAAGAGCTTGGGGCTCTCAAGCAAAGGGATCGGAGGCGTAGTAAGACAAACGGAACAACCTAAAGTAGGTAAGTAGGGAAATCTTCAAAGGAGGTTTTCTGTAGCGTATATTCAAGGTTCCAAGTATTGGATAATTTGCGAATACTACTTCCTGCCAAACATCCCGAACAGCTTCCCCAAATAGCCCGGAACGGAACAACTAACAGCAAAGAGAGTGGGGAATCGCTCTATTTGAATTCGAGCACCTCCGCATCATCGAATGCCCCCATCAGGGCATAGACGTCAGAAAAATACCAACTGTAGGACTCCATTCCGAATCGATAGCTGGGATACTTTTGTTTCAACCCCTCGATTCGAAGGCCGTCTTCGAAATCTCCTTTCATCCGGCGGAGTGGGACGTAAAGCACTTGGAAGCCATCCGAAGGTTTTCGGTTGCGATAGCCGGCGATGAAGGCATCACCTTCAGGAGTCTTGAACAGAAGGGGCGTGTGTTCAAATGGCTGCTTCCACCCGGTCGTCTTGTTGTATCGTTGGATAACCTGGGCTAAGATGTCTTGAAGATCTTCGTGGTTAGACGTTTCTAACAGCACTCGCGTGCTATGATCGATCGTCTTTGCTAACCTGAATGCTTCTTTCAGAGCGTCGGCACGTCTAATCTCGCTAGGGCTATATGCTGGTGAGCTTTCTGGAAGCAACTTCATTCCTTCGCCCATAACAATCGACTGCATTGAAAGGATTCTAGAGTGTAGCTGTATCGATCGGGATAGCCGGGACACAGTTCTAGATTCATCTTTTGAATAATTGAACGGACGACAAATCATATCGAGCGTTGTCTGGGCGTGCTCATGATTTGATCTTGTTCTCTTAGATGCTCTAGTGTGCACTCCAGAAACATAATCGGCGTCAAACCAAATGCTATCTTGAGACTTGAGGTCATCGAGAAAGGATTGCCTAGCATCATTCAAACGCTGGAAGCGATCGGTGTCGTCGACCACTAATTGAGCGTTAGTTATTCTCAGGAATGTCTCCTGAAAGACATCCTTGTTTACGAAAAACACCGCTCGCAAGACGTCCAGATGGTCGTATCTCTTACGTAGGATATCATACGCTTGCTTTGTGTTGGCCTCTGCCTCCTTCGACCAGGAATGGAAGCTGACGATCACTACGCCCTCCTCCGATCTATTCATTATGAAATCGAAAAGAGCCGCTTCATCGTCGCTTTTCAAATCCTCTCGTTTGATCAATCGATAGTAGTCGAATTCACAAAAATCAAAGGACTCAGTTTGGTTCTCAACTGCAGGGGAAGGCTGCTTGTTGGGTTTGGTGCCTTTCGGGGGTTCCGAGGCAGCACCTTTGGCATTTCCCCCGAACGCTCCTGTAGCGTCTAGTTTGTCCATCTGCTCTCTTATGTTCTGAAAGAGGGGAGATGAGAAAGGATCTTCAATAGACGGTTCTAATTCAGCCTGTTCCTCTACCATCTTCTTTTCAATGCTTCGCATCTTGTCGTAGAACTCGGGGTTTTTGGCTCTCTCTCGTGCAGCCTTTCTCTCTAATATCCGTTTTCGCACTCTTTCCATCCGGGGAGACAATTTCTTTTTTGGGGAATTTTCTTTCTCTCTCTGCAACTCTTCCACTCGTTTCATCAAGAGGGAGAGATAAGCTGCATTCTGCGCCTCATCACCGACTCGATCGGAACTTGGGGTGCTTATTTCTTTGGATAGCCGTTTTTGAAGTTCCTGAAGCGTGGTTTCATAGAGCTCTGGATACCTCGCTCTGTTAATCTCATACTCTTTTTTCTCCGAACGAGACATGTTGCGTCCACCGGAGGGGTAATCGATCTTCTCAATCGGTTTTGGGGCCGGCATTTCCAGAAGGACATCTTTCAGCCAGGTGGTTGTGGGAGGGGAGGCAGCGAATGCTGAGAGATGGAGCCCAATTGCTATGAGCCCAGCCATGAAAACACATGAAGAAAAGTAAGTCTTAAACCTGGGCATTTTTTGATCCTTGTGTGAGGTGTTTCTAGATTGAAACAGAGGGAGGCTGGAAAACAAGTGAACATTGATCTGACGATGGGATCGCCTTTTCGGAGTGCGATGTCCTGCGGAGAGGAGTTACAAATATGCCCAAAGAAGAAGTGGCCCAACCGCTGCTCTTTGGAACTACTTCCTCCCAAACATCCCAAACAGCTTCCGGGTTTTTTTGGATGGAGAAGGGGAGCTTCCAGCGAAGAGAGGAGAGGGGCCCTCGTCGATCGTCGACCACCCATTGGAGAACTCCTCGGAGAGAACTTCTAACGAGTTAAAGAGAAAAACTCCCGCTTCGCCCAGTGGCATGAATTCAGGAGACTCGCGAAGGACGTCTCGAACGGATTCAAGCATGCGAGGATCGGTGTAAACCGAGAGCACTCGGTTCCCGTGGTCGTGTCCATATTTTTTAGAAAGCAGTCCAGCCTTGCAGATCGCGACGTGATCAAGGAGCTGATCCACTACACGAGCTCTCTTGGAGAGGTTGTGTAGTTCGACCGTGAAGAGACGAGATTCCCCGTCGCTCATGTCCAAGAGGAAATTGATGTCAGGAATGATCCGCCGTTTCCCTAACGTTACCCCGGTTTTCTTCTCGTAGCCCACTTTTCCCCTCTCAAGATCGAAATCGTATTCGAATAAACGAACCTTATGACCTTCTCTCTCGGCCCACATCCGGAGGCTGATATGGAAATCAACGAGTCCGACCCGATGGTGGTATTCGTAGTCGCTTCGAAGCCCATACTTGGGATAGACAAATGAGTCAGGATCCACCTCGTGAATCTCTGCAAGAGCGATTACGGCATTCCGCTTTAGAAAATGGATGCTCGGGGCTCGGCTCCGGAAGTCGGGTTTGTAGTGTTTGGATTCAATAAGGCCCTTTTTTCGAAGCGGCCGAATCAGCTTCTCGCCAACTTTGGCGGGACTCTTCCGGATACCGAGTCGAGCCAACTGGTTTACCGTGAGGTATCGATACCGTGCCAAGGCCTCGAGGACCTTGAGCTCTGGGGAGGTGATCCGTTCCATCTCAATTTGGCATCCAGCTAGGCCTCTCGTCTTCTGTGTCAGGTTTTTCTGGGGGTGATGGGCTGGTGGGCCCGCTTTGACCAGAAATCGTATCAGGGGGCGTTTCAGGCGGTTCAGGGGAGGATATGCCTTTCGGTAGCGATTGAAGCCTCGAAACCATCGTCTCAGTATCAGGGATCGGCCTGTAATACCGCTTTGCTTGGTAAGCTTTCACGCGCTCCCAAGGCTCTTCACCCATCCCATGCCGATCCCCCAGCAAGGTATCGGGGTTCTGGACCACCAATGGGGGATGGCTTCCAATCTTGTAGAGGAAGTTTCCGACTTTCAGATTCTGGATCACTTCGACCGGAACCTGCATGGACCCAGAGAGGGCGTTGAGAGTCGTCATGTCAGGCTGAGAACCACTAATTTTAACAGCGGTATTTCCCATCACTGCATCTTTTACCCGGCGATCATCGACTTGTCCGATGAACTGGTTTGCCACCGTTAGGTGGAGCCGGTATTTCCGGGTCTCTGTCATGGTTCGTTCTACCGATGGGGCAACGAAGTTTTGAAATTCGTCAATGAAGGCATGAATCCGGGGAAGCTTTAATAACTCGCTTTCGTCCAGTCCAGCTCGGGCCATTGCGATGTTTTGGATCATGCAGAGGATGAGTCTGCCCATAGCACCACTAGCGTCGGGGCCAATGGTGCCCCGGGAGAGATTGAACACAATCAGTTTGCCGTCCCGGATAGCGGCATCTAGGTCGAGCGTGCTTTTCCCGACTACGAAATTTAGAAAAAGGGCCGTCGAAAGAAGGCTCTGAATCTTCGTCCGGATCGATCCTTTGGTGACTGAGTATTTGCTCTTGCTGATGTCTTGATCGAAGAAGTTCCGATTGGCGGCGTTGGGATCATGTTGCCTGGCATAGTCGATCAAAGGTCCGTTCACGTCGTCGTCCATGAACGCCATTAAATGCCCGATATGAGACCCCTCCATCATCAGCAGGCTTGAGATGCACGACTTAAGGACTGTTTCCATTTGCAGGGTTATGCCGGCTTCTCCTTTCAGAATTTCGCAAAACGCTCCTACGAGATTCTGTGTGGCTAAATCTATTGTCTCTGGAGTGGGGTTCTTGAGATCAAACGGGTTAACGATGGGCGTCATTTCTGGGTGCAGCGTAGGGTCGATCAATACCAATCGATCATTGACGATACTCTCTGGCCATTTGCTGATCTCTGTCCCGAACTTCCCGTGAGGATCGATAACGACCAACGCACATTTCTCCGGTGACACCAAATATCGAGAAAGAATGGTCTTCATCGTTTCCGACTTACCGCTGCCGCTCATGCCTGAGACGTAGGTATGCTGTGCTCGTCGGCTCTCTGCGATCCTCAAAACTTGTCTGGACTGCGCGAAGGCCTGCTGAGCATGAGGAAGGCGATCAAGGAGGAATTGACAGTAACCCGATTCGTCCTTGGAGTATCGGGCTCGTAGATCGGCCACCGATTGATCGTTTTGAGAGTGATTTCCAAGAGCTTTTCGATATTCCTTCGACCGCTTGGAAAAGACGAGAGCTTGATAGACTTTGTAGATCTTGCTGGATTTTGGAACGGGTGGGGGATTGCGGTAGAGAGAGGGGTCGTCCGGATCTGGTTTGACCGGCCGAACCGTGCCTACCGAAAAACGCCGAAGAAACCCGTCGAAAGGTTCAAATTGTCCAGTTTTTTTAGCGATGTGATCCAGGAGTGCCGAAAAGAATTGGGGATTTTCTGCCAAGCAGTATGTGCCGACTTCAATTGGGTCGCCGGCGGCAAGAGGGTTTGGAGGCTCGGCTAAGAACTGCTCGAGCCAATGCGAGAGATCTACGCTCACCTCCGGATTGTCCACGGCCGGAGAATAGTCTTGAGGTGGTAGGGGAGGGAAGGGGTTTTTGAAGGGGGCTTATTGTGATCCGCAAGTTATCCGTGACCTTGTTCACTGAAGATATCTCCTCCATGTTGTTTTTCTTTGTCAAACAGAGCTCTTTTGACTTTGTGTTGAGTGTCGACAGATTCGCTCATGGCACGTTGCTCGGATACGATGGAGTCAACTTTTGCTCTCGTAGTTTCTCGGTTGTCAGATGAATCTGGAGTCATATAGGCAGCCATGGCTTCTCTTGATTTTGCCTTGAGATATTCAGCGTAAGCTTGAGGATCATTCGCAAGATCTGCTGCTGCGATAGATAGGCCGATGTCGGATTTTTGTTGTCCTATGGCGCGAAAAATTAGGAAATCAGAGTCAGTATATCACAATTTAGACTAAAAGTCTAATGGCTGTTAAGCAATCTGTAGAGACTGGTTTTCGAAGCTCTATAGAATTGACCTTCTTCTGAGAGACCTCCATTGTTTCGCCCATAAACCAAAAGAAACCAAAGTGTTCTTGGGGCCGAAACTATTGACTAACTACTGCAATGAGCGTTCCTGAAAAATCAAAGCGTCCATCAATGGATGACTATCTCAATGACATTCGAAGGGAAACCTCTCCCAAGGACGATCCAATAGAGCACGCGGAGACTCCAGCAACTCCAGGAGTAGGGTTATCTGAAAAGGATGTAGATATGGGGGGGCAGGGTATATTTGGACGCTGGGAAATCGCGGGAGAGAAGCAGAAATTCGAGATGGCTAAAGCTCGAAAGATTTACGAGACCAAGCTCAACATGCTTGGTCATCAAGCTGTAGCAGCGGAGAGAGAAAGCAAGGCTTTCTGGGACTCAAAGTCTGCTGAGTTGGCAGAGGTAATGAGATCCTATGTTCAAGAATCGATGCGCTCTTTGGAAATTGATCGTGGACATTCTCGATCGCAGGCGATGAATAGAGCAACGGAACTTCTTGGTGAGAATATGAGGCAGGCTTGGGAAATGAACGTTCCAGAGATTATGAAGAAAAACCTCATGACACGACTTCAGACGGAGTTTGATGAAACCATTGATCGAATAGCCAAGGACCACATGGCAGATAAATATGGTCTGAAGTAAACGCGGTAGCATTTCTTCTTCTTCTTACTCTCCACGATGTCGAGATCTTCCAGAAATACTGCCCCAATCGGGCTATCCGACTGGGCCGGATACGGGGGATATTTGCTTCTTTGTGAAGTGCTGGCGATAGCTATTTGTGCAGGTTTGCCGGAGGAGCTCCCGTCATGGAATCTCCAGTCGAACTTTTTCTTTTTCCTATTGTCGGCCGTTTTCTGCTTTTTGGTCGTTCCTACCGTAGTGGCCTATAACCTTGAGAAAGGACAGAAAAACAATAGAAGATTTGGTTTGATTTTCAGCATCGTTCAAAGAGTCTCCCCAGACCTGCAATCCCAAAAGATTTTCCCAACGATTGATGCCGCTTTATCGCGATATGCCAAGCAAGTGGTTGGCTTTGTAGGGCCATATTTTTCGATCATCGTCTTTTTCAGAGTCTTAGCATGGATTTCGGAACGTTTGTGCAGCAGGATTTGGGAGGATCCATCGGGAGTTAGTCTTACGGTTCAGAATGTCATCCAGCTAATGGTGTTTTATTCTGCAGCGTTCTTTATTGGATTTGCGAAGAATAACGTAAGATTGGCTTACGTTCTGGGGCTGTTTTGGCCTGTCTATGCGCTATTGAGTCAGGTCTTGGGGCACTCGTTTCTCTGGGGGTTCATCACTTGTGGGGTTCTTCATTTTCTCGCTCCAATTGTAGAAAAGAGAATCGTTCCCATTGCTGGATTCTTATGCCGATTCGCCTTAGTAGCTGTGCTCTTTACCTTATCGTTCAGTCTTGGCTTTGGGGGGGGGTGGCTGGGAATCTTTGGGGGCTTTATATTTCACGTCACTGGGTTCTACGTGGGAACAATTCTGATTTGGACTTGGAAACGAGATAAAGAATTGACTGTGAGCATGGCTCTTTTTTTCCCTCTCTATTCAATTTGGTTGTTATGGGGAGGACTGATTCACACGATTCTGCCGGTTGTTTTCGTATTCGGTTTGTTTCTGGAGGGATTTGTTTTCTTCGCTGTGTCCGTCCTTGCTACATCGCTTCTAGCAAGGACATCGATTTTGGAACGAATAATTCAGAGAGTGAAGACTTGGCGCGAGGAAAAGCGCGTCCGGAAGGATTTGAAGAAGAGGACTATCACAGCAGAGCAAAAGGCACAGGCAGAAGCGATAGCCACCGGGACGGAGCTCTATGAAAAGCTCAAGAGTTCGGCTGGAGATGCCAAGGTTGATCACGAAATTGAGAAACTCAGAGTTCAAGGGGAGGTGAAGATCATGGCTCTTCGCATGGAAGAAGCTCGGGCTATAGCCAAGCAATATTCCGAGACCTTGAAACGCCTAGAAGATACCCCTGACCTTCCCTCAGAGACCCGTTTTAGAATCCTCAAAGACCTTCGTAAACGTCTCGATCTGCCAAACGAGGTAGATCCAAAACAGGACACATTTGTTCTGGATCCAGATCCTTCTTCTCTCGACCCTACTGATGATACCGCCCCTGATATGGGGAGGCGTGATCGCCAGGACGAGGCATCTGAACGCAGTGCGCTAGGACTCTGATAGCTTCTTTCTCTTTTACTCGTTGGCTCTTATTCAGGGGACTTTTTTCTCGAAAAGGGGTTATTCGAGAGGGCCAATCAAGGGGTGTTTAAAGGGGGTCCCATGAGACCTACGTAAGTCGTTGATAATAAACCGTTAAATGTTTCCGGATTAGCAGGTCTCCTCACCCTCTTCGAGGTCTCGTTTTCCGGGTTCCCCGGTCTCCCTCTGTCATCTTCGTCATTCGTTCGTCCTCGCCACTGGCTCCTCCTCACTCATTCCTCATCTTCCATCAGTCGCCCTTAAGCTCCCGTTCCCCCGAGCCTTCTCTCATCAGGATCGGACTCGCCGGGGAAATTCGGGAGGGGGAGAGGAAGGGGACCCTCATGTCCTTCTAGATTTTTCAATCAGAAGAGGATTAGTCTCGTTCTCATAGGGTTTTAAATGTTGTGTTAACTTTGAGAAAAATCTCAGGAGAGAAGAGGAAAAATTCCGATCGCCGGCGGCAGAGAAAATCAGATCAAAAGATCTCAGCCGAGCCGACGACCGCTCGATCGATCCGCGATCGTCGATGACTCGGCGAGTTGATCAGCCGCTGAGCTCAAGAGCGATCGAGAGAGCGAGGACGACGAGCCAACAACCTAATTTCACCAGCAGCTCAGGATCTGAGCTGAGAGAGAGGATTTGAACGATTCAGGCGGATCTCTCTCTGCCAGCCGAGAGATCGAACTAGCTCCGGGATGAGGTCCTGAATCAGAGCCGGGAAAGACTCCATATCGGGAGAGTCCGAAAAGCAGAGACTTGGAGGACCTGGTTGTCAGGAGATACGGAGTCTCAACCAGAACTCCAGGGGGAGGGAGTGTTGTGTTAACTTCGGGAATAAACGCTCAATAGAAGAGCTCTTTGACGACCTCAACCTTCCGGTTCATCTCGCGCATATTCTCGTATCGGGCCCGAGCTCGAGCAGCTCGCCGGCGGATGCTGCCTTTCTTCATGTTGAAAAAGGTGAGGTTCTTCAGGTCGGTCTCTGCTCGATCCAGCTCGTTTCGAGCCATCCCCATCTTTTCACCTAGATTCTGGCGGAAGGCGGATGCTCCCTTCCGGTTCATTTCGGCGTAGATGCTGACAGCTTCATCCTGCCAGCTCTTCCGGGAGGAGTAGTCATAGACTCCGACCTTGTCGGGCTCCGGGAGATGTTTGTGGAGCTGAGCCGTATTTCCCCAGACCTTGAGTGCGATTGCTCGGAACTTGGCGCTCTTCCCTCGAGCGTTCCGGATGTAGTCAGAAATAAGCCCCTGACTCTTCCGAAAACTCTGGTCAAAATGTTGTGATAACTTTAGGAACTTTTCCGGTTGCTGCTGGCTGAAGGCCTCGATCGCGAGACGTCCCTGGGCTTTGAAACATTCCTTTCGGAACTCTCCCCGATTTACCCCGGTCCGGGGGAGGGTCACAATAAGCTGTTTCTTCCCAAAACTCCGTTTGTGTCCCAGCGACAAACCTCGTTTGATTACGATCGGGGGCATCTTGGAGACGTCGACACCCTTGGATGCCATTCGGTTGGTAAAGATCACCTGTTGTCGATGTAGGGATTCCTCGCTGATCTTCTGCTTCTTGAGATTGACCTTAGATCGAAAGATCTCGCTCGAGGCTGGGGGAGGGGATTTAGCGTTTTGTCCTGATGAGGCACGCTCAGCCGGCTTGCTGGCCGAAAATGAACTGCCGGCCGACTCAGAGGGCGAGGCTGCCGCCGATCCAGACGAGGACTTTGAAACCAGTCCTCGATTGGCTTCAGTGACAGGCCCGATATAGGTTGATCGGGTCCGGACTTTGTCCCCCTCTCGGAATCCTTCCTGACGATAGAGGTATTGTCTCCCCTTGATCGTTTTGATGACGTGGTATGCCACTACGACGTTTTTCGGTTGGTATCTTTGCGAGAGCGCCTAGGAAAACGCAAAGGCTTCAATGAAAGTGTAAGAGCTGTTCTAGCAAGATTGGGTTTAACCCAGCGAGAGATGATTACCGCCGCAATTGCTCGTGTTAATGGATTCAGGGCAAAAGCAAAGGCGAAGAATACTGCAGAGGCAAGCTTGAGATCGAACTGCTCCATAGGTTTATTTACGCCCTTTGGCGGCGTCTTTCTTTTCCTCAATCTCCTTCAGGCTCACTAAGGCCTCCATCAATGGCTTGAGATTGAACTCATTGGTTTGGGCTTTTCGAATCTTTCGTTTGAGGTATTTCTTTTGTTCCAGCGCCTGGGCGTATCTTCGGGCGGACTTATCAGAAACGCCCATCGTTTTTGCTATTCGTTTGTATCCTGGATAAGGGGCCTGAGAATCCCATTTGAATTGCATCAGGTGGATCACAAACATGGCCTCACTATGTGTGACTGGGTAGGGCTTGAGCCTATGATAGTTTTCAAGGAAGAAGTGGAGCACTGGAACCCAGTTCTCGTCCTTGAATTTTGGATGCCAACGGTCTTCAGGCTTACGGCTCTTAGGAACGTCGTCGCCTTTATTTTTCGTTGCTGAACTCTTCATTACGCATGACAAGGTCGAACCAATCCACCGATGATTCAAGCCGTATTCGAGCCACCAGTGTGATTCTAATAGGTAGTAATATGCTTAGACTGGGTATCCTTAGCCTACTTCTATTTTGGTAGACAAAAAT
>OJGX01000123.1_pt1 | contig 40095 bp, 34 predicted proteins | sample 1594661 | NCBI WGS metagenome assembly OJGX01 (sample SAMN05416839, study PRJEB24817) | seawater metagenome | isolation source: Sea water | place: Canada:Atlantic | collected 2013-07 | reverse complement strand
GAGATCATGCCTAGTCTCGTGGGCTCGGAGATGTGTATAAGAGACAGTCCCAGGGCAGGCTCGGAGAGGCTGTGGGTCATTTCCGGCGGGTTGATTCAGTGTTACCCGGCTCCGAAATCGCCATCCGGGCCCGTTACGACGCCGCCAATACCTTGCTCAAGGCATCGGACTGGACAGCCGCTGTTGTCGACCTGCAAGAGTTCCGCACCGACCACCCGCAACATGATCTGACTGCGGGTATCAGTGAAAAGCTGGTACACGCCTGGATTCAGTCCGATAAACCCACCCGGGCGGCATCCGAATTGCTGCAGGCCGCTGAAAATCATGCCAACCCCTGGCAATTGCGGCTGCGGGCTTCGGAATTGCTGAATGAGGCCGGCAATGTAGCGGAGCGGAATGCCCTGTACAGGGACTATCTTGCTACCGGCCCGAAGGCTGGCGACGGATCTGAACATGAGCGCCTGCAGACCTTCCGTTATCGCCTGACAGAAACTGGTGACGATCCGGATCACTGGCGAGAAGCACTGGTGCAGTCAGAACTGGGCAGCGCCTGGCACAGTGCCGACACCCTTGAGTGGGCATCCCGGTCTTCTCTGGTGCTTGGCGCCCGTGCGGCTGCCGCGTTTACCAGCATCAGCCTGAGTCAGCCTCTGGAACAATCTCTGGCGCGCAAGCAGAAGGCACTGGAAACCGCTCGACAGCGATTCCTGGACGCCGAAGCCCTCGGCGGCGAGCGCGTTCTGTCTGAATCGTTGTTTCGCCGGGCAGAGCTCTACCGGGGCCTGGCCAAAGACCTGATGACGTCAGCCGTACCTTCGGACCTGAATGAGCTTGAGGCCATGCAGTACCAGATGCTGCTTGAAGAAGAAGCGTATCCCTTCGAAGAGAAGGCCATTCAACTGCACACGGAAAACCACCGCCGGATTACATCGGAGGGCTATGACGCCTGGATAGGTCGAAGCCTTGGCGTTCTTGCGGAACTGCACCCGGGACGCTACGAGCGGAGTGTCAAATGGCTCAGCTGGAACATGGAGTCTAACGATGGGGTGTAATCCGTTACGTAAAGAAGGGCTGCGTTGGGCATTCCTGCTGCTGGTGTTTCTCACCGGTTGTGCCGGTCAGGAAGTCCGGCAGCCACAGGAGCCGGTCAAAGCCGATCCGGAAATGGCGGCAAGCTTTGAAAAGGAAGGGCGCAAGGCCTTCGAAGAAGGTCGCAAAGGTGCAGCGGCGAAAGCCTGGCAGAAAGCCGTGGAATTGGACCCCACCAATGCCGTGACCGTGAACAATCTGGCGCTGGTCCTGAAGGATCAGTACCGGTTCGCCGAAGCCGTGAAATTACTGGAAACAGGCATTTCCCATTCACCGGATGTAGCGGAGCTGCATTTCAATCTGGCGGTGATTGCTGAGCTCTATCTGCTGGATCTGAAAACAGCCCTCACGCACTACAACCGGTACCGGGAACTGACCAAAGCAGACGACCAGGAGGTGGCCGGGTGGATTGCGGACCTGGAAAGGAGGCTGGAATAAATGATTGGTAGCCGGAAAACCTCTAGAAACCTCTTTACTGCGCTGCTGCTGGCAGGCCTTCAGGTGCTGTTCCTCAACCAGGCGAAGGCGGACCAGGATGACACTGTCCGGCTCAGTGTTGAGGGCCTGTCTGCAAGTCTTGGCGAAGACGAGCCCCGGGTACTTTACATATTGCCCTGGCAGGCGCCGAGCCTGCCAAGAAGACCAAGGGCAGACCTGAATAACGAGGCGCCCGAACTGGTCCGTCCGGCTGATCCGGTCGCCCTGGAGCGGCACCGCCTCTTTCGCGAAAACCTTAACCCTCTGATCCTGAGTCCCCTCGGAGACTCAGCAGTGACTGCGCAGTAATAACGGGAGAACAACCATGCTGGACACCATCGTACGTTTTTTCCAGGAAGGCGGGCCCTTCATGTACCCCATTGCCATCGTACTGGCGTTGGGGCTGGCCATCACTCTGGAACGGTTCTTTTATCTCTCGGCGGTGCGGCGTCGTAACCGGGTTGCTTTTGAGCGAGGCATCCTGCCGCTCCTCAGGAAAAGGGACTATCAGCGGGCCATGAAAGCTGCCACCAACTCCGACAGCGCTATTGCCTCAATCATGGGCGCCGGCATTGGCCGGTTGCTCAGCAACAGCCGGCGAGAGGACATCGAGTACGCCATGGAAGAAGGCCTGATGGAAGTGCTGCCGCGCCTCGAAAAACGCACCCAGTACCTGGCGACCCTGGCCAATATCGCCACGCTGCTCGGCCTTTTGGGAACCATTATTGGTCTTATTGCGGCGTTTACCGCCGTGGCGGCGGCAGATCCTTCCCAGAAGGCAACCCTGCTGTCGGAAAGTATTTCCGTGGCCATGAACACGACGGCCTTCGGCCTGATGTCGGCGATACCGTTGCTCATGTTCCATGCGGTACTGCAGACCCGCACCAACGAGATTGTGGACAGTTTCGAAATGGCCGGGGTGAAGTTGCTGAACATTGTGTCTGAACCATGAGACGCCGTCACCGCAGGTTAAACGCTTCGCCGGAGCTGGATATCACCGCCTTTCTCAATCTCATGATTGTTCTGGTGCCCGTCCTGTTGCTTGGCATGGTGTTCAGCCAGGTCCGGATGATCGAGCTGAACTTTCCGGGTATGGACGCCGGGCAGGCGCCTGAGCCTGAGGAATTCCGGCTCGTGGTTACTCTGATTCCGGAAGGTATCGAGATCGCCGACAGCGACCGCGGTCTGATCCAGGCGCTGCCCGTGGGCGAGGAAGGGCAGGATTTCGAGAACCTTCGTCAGGTACTTCGGCAGATAAAAACCCGTGTGCCGGATAAAACCGACGTGGTGCTGGAAGTCGGACCGGACATCGATTACCAGACACTGGTTACTGCCATGGATACCGTCCGCTCTTATCCGGCGGTAGTTGCGGCCAGCGTGGTTGAGGGGGAGCTGTTTCCCGATGTTTCGCTGATGGATGCACCTGAAGACCGGAAGCTTGCCGCAAACGCCAGGGCCGAATCAGGGGAGGGCGCATGAGAACGTCCCGAAAGGCGAAAAGAATTCGTCGGCATTACGGCCGGATGCACAAGCCCGGGGGCCTGAACCTGGTGTCGCTGATGGACATCTTTACCATCCTGGTCTTTTTCCTGATGGTGAATTCCTCGGATGTGAAAGTGATGCAGAACACCGCAGACGTGCCTTTGCCAAAGTCCACGGCTCAACAGGAGGCGGTTGAGAGCCTGACAGTCCAGGTAACGGCCAATGCCATTCTGGTCCAGGGCAGCGAAGTGGCAAGACTGGATGGCATCGAGACCAGTGACACCTATATCGCCGGTCTGTCGGAAGAGCTTTCCTGGCGCCGCAACCGCTGGTCTGAAGTTCCCGAGGAGGGGCTTGAAGTAACCATTATGGCCGGCCGGGATACCGATTACCGATTGCTTCGCAAGGTCATGCAGACCTGTGTTGATGAACAATATCGACAGGTGCGCCTCGCAGTGGAAGGGGAGGTCCGTAATGGCTGATAACGGATATTCCCCTGCGACGGGTTCGGGGCTGCCATGGAGTCGTGATCTCGGCGAGAGTCGAAGATTTACGGGTATTGTATTGTTGATGCTGGCGCTGTTTTTGCCACCGGCGTTCCTGATCCCAATGCTGGATGTACCGGAGGTTGAGCGCAGCGAGGCCGAGAAGGTTCCTCCCCGGCTGGCGCGGCTGGTGGAGAAGCCTAAACCGATTGTGCCACCGGAGCCAGTTCAGCCCGAGCCAGAACCTGAGCCAGAACCGGAAGTGAAGGAAGCGAAGAAAGAAAAACCAAAGCAGCCGGAACCGAAAGTTGCCAGGGTTGAACCCGACCCTGTGCCTGCCCCAAAACCAGAATCCGAACCTCAGGCCGTATCCGAGCCGAAGCCCAAGCAGACCACCGAGCAAGCCAGGGAAAAAGCGTCCCGCTCCGGGCTGCTGGCCATGAGAGACAAGCTGGCTTCACTCAGGTCGCCTGAACCCACACCAGCCCGTGAGTTTGCGGTCAACACACAGTCGGAGGCGGCCGAAGCAACGAAATCGCGCGAGGATTCTCAGCAAGTCCTCAGTGGTAGCGGTGGTGTGGAGGACGCTCCGGCGCCGGAAACCACTGTCGCTGTGGCTGAGCATGAGGTCAAAACGGTTGATGCGCCCGAGGAAGAATCCCGAAAAGTGGCCGCCAGGCCGGCAAAGGTCGAGCCATCGGTTGGCGAGCGGGCAATGAGTAATATCCGGCAAGTATTCGATGCCCAGAAAACGGCACTCTATTCCATGTACCGGCGGGAGCTTCGGCAGGATCCGACCCTCAAGGGCAAGGTGTTGTTGGAGCTGGTAATCGAACCGGATGGCTCGGTGTCTGCCTGTGAGGTGGTCAGCTCAGAGCTCGGGCACCCCACGCTGGAACAGCGGATTGCCATGCGCGTGCGGCTGTTCAATTTCGGGGCTGACAATGTTGAGGCCCGGAAGGTCAGATTTCCGATTGATTTCCTGCCCGGCTGATAACTTGATCGGGCAGCCAGCGAGGGACTGCCCGACACGGCGAGCTTAGTTTTCGATGGTGATTTTCGGCAACCGGGGTTTGTGCAGACACACTTTCTCTGATGGCGCGATGACCTTCGCTTCCCCGATGACCACCTTCTGATCGTTCTGATTACGTACGTCGCACTCGACCACGACCCGGCCTTTCGGTTCCTTGCGGAGGATTTTCAACTGAACGGTGAGGGTGTCGTCCAGTTTCACCGGCCGCTTGAAAGACAGGCTCTGGTCCAGGTAGATGGTACCGGGGCCCGGCATGACCGTTGCCAACGCCGCCGAGATCAGGGAGCCGCTCCACATACCATGGGCAATCCGATCCTTGAACATGGAGCCGGCTGCAAATTCGGAGTCCAGGTGTACCGGGTTTACATCACCGGAGACCGCCGCAAACAGCACCAGTTCGTCCTCGGTGAGGGTGCGCGTAAAGGTGGCGGTGTCGCCCTCGTTCAGCTCGTCGTAGGTGATATTTTCCAGGGTATCAAGGGTATCGCTCATCGCGTGCTCCGCACTGTTGTCATTTGAGTACAGGTGTTCGGGTAAGAGTCTCGAAAACTACCTCATCGGTTACAAAACTGCTATTCTCTCCCCACTTTTTTGAGGCTGATACCTTTGTAGGGTTGATTTTCTGATCAACCTGACATCGGTAAATCATTACAATCAAAAGCGCCAAACAGGAGATGGTGATGGATTTTGAGCAGTTCTATCAGGATAAATACCCCGCCGGCGTGCCCCGTGAGGTGGACCTGAACAAGTACAAAAGCATGGTGGATGTATTCGAGCAGTCGGTCAAAAAGTTTGCCGACCGTCCCGCATTCAGTGCTGTTGGTGCAACTCTCACTTACCGTGACCTCGACACCCAGAGCCGCAACTTTGCAGCCTGGCTGCAAAACAAGACAGACCTGAAACCTGGCGACCGCATCGCGGTGCAGATGCCGAACGTCAGCCAGTACCCGGTCGTTGTGTTTGGCGCAATGCGAGCTGGCCTGATTGTAGTGAATACCAACCCGCTTTATACCACGCGGGAAATGGAACATCAGTTCAACGATTCCGGAGCCAAGGCGCTGGTGGTTCTCGCGAACATGGCCGAGAACGCCGAGAAGGTGTTGCCACACACTGGCATCGAGCACGTGATTGTTACCGAAATCGCGGATATGCACTCGCCAATCAAGCGCACGCTGATGAATGCCGTGGTCAAGCATGTCAAAAAGATGGTGCCGCCGTTCAATCTGCCCCAGGCCCACAAGCTGCCTGCCGTTCTGAGTGCCGGCGCCCGTGAAAAATTCACCCCGGTAGAGTGCAAGCAGGATGACATTGCCGTGCTTCAGTACACCGGCGGGACGACCGGTGTGGCGAAAGGCGCGATGCTGACCCACGGCAACCTGGTAGCCAACCTGCTGCAGACCCGGCCTATGATGGAAGACATGGTGGTTGAAGGTCAGGAGGTTGTTATCGCGCCGCTGCCGCTCTACCACATTTATTCCTTTACCCTGAACTGCGGCATCATGCTTGAGGCCGGCGCGCACAACGTGCTGATTCCGAACCCGCGTGATATCCCGGGCTTTGTGAAAGAGCTGAAGAACCACAAGTTCACCGCGTTCCTGGGACTGAACACGCTCTTTGTCGCGCTTTGCAACAACGAAGACTTCCAGGATCTGGACTTCAGCAGCCTGAAGCTGACGTCCTCGGGCGGCATGGCGCTGACAAGCGACACTGCCAAGATGTGGGAGCGGGTCACTGGATGTGAGATCTGCGAGGGCTTCGGTATGACCGAAACGTCCCCGGTTGTGACCTTCAACCCCCACAGCGCCATTCAGATCGGCACCATCGGCCTTCCGATTCCGTCTACAGTGGTTAAAACCCTGGATGAAGAAGGCAATGAAACGCCTCTTGGCGAGCCCGGCGAGCTGTGCGTGAAGGGCCCGCAGGTTATGCGCGGTTACTGGCAGCGCCCTGAGGATACCCAGAAGTCCTTCACCGAGGACGGCTATCTGCGCACCGGGGACATTGCCCTGATTCAGGAAGACGGCTATATCCGTATTGTCGATCGCAAGAAAGACATGATCATTGTCTCTGGCTTCAACGTGTTCCCGAATGAGATCGAAGATGTGGTCAGCAGCCATCCGAAAGTGGTCGAGTGCGCCGCGGTTGGCGTTCCCGATGCCAAGAGTGGTGAGGCGGTCAAGGTTTACCTGGTGCCGACGGCTGAAGGCGTGACGGAAAACGAGCTCAAGGAGTTTTGTCGCGAGCGGCTAACCGCCTACAAGGTTCCCAAGAAATTCGAGTTCCGGGACGAGCTGCCCAAGACAAATGTGGGCAAGATCCTGCGCCGTGAACTGCGGGACGAGGCGAACAATAAGTAAGCCTTCCTGGCAGTGGATCAAGGAAAACCCCGCTTCGGCGGGGTTTTTCCGTTTTTAAGACACCGACTTTCCCGATAGACTGTCGCCCAATCGAATCCGAGTGAGCGCTATTCCGGCAATTCAATGACAGAAACCCGTTCCGATACTCCGAGCACACCGAAACCCAAGCCCGATGGCGAAGCCGCTGTTAGAGCGATGATGGAGCAGCTGGACGCCTGCAATCAGCAGGAAGCCGCCCGCATTGTGAAAACGGTGGCCCGTACCAAGGGCAAACCGGGCCAGAAAGACCTGGAGAAAATGGCCAGCTGGCTGGAGCGCGGGCTTGAAAAGGTTCAGCAACGCCATGCCCTGCACAAGCCGGCCAGCTTCCCCGAGGGCCTTCCGGTCTCCGAGCGTGTGGATGATATCCGTGAGGCCATCGAAAACCATCAGGTGGTAATCATTGCGGGTGAGACCGGTTCTGGCAAAACCACCCAGATACCCAAAATCTGCATGAACAGTGGCCGTGGTATTCGTGGCCTGATCGGTCATACCCAGCCCCGGCGGATCGCCGCCCGCAGTGTGGCTGCCCGTATTGCCGAGGAGATAGGTGAGCAGACCGGTCAGCAGATCGGGTATCAGGTTCGTTTTACCGATAACACCTCCGAGCAATCCCGTGTAAAGGTGATGACCGACGGCATCCTGCTGGCGGAGGTTCAGCACGACCGGTTTCTGGACCGGTACGATACGATCATCATCGATGAAGCCCACGAGCGCAGTCTCAACATCGATTTTCTGCTGGGCTACCTGCGCCAGCTTTTGCCCAAACGCCCGGATCTGAAGGTCATCATTACGTCGGCCACCATTGAGGTCGAGCGCTTCAGCGAGTTCTTCGACAAGGCGCCCGTGATCGAGGTGAGCGGCCGAACCTATCCGGTGGACGTGCGCTATCGGCCACTGACCGGAGATGAAGACGACCGGGATCAGGGTTGGACGGATGGCGTGCTGGGTGCCCTTGATGAAATCGAACAGCACGAACGCAGCCAGAAACAGCCGCCTGGAGATATTCTGGTTTTTCTGCCCGGCGAGCGCGAGATCCGCAACCTAAGCAAGGTTCTTCGCCACGTCGACCTGCGCCATACCGAAGTGCTTCCGCTGTATTCCCGATTGAGCAACGCCGAGCAGAATCGGGTTTTCCAGTCCCACAAGGGGCGACGGATCGTGTTATCCACCAACGTGGCGGAGACCTCGCTGACGGTGCCGGGTATTCGATACGTGATCGATACCGGTGTTGCCAGGATCAGTCGTTACAGCGTGCGCTCGAAGATCCAGCGCCTGCCGGTGGAACCCATTTCCCAGGCGAGCGCCAACCAGAGGGCTGGCCGTTGCGGTCGTGTGGCACCGGGCATCTGCTTTCGGCTATACGACGAAACCGATTTTATCAACCGACCGGAATACACCGATCCGGAAATACTGCGCACCAACCTGGCGTCGGTCATTCTGCAAATGGCGACGTCGGGCCTTGGGGAAATTCGGCAGTTTCCGTTCCTGGAGGCGCCGGATAAGCGTCAGGTCAACGACGGCTACAAGCTCCTGGAAGAATTGGGTGCAGTGGATGACAAGCGCCGGGTTACCCGGCTTGGTCGAACCATGTCGCGCCTGCCCCTCGATCCTCGCCTGGCCAGGATGCTGGTCACTGCGGCGGAGCTTGGCAGTCTGGCGGAAACATTGGTGATCATTGCCGGGTTGAGTATTCAGGACCCCCGGGAGCGGCCCCAGGACAAACAGCAGGCGGCGGATCAGGCCCACGCACCGTTCAATGACAAGGAATCGGATTTCGTCACCCTGCTGAACGTGTGGAATTTCTATGAAGAGCAACGCCAGGAGCTTTCCCAGAATCAGCTCAAGAAGGTTTGCCAGAAGAACTTCCTGAGCTGGATGCGAATGCGGGAATGGCGGGATATCCATCGCCAGCTGACGTTGATCTGTCGTGAACAGAAGCTGGCGGTCAACAAGGATGCCGCCAGTTACGAAGCGCTGCACAAGGCGATACTGGCGGGTCTCCTGGGCCAGGTGGCGGTGAAAGTGGAGAAAAAGGAATACCTCGCAACACGAAACCGCAAAGTCCTGATCTTTCCCGGTTCGAAGGTCGCCAAGACTGGCCCGAAATGGATTGTGGCCACCGAGATCGTGGAGACCAGTCGGGTGTTCGCCCGGGTGGTGGCCTCCATTCAACCGGAGTGGATTGAGCCCCTGGCCGGACATATCGTCAAGCACCACTACTTTGAGCCCCACTGGGAGCAGAAGAGGGCCCAGGTGATGGGCTATGAAAAGGTGACCCTTTACGGCCTCGATATCGTGGCCAAGCGCCGCATTCCTTACGCCAAGGTGGATCCGGCGGAATGCCGAAATCTGTTTATCCGGCGAGCCCTGGTGGAGGGGGATTACCGATCAAAGGCGCCCTTTATCGCCCGTAACAGAGAAATGCTCGACACGGTTGAGAATCTGGAGAAGAAGACCCGGCGGCGTGACCTGCTCGTTGACGATGAAGTGCTGGTGGCCTTCTATGATGAACGCCTGCCGTCAGACATCATCAGTGGCCGGCACTTCGAGACCTGGTGGAAAGGGCTACCGGCGGAACAGTTGAAAGAACTGGAGCTCACCGAATCCGATATTCTTCAGCGACCGGTTGATGCCCAGGCCGCTGACTTGTACCCGGACTATCTGGAGTGGGAGGGTGTTCGATACCCACTGAGCTATGAGTTCGAACCCACCAGTGAAAAGGACGGTGTTACGCTTCAGGTGCCGTTGATGGCGCTCAAGCAGATACCGTCCCGTCGCCTGGAATGGCTGGTGCCGGGACTGTTGAGAGAAAAGTGCATTGCCCTGGTGAAATCGTTGCCCAAGGCATTGCGCCGGAATTTCGTTCCGGTGCCGGATTTCGTGGATGCCGCTCTCGAAAATCTTCAGCCTTCCAACGAACCGCTGACGCTTCAGCTTGGCGAGCAGTTGCGGCGCATGACCGGCGTGCAGATTGATCCTGATGCCTGGACCGACAGCGAATTGCCAAAACACTTGCGGATGAACCTTCGCGTTATGGGTGACGGCGGTCGCGCCATTGCAGAGAGCCGAGAAACGGCAGATCTTCAGCACCAACTTGAGGGTCAGGCCGAGCAGGCGCTGGCCTCGGCGACTCAGGATGATGCGGCAACGGAACCGAGTGGCGAGTACACGGAATGGCAGTTCGGCGCATTGCCTGAACAGGTACAGACAGAAAAAGGCGGTATGCAGGTTACTGTGTATCCCGCCCTTGAGGACCTGGGTAAGCAGGTACGCCAGATCCGTTGTCTTGACCGGCTGACCGCTGAAGATACGACTCGGAAGGCTATCGCCCGCTTGATCATTAATCGGTTTGGCCGAACCCTTGATGATCTGGAGCGCAAGCTTCCCCGGTTTAAACAATCTGCGCTGATGTTTGCTCCGGTGGGTCAGTCGAAAGTGTTGTTGGACGATCTGCTGTTGGCGACCGCCATGCAGCACTTTCTTACGGACGAAATTCCGAGGACAGCAGAGGGCTTCGACAGGGTGTTTGATGCTCACCGAGGGGATTTCGTTCCTGCACTGGAGCAGGCAGACGAACGGCTGTATCAGGCAATGTCCGGTTACCAGAAGGTAGCGAAACAGTTAAAAGGTAAGATCAATCTGGCCATGGCCAACAGCATGGCGGATCTCAAGTTTCAGCTGCAGAACCTGGTGTATCCAGGATTCCTGGTTGAGACGCCGCCAGAGTGGCTGGCGGAGTTCGGGCGCTATTTTGAGGCGGCTCTGGTTCGGCTGGAGAAGATGCCCCGGGAAATGGGCCGGGAACGGGAATTTCTCCACACCATTGAGCCGCTCTGGTCCCGGTATGCTGTCAAGCAGGACGAACAGCAGCGGCAGGGCGTTCGAGACCCCGAGCTTGTGCTGTACCGCTGGATGCTGGAAGAGTTCCGGGTGTCGTTTTTTGCACAGCAACTGGGCACTGTGATGACTGTGTCTGTAAAACGATTGGACCGGCAGTGGGAGAAAACGAAGGTCTGAGGCAGTAACGGGCGCACCAATCCGGTGCCCATGACTGATACCCGACGGGCAAAACCCCGATACTGTGTTAGTATTTCCGACAGTAGGTCAACGAATTAACAAAACGGGATGTCTGGTGTCCCGTTTTCACAATCATGACGTGGGGTTAGCGTGATTAAAGCCGTTATTAGCGGGACCGGTCTCTACACACCGCCAGCAACCATTAGTAATGACGAACTGGTCGAAGCCTTTAACCAGTATGTTGAACTTTTCAACGCCGAGAACGCAGACGCCATCGCCAGCGGCGATGTAACGCCACTGCAGCCTTCCTCCTCTTCGTTCATCGAAAAAGCGTCGGGAATCAAGCGTCGCCATGTCATCGACAAGGATGGCATTCTCGATCCCAACCGCATGAAACCCTATATCCCGGATCGCAGCAACGAAGAGCCCTCGGTTCAATGCGACATGGCCGTGACGGCGTGCCGTGAGGCGCTGGAACAAGCGGGCAAGTCGGCTGAGGATGTTGATGCGGTGATTGTTGCCTGCTCTAATCTGCAGCGAGCCTACCCAGCCGTTTCTATCGAGGTCCAGGAGGCGTTGGGTATCGACGGGTTTGCCTACGATATGAACGTAGCCTGCAGCTCCGCTACGTTCGGGCTCCAGGCCGCCGTTAATTCTGTCGAGAATGGCAGTGCCCGTGCCGTTCTGGTGGTCAGCCCGGAGATCTGTTCGGGCCACCTGAACTTCCGCGATCGGGACAGTCACTTTATTTTCGGTGACGCCTGTACGGCTATTCTGGTTGAGCGTGAAGAAGATACTCGTAAAGGCCAGGGCTTCGAGATCCTCGGTACCAGTCTGAAAACCAAATTCTCGAATAACATCCGGAACAATTTCGGGTTTCTGAACCGCGCTGACGATTCCGGTGTCGGAAAACCGGACAAGCTCTTCGTTCAGCAAGGCCGTAAGGTATTCAAAGAGGTGTCACCACTGGTTGCCGAGACAATCCAGAAACAGCTGCAAAGCCTTTCTCTGGCCCCGGATGATCTCCGTCGTATGTGGCTGCACCAGGCCAACCTGAACATGAACCAGCTTATAGCGCGCAAGGTACTGGGTCGGGATGCCACCGAAGAAGAGGCCCCGGTCATCCTGGATGAGTACGCGAACACCAGCTCTGCGGGTTCGATCATCGCCTTCCACAAAAACAAGGATGACCTTGTCAGTGGTGATCTGGGGGTAATCTGTTCTTTCGGGGCAGGTTATTCCATCGGCAGCGTGGTGGTTCGCCGCCGATAGGAGTGAGCTGGGTCAAGACGTTGCCAGTGCCCTGAGGGTGTCTGGCAGCGGAGCCGATGAGCGCGTCTTTCGGTCGAACCAGACGATTTTTGCATAGCCCTCCGCATAGACGGCGCCGGTGTCGACATCTGTCAGCAAATGGTAGGTGTCGAGACTGGTGTTACCTGCCTTGTCAGCGTATGTTTTCACCTCAACCGTTGCCGGGTGGTTCAATTCCTTTAGAAAGGTAGCGCTGGTCTTTATAATGACGGGGCCGGTCGGCTCTTCGGGACCGCCCAGCTCCAGTGAGGCCAGCCATACAATGCGCGCTTCCTCAAAGAATCGGAAGTAGACTGTATTGTTGGCATGGCCGTATGCATCCATGTCTCCCCAGCGGAGCGGCATGGTAATCGTGCTTACAAGATTTCCCGGTACTGACATCGGTTTCTCCGGAACAACGGTTAAATAATAAAAAAAGTAGCGCCGGTATTTTCGACGAATTGAAACGAATTAAACAACCCAAGAGCAGATGATGAAACACATTTTTATCCGGCGCCGGCTGTTTACGCTTACCATGTTGGTGTCCCTGGTTGTATTCCTGCCAGTGGGCCAGGCTTTCGCCCAGAATATGCAGCAGCCCGCCCCCGAAGGGTCTGTTCCGGGTGACCCGAAAGATCCCTGGGAAAACTGGAACCGCAAGGTATATACCTTTAACGAGACCATCGACCGCTGGTTCCTGAAGCCGGTAGCGCAGGCCTACAGGACGTTTACCCCACAGATTGTTGACCGTGGTATTACCAACTTTTTCAACAACCTGACTGAGCTCCGGAACTTCACCAACAGTGTCTTGCAGTTGAAAGGGGAGTCTGCGGTGGTGGCTGTCGGACGCTTTACCTACAACACAACCTTTGGGCTAGGCGGTCTTATTGATGTGGCAACCGCCTTTGATCTGCCGGAACGGCCCGAGGATTTTGGTCAGACCCTGGGATACTGGGGCGCGGGTTCAGGGCCCTATCTGATGCTTCCTTTTCTCGGCCCTTCCACACCCCGGCACTTTACCGGGTTTGTGACGGACGGCTTCGCGTTGCCTTCGGCGTGGGATGAAGTGGAAAGCCCTGAAGTTTACTATGCAAGGGCTCTGCAAATCGTCGACCGCCGGGCGGATTTGATCCCTGCTGAAAGTTTCATCTCTGGCGACAGTTACGTGTTTGTGCGGAATGCCTTTCTGCAACGTCGCGAATTCCTGATTAACGACGGTAAGGTGGTTAACGATCCGTTTGCCAGCGATGATGATGAGGACTTGATGCTTGATGATTTCTAAGCGTCAGCCGGATTGAAAGGAGATCAACGGTGCTCAAGGATCCAAGAATAGCCAAGTTCCGGAAAATGCTGGCCGACGCGCCCAACTACGAGGTATGGAAAGCAGCGGCTCTGGAACTGGACTTTTTGGAGGGCAACGCCGAGTGGAAAGAGGATTTTGCCTCCGACCTTTATCATTATGAAGTCATCTACGACCGGCTGAGCAACCTCAAGCAGTATCGCCAGCAAAATGACGTGGAACGCCTCAAACGCGCTCTCCGCGAAGGCTTGCACCATGACCTGGGCAATATGGGCAATCCCGCGCTTTATACCCGGTCGCGCGTCGGCACCAAGCATCTGATCGAGGAGTACATCACGCAGGTCTGTGAAGCGCTGTGCTATCTTTGTGATCAACCGGTTCCGGGTTTTCCAGTTGCAGATAAGCTCCAGTTCTTCCGCGACACCCTCACAAGTTACGGTCGCCCGGCACTTTTGCTCAGTGGCGGCGCCACCCTCGGTGTGTTCCATTTCGGCGTGATCAAGGCGCTCTGGGAAAAGGGGCTTCTGCCGCAGGTTATTGCGGGCTCAAGTATCGGGGCCATCATCGCGGGCATTCTTGGTGTGCATACGGATGCCGAAATTCCGGAAATGCTGATCCCCGAGAACCACAACCTGAGAGCCTGGAAATGGCGAGGTCTTCTAAGCGCAGTCCGTGGCGACGGGCTCATGGATCAGGAGGAGCTTCGGAACTGTCTGCGGGGCAATATCGGTGAGTACACCTTCGAGGAGGCGTATCAGCGTACCGGACGTTCAATCAACGTTAGCGTGTCCCCAGTGCAGGCGCACCAGAAGGCCCGACTGCTTTGCGGATACACCTCGCCCTATTTGATGGTGTGGAGCGCGGTGCTGGCCAGCGCCGCGGTTCCCGGTATTTTCCCGCCGGTTACCCTGATGAAAAAAGACATTCAGGGTAATACGCTACCGTATATGCCGCGCCTGAAGTTTGTGGATGGCTCGGTCGTCAGTGATTTGCCAATCGAGCGGTTGATGCACCTGTACGATGTCAATTACACCATCGTGAGCCAGACCAATCCCCACGTAGTCCCTTTCCTGAGCCAGCGGGGGCTGGATGAAAAACTGTCCCTCGGAAATCTGCCCATGCATCTGTTGAAATCCGAGATACAGTTTCATGGCCAGGGCGTGTTCGATTACCTGCGAAAACGGGTAAGGCCGGAACTTCTGCGGCAGATGTCCGGTCAGTTTTACACCATTATGGCTCAGCGTTACTCGGGAGACGTGACCATAGCTCCGTCGTATTCCTTCAAGGATTACAGCAGGATGCTGGCGAATCCGGATCCTGCCTACGTGCGGCAGATGATTCTGGCTGGCGAGCGGGCGACTTGGCCGAAGATCTCCATGATTCGCTCCCACGCCCGTATATCGAAAACCCTGGAGCGCTGCGTGCGAAGGCTGAAGCAACAGAACCGGCGCACGGCCGAGCTCAGGCTGATCAGCAACGCGGATTCCGGTACGTCCTGATATGTATTACGACTTTTTCGGCTTTCGCGAACCGCCGTTTTCCATTGCCCCGGACCCTCGTTATCTATATCTCAGCGATCGCCACAAGGAGGCCCTGGCGCACCTGATGTACGGAGTCCAGGGGCAGGGCGGTTTCATCGTGATCACTGGTGAGGTGGGAACAGGAAAAACAACGGTTTCCCGGTGTTTTATCGAGAATGTTCCCGATCATGTGGATATCGCGCTAATCCTCAACCCGAGGCTCTCTGCGCGGGAGTTACTGTCCTCCATCTGCGATGAGCTGGAAATCCCCCACGATATCAGTGCCACCATCAAGGAACTGGTTGATCTGATTAACCGGGACTTGCTCAAGGCCCATGCAGCCGGGCGACACAAGGTTCTGATGATTGATGAGGCCCAGAACCTTTCGGCCGAGGTGCTGGAACAGTTAAGGCTGTTGACCAATCTCGAGACGGCAGAGAAGAAGCTGCTGCAGATTGTCCTGCTTGGCCAGCCTGAACTGCAGGAAATGCTGGCACTTCCGGAATTGAGACAGCTGAATCAGCGGGTCACAGCACGCTATCACCTGGACGCCATCGGTCGGGATGAGCTGGCGGCCTACTTGAAATACCGCCTCAGTGTTGCCGGCATGCGGGGTGATATCTTTTCGCAGCGGGCGGTGAATCGCCTCTATCGCGAGAGCCAGGGCATACCCCGCCTGATCAACCTGATCAGTGACCGCGCATTGTTGGGCGCCTATGCCGAGGGTGAGCATGAGATTACGCCCGAGCATATCCGCCAGGCGGCAAAAGAAGTACGTGGACAATCCCTCGGCCCCACGCCCTCACGGGCTCACCAGTCACCAGACAGATCCCAGTACCTTATCGTTGCGGCTTCGATTCTGGTGGCCATCATCGGCACCGCCTGGCTTATTGAGCGTTGGTCACCGGGTGGATCGTTTCTCACCGATCCCTCCTCAGCAGAACCTTTGCAGGGAGCTGTTGAGCGAGTCGAGGAGCAGGAACAGAAACCATTGCAAGAGATCCAGGAAACCGGGTCTGGAGAGCCGTCAGCACCCGTTGAACTTGCCGTGCCGGGTCAGCTTCTGGATTCCGTGGAGGCTTTTCAGGTACTTTTCGGGATCTGGGGGCGTGAATATGAACCTTCGGAAGCGCCCGTTGCCTGCGACTGGGCCAACGAGGAGGGTCTTGGATGCCTGAGTCGTCAGGGTAGCCGCCGAAGCCTCGAGTTTCTGGATCGCCCGGCGATGCTTCAGTTGCAGGATGAGGCGGGTAACCGGGGGTTTGTCGTGCTCCGCCATCTGGATGGCGATACCGCAGATATCGCCTTGCCCTCCGGCAATCAGACTGTATTGTTTGCCAGTATCGAGCGCTATTGGTTCGGGGAGTATCGGGTTCTGTGGCGCCTTCCGGAATACCTGACGGGCGACGGCTTTTACAGCAATGGCGGGGGCGAGCAACTCTGGATTGGTGCGCGAATGATGGATCTGGCGGACCGTTTCAGTAATTCCCGTGCTGAAAGTGACCGGGTGAAACGGCTGGATTCCGAAGAGCAGGTTCGCTGGTATCAGTCATTGCGAGGGCTTACCGTGGATGGGATCGCCGGAGCCATGACCATCATCCAGATCAATAACGACCTGGAAGCTAACATTCCCCGTCTAAAGCCTCTGCAGTCCGAAGGTCGCCGGCAAGTTGAAGGTCGAGAGTAATTATGTCGTACATTCTTGACGCATTGCGGAAATCCGAAACTGAACGGAGGCAAGGGCGCGTACCGGACCTTGGTCAGCAGGTGCAGCTGATCCATCGCCCGAAGAAAAAGCGGTGGTCGCCGGCTGTCTGGGTGTCTCTTGCACTCATGCTCAATGCCGGCGTCCTGGCCTTTGTCTTCTGGCCGGGAGCGCCGTTGCCCTGGGTTTCCGAGTCGCAATCCGAGACATCTGCGGCCTCGGCCAGAACGACAGCTCCTGAACCTGATGCGGTGGCGCCTGCGACAGAGCCAGCGCCGACATTGGAAGATCCCGTTGCACAAACGGGGACCATCCCTGAGCCCGATGCGGGCGAGGCGACGCCGGCGCCGATCGCTTCGGAACCTTCCCCATCACAAAGCCGGGAGCGGGCGACCGTTATCGTTCCCTCATCCGCAAATGCCGAAACTGCTGCACCAATGGTGCAGCCCGAGCAGGCAGGCAGAGTGCCACATCTGGTAGAGTTGCCGCTCTCATTTCAGAAGAGCGTTCCCGATTTGACCTTTAACAGCCATATCTACTCGTCATCCCCTGCATCGCGCCGGGTCATGATTAACGACACCTACCTGCGAGTGGGCGACGTCTTCGAAGGCTTGCGGGTAGACGACATAACGGAAGAAGGGGTGGTTCTGAGTCGTGACGGGCGCCGTTTTCGGGTTGGCGTTGTTCGGGACTGGGTGAGCCCTCGCTGATGGCGCTGACCGACGAAATCAAGCAATCGATCCAGCAGGGATATCGGGATGTGCTGGCAGGGAAGGATATTCGGGCGCGCTATGGGCAGCGCCTGATGATTGCGGAAATCGCCAGATACATGGGCGATATCACCGAGAACGATGGCCAACGAACGTCCCCGGCCTCTGCCTGTGTGGTCGAAGCCGGGACCGGGACAGGCAAAACCCTGGCCTATCTGATCGCTGCCATCCCCGTGGCCAAAGCCCTCGGCAAAACCCTGGTTATCTCCACCGCAACCGTGGCCCTTCAGGACCAGATTGTGCTCAAAGATCTCCCGGACCTGAGAAAGCACAGCAAGATGGATTTCAACTGGACTCTGGCCAAAGGGCGGGGGCGCTACCTCTGCATGTCCCGGTTGGAAGCCCGCCTGCACGATGAAGGCAATACCGACAGCGACACCATGCCCCTGTTCCTTTTGGATGGGCCGAAAAATGAAGAACCGGGCACCCGGGCCTTTTTCGAGGAAATGCTCGCCAGTTATGGCTCCCGCGAGTGGGACGGTGACCGCGACCACTGGCCGGAACAGATACCGGACGACGTCTGGCGACAGGTAACAACCGACCACCGGCAGTGCACCAACCGCCACTGCAGCTATTTCGACAGTTGCGCTTTTTTTGATGCCCGTAAAGACCTTGATGATGCCGATATCGTGGTGGCTAACCATGATCTGGTTCTGGCCGACCTTGCCCTGGGCGGCGGCGCCATTCTGCCGGAGCCGGAGAACGCCCTTTATATTTTCGACGAGGCTCATCACCTTCCGGACAAAGCCCTGAATCACTTTGCCGCGTCGCTGCCACTCAATGCTACCCGGCAATGGCTGAAGCAGCTTTCCCAGGCGCTTGTTAAAATGCAGCCTTACCTGGCAGCCGGCACCCAGGCCGCCAAGTCCCTGGATCGCATCAGTTCTGCGTCGAGAGAGGTAGACCTGGTCCTCAACCGGGTTTACGAAGAAGCCGAGCAGAATACCGGCTGGGAGTTCAACGAAGAGCGCCGGACGGCGCAGTGGCGCTATCCGGAAGGTGAGTTGCCGGAAGCCGTGGCTGAGCTTGCAGCCGAAAGCCGGATTGCTACCGCTAACATGGTCCGGCAACTGGGCGTTCTGGCGGACGAGTTGCAGGGCGCCTTTGATGAGCGCAAGGAGCATGAGATCGACCGGGAAACCGCCGAAGCCTGGTATCCGGTGATAGGCTCCTTTCACGCCCGGGCAGAGGACCAGTTGCGGCTCTGGACAGCCTGGTGCGACCCGGGCAATGCCAGTCCCCCCGTGGAAGCTGAAACCAACAGCGAGGCAGGTGATGAGCCTGAAGCCAGGCCGAAAACGCAGAAGAGCCCGCCCCCAGCCCGATGGGCAGTACGCCAGCGCTGGGATCACGCCGAGGACATCACCCTTTACAGTTCACCGGTACTGGCAGACAACCTGTTGTACTCCAGGCTTTGGTCTCGCGCTTACGGCGCCGTGCTCACCAGTGCCACCCTGACCGCACTTGGTCGATTCGATCGCCTGAACGCGCGGGCTGGATTGCCGCAGGGCAGCCGCTTCCTCGTGGTTCCCAGCTCTTTCCGTTACGGCGAAATGGCAACGGTGGAGGTGCCTGCGATGTCCGCCATGCCGACGGATGACGGCTTCGCCGATGAGCTTGTAAAACGACTACCGGACCTCTGGGCAGGCGAGAAGGCGACACTGGTACTGTTTACGTCCCGTCGTCAAATGCAGCAAGTGCGAGACACGCTGGCCCCGGATTACCCGGACCTGATTATCACCCAGGACGATATGGCCAAGGGCGAAGTGCTGAGGCAGCATTGCAGCAGGGTGGATGAAGGCCGGCCGAGTGTCCTGTTCGGCGTTGCCAGTTTTGCAGAGGGTATCGACCTTCCAGGCAAGTACTTGCACCACGTCGTGATTACCCGTTTGCCATTTTCGGTGCCGGATGATCCCATTGAGGCGAGCCTGGCCGAGTGGGTGACGCAGCGGGGCGGCAATCCGTTTATGGAAATCACCGTTCCGGACGCGTCCATCAAACTCGTCCAGGCGGTTGGTCGGCTGCTGCGGACCGAGCAGGATACTGGACGAGTGACGATCCTGGATCGCCGCATTATTGCCCGCCGATATGGTCAGCTGTTGCTGGATGCATTGCCACCCTTCCGCCGGATCATCGAACACTGAATCCCACCAGAACCGTTCAGCCATAAAAAAAGAGCCAGCCCTTTTGGGGTTGGCTCTCATCAAGGGGTTCTTTCGAACCCGGGCGTCGAAACAACGCGGAACAAGAAATCTGAAGGCCTGAAGTTTCAGAATTCCTGGTGAAGTTGCCCTCACCGTTGAAAATATAATAGGGGATTAGAGGGCGTAGCCGGATCGTCCAAAGGGCGTAGCGGGTTTAAGTTGTTGGTGCAAAGTGTGAGTTGCGTCACGTTTTTGGGCTCGAAATCAGCCTTGCAGCAACCCCAGTTCCCGGGCCCTGGCCAGAGCCTCGGTTCTGCGGCCCACGCCGAGCTTTCCATAAAGGTTGCGAATGTGGGCCTTCACCGTAGCCGGGGCAACGTCCATTTTTGCGGCAATTTCCTTGTTGGCATGGCCCGCATGAATGAGCGCAAGCACTTCAAGTTCTCGCTGGCTGAGAGGTTCAGGCAGTGTTTCGGCGTTGAGTGTCGTACGACCGCGCTCACCAGAAATGGCACCGGGTTTTGTTTCAGAATGGCCCTCGCCAGACTGGCGTTGATCGAGAAGCATTTTCCTGACGCTGGCGTTCCAGCTTCCCGGCTCATCCAGTGCTGGCAAACCAAGGAGCAGGGCACGCAGATCGGGGCTTTCCTCCGCAAAGAGCCTCAGGAATCCGGCCTCGCCGGCGAGTTCTATCGCGCGGGTCAGCATTTGCTCCGATTCATCGGTCCGTTCCTGCTTCGCCAGGGCCTCGCCATAGACCAGCAGAATTTCCACCAGGTGTCGGTTGTGGGCGTTGCGTTCAGCCGGTTGCAAAAGAGCGCTGAGTATCTCCTGGGCCCGCTCGGGCTGATCCAGTGCCACCAGCACTCGCGCCTCGCTAATACGGCTTTGTTCAAGATGAAGCGGATTGGTGAACTCGGTATCAGCTCGGGAATCCAGGCTGGCACGGGCTTTTTCCGGGTGACCGGCGGCAAGGTAGCACCGGGCCAGAAGGGCAGTGCTGGCAGGTGGCTCGAAAACAATCTGATCACGGCGCTTTCGGCCCGTCAGGGAAGCGTCTTCCAGGGCCTCAATCGCATCCTGGAGCTTACCCTCGCTGAAGGCCAGGTGACCACGAACGTACTGGATGATCACATGTTGCCCCGGTTCGGTGCCCCGCTCAACATGTTCGAGCAGCGGTTTCAGGTGCGTGGCTGCTAGCTGGGGGTGATTTCGTTCGCGATGAATCTCACAGAGTGTACTGTTCTGCCAGCATGAGATGAGTCTTGGCTGGGTTGGGTCCGCATAGTGTTTGTCCACCCATTGCCTTATCTCGGTGCAGGTTTCCAAAGCCAGATCGATATCGCCGCGATTGTATTGAATCCACGCCAGCAGGCCCCCACTGGAAAGAACCGTACTGGGTTTATGTTCGACCTGTCCGTAACGGACTGCCGACTGGAGCGCGTCTTCGGCTTCGGTGAGTTCACCCTTGCCGTAGTAATCCAGCCCAAGGCCGTAATAGGTCACCGACTTTAACGGTATGCGAGTGTGATCAATCTCCCTGAGCACCTGTCTTGTGAGATCTGCGGCGCTCTTGTCGTCACTCCGGGTGCGAGCCAGATAGGAGCGCATCAACGAGATCTCACTTTGCAGCCCGAGGGCCCCTTCGGCATCCGGATGGGAGTCCGCCACCTGCCGGTCCAGAAGATCCTCCAGGCCGGACAGCAGCGGCTCCAGACTATCCATGCGGTTGGCAAAGAACAGCCCCCAGATCCGGAGCATCTGGAGTTGCGGATTGTCGATGACAAGATCCTGTGGCAGGGCATCAATCCAGTCCAGCACGGGGAGGTGATATCCGCCATGGATCAGGTTGTTGCCGTGCTCGGCGAGCACCCGGGCAAGCCGGGACCAGTCCTCCTGTCGGACGATCTGGGCAATGGCTTCCTGCACGTGGCCATGGGCCAATAACCAGTCCACCGTCCGGTGCCAGAGTCGCGCGGCCGAGTCAGGATCTTGGTGACTTACCCTGAGTTGCAGCGCATCCCGAAACAGGTCGTGATAGCGGAACCACTCGTTCCGGGTATCCAGCGGGATCAGGAAAAGATTCTGGCTGAGAAGTTTTTCAAGCAGCTCCTGGCTGTTATCGGACCCACGGATCGAATCACAGAGGGACGCACAGAGCCGGGGGCAACAGGCCGTTTCAAGCAGAAAGTCCGACAGCTCCCGGGGTTGCTGCTCAAGTACTTCGCTCAGCACATAATCGCTGATGTGGCGCTCATCCAGATTTATCTGGTTTCCACTCGTGCTGGCGTCCTTTCCGGACAATGCGGAAAGCTGCATGGCAGCGACCCAGCCTTCGGTTTTGCGGTAAATCGCGTGGACATCCTCGTCGGCGATATCAAGGCCCATGGTGTCGTGAAAGAACTGACGGCATTCGTCTTCAGAAAAGGCCAACAGGCCAGGGTGGATGTCCTGGATCCACCGACGGACGCGCCAGCGGGCCAGGGGCAGTGGCGGTTCGGTTCTGGACGCCAGGGTTATCAGAACACCCGGCGGAAGATAATCAATGAAATAGGCGAACTGCCTGTGGATGGCAGGGTTGCCAATGAAGTGGAAGTCGTCGAGCACCAGCGACCACGGGCTGTCATCATGAGCCAGCGTGTTGATCAGGCCGGTAATGGCTTCAGTAAACGTGTCATCTGAGTGGAGAGCCAGTTGTTTGCGCAAATCGGACGCGCCGGTCAGGCCGGCTTGTTCAAAAGCACCTATCAGGTACTGCCAGAATCGCCGGGGCTCATCATCGTGTTCATCCAGAGAGAGCCAGGCGGTAGGGGAGGAAACCCTTGAACACCGTTGCGCAACCAGAGTGGTCTTGCCAAACCCGGCCGGCGCAATCACCAGATTCAGTCTTTTCGGAGCCCGGGACTCAAGCAAGGCACTCAGCCGCTCACGTTTAACCGCGCGCGAGTCTGTCGTTGGCCGAAGAAACTTTGTGGTGAGCAGCATGGGTTCCCTGAGAACTGGAGTGTTGATGTGCCCAGACAGGGCATTACGGATTGTGTCCTTTGTATTGGCCAAGTCAAGGGCTGGAGGGGGGTGTTTCATAGCCTCAGGGTTTTATCAGGGGCTGCGCAAATGCGATTTTGGTCTAAACTGTGTAAAAGCAGTTGCCTATATTAAAAAAGAATGAAAATCTGTATTTTTATGCGTATTCTTCAACAAGGTCCTTCGATCTCCAGGGAGCAGCAGATTCAATGAAACTACAACAGTTGCGCTATATCTGGGAAGTTGCGCATCACGACCTGAATGTCTCAGCAACCGCCCAGAGTCTGTTCACGTCCCAGCCGGGTATCTCCAAACAGATCCGCCTGCTGGAGGATGAGCTGGGGCTTGAAGTATTTGCCCGCAGCGGCAAGCATCTCACCAGAATCACACCGGGCGGCGAGATTATTATTCGCGAGGCCGGCGAAATCCTGCGGCGGGTTGAGGGCATCAAGAAGATTGCCCAGGAATTCAGTAACCAGCGAAAGGGTGATCTCAGCATCGCCACCACTCATACCCAGGCCCGTTATGCACTGCCCCCGATTATCAGTGGCTTTATAGAGGAGTACCCGGACGTCTCCCTGCATATGCATCAGGGGACGCCAATGCAGATCTCCGAAATGGCAGCCAGCGGGGCGGTCGATTTTGCCATTGCTACCGAGGGCATGGAGCTGTTTAACGACCTGATCATGATGCCATGCTACAAATGGAACCGGAGCGTCATCGTGCCGAAGGATCATCCACTGGCGAAACTGCCGGAACTGACACTACCGGAGCTTGCGGAATACCCGCTCGTGACTTACGTGTTCGGCTTTACGGGGCGCTCGAAGCTGGATGAGGCGTTCCAGTCCCAGGGACTGACACCGAAAGTGGTATTTACGGCAGCGGATGCAGACGTGATCAAGACCTACGTCAGGTTGGGGCTCGGTGTCGGTATTGTCGCGAGCATGGCATTCGATCCAAAAACGGACACCGACCTGGTTGCGCTCGACGCCCGCAAGCTTTTCCGTCCCAGCGTCACACGACTCGGGTTCCGAAAGGGGACTTTCCTGCGGGGCTATATGTATGACTTCATTCACCGTTTCGCGCCCCATCTCACCAAAGAAAAGGTGGACGAGGCGGTTTCCCATCAGGGCAGCCGGTCTGAAATCGAAGAACTGTTCAAGGATGTCGAGCTGCCCACTCACTAGAAAGTAAGCGGGCAAGAGGCGCCCGGGTTATTCCCGGGCGATCAGGTTGCCAGCATGGAGGCCGCATTCTTTCTGGGTGGCTTCTTCCCACCACCAGCGGCCTTCACGCTCATGTTGACCTGGCAGGACAGGACGGGTGCAGGGCTGGCAGCCGATGCTGACAAAGCCTTTCTCATGCAGTTTGTTGTAAGGCGCCTCGGACATACGGATGTAATCCCACACCTCTTTTGATGTCCAGTTTGCAAGTGGGTTGAACTTTACCAGTGTCTTTTCATTGGTCGAGAAGGCGGTATCTTCCTGGATAACCGGGACGTCATTGCGAGTTCCGGGGCTCTGGTCTTTCCGCTGTCCAGTGATCCAGGCGTCCACGGTCGCCAGCTTGCGGCGAAGGGGGTTGACCTTGCGAATGCCGCAACACTCACTGTGCCCATCTTCATAGAAGCTGAACAGGCCCTTTTTGTTCACCAGATCCTGAACTTCGTGAGCATCCGGAAACAGAACTTCGATCTCGATGCCGTAATGCTTGCGAACCCGCTCTACAAAATCGTAGGTTTCCGGATGCAGACGGCCTGTATCCAGAGTGAAAACCTTCAGGTTGTCGGTCAGCTTGTGTGCCATTTCAATCAACACGACATCTTCTGCGCCACTGAAAGAGATGGCGATGTTATCGTATTGTTGCAGCGCAGCTTTGAGAATCGAACGGGGGCTCTGGCCTTCGAGCTCTTCCCGCAGGGTTTGAATATCGGTCATGGCCCGGCATTGCCTTCTATGGATGTGCAAGGGTATCTAACTGACCGAAAAGGCTACCATTAAATGCCTCATACCCTGAAGGAATGACGATCTATATGGTTATTCCGCGTTCAAAAGCGCGGGTTTACACTTCCACGATGCAATCCTGGCCGGTTTTTCTTATCATACGCACCGAATACAGGCAGGCGGATTGACCGTACTGGCCCTTTACCAATCAAAGCAGGAGATCGTTGTGGAACTGGCATGCCTTGACCTTGAAGGAGTATTGATCCCGGAGATCTGGATCGCGTTCGCCGAAAAGACCGGCATTGAAGAGCTCAAGGCGACCACCCGCGATATTCCGGATTATGACGTGTTGATGAAGCAGCGCCTCAAGCTGCTGGACCAGCACGGCTATGGCCTTCCGCAAATCCAGGAAGTGATTGGCGAGCTGGACCCGCTGCCCGGCGCCCGGGAGTTTCTGGATTGGCTGCGCGAGCGTTTTCAGGTTGTGATTCTGTCCGACACCTTCTACGAATTCGCGATGCCCCTGATGAAGAAGCTGGGTTATCCGGCACTGCTTTGTCACAAGCTGGAAGTTGCAGACGACGGCCAGATCACCAACTACCTGCTGCGCCAGCGCGACCCTAAGCGACAGTCCGTGAGGGCATTCCAGTTGCTGAATTACCGCGTGATTGCTGCCGGTGATTCCTACAATGACACTACCATGCTGGGCCAGGCCGAAGCCGGTATCCTGTTCCATGCGCCGCAAAACGTAATCGACGAGTTCCCGCAGTTCCCTGCAGTGCATAACTTCGAGGATCTGAGGCAGGAGTTTCTCAAGGCCAGCGAGATCCATAACCCCTGATTGGAGGACTGAAATTGGGGTCAGAAGAACGCTCTCTTCTGCCCCCATGTTCACCCGAACTCACTTCAGTCGATCACCAACTCTTCCAGAAACCGCATTAAAGAGCCGACTTTTGCGAGCGTCTCCTGATATTCAGCCTCGGGATCTGAGTCCGCAACAATACCGCCACCACCCCAGCACCGAATGGTGCCCTCGCCATCACACAGCATGGTTCGAATCGCAATATTGCTGTCCAGCGTTCCATCCAGTCCGCGATAGAAAATCGAGCCGCAGTAGGGACCGCGCCAGTGGGGCTCCAGCTCCCGGATGATTTCCATTGCTCGGACCTTGGGCGCACCCGTAATGGAACCACCCGGGAATGCGTCAAACAGGGCCTTCATCGGCGTAACACCGTCGGCAAGTTCCGCGCGAATGTGGCTGACGAGGTGATGAACGTTCCTGTAGGACTCAAGAGCAAAGAGTTTGTCGACTTTCACGCTTCCGGGTTTCGCGTTCAGGCCCAGATCATTGCGGAGAAGATCGACGATCATCAGGTTTTCGGCAAGGTCCTTTTCTGAGCCTTCCAGTTCAGAGGCATAGGCCAGATCTGTTTCCGGTGTTCTGCCTCTCGGCCTGGTGCCCTTAATTGGGCTGGTGGTTACGGTGCGATCGTGTATCTCGAGAAAGCGTTCGGGGGAGACCGAGATGATCGATGCTTCGCCTGTTCGGATAAAACCGCTGTAGGGAGTGGGGTTAGCGTCCGAAAGCGCCTGGAATGCTCGCCAGGGATCCCCTACGAAACGGCCTGAGAATTCCTGGGACAGATTCGCCTGATAACAATCACCGGCTTCGATGTATTGGCGGACCCTTTCGACGCTCGTCCTGAAAGCAACCGGTGTTTGCCTGGGCTGAAAGCCGCAAACCATAGACCATCCAGTGGTGGCGGCGGGTTCGTCCGTGGCCAGCCACTGGTCCAGTAATTCACGTGTCCCATCAGGACAATCCGGATGAATCCAAAGCCAATACTGATCTGTTTTGCGATTATGACTGGCAGTCCAAAGATAGAATCCTGCAGACATCAGGGGGACATCCAGAGATGGGCAGAGCTCTCTGAGACGGTTTTCCCTGACATACCCGAGCTCATAGCCCAGGAAGCCAATCCACCCTCCGGACAGGCATTCCGGATTGGGTTCCTGTTCGATCTGGAACTGGTGGACGAGGCTTTCCATGTTCTGGGTAAGCTGATCGGAGCAGAAATTCTCAGGCACAGGGTGTTGGAGTATTTCGGTGGCAAGAGCTCTGGCAGAAAATCCGCTGAAAGCTCCCCGGGCCGGGCCGTTTCCGACGCTTCCGATATAGGCGAAATCCGCTTCCCGGCAGGCATGGCTTAGCAGGCGATGGTAGCCCTCATCGGTGAGTTCACGCATGTTTGCCGGGTTCAAGTCGCCTCCGGGATATTCAAGAAATGATAAGCAGCACACAAAACGGGCGTTGTAGGCTGCGTGCGGCCCTTGATCTAATAAAAATTCAAAGAGGGGCAGTCAATTACGTTTGGGCATTTTACTGTAGTTGCGTCTGACCTTCCTTAATAAAAACGACCGAATATAAGGACAAGAACGATTATGGGGCCTGTAAAAAGAATTCTGCTTTCCGCTCTCTTTATCCTGCTTTTCGCTACTCCCGCTGTCCAGGCTCAAAGTGAGACCAGCGAAATCATACCGAACCGCAATGCGTTATCGGATGGGAAGCTGAGCGAGGATGAAATCAAGAAATATGCCGCATTGGCGGCCAAGCACATTCAGGAACTAACGGCCGTGGCACGCGAAGAGGTCGGTAATGAGCTCGAGCAGAGTGGCGTAGTCATTCCGGCAGCGTGGATGATGATGAACGACGGAGAAGTAAAGCGGGTTCGGCTCGGCGAAAGCGGCGAGCAAGCTGCGGCAACGATGAAGGTGCTTATGTTCAGGGCCGCATTAAAGTCGCTCGCTCGTCATGGGAAAATCCTGGCCACCGCAATCGTTTATGCGGGGACCGTAGAGGGTGAAAAGGACACTCGGGTATTGGCGATTGAGCATGAGCATCGTTTAGGGCTCTCGGGTCTGCAGGTTGTCCCGTATCAGTTTGATCAGGGCGCCTTGAGCCTTGGCAAACCCAGCACCGAGAAAAAGCCTTACGAACTGTTCTACGAAGGTCGGGAAAAAGAAGGGCAAGGTGAACAGGGGTAGAAAAACGTGACCTGAATCCGCTTTGTAACGGTTTGTTTCAGTGTGGGTGAGAATTGTGAGTGCAATCACGGATTCGGAGTGTAAAACAATCTTAAATGGATTTGTGGGATCACAGATCCTGCTTCTAAAAATACAAAACTCACACAAGAACAACGATGAGTTTATAAGGAGATAAGAATGAAAGGCCTGAAAAAAATTGCACTTGCTACAGCGGTAGCCGCCGCCCCGTTCGCCGCCCAGGCAGAACTGACGGCCATGAATGATTCTGCGATGGGTAACGTAACCGGCCAGGCCGGTGTGACCATCGAACTGGAAACCCAGGTCAGCATTGGTCAGTTCAAGTACACCGACACGAACGGTGGTGCTGCTGGTGAAATCGGTGGCGGTTCATTCACCGTTAATGACATCGAACTTGGTGGTGCTGGTCTCATCACAGGTGCCAACCCGATCTTCGATACTAACAGTGACGGTACTCCTGACACTGCGGCTAGCCAGCTCCTAGACGATCTGTCTATCGACATCGACCTGGCGGACGACGGCGACGCTGTGATTTCCGTTCACACGATCAGTGGCCTGCCAATTGACTGGGGCTTCACGGCCTCCTCAATGAACCTGGAAGGTACCGACAGCACCACGCTGATCTCTGGCCTCAGTGCCTGGGGTATGCTGGCCAAGCTGGATATCCGGGTTGACACTGAAGATGCGTCCACCAGCCTCGGTGGCACTGGCGACGGTTCTCTGAACATCGACACTGCTTTCACCGTAAATAACATGGAATTCGACGTTCCCTTCCTGGCGGTTGGCGTGCGCGGTATGTCCATCACCGGCGCCGGAGCGAACTTCGACTACAACGGTGATGGTGTTGTTGATAGCGCCGATACTGACCTTGATGGCAGTGGCACCGTCGGAGACACCAAGGCGGAACGCATCAATGTCGGCTTCGCCAAGGTGAACCTCGATGTTTACAAGGGCAATGGCCTCGGCCAGTCGACTGCAACCGACGTGCTGCGGGTCGATGTCAACGATGTCGTAATGGACGTAAATGTTGGCGGTGTTCTCATCGGCGGAACCAGCATTGGTACTGTCGCTCTGGACAACCTGCATATTCAGAACACCCGCCTGGCTGTCTATGGTCACTAATCTGACCTGACACCAGAGTTGGTGAAACGCCCCGCCTTGCGGGGCGTTTTTATTTGGTCAGATGAAAAACAGAGACAATAAAAAACGGCAGCCAATCCTGGCTGCCGTTTTCGCAACTGATTTAAAAGTCAGCGCTACTGATCCGGCACCGCAATAGAAAGATCAAACCCACCACCGGGCCTCGGTGTCAAAGTAATCGGTCCTTCATTAATGGCCTGCGGAACCTGTATCTGATCAATCCCCGGCGGATTGCCGATGCTGAAATTCAGGTTCTGCCCGTCAAACCCTATCCCCAGTTGATCATTAAGAAAGGTTTGCGTAAAAGGCTCTTCTGGAATCTGTGCCTGCTGCCCAAAGATGATTGGTGGAATCGTTGGGGTAAACTCTGCTGGCGGCTGCGCCCGGGCGATTTCTTCCTGGGGCAGCAGCAGGGCGCGACGGAGGAATTCATCTTCTGCGTTTTCCAGAGCATCGGTCTTGCCCTCATCAACGTATCGTTGCAACGCTTCCCGGTAAGCTTCCTCTTCGGCTTCGGTCAGTACCGGTTCGCCGGGCGATATGGTGAGGGAGCGCAGGATACGTTGGCGGTCGGCTTCTGATTTCTTCCGTTCTTTGGGGACAACGATTACGGCGGAATCTTTCACATAGGTTTCCACCATCTCGTCCGAGGTCATGGTCTGAACGCCACCGAAGGCAGGTAAGGCAACAACCAGGCCGCTGATGGCGGTGGTGAGCAGATGTCGGCGTTTCATAATCTGGCCTCTTTTGTTAAAAAAATACGCTCCCTTGCACGAGTATTCGGTTTGTCAGACAGGAATTCAAGCCAGATGATCCGGGATTGTGATCAGAATCTTTGATTTTCGGTACTGTTACTAATCAACGCAAAATCGTGGTCGAATACCATGAACTTTTTGGGCATCGCAGGGCCTCAGTTCTACTATGAAAAATCCGTTCAGAAATCGCTTTCGTCGCTGGATTAACCGACGGATTCCGCGGTCCGATGTCCAGAGCTTCAGTCAGAAGAACATATTCATCCTGCCTACTGGTGCGGGACTCGTGTTCGGGCTGTTGCTCGTCATCATGCTTCTCACCGGCATCAATTATCAGAACAGCCTGATTTATCTGAGTACCTTTCTGCTTGGGGCGGTCTTTGTTGGCGCGATGCATCAGACCCATCGAAATCTGTCCGGCATGGAACTCACGCTGGTTCAGCCAGGAGAGGGCTTTGCCGGTGATGATATTCCGTTTCGATTCCGCCTGAAGGCAGGGCGGGATGACGCCATTGCCATCCTGCTGTCCTGCGAAGAGTCCGGCCTGGCCCCGGTTCACGTTCACTCGGGTCGTTCCCAGGATGTCACGCTTCCGGTTCATTCCGCTCATCGGGGGTATTTGCGGCCCGATCGGGTACGGATTGAAACGCGTTTTCCGTTTGGCCTCCTCAAGGCCTGGTCGTGGGTTCGGCCGGTATCCGCCGGTTTGGTATTTCCAAGGCCGGTTCCAGCACCTGAGGCGTTCAGCACGGTAGAGGATGGTGAAGAGTCAGCAGAAGCACGATCCGTTGACGGCAATGATCATGCGGATATCCGACCCTGGCGGGAAGGTGATCTCAGCCAGCGGGTACTTTGGAAACGGTTCGCACGAACCGGGCAAATGGTGGTCGCAGACTGGGAGGGTGAGCAGGGCAGTCCCTACTGGCTGGATTTCAACGCCTACCCCGGCGCAGACCATGAGTTGCGGTTGAGTTACCTGGCGTTTCTGGTTAACGAACGGGGTAAAAGCGGTGTGCGCTTCGGGTTGAATCTTCCCGGGCAGATCATCGAGCCTGATTCGGGGCCAGCGCACGCAATGCGGTGCCTGCGAGCATTGGCGACCTGGGGTGAGGAACGGCCCCGGGAGGCCATGGCCGAGCCCCATGGAACGCGCAGGCAGCCGATAGGAAACTCACCGCTGTATGCAGGGGAGGGGCAGGCTTGAGTTTCCTGGACCGTCTTAGAGGCACCCAATCGGAAGAAGCGACAGCGACCAATCTGCCATCAAGGGCCCTGCTCTGGCTTATTGCCAGTTTTGCGTTGCTGTTGTCGCCCCAGTGGGACCGGTTACCGCTTTGGCTGATTGCAGCATGTGCGGTATTGGCGGCCTGGCGCTGGTTGGCGCAATACGGGAAGGTAAGGCTCCCTGGCCGCCTGTTGCGCACGGGCATTATGCTGGTGCTTATCGGCGTCTATGTTGCAACAGTACAGGGGCGGTTCACGGTAGATACCGCAGCTTCGTTCTTCGTGCTGGCGGTGGGTCTCAAGTGGCTGGAGACCCGATCGGTCAGGGACTTCTACGTTCTTTTCTTCATTCTTGTCTATCTGGCCTCGGTAAATTTTCTGTTCCACCAGGAGATTCTGTGGGCACTGGTGAACTTCACCGGCATAGCGCTGCTGTTGGTTGGGTTGCAGGTACTGAACGCCCCGGAACTGCCCGGTGGCATGACTTCAGGCTGGCGCAGGCTGGGTGGAATGTTCCTCAAGACGCTGCCGATTGTCGTTCTGTTATTCGTGTTTTTCCCCCGGATGTCGCCGCTGTGGAGTGTGCCGCTGGTTTCCGGTGAGGCTCGCACCGGAATCAGCGATACCATGAGGCCAGGCGATATTTCCAACCTTGCCCAGAGCAGTGAGAGGGCGTTCCGGGTAACCTTTGGCGGCGAGATGCCCGCCTACAGGGACAGGTACTGGCGAGGGCTTATTCTCGACTATCTGGATGGAGAAACCTGGCGCCAGGGTCAACAAGAACCGTTTCGGGCGCTTGGCCGCGTAGCGGTTGATGGTGGCATAGGAGAGCTTGAGCCAAACCAGTATGACGTGTTGCTGGAACCGACGGATCAGCGCTGGGCATTTGCCCTGGAAGGTTCCCGTGCGGTATCGGATAACGTGTTCGAAGACACCGCGGATCTTTTCCGTTTCCGGCGACCGGCTGACAGCCCGGTACGTTACAGGCTAGCACTGGAGAGCGAAGCCCCTGTTCCCGAAAAACAAAGCGCTGCGGAACTGCGCCGCTATCTTCAGTTGCCGCAGGAAGGCAATCCCAGAGCGCGAGAATTTGCGCGGGAACTTCGTCGTACGATGGGCGACGAGCAGGTCGTTCGTACCCTGTTGCAGCGTTTTCGAGAACAGGAATACTTTTACACGCTCAGACCTCCTGCCATGCTTGAAGACGGCATTGATTCCCTGCTTTTCGACGAGAAGCGAGGGTTTTGCGCCCACTATGCGGGCGCAACCACCTTCGTGCTGCGCGCTGCCGGTATTCCCTCGCGCGTTGTCGTCGGCTACCAGGGGGGCGAAAACGGGGCGGGAGGCGATTACCTGATTGTGCGTCAGTACGATGCCCATGCCTGGGTTGAGGCCTACGTCGACGGCCGCGGATGGGTGAGAATTGATCCGACGGCCGCCATTGCACCGGATAGGATTGAGTCAGGCCTGAGAGATGCGGTGGCAGAGGAGGGATCCTTCCTTGAAAACAACTGGGCCTCGCCCCAGCGTTATGCGGACGTTGCCCTGGTGCAATGGGCGAGTCTTCAGATGGATCGCATCAACTACCAGTGGCAGCGCTGGGTCGTCGGCTATCAGGGCCAGAGCCAGATGGATCTGATGTCCAGGTTGCCCGGTGGTTTCGGCATGCGCGAATTGGGATACATGACGGCGGGTATCGTTGGTGCCGGCTTGCTAATTGCTGGACTCATTTCCGCGTTGCAAATGCGCCGTGGAGAAAGGCGGGACGCGTTCCGGAGGGTGGTGGATACGTGGCACCGTCTGTGCGCGACTGCAGGCGTGCCTGTCCGTCATGGTGAAACGCCGTCGGTTCTTGCATCAAGGCTGGCAAAAGCTGAACCGGCTGCAGGGGATTCTGCCAGGCTTTTTGCCCGGATGGTGAACAGCCATTACTATAGCGCTGGTAAAGACGACGAGGGCGTTGAGCAGTTGAAGCGAATGCGCCGCTTGCTTGCGACCATGAAGCGCCAACTGCGCAGATCCGGAACCCGCACAGGAAAATCCAGTGACTGATATTGCCCAAGACATGCCCTGGCTGCACCGTGCCTGGCAAACGGTTCAGAGCCGGGTCGCAGAAGACCGACTACCACACGCTCTTATACTCGTTGGTGAGCGTGGTGTGGGTAAGCGGGCCTGGGCAGAGGCTGTCGGCGGGCTGCTGCTGTGCGATCAGCCATTGGGCCGGGAAGCGGGCCAGGCAATTGCCTGTGGCCGCTGTAAACAATGTGAACTTCTGGCCGCCGCCAGCCACCCGGATATCCGGATTTATGCGCCGGAAAAGTCCCGTATGGTCAAGGTGGATCAGGTCAGGGCTCTTTCGTCGTTCGCGGTGGCGTCTCCGCAGGTTGCCCACCATAAGGTGGCGATTATTGACCGGGCGGATCAGTTGAACATCAATGCGGCGAACGCATTGCTCAAGACCCTTGAAGAGCCGCTGCCCGACGTGACCTTGATTCTGTTGCAGGAGAGCGGTCGTCCGGTGTTGCCTACCATCCGGTCCCGATGCCAGACATTGACGGTTCCGGTGCCCGGCAACAGCGAAGCCAACCACTGGCTCGCCAGTAGTGTAAAGAATCTTCCCGAAGATGCACAACCGTCTGCAGATGTTCTGGCCAAAGCTTTGATGCTGGCGGGTAATGCACCCAGATTGGCACTGGACTATGCAACAGGAGATTTCACCGGTTTGCGGGACACGGCCCTAGACCGCTTCAAGGATTTCATGAAGTCCAGGATTCCGGTCGGTGAGGCCGCCAGGGCGTTCAAGTCCATGGGCCTGGAAGATACGCTTTGGTTGTTCGAAACCTGGGCGGCTGATCTGGCACGCTTGATAGTGGGGGGCAGTGCTCGGGACGCCGATGCCGCCGATATGCTCGGATTTCTGGCCAAAACGACGCCCGGCTGGCGGGCCCATGAGTTGCTCGATATGGTAAAGGAATCACGCGCAGCGGGTGTCTACAACGCCAGCCCCGAGCTGGAAGCCAGTCGTCTTCTGATCGCCTGGCAAAAGCTCATGCCGGTGAAACGACCGGCGGCCTAGCGGATATCCCGGCAGAATTGCGTCTTTGGGGGCAACAACTGCTATGATTCCGGAATGAAAGGGATTTTCGGATCCCGATAACCGTTCAAAACGATCTAAGAGAAAGGTGTCAGTTATGGGGCCAGGTTTTGGTGCGCGCAGTGGCATACTCACCCTGACAATCAAGGATAAAGCAGTGCTCTACGCGGCATACATGCCGTATATCCGCCAGGGTGGTCTGTTCATCCCGACCCAGAAACAGTATCAGCTGGGCGACGAAGTCTTTCTGCTTCTCAACCTCATGGACGAGCCTGAAAAAATTCCGGTCGCCGGCAAGGTAATCTGGATAACGCCCAAAGGTGCCCAGGGCAACCGCGCGGCGGGTATCGGTGTCCAGTTCAACGGCGATGATGAAGCCGCCCGAACCAAGATTGAGTCCTACCTGGCAGGCTCGCTGAGCTCCGATCGCCCCACCCATACAATGTGAAGGCGGAGCCTGGATGAGCGACATGTCGTTTCCCACGAACACCCCCGGAAACCAGGTGAAGGACGGGAGCATTGAAAACCCCGCCCGGTCGTTCCGCGAGTCCGATTGGAAACTCCGGCACATCACCCTGGCCGGTCTTAGCTGGCCTGCCGCTACTGATGATGCCCACGATACTACACCGATCATAATGCTGCATGGCTGGCTCGATAACAGCCTCACCTTTGTGAAGCTCGCACCGGAGCTGGCGCGACTCGGGCCCGTCTACGCGCTGGACTTCGCCGGGCATGGCCATTCCGGGCACCGCCCAGAGGGGCAGAGTTACCTCTTGATGGACTATGTGGCGGATCTTGCCGAGCTGGTTGAACGCTATTTCCAGGAGATACCGGATGGCAGGATCAACCTGGTCGGGCACTCGCTTGGGGGGATTGTCGGAGCGCTCTACGCGGCCGCCTTTCCGGAGCGAATTCGAAACCTTGTCATGATCGACAGCCTGGGCGCACTGAGCCGTCCGGTTAAGGAAACCATTCCCCAGCTCCGGAAAGCTGTGAAAAAACGCATTGCCGGCTCTGGCCGCCAGGTTGTCTATCCGGATATCGCCACGGCCGCCAAAGCACGGGAGGGCGGGCTGAGCCCGCTCAGCCCCGAGGCCGCGCTGACGCTCATTCCGCGCAATATGAAACCCGAGGGAGAGGGCTACGTCTGGCAGACCGACCCAAGGTTACGGCACCCGTCTCCATTGATGATGACCGAAGAGCAGGTGCTGGCTTCGCTGTCTGCTATTGAAACCCGTGTGCTTTTTGTCAGAGCCGATGCAGGACTTCTTTCGTACAGAAAGGATCTGGATAAACGCGCTGACGCTATCGCCAACCTCCAGATCGTTAACGTGCCGGGAGGTCACCATTGCCATCTGGATGGCGAGACCGGGCCGGCTGCAACAGCCATCAGACAATTCCTGGAAAATGAGTAATCGCTTGCTGAAATTACTGTTCACACGTTTCTTGGTTCCGATCCTCGGATTATTGGCTCTGTCTTCCGGTGTGCAGTCTGCTCCGGAGGATATGCCCGAGGCCTATCAACAGTCGACGCTTGAAGATACGGTCTCGATTCAGTCGTCGGGACACCTGGTATTGTTCAGCCCCGTGCGGGAAGTCAATAACGAGATTCGCTCCGAAACCCTGGCCCGCTTGCCCGTGACTGGGGAAGGGCGCCTGTACCGGATTGCCCGAGACTCAAGTCGCGAGGAAGCGCGGGACCACTACCTCGCTCTATTGCGCGAGAGAAACGCCCAGATTCTGTTCGAGTGCTCCAGTATCCGTTGTGGAAGAAGCAACGTATGGGCGAACCAGATCTTTAATCAGGCGGTTCTCTATGGCCGTGATGCAACCCAGGATTATCTGGTGGCGGGCACCGTTGCCGAGGACGGCGCCCGTTGGCTGACCCTCATTTACACGGTGACTCGCGGCAACCTTCGGGAGTATGTGTGGGTGGAGCACCTGCGGGTCGAATCCGGCGCGACCATTCCCGGCTTTGGCACCATGGCCAACCGCGTTGAAGGGCCGATTATTGTTCCCTGGCAAGGCGGTGTAACCTACCGGTTCGACTGGCAGGCAACGGATCGTAGGCGGGTGAATGATCTGGCCCGTGAAGAGGGTACGGTGGTTGCACTGGTGGGCTATTCTGTATTGGAGACTGATGAGTCCTTCAGTGATGCGATGGAGCGTGCCCGCCTGGCTACCGAATCGTTGTCGGAGGTCCTGTCCAAAACGGGTGTCTCCCGGGCTCAACAGGAGATAATCGTTGTGGGGCCGGCAGGTGTCTTCAGTGATCCAGACAGGCAGGGCGACCGGGTAGAAGTGGTGGTGATCTCGAGGTAATGATTATGGGCACATCAAAGGATGACGATCAGGATCCAAAGGACAAGCCCTCAGAGAAAGATCCGCAGGACAACGTCTCGAAGGTCCTGAGCAGCTCTGATGTCTCCGCTACCCGTGCTCCGGCAAACCCGGAAAAAGGCAAAGACCGGAACAAACCGCGCAAGACCGTGGCTCTGACGCTGGGAAGTGGTGGTGCCAGAGGGTATGCCCACATCGGCGCCATCGAAGTTCTGGTGGAGCGTGGCTACGACATCGTTGCTATCTCCGGCTGTTCCATGGGGGCCCTGATCGGCGGTATGTTCGGAGCCGGCAAGATGCAGGACTACAAGGACTGGGTTACCGGTCTGGGCCAGTTCGATGTCCTCAAGCTCCTGGATGTAACGTTCAATTCCGTGGGCGCTATTCGAGGCGAGAAGATTTTTTCGGTTGTAAGGGAAATGCTGGGAGATACCCGGATCGAAAACCTGCCCATTGCCTTTACGGCCGTGGCGACAGATCTGCTCGCCCACAAGGAAATCTGGTTTCAGGAAGGGCCTCTGGATCAGGCTATCCGCGCTTCGGTGGCGATTCCAAGTGTTGTCACACCTCTCGTTCTCAATGGCAGAGTCCTCGTGGACGGTGCCTTGCTCAATCCTTTGCCAATCATCCCGACCATTTCCTCCCACGCTGACATCATCGTTGCGGTCAATCTCAGTGGCGAGGATGACCGCCGTCGACGGATTCCGGACGCTGCGTTTACTCCGGGCGAGGCTGAAAACACGGATATGGACGAGTGGGTGGATACCATCCGTGAGAAGGCCTCGCGCTGGTTTGACTGGGATGCCCTGAAATCCCTGACTGCCCGGAAGCCGGACAACGGTGACAGCCCGGAAGAAAAGATCAGCCGGGCAGTGCACAAGAAAGAGCATCAAAAGCAGACGGAGAAGAAGCCGGCTTACAAGAAGAGCCAGGAAGAGCACGAAACCATCGACTGGGACAAGCTCGGGATCGGCAAATTCGATGTGATGAACCTCACCATCGAGACCATGCAGAGTGCGCTTGTGCAGTACAAGATCGCGGGCTACCCGCCGGATTTGCTGGTGAATATCCCGAAGAATGCCTGTCGGAGCTACGATTATCACAAGGCCCCGGAATTGATTCAGCTGGGCCGTGAGCGGATGGCTGCTGCGCTGGATCGCTTTGAAGAAAGCCGGAACAGCTCCGGGCCTCTGGCTATCTGAACAATTTGTTGGCGGGGGCGGGCTGCAGTCGAGCGGGTAAACAGCGTATAATCCCGCGCTAACACGCTCTTGCACAGGATGTACGTTAGTGACCAGCCCTATTGACGACCTTCACAGCGTTCGGGATTACCTCCGCTACGCCTCCTCTCGGTTTGCTGCTTCGCCGCTGTTTTTCGGGCATGGCACGGACAATGTCTGGGATGAAGCTGTTCAGCTGGTTATGCGTAGCCTGCACCTTCCCCTTGAAAACAACACTCTGTTCCTGGATGCCCGTCTAACGCGGGAAGAGCGGGAGCTGGTACTGGAAAGAATCGCCCGGCGCGTGGATGAGCGCGTACCTCTGGCGTATCTGCTCGGTGAAGCCTGGTTTATGGGCATGCCCTTTCATGTTGACGAACGGGTGTTGGTACCGCGCTCCCCCATTGGTGAATTGATCGAGAATGGCTTTCAGCCGTGGCTCGGAGACAAGCCGGTGGAACGCATCCTTGATCTTTGTACCGGGAGCGGGTGCATTGGCATTGGTGCGGCATCTGTTTTCGGCGAGGCGGAAGTCGATCTGTCGGACATTTCTCCGGATGCACTTGAAGTGGCTGAATCCAATATCGACCTGCACGGAGTCCGCGAGCGGGTCCGTACCGTACAATCCGATGTCTTTGACAATATTGAAGGTCGCTACGACGTGATCGTTAGCAACCCGCCCTATGTGGATGCAGACGATCTCTCCAGCATGCCGGATGAGTACCGCCACGAACCTGAGCTGGGCCTTGCCGCCGGTAAAGACGGGCTCGACATCGCTCACAGAATCATTGCCAAAGCGGCCGAACATCTTACTCCTGGTGGACTACTGGTCGTGGAAGTCGGTAACAGCTGGGTTGCAATGGATGAGGCGTATCCGGATCTGCCACTAACCTGGCTGGAGTTCGAGAATGGGGGCGATGGCGTCTTTCTGATCACCGAGACGGACCTGCGTCAGTGGCAGGCTTCCAGTTAAACTGAATTCTCATAAAAGCTGAACAAGATACTGAATTATGTCGGGAAACTCTTTCGGAAAACTGTTTACGGTTACCTCATTCGGCGAGAGCCACGGGCCTGCGCTGGGGTGCATCATTGATGGCTGCCCTCCGGGACTTGAGCTTTCGGAAGCGGACATGCAGCGGGACCTGGATCGCCGAAAGCCAGGAACATCCCGGCACACAACCCAGCGTCGTGAAGCCGACGAGGTGAGAATTCTGTCAGGCGTTTTCGAGGGTAAGACCACCGGAACGCCGATTGGCCTGCTGATTGAAAACACCGATCAGCGGTCCAAGGATTACTCAAAGATCTCCGAGCAGTTTCGGCCGGCTCACGCTGATTACACCTACATGCACAAGTATGGTGTTCGCGACTATCGCGGCGGTGGTCGTTCGTCTGCCCGTGAGACCGCCATGCGGGTTGCTGCGGGTGCTGTTGCGAGAAAATTCCTTGAGCAGCGCTTGGGTATCCGGATTCGCGGCTATCTGTCGCAGCTGGGGCCCATCAAGGCCGAGAAACTGGATTGGGATCAGGTTCACCAGAACCCGTTCTTCTGCCCGGATGCGGACAAGGTTCCCGAGATGGAAGCTTATATGGATGCCCTGCGCAAGGAGGGGGATTCCATCGGTGCCCGGATCAACGTGGTTGCCGACGGTGTGCCACCGGGTCTCGGCGAGCCGATCTTTGACCGCCTGGATGCGGACCTTGCCCATGCACTGATGAGCATCAATGCGGTGAAGGGCGTCGAGATTGGCGCCGGTTTCGACTGCATTGACCAGAAGGGTACCGAGCATCGTGACGAGATGACGCCGGAAGGGTTCCTTTCTAATAATGCCGGTGGTGTGCTTGGAGGTATTTCCTCAGGGCAACCGATCGTGGCCAGTATCGCATTGAAGCCCACGTCGAGTTTGCGTTTGTCGGGCCGGAGCATTGATGTGAACGGCGATCCCTGTGAGGTGATTACCACCGGCCGTCACGATCCATGTGTCGGCATCCGGGCGACACCTATTGCTGAGGCGATGATGGCCATTGTGTTGATGGACCATTACCTGCGGCATCGTGGGCAGAATGCGGATGTTTCTGTTTCTACGCCGGTGATTGGGCAGCTCTGATTTTGTTTGTCAGGCTTGGTGAAGCTGCTTTGGCGGCACTCACTGCCCAAAAAACGCCCGTGAATACTTCCCTGTAGGGCTTGGTCGCGCCATCCTTGGCGCTCCACATTTTTGGGCAGTGAGTGCCGCCAAAACAGCCGGACTTGCGGGGTATTTCTATCTACTGGCGCCTCTCTAACCTCTATTTCTGGTTCTTCGCCCTCCTTGGCGGGCTCTTGCCGTATTGGTCCCTCTACCTTGCGGGCCAGGGCTTTTCCTACCTCCAGATCGCCACCCTCATGGCGACGATCCAGCTCACCAAAATCATTGCGCCCAGCGTCTGGGGTTGGCTCGGCGACAAGACCGGCCAACGGGTTCGTCTGGTCCGGTTCGGCGCCATCATCGGCTCGCTGTTCTTCGCCGGTGTGTTCATGGAACCGGGGTTCTATGGCCCTGTCTCTTATACACATCTCCGAGCCCACGAGACTAGGCATGATCTC
>OJGX01000119.1_pt1 | contig 40267 bp, 35 predicted proteins | sample 1594661 | NCBI WGS metagenome assembly OJGX01 (sample SAMN05416839, study PRJEB24817) | seawater metagenome | isolation source: Sea water | place: Canada:Atlantic | collected 2013-07 | reverse complement strand
TATAAGAGACAGCATTCTGAGAGGCCCCTCGAAGCTGGAGCTTATGAAGGACGCGGCCCTTGGAGACTTTTGACTTCACGAGCTCGACTTTCACCTGAGACGCGCCCAGGGCCTTGAGCTCCGCCTTGAACCTTTGCACGAACGCATCCGTGATCAATGCTTCTGCCAACTCGCCTTTCTTTCTTGATAAAGCTGTCGTATCAGCGGATTTTTTAGCCGCTTTGATCTGGTTCAGCAGCTTCAATCGGGTGACTTCTTCATCAATGGCGGCGCGGTGTTCAGACAACCACTTTCTGGTCTGCAGGCTGTTTAGCTTTTTCTTGATCTCCTCTCGATTGTCGCTTTTGGCGTCTTCGTCATATTTTGCCGCGAGTTCACCGAGGTTTTTCGACTGGGCGTTGGCTTCTTCGATCCATTTCGGTGAGAGTAGTGGGTCGGGAATGGCTTCTTCGGAATCGATCCCAGGGAGCAGGTCTTTTCTGGCCTGTAATTGGGCAAAGAAATCCGTCACCTGGCTGGCGACATCCTGTGGAATGCCAGCCGCATCGATACGTGTCTTCAGCGTCTCCGATGTCGGTAGCGCCTCGATAGTTTGACTGGCGGTATCGTATTCCTTGGCCGCATCCGTTGCGGCTTTCTGCATTTCCCCCTTCACGAAGTTTTCGAAGGAGATCAACCGCTCCCTGGCCTCCTGGGTCAAGGTCTGGTGACACAGGACACAACGGGAACCATCGGAAACATTCGGGTACTCTGCTTCTTTGTAGGCAGCCGATAGGGAATAGCTCCGGGCGGCTTCCCAAAGCTCTTTCCAGACATCAGAGCCGATGCCTTCAAGTTCGCTACCGGAGAACATCTTTTCCGCCGCCGTATCTGCCGCTGCCTTTTTGAGAATCGACTTCTTCTTGGCAGCGATGATCCGTCGGTAACTCTCGTCCGACAATTGCTCCAGATACTTTTGGGCATCCTGGACTAGAGTGTCGATATGCTGTTTCTGCTTTCTCAGTTGCTTCGCTTTTTCCGCCGGTGCCTGTTCGGCAAGGCGCTGCTGCAGCGTTTGCATCTCGGTCTCGTCAGCACTGCCAAACGAGCAATGCTTGTCAATATCCTGGGTGCTGGTCTTGGCGCTGATGGCTTCGTACCAGATACCTTCAGGAGTTACCTTCTTGTCAGTCGGGATATTCGGCTTTTTGGACTGGTGCCGGTTGGCCTCGATGTCCAGAGCCGATGCGACCTTTTCGCATGCGAGGATGAGCGAGCTGAAAAAGGATAATACCGGCGGCTCGTAGCTCACCTCGTCTTCGCTGCTGACAAACACCTTGCCAAAAGAGGTGTCGAAAATATCAACGCTAGTTAGCTCATCGCAGATACCTTGCCCAGACCAGGTATGAGTCTTCGGTACGCCATCCTGCTCAAATGAAACGCAGGCTTTCTGTGCTGCCGCGCCGGGCTTATAGACATTGCGGTGGAGGGTACCCGTCTCGCGGGCTCCGCATACATGTTTGAGGAGTCTGACGTAACCGGACTTGCCTGACCCGTTGTTGCCATAAACAATCGTGATATTGCCCTTACCAAACTCAAGTGGTTTTTTCGGAGCAAGGGCGTTTACTCCTTCGATTTCACTGATCGAACACAATCGCAAGGAGCCTGCTGCGCCCTGGGAGAATGCGGTAGCAGGAAAAGAACAGGTCGTTTTGGACAGCTTACCGTCGGCTTCCTGCTGGCAAAGTTTTGCGAGCTCAGAGACGTCATTGGCAGTAAGCTCAGACTGCTGAAGTAGCCGAGTAGCTGCAATCTGGAGCCACTGAGGGCGCTCTGAAACCCACTTATTTAAATCATTTACAACCTCGGTGTTCATATTTTGTCTTCCTTTACTCTATGACGACACGGCGCTTACCCGTCAACAACTGCTGCATCAGGGCTTTTTTCTCTTGCTTTAAGGCATCGAGCTTTTGTTGCAAAGCAGAGATTTCCTGATCTGCAGTGGAAAGTACGGCCGCGATTTTTTGTTGTTCTTCAAAACTGGGCGTGGGCACCTTCAACGAAAAGAAATCCGAAGGCTTTACGTTGAGCAAGCCATGAGCACGACCACCTTCGTGTGCAATTTGAGACAGGCCCTTGTTCAGAAGACCTGATTCAAAGTAGTGTTCCCAAAAATCGCTATCGGCGCGACCCGAATCTGAAAGTTCAAAGCAAATGTAGAGCGTTGTTACAACGCCATCTGGGTAGCGATTCAGTCGTTTGATTGCACCCATCGGATAGCCGTTTGAATAGCTTTTGTTGTAGGCAAACTGACCTTGCTTTAGCAGGAAATAACCATCAAGAGTTTCAGAAGCAACAGTTTTTTTGAAAAAGTCTTCCTGCCGAATCAAGCCATGCTGTCCTGAGATGGTGACTACATTAGTGCTTTGGCCATTATTTTTTGTCGTTACACGTTCGAATAGCTTTGAAAGCTTAGATACCTTCCACTCCCCACTAAACCTAACCCCATTCTCATCCAGCAGGCGTTTTTTGCCTGTGAGCAGTTGTTGCATCAGGGCTTTTTTCTGCTGTTGGCTGTTGGCGAGCAGTTGCTCGGTGGTGGTGATGGCTTTATCCCAGGTGGAAAGGATTTTGGCGATTTTCTTTTGTTCTTGTACTGGAGGAACAAGTACTGGAATTTTTTCAAGCGAGGCTTTATTTAGTTTGTATCTACCAGCGCCCTGACGACTAAGAAAACTAAAAATATCGCGGTGCATGAAATAGTAATAAAACCATTCTCTACTGGCTTTCTTGGTACCCTCAATAATGTGAGCGTGGTTATTTACAGTACATTTCCCATCCACTAACTGAGTCATAGGCTGCGATTCGTACTTCAAGAAATGGTCGCCATCCTCACCAATGAGGGCATAGCTACCATCTTGTTCATAAGTGCCTATGTAACCTTGAATTTTTGTAGGACCGTAGTATGGATATACCCCTGGATTTTTTTCGCGCTCGTCCTCGCTAATTGGCTTTCTCAAGTTATTTTTTATAGCGAAAGCTTTTCCTACATAGTTAAATGCCCACCCGCTAGGTACAAATTTTACCCGAGCCTGCATAAGCTCAAGTTGAGAGTAGCTTCCATCATGCACCATAACCAAGCTCCTCCAGATACTTGGCCATCTCAGTTTCCAGCTCAGTCAGTTGCGCTTTCAGCTTCTCACGTTCGGCGCGTACGGCCATCAGATCGATTTCTTCCTCTTCTTCAAAGGTATCGACGTAGCGTGGGATGTTCAGGTTGTAATCGTTGTCTTTGATCTCTTCGAGGCTGGCAACGTAGGCGTATTTATCCACGTCATTGCCTGCACGATACGTCTCAACCACTTTGGCGATATTCTCTTCTGTAAGCAGGTTCTGGTTCTTACCGGCTTTGAAGTCGCGACTGGCGTCGATAAACATGACGTTATCGTCACTTTTGTTCTTCTTGAAAATCAGGATTGCTGCTGGAATACCGGTGCCGTAAAACAGCTTCTCGGGTAGGCCGATCACCGCATCGAGCAGGTTTTCGTCAATCAGTTGCTGGCGAATTTTTCCCTCAGACGAGCCACGGAATAGCACGCCATGCGGCACAACAACGCCCATTCTTCCGCTTTTTGGTTTTAGCGTTTCAATCATGTGCAGGATAAAGGCGTAGTCGCCTTTGGTTTTTGGCGGTACGCCACGGCGGAAGCGGCTGAACTTGTCGTGCTCGGCTTCGTCGTGGCCCCATTTATCTAAGGAAAACGGTGGGTTGGCGGTCACGATGTCAAACAGCATCAGGTCGCCGTTTTTATCGAGCAGCTTGGGGTTACGAATGGTGTCGCCCCATTCAATTTTGTGATTGTCTTCGCCGTGCAGAAACATGTTCATTTTGGCCAGCGACCAGGTGGAGCCAATGGCTTCCTGGCCATACAGGGCGTATTGCTTGCTGCCGTGATTCGCTACGACCTTGCGACCGCACTTCATCAGCAGCGAGCCAGAGCCACAAGCCGGGTCACAGATGCTGTCACCCGGTTGTGGGTCTAACAGCTCGGCGATGAGATCCGAAACTTCTGGCGGAGTATAAAACTCACCGGCTTTCTGACCACCGCTGGCCGCGAAGTTTTTAATCAGGTATTCGTAGGCGTTACCGATCACATCCAAGGTGCCAACACGGCTGGGTTTGAGATTAAGTTCGGGCTTGGCGAAGTCTTCCAGCAGGTGGCGCAGAATGGTGTTCTTTTGCTTCTCTTCACCCAGTTTGTCGGTGTTGAACGAAATGTCCTGGAACACGCTTTTACCGGCGTCTTTTAGTTTGGTGCCGTTGGCTTCTTCAATGGCGTGCAGCGCCTGGTCGATGCGCTCACCATTACCGGGTTCGTGACGGCGTTCGTACAGGGCGTAGAAGCTAGCCGCTTTGGGCAGTACAAAGCGCTCGTTTTTCATCATCTCTTCGATGAGTTCCGGCTCGTTGCCGTACTCGGCCTTGTAGCCATCGTAGTGATCCTGCCATACATCGGAGATGTACTTGAGGAACAGCATGGTGAGGATGAAGTCTTTGTAAGTATCGGCGCTGATGGTGCCACGGAAGGTATCGCAGGCGTTCCACAGCGCTTTGTTGATGCTGTCTTGGTTAATCTTGTCGTTCATCCATTGCTTCCTTTTATGTGGGGCCAATCAATGGCTGGCCCGGTTCAAGTCTTAAATTCGTTGTGCAGGCTGTTTAGTGGCCATGCGCCTGGTATAAGTCGTTGGCGATTGCGCCCATCATGCGCTCACCGTTGTTTACTAGCCTCTGTATCAGCCTCTGCTCTTCACCCAAAGTGTTGGCCATCGCAATAATTGCTCGCTGCTTGGCAAGGGGCGGAACAACGACAGGGGCATCTTCCAGCACACTGCGGCGAATACTTTTTGTTAGGGTGCCTTCGGCATTTTGCTCAAAGTAACGTTGAGCCGGTGCCTGATTCAGTAACCACACCATAAACTCGGGCAGGATGTCTTTCTTCTTCAGGCTGACCACAAAAAAATGAGGTGCAGCAACGGCCTGCTTACCCGCAGAAGCCAATAACTGATCGACCTGCACGGCGTAGTTATGGCTACCACGAGCGGCCACTAAAATATCACCTGTGGTGAGGTAGTCGGGTTCGCGCTTGCCGGTTAGCTCTGTTTTCACGCAGTCTGACCAGCGAATCCCTTCGGTTAGCGAGACATCCTTCATCTGAACCGCGACCACGGCAGAGCCTGGCACTTCAGGGATTTTGCCCCGAAATGGATAGCCTGCATTGATGGTTGCGATCTGTTTAAGCTTCACGCCCTTGCCTATTCATAGTCAATGATGCAGAAATAATCTGTTGATCCTGGTTAAATGTCAAGCTAAAGTTGTTTCATCGCCTTTGATGCAAAGAAACTTATCAAGGGCTTTTTGTTGGGTAGGGTGATTACATCATTGTCTATGAAGCCAAATTTTCGTGTCAGAGTCGAAGTGGTTCGCAAGTTGGAATGCTATGAGCCGTCAACGGTAGAACTTGTGGGTAGCCATGTGTGCAGTGCTGCCGCTAAAGGTCGTGACTACTATCGGCACCCGGCGCAGGACGTGGCACATGATGTGTTTTACCACTACCCGATGATTGTTGACCCGGACGGTTCACTCTGGGCAGAGGCTAATCGCTATCTACTGAACAGACTTAACGGATTTGTGCCTGCAAAGCGCAGAACTCTCGAATCTATAGCGGGGGATCTGGCGCATTTCAGGCAGTGGTTGCTGGAAGAGGAGATCGATTTTCTGACCGTATCTGCCCGGCCCAGGGCCAGACCTACATACCGCTATTGCACTTATCTGCATGATGAAATCCGCCAGGGAAAGCTAAAGGCACGCACGGCTAAACGTCGTATGAGTAGTTTGCAGAACTTCTATCGTTGGCTGGAAACTGAAGGTTTCAAATTTGACTATCCATTGTGGCTTGAAGACGAGGCCGCACTGTTGTTCAGAGATGCGCGAGGTTTTCAGCGCAGAAAATCAGTAAAAAGCACAGACCTGACTCGATCGTTCAAGATAGTGAAGAGCAATGATGACTACAGCGAGTACATTGATGATGGCGGTAAGCTGAGACCATTACCAAAAGGTGAGCAAGTGGCCTTAATTCAAGCTCTGAAAGCCATTGGTAACACCGAAATGACACTGGCGTTCTTTCTGGCTTTGGCGACTGGCGCACGGTTGCAAACTGTTTTCACCCTTCGTCGGCAGAACTTTTTGGATGAGCCGTATAAAGGCGCGGTATCTCATAGGGTAAAGGTAGGTGCCGGAACACCAGTCAGCACCAAGTATGGCAAGCAGATGGTGTTATTAGTACCGCTATTTCTGTATCGCCGGGTGCAGATCTATATGAATTCTGAGCGCTGTCGTCAACGAATAAAGTTGTCGAAGCGCGTATATCCAGAAGATGGTGATCAATATCTGTTTCTGACCCGCGCTGGTCAGCCTTACTACATGGCTGAAAATGACCCTTTCGCGTTCTTGTATCGAAGCCCGCCAAGGGGTAACGCCGTCACTCAATTCATCAGGCAGCAATTAAAGCCAGAGCTTTACCGCCATGGGTACGAATTTGAATTCCGTTTCCATGATCTGCGGGCGACCTTTGGAATGAATCTGTTGGAAAGTTTTGTTAACCAAATGTCGAAGGCCGAACCCAGCTTGGCTGTAAAGGCAGATATGACAAAAGCCCTGATGCTGGTTCGTTCCAGGATGGGACATGCCAGTATTCGGACGACAGAAGCCTACTTAAACTACCGCGAAAAATACCGCGTCGCGCTTGATTTGCAATCGGAGTATGAGGCTTACCTCGAATCCATGCTGAACGAGGTAAATACCGATGACATGGAGTAAGCGAAAGACCGTTTCTTATACCATCGAACAGCTGCCCACGGATGAAACCGGGAAAGTCGTACTGATAGACCCTTCAGCTGTGAAGGTTTTTATCCCAGGATATAAATATGCGGTGGATATAGGTAGTTGGTGTTACACGGAACGAAAAAGGATTGATAGAGCCAGCAACACTGATGCCTGTGCGAGCTTTTATGTTGATAAGCAATCTTATAGGGTGGAAAGGTTGAGCTTTATTTGTGGTTATCTTGATTATCTCAAGAATCACCTGGCTTTGGGAAAATCCCCTAATACTTTGAAAACAGCGGTTGGACAGTTTCAAACATTTGTTGAATGGTGTAACAAGAATTATGTGTCGTGCTTTGATGCAAAAGAGCACTATGTTCAAGCAGTTCATATGTTTTCAGAAGAAAAAATATCCCTCATAAGAAAAAGTAAAATAAACATCAATACCGCAGCCACGATGCAGCTTGTTGTTATTACTGTCGGTAGAGGGATATACCATGATCCATATGGGGATTTGTTTCGGTTTGTTAGAAGGATAAGGCGATCATATCGAGCAGTAAATCGAACGGTTGTTCCAGAGGATGTCGCTGTTAGTGATTCTCTGAAGGTTTATATGCAGTTGTTTACACAATTATCTGACTTTGTATTGAAATTCGAAATGTATCCCAAAAAAGTATATGTGGGAGATGAATATTTCTGGTGCTTTCCCTCTTCAATTCCGTTTGCTGGGCCTTCAAGCTTCAATCAAAAGAATGGACTAAACAACAAATTCATTGCATATGATTATATAGGTGGCCGTGTTAGAACATTAGAGGAAATAGCTTTTTTGTCGAGTACTAATAACTCATGCTCTCATAAGGCATCGTATGCGAATGCTGAGAATAATATAAGGCTGGCGAATGAGGATAGATTTCATCGGCGTAGGGTTGATGCGGCGACTATGGCGATACAGTCATTTATTATGCTTTTCTCGGCAAATACAGGAATGAATCTTGGTCAAATAATTGATTTGCCATATGAAGGGGATTACCGGGCTATAAAATCAAAGATGGGTTTTAAATCGATAAAGTACAGAGCCGGAGGGAGAGATGTAATATTTCATATATCGTCATGGTTTTATGTTCACTTTAAAAAGTATCTTCTTCTAAGGCGGTATCTTTTAGAAGCGGCAGGCAGGGACGTATTTTCATTTTTATTTGTTACCTGTACCGGTGGAGAGTTGAAGAAAATAGGTATGAACCTATCTACTTATTACCACAATAGGTTGAAGGCATGTTTTAACATTGATGAAAAGATAACAACAAGAATGTGGCGAGCGTATAAAGGGGATTGGTTGATACGCAATACTGATGTTTCAACGTCTGCAATGTTAATGCAGAACTCACCGATTACAATTCTTCGTCATTATTCTGAGGGAAGTGAATCTAAAAACTCGTCCGAAATATCTCAGTTTTTTGATGAGTATAAGCACATTATCTCTGGTGGAGATCAGGGTTGTGAGAATATCCCTGTTGGGCATTGTGCTCAAAGGGCTCCTAAACTTGTTTATAACTCGGCAGTAAAACCTGATTGTAAGTCATTTGAAGGCTGTCTGTTTTGTGAAAACTACAGAATAGTTGCCGACAAAAATGACTATCATAAGCTTTTGAGCTTTAAGTACATCCTGTCTGAAGTCAGAACAATAGCCTTTTCCGAAGAGCATTTTATAAATGTCATCCAGCCTGTGATTATGCAGATTGATGTGTTTCTTGATGTTATTAAAAGAAACTATAAGGGATCGATATTGGATTTGCGCAAAATAGAACGATCTGTAAGTGATGCAGAAATTCTATATGAGTATTGGCAAGAAAAGCTTCTAACTTTGATTGATATAGGGGCTCTCTCGTAATGAAGCATTCATATCAAGCTAATTTTTCAAGTTTTTTGTCGGGAGAGGATGTTCGAAACCCTGATATATTTTATTCGCACGATAATAAGCGGCCAGTAGATACATTTGTCATATCTCGAGATTCTAACGGATCTACTAAGTCTATATACTCTGATGATATTTGGGACTTGAGAGGGTATCGACTTGCAGGAGATTCAGGGTCAGCGAAGATAGATTTCTCCTTTGCAAGACTTAGTCAACGGCATGAAGCAAAATGGATGACATTTTTGCTTATCTATATAGTCGAGGGTGATACAAGTTTTGGCATAAGTATTCCGACTATAATGGATTATGTTAAAGTTTTCAGGCGTCTTTTTCGATATTCTGATAACGAAGGTTTGATTATTGGGGAAATTCTTTCAAATGAATATGAGTTGAAAAGGTTCATTAATAATATTGAAACCAAAGGCCTTCTTTCCAGCTTTTCTTCTATACTGGGCCACTTCATAAGGATTCCTAGTGAGATATCTGGATATAGGATAACAAGTTCGTATTATAAGTACTTCTCACTTGACAGAGCTAAAAGCTACCCTGCTTCTTTACAACACCCTGTAATTCCTCCGCGGATACTGTCATCCTTAATTGACGAATTAGATTATTTTCTTGATTTAGTATCAAAGTATATTGATCGTATTTGCGATTTTTCTTCTCAAATTATAACAGATCCTCTTTTTGCACGATGCGAGGCGAAGCAGAGGCAGTATGGCGTGCTAAAGTCTAATATGCAGCCATTTTTTCAAGATGCAAGCGCCATATATGGCCTTGAGGAAATATTTTCCAAGTTTGGGATACGTAATATTCCTTCGTTGAGTAAATTTATCACAAGGATTCAACATGCTTGTCGAATATATATTCATATATATACCGGGATGAGGAATTCAGAAGTTTTAAGCTTGGCCGTTGATTCTCTTAAAATTAGTGGAATGGGAACTGGTAGAACATATAAGTTTATTGGATTTACCAGCAAGTTTGTGGGGCAGAAGAAAAAAGTTTCTTGGGTGACAAGTAAAAATGTTGTGTTGGCTTTTGATGTTGCTAATAGAATTGCGAGTTTAATTTTAAGTCATGCTGATATTTCCAGTTCGGAAAAGCCATTGTTTATTAGTATTAAATATCTAAAATTAACTGGCCCTTCGCCAGATTCTGATGAGCCGATTGTTTTAGCTAGATCTGGCAGTAAAGCGCAAGAGATATTTAATTATTTCGATGAGTCGAAGTTCATAATTTCAAATCATGACTTTGAGCATCTTTGTAATGTGGACCCTTTTAGATCTTGGTCAGATGAGAAACTATTTAAAATAGGTTCTGTCTGGCGATTTACGACACATCAGTTTAGAAGAACATTAGCTTTTTATATTTCACAATCTTCTAACGTTTCCCTGCCAGCCCTGAAAAGTCAGTTGAAGCATCTCACGCGAGAAATGTCTTTGTATTATTGCAGCGGGTCTCCTCTGTCTAAGGATTTTGATCATATGGATCATTTCTCTCATTTTCTGATTAAAGCTAAACCAGAAGCGGATACGATTGCTTATGCGGGATTATTAGACGATACAACTGAACCGCTATTTGGAGCTTACGGGAGGTTTATAAATAGAAATGATGCTAATAACAATTTTTGTAGTCTTGACCGGGATGACTTAGAAAAGAGTTTCAAAAAGGGTGAGATTGCATATAAAGAGACACCTCTGGGGGCATGTATGACGACATCCCCATGTGACAAAAAACTACTTCGCCTGGTTTCTGCCTGTATTAGCTGTGATAAGGCAATCATAAAACCAAGTAAGCTGGAACGAGTCATTACACGTCAAAGGATCTTTGTTGATGAGCTAAAAAGCAACGATGATTCGAGCATCGCGCTTAGAACCGAGTTGTCAGAACTAGAAGATCTCGAAAGTTACCAGCGTCGGATCGCTCTTTTGAGAAATAAGGGGGGCTAGCATGCAAGAATACTGGGAAGCACTAGAACGCTTGAAGGCAGGGTGCCCAAGCCGAGTTCCGCTAGGCTCTTCTATTAACAAGGACACCGTTGCATTGGAGGCTGGCAGAAAGCGTGGGTCAATTAAGAAATCCAGGAGCAGTTTCGGGGAGTTGATTGCGGCAATTGATGCTGCGAACAAAGAACTTGATGTATCAGCTAACCAACCTAGGGACTTACTTCTAAAAGCCAGAGCCGAGAAGCAAAATTACAAAGAACTTTATCATCAGGCTCTGAATCGAGAGTTGATGTTGCTTGATAGGCTGGCCCGCTTGGAGAAAGAGTTGGCCCGCTTTTCAAATGTGGTGCCGATTAGAGAATAGAATTATGTGGATTCAAAAAGAAGTAAAAATCTCACCTAAGAGACGAGGATTTCATCTGATTACAGATGAAATCGTAAGGCAGGTACCAGAGCTGTCGCAGGTATCAGTTGGAGTTGCTCATATTTTTATCAAACACACTTCTGCGTCTTTGACGATCAACGAAAACGCAGATCCTACCGTGCGTGAAGACTTTGAAAGCTTCTTTAACCGTGCGGTTCCCGAAAATGAGCACTATTACAAGCATATTTATGAGGGGAGTGACGACTTGCCCAGCCACATTAAGGCCAGTTTGCTTGGGAGTAGTGTTTCTGTTCCTGTGTCCGATGGGGACTTTAACATGGGAACCTGGCAAGGTATTTATCTATGTGAGCATCGTAATCATGGTGGCTCCCGCTTGCTGGTTGTCACGATTCAAGGAGAGGGTTAAGTGAGCAAGAAAGGGAATCCAATAATTTATATCGGTGGGCCGGGATATAGGTATGAAGATTTTGAGCCGCTAATTGGCAGTATTGATGAGCACATAAAAGAGGTGCTATCAGTATTGAAAGCTGAAAACGTTAAGGGTGCAACTTCAAATATTAAAATGGTCGTCGATGTATTTAACCCAGAGAAAGTAGGTGCTTTTGCAAAAACGGTCGATATCTGCAATGGAGCATATTACGTTGAAATGACGGCAGGTTTGTCATATCACGTGTGGCTAGCCTCTCGTGTTTTTGAAACGGATTATGACTTTTTACCATGGTTAAAGAGTATCAAAATCAGAGAAAAAAATTTAAAGAAGAGTGGGCGAAAGAAATTAATAGCTGACTTTGCATATTACCTTTGTAGCTATGCAATCATTCTTCATGAGCTATCTCATATTTACCTTGGACATACTGACTTTCTTAAGTCAAAGAGCAATTCAGAGGTCTTGAATGAATTTCCTGATGAGAGTGAAACCGCTAGAAATGATTTGATGGTTAGGTATGCGTTTGAAGCTGAAGCTGATCGTCAATCAATCGAGTTTCTAATGGCGTTTCTAGAAGGTGCTTTGGGAAAAGATGGAATGGGAATCCATATTCGGTTTCCGAGTCGTTTGGCTGTGTATGAGTTTGTGGTTTATGCATTAACTTCACTGACGGCACTTTTGCAACAGATGTCTGTAGGAGCAAAGAACACTGTTCATCCGGATGCCAATGTCAGACAGTACATATTTTACTCGTCAGTAATTGCCTATCTGAAGGAGAGACAACCAGATTTGAGCAATGTCCTCGAAACGAAGATTCCAATATGGGCGATGGAAGCAGGTAAGAAGATGGGAATACTTAAATCTCATGATCCTTTCGATGTTATGCGTACGGCCTTAGATTTAGCTAAGGTTGATGACATTTTGAAAGAGTCAGGGGTTCGGGAGTTCCAACACAAGATGTATACTTCTGAAGGTATGGACAGTTGAGTCCATACAGGCGTTTTAAGATGTGGACAGGTGGTATCGGACAATGGCCATGAGCTGTGTGGGGTTAAGGGTGAGGCCATATGGACACATCATCCGTACCGACGACATGCCGGCTCATATCAAAAGCATCCTGGTCGGCCCCTCGCTGACCCTCCCGGTCAGCCATGGTCGCCTGGCACTTGGAACCTGGCAGGGACTTTATCTCTGCGAGCATCGGGATCGAGCCGGTAGTCGTCGTATTGTGGCGACTCTTCAGGGTCGCTGGTAGCCAGAACCCGAAACGCCCTACGTGTCGGGATTCACCCATCTGCTCTTTCCGATGGGTGGATATCCACCCATTTTCCAGCGCCTGACCTTGCTCTGATTTTAGTAAGGCCCTGTTTTTCCGAATTAATCGAGATCTGGTCTGCTCCTTGCTGATTGGGTTACCCACCGGAGCTGTTAGAGCTTCGTTGAGCACCCAACAAACAAAATGAATCGGGAGCATTCCTTATGAAAACCCAAGCCGTAATGGCGGTGGCCTTTGCCTCCACCTTCGCAGTCGCAACCCCCGCAACAGCCCAGGATCGTTCGGATTGGCCGAGCAACTTCACCGTTGGCACCGCCAGTCAGGGTGGAACCTATTTTGCCTACGGTTCCGGTTGGGCCAACTTTGTGGCTGAAAACCTGGGCGTTTCCGGTGGTGCCGAGATCACCGGCGGACCGGTTCAGAATATGGCGCTGGTGCACACCGGCGACCTGAAGTTTGGCCTGACCACCATGGGCCCGGCTCGGGAATCCATGGACGGTAACAGCCCGCTTGCGCCGGGCATGAAGATGGACAACGTCTGCGCCATGTTCCCGATGTACGAAACACCGTTCTCGGTGACCGCGCTATCCAGCTCTGGCATTACTTCCATCGCCGATATCCCTGATGGCGCCACGATCGGTTTTGGTCCGGCGGGCTCCACCTCGGACACCTACTTTCCGCGCATGATGGAGACCCTGGGTGTGAACTTCGAACGCCGCAACGGCAGCTGGTCTGATCTGGGCGGTCAGCTTCAGGATGGACTGATTGATGTGGTTGCCTTCGCCGCCGGTATTCCCATTCCTGCGGTCAGCCAGCTGGAAGTGCAAACCGACGTGAACATCATCGGTATGAACGATGCCGAGGCCGAGACCATTATCAGCAACTTCCCGGTGTCCGAGTTCATCATTCCGGCGTCCACCTACCAGTCCCTGGATGCGCCTTCCCGCGTGGTATCCATGTGGAACTTCGCGATGGTCAACTGTGATGTATCTGAAAGCTTCGTGTATGAAATCACCAAGCTGACCATGGAGAACAACGACAAGATGGTCTCCATTCACAAGGCGGCCCGTAACTCGGTACCCGAGAACTACACAAAGAACAACGTCCTGCCCTGGCACCCGGGCGCTGCGCGTTGGTTCAACGAGAATGGTTACCCGATCGAAGACAGCCAGATCAAGTAACAGTGCTCGAGCAGGAGGCTGCCCTGCAGCCTCCTGCAATGTATGGCCAGCCGAGTTCTGGCTCCGATTTGCCTGCAAGCAGGGTGTGTCATGACTACCGAACAAGATTCCAAAGACCTTCCGGACATTGAAGTGGGCGAAGACCATGTACTCGCGCACAACGTGGACGAGGAACCGGTCGAAGCCAACCGCCGGCTTTTCGAAGGCGGCCTGCTGAAATTCGTCGCGCTGCTGGCGATAGCCTATTCAGCCTTTCACCTGTATTCCCTGAACATAGCGCCCCTGGAAACCTGGTCGTTCCGGATTGTGCACATTGCCGGTGCCCTGGTGCTGGGTTTCGTTCTGTTTGCCGGCGCCCGGTTTGTGTCATCGGAAGAGGGCGGCGCACGCCACCGGTGGACAACCTGGATCAGTGCCGGTGCCATGCTGCCGGCTCTCTATGTGTTGTATCAGACATTTTCGTTCTGGCAGATGGTTCAGAACGGCGCCATGCGGATTCCGGTCGAACTGGAGGTGTGGCACTTTGGCTGGCCGCTGCTGGCGGCGACCGGTGTTGGCATTGTCATGAGCTGGTTTCATCAGCGCGAGCGATCGGTATTCAGTGTGCCCGACCTGGTGTTGATAGTCTGCTCGCTGGCCGTGGCCGCCTATTTCCTGGTGGTTTATAACACGTCCATGCGGATGTCGACCGGCACCTCCTTTGCGCCGGTGGGTATCTCGTTTGCAGCCATTGCCGGCACGGCCCTGATCATGGAACTTACCCGGCGCGTGGCGGGGATGGCACTGGTGATCATCGGTCTGGTGTTTCTGGCCTATGTTTTCGCAGGACCCTACCTGCCAGGTTTCCTCGGTTACCCGGGGCTTTCGGTTCAGCGTTTCTTCAGTCAGGTGTATACCGATGCCGGAATCCTTGGGCCGACCACGGCGGTGTCTTCGACATACATCATTCTGTTCATCATTTTTGCCGCCTTCCTGCAGTCCTCGAAGGTGGGTGACTACTTCGTGAACTTTGCCTTTGCGGCGGCCGGCCGTTCCCGGGGTGGCCCGGCCAAGGTATCGATCTTTGCATCGGGCCTGATGGGTATGATCAACGGCACCAGTGCCGGCAACGTGGTATCCACCGGCTCCCTGACGATTCCATTGATGAAGAAGGTGGGCTACAGCAAGCAATCCGCAGGCGCTGTCGAGGCGGCCGCGTCCACCGGTGGTCAGATCATGCCGCCGATCATGGGCGCCGGCGCCTTTATCATGGCGGAGATTACCGGCATTCCCTACACCGAGATAGCCATCGCGGCGATCATTCCGGCGATCCTGTATTTTGCCTCGGTCTACTTCATGGTGGATTTTGAAGCCGCCAAGACCGGCATGCGCGGCATGCGTGAAGACGAGCTGCCAAAGCTTAGAACCATGATGAAGCAGTGCTATCTGTTCGTGCCGATCATAATCCTGATTGTCGCCTTGTTCATGGGCTATTCGGTGATCCGGGCCGGCACCCTCGCGACCGTTTCTGCCGCGGTCGTGAGCTGGCTGTCGCCCAACAAGATGGGTCTGCGGCATATCCTTCAGGCACTGGAAATTGCTTCCTATATGGCGATCCAGATTATCGTGGTGTGCGCAGCGGCCGGGGTAATCGTGGGCGTGATTTCGCTGACGGGAGTGGGCGCGCGCTTCTCAGTGCTGTTGCTGGATGTTGCGGCCACGAGCCAGTTGCTGGCGCTGATCTTCGCCATGTTCATTTCCATTCTTCTGGGTATGGGGATGCCGACCACGGCGGCCTATGCGGTAGCTGCCTCGGTGGTCGCGCCAGGCCTTGTCCAGTTGGGTATTGAACCGCTGACGGCGCACTTCTTCGTGTTCTACTTTGCCGTAGTCTCCGCGATCACACCACCGGTTGCGCTGGCCTCCTATGCCGCTGCAGGCATATCGGGCGCCAACGCCATGGAAACCTCCGTGGCCTCGTTCCGGATTGGCATCGCAGCATTCATCGTGCCTTTCATGTTCTTCTACAACGGCGCGTTGTTGATGGAAGCCGGCTGGTTCGAGATCGCGAGGGCACTGGTAACCGCAACCTTTGGCGTTTACATGCTTTCTGGCGGCGTACTCGGTTGGTTTGCGAGCATTTCCGCGTCCTGGATAACGCGACTCCTGCTGATTGCGGCCGCGTTGCTGATGATCGAGGGTGGGCTCTGGACAGATCTCACCGGTATTGCCCTGGCGGTCCTGGCGTTCGTCATCCAGAAGCAGCGTAAAACTCGCCTTGCCACAGCTGGCGCCCTGTAAAGGGGGTCTTGCTGGCGGCGTCAGAACAACCGTGCCATGGAAGCATCGCACGGTTGTTCTGCACCCGGCCTGGCTATACTCTAGCGGCTTTCCGCGGTTTTTCGGGAACCGGACCCTATGCCTTACCGTATTGGCGTTTTTCTCCTTTTCGTGGCGACCCTGGTGGCCGCCTGGCTGCTCGGTGGCTGGGTTGGATACCGGCAGGTGGAGCAGGAGAGCCTGGAGGAGTCCTTCCGGTATCGCCAGTTGGTGGCCAACGAACTGAACCGATATCTCCCGGTGCCCGAGCTGATGGCCGAGCATCCGTTACTGCAACGGGCGCTGGAGGCGCCTGACAATCCCTCTGCTATTCTCTCGGCCAATGAACAGATGCAGCGCATGGCCACTATCGTAGGCAGTTCGGATGTCTACCTGATGGATACTCGCGGCCTGACGATCGCAGCCAACAACTACCTGCAGCCAGACAGTTTTGTCGGGCGGAATTTCAATTTCCGGCCGTATTTCTATGAGGCGATGGAGTCGGGCGATTCGGCGATCTATTTCGCCCTCGGCCTGATGTCTGGCGTTCGGGGTCTGTATTTCTCGCATCCGGTTCGGGACGAGGGCGGCCAGATTATCGGGGTGGTCGCCGTGAAGGTTCTGGTTCACGAACTGGAATCCCAATGGGATCGCCCTACTGGCTTGCGAGAGGCGGAGATGGTCGTGCTTGATCATAATGGCATCAGTTTTCTCGCGAGCAGGCAGGACTGGCTTTACCGCAATTTCTCGGGGATGGCCGATGCCGTGCCCGACGAGTATTCCCGCCGGCGTTATCCAGGCCGTGATTTGACGCCAATGGCACTGAAAACGTTGGGAACCCCATGGGGGCTTCTCGAGCAGTCAGCAACGGTCCGTATCCAGGACAGTGGCAAACCCCGGGAATATCTGAGCGTAAGCACGCCTCTGCCAAGGATGGACTGGACGCTTCAAGTCATGGTGAGCACTCGCTCGGTCGTCTGGACCCGGTTGGGTTTTGCGGTCGGTGGGGCAGCGCTGTTCTTTGGTGGCCTGTTGACCTGGCTGTACCTGCGCGAGCGCTACCGGCGCGAGGCTGAACTGGCTCTTCGGGGCGAGCAGCTGGAGCGAAGCGTGGCCGAGCGAACCGCAGACCTGGAGAACTCCAATCGCAAACTGGTGGAGGAGATCCGGGAGCGAGAACGCACCCAAACCGAGCTGCGGGAAACACAGCAGGAGCTGATCCAGGCTGCAAAACTGGCGGTGCTGGGTCAGATGTCCGCGGGCCTCAACCATGAAATGAACCAGCCTCTGACGGCCATTCAGACCTATGCCCGAAACAGCCGCCGCTTCCTTGAGAAAGGTGCCGGGGAGATGGTGGATGCTAACCTGTCAGAAATCATCCTGCTGTGTGACAAGATGGCGGAGCTGACCCGGCAGTTCAAGGTTTTTGCGCGCAAATCCGAAGGCCCGCCAGCGGTGGTGGATCTCCGGCAACCGATTGACGCATCCCTGAAAATTATCGTTGCCCAGCAATCGAGCTCGGAAATCGATATCCAGTGGCACCGTCCGGACTCGCCGGTGATGTGCCACGGTGACCTGATCCGGATAGAGCAGGTTATGGTTAACCTGATGGCGAACGCGGTTCAGGCGGTAGAGGGTGGTGCTCGGCCGGAAATCCGGATTGATATAGAAGAAACCGAGCAGCACTGGAAATGCCTGGTGCGCGATAACGGGCCCGGATTGCAGGGCGACACCGAACAGATTTTCGAGCCCTTTTTTACCACCAAATCGGTCAAGCAGGGACTGGGTCTTGGGCTTTCCATATCGCGCCAGATTGTGGATGCGCTGGGTGGCAGCCTGACCGGTCGTAACCGCCGGGATGGGCCGGGCGCAGAATTCGTCGTAACCCTCAAGAAGCGGGAGGCCATGGAATGACAGAACCCTCGGTAATCTTTGTGGACGACGATCCACACATCCGCCAGGCTATTGCCCAGACACTGACCCTGGAGGAGTTGCCGGTCAGCTGCTTCGAAGATGCGCCATCGGCGCTGGGACATATCAACGCCGACTACGACGGCGTGGTTCTCTGCGACTACAACATGCCGGAGATGACCGGCCTGGAGTTGCTGGACCGGCTTCGAGCTATCGATAACACCATTCCCGTGATCATTCTTACCGGGCAGGGCGACATAAGCACGGCAGTAACGGCCATGCAGCAGGGCGCTTACGACTTTATCGAGAAGCCGTTTGATCATGATGAACTGATTGAACTGCTCCGTCATGCCCTGGAAAAACGGCATCTGGCCCTCGAGAACCGTCGACTGAAAGCACAGCTGCGACACCTGGCCAGACCCGGTCCACGAATGTTGGGGGATTCGCCGTTGATGCAAAAGGTCATGGCGACCGTTGATCCCATCCTCGATATTTCGGCCAATATTCTTCTGCACGGGGAAACTGGGTCCGGGAAGGATGCGCTGGCCCGATACATTCATGAGAACAGTGGACGCAGTGCCCACAACTTTGTAGCAATCAACTGCGGCGCGGTGCCCGAGAACCTGATTGAAAGCGAGTTGTTTGGCCATGAGGCCGGGGCGTTCACCGGGGCTGAAAAGCGCCGTATCGGCAAGATCGAGCACGCCCACAAGGGCACCCTGTTCCTGGATGAGGTTGAGAGTATGCCCGTGCCCTTGCAGGTGAAACTCCTGCGGGTGCTGGAAGAACAACGGGTCGAGCGTCTGGGCAGCAATCAGGTTCAGGAGGTGGATGTCCGGATCATTGCCGCCACCAAGGCGGATTTGAAAAAACTCAGTGACGACGGCGAATTCCGGCCTGATCTCTATTACCGGCTGAATGTGGTCAAAGTTGACATCCCGCCGTTGAGAGAGCGGAAAGAGGACATCCCGCTGCTGTTCCATCATTTCGTGCTGATTGCCGCGGCCCGTTACGATCGGGAGAGCATACCGCTTGATGCTGGTCAGGCAGCCCGGCTGATGCAACATTCATGGCCCGGCAACGTTCGCGAACTTCGGAACCTGGCTGAACGTTATGTCCTGCTGGGGCCGGCAGCGCTGGATGAGAACGAACCTGCGGATACGGCCAATGTGGCGGGTCGACAGACGCTCGCCGAAATGATGGACGGTTTCGAGCGTTCTGCCATTATCAGCGCCCTGAATGCCAGTCATGGCAGCATCAAGGACACCATGGTCCAGCTCGGTATTGCCCGGAAAACCCTGTACGACAAGATGCGCAAGCATGGGTTGGACAAAGCCCAGTTCAAGGATTGATGAGCAACAAAAATTTACCGGCATGGTTACAGGCTGGAAACAAACTACGCAGTATCATCAATGATATTGCCCCCGGTTTTTGTGTAGTCTTTGCGACTTTTTCCATGCCGGATCGCCCGGCGAATTGATCACTTAACCAAAAAGACTACCAGTCATGAAAAACCTGACCATCCAGACACGGGTACTGTTGCTGGCCCTGGTGCCGGTGATTGTGCTCACGGCATTCCTGACCAGTTACAACCTTAACCAGGCCAGTGCTATTGGCGAAGAGGCCGTTGCCGGTTTCTCCTCCGATATGGAAGAGAGTAAACGCCAGGAACTGCAGAATTATCTGGCCGTTGCAAAGTCTTCCATCGAGCATCTCTATAATCAGCCTGGGTCCGCAGACGATCCGGAGGTGCGCGAGAAAGCGTGGGAGATCCTGCGACAGCTTCGTTTTAACGATTCGGGAAGCACCGGTTATTTTTTTGCGTATGACACCCGGGGTGTCAATGTGATGCACGGCGTCAACCAGTCTCTGGAAGGCAAAAATCTCTGGGACTTCCAGGATCCCAACGGAACCTTCCTGATTCGTGAGCTGGTAAAGGCGGCGCGCAATGGCGGCGGTTATGTGCCTTATGGTTGGAAAAACAGCGAAACCGGACAAGTAGCGCCCAAGCTGGGCTATGCGGAAATGCTGCCCAAGTGGGGTGTGATGATCGGCACCGGCTTCTGGATTGACGGCCTTGAGGCCCAGGTAGCGGCGATGGAAAGCCAGGTGGGGACTTCACTCGAGGACGCCGTGATAGGCTCAGTCAGCACCTCACTTGTCGCATTGGCGCTGATCGTCCTGCTTGCCCTGATCGTGGTCCGCAGCATCATTCGGCCCCTGAAATCGGCCGTGTCGGCAATGAATGACATCGCCAGCGGCGATGGCGACCTGACCCGTCGTCTTGACGTTTCCGGCAAGGATGAGCTTGGACAGTTGGCGACTGCCTTTAACAGTTTCGCCGACCAGGTGCACGGACTGGTTGAACGCGTGCTGTCGTCTACCCGCACGCTGAACGAGGCCACGGCTGATTTGAACCAGGTCATGACTGAAGCCGAGCAGGGCGTCGAGCGACAGAAATCCGAGAGTGATCAGGTGGCAACGGCGATGAACGAAATGACCGCAGCTGCCCAGGAGGTTGCGAGCAACGCGAGTGAAGCCTCCACGGCAGCCGATCATGCCAATGGACAGGTTTGCGATGCCCAGGGCCTGGTACATCAGGCTACCGAAGTTATTGGCGGGCTCTCCGAGCAGGTGGGAGAGGGCGTTCGGGTTATCGAGCAGCTTGGCACTGACTCTCGCCGGATTGATAGCGTACTGGAGGTCATTCGCGAAATTGCTGATCAGACCAACCTGTTGGCCCTCAACGCTGCGATCGAAGCGGCACGGGCCGGCGAGGCCGGTCGGGGTTTTGCCGTGGTGGCTGACGAAGTTCGAACGCTGGCTCGCCGGACCCAGCAGAGCACCCAGGAAATCCAGGATATGATTGAGCGGCTTCAGTCTGGGGCAGGGAATGCGGTCAAGGTAATTGCTTCCATCAGTGAGCGCAGCGAAGCGACCGTGGAAGAAACCCGGCAGGTCAACGATGCGCTGCAGCGCATTGGTCAGGCTGTGGCAACGATCACGGACATGAATACACAGATTGCCAGCGCAGCCGAAGAGCAGACCAGCGTTTCCGAGACCATTAATCAGAACGTGCATGAGATCGTCGCGATTACCGAACAGACGGCGCAGGGAACCCGTCGGGCCGGAGATGCAACTCAACGGCTGAAGAACCTGGCGTCCGAGATGTCAGAGCAGGTCAGTCGGTATCGGGTGTAGGCATTACTGATTAAGTGAGAAAGGGGCAGAACTCGGGTTCTGCCCCTTTTTTTCGTTCTTTAAATGCTCGCCAATGTCAGAGATTGGCTTCGGCAAATTCTGCCAGTAGCGACCGGGGAACACCCTGCAGGTGGATGTGGGCGCCATGTCGAAAGCGCTTGAATCGTTCGGTCATGTAGGTGAGGCCCGAACTCAGGGCACTCAGGTAGGGCGTATCGATCTGCGCAAGGTTGCCGAGGCAGATCACCTTTGACCCGTTGCCAGCCCGGGTAATGATGGTCTTGATCTGATGGGGCGTCAGGTTCTGTGATTCATCGATAATGATCAGGCTGTGCTGGAAGCTGCGGCCCCGGATGTAATTCATGGATTTGAAGTGCAGGGGCACCTTGCTGAGGATGTAGTCGACGCTGGCGGTCATGTTCTCGTCGTCCTCGTGGAGGGCTTCCAGGTTGTCGACGATGGCGCCCAGCCAGGGCTCCATTTTCTCGGCTTCAGTGCCGGGCAGGAACCCGATGTCCTCGTCGAGGCCCTGGGTGGAGCGGGTAGCAATAATGCGCTTGTAGAGTTTGCTGGCTACGGTCATCTCGATACACGCAGCCAGCGCCAGGATGGTTTTGCCAGAGCCGGCGGAGCCGGTGAGGTTGACCAGGTGGATGTCCGGGTCCAGGAGCAGGTTCAGCGCCATGGCCTGATAGATGTCCCGGGGAACCAGGCCCCAGACTTCCTCGTTCATCAGGTCGTGTTGGTGCAGGTCCTTGATGATCAACTGGTCGTCGGAGAGGTCCACCACCTTGCCGACGAAGCCCATTTGATCGATGACGAATTCATTGATGTTCAGCTTCGCCAGCTCGCCTTCCCGCTTGAGGATATGTTCGGTCGAACCCTCCCGCTGAACAGTCTCCACTTTCTCGATGGTGTCCCAGAAGGAGTTGGGGAATTCCCGGTAGCCCTTGGGCAGAAGATCAATGTCATCGAGCAACTGGTCGTTGTGGTAGTCCTGAGCTTCGACGCCGAAGCCCCTTGCCTTGAGGCGCATGTTAATGTCTTTCGACACCAGGATAATGTCCCGGGACTTGTGGCGGTTCTGGAGAGCAGCCAGGGTGTTGATGATCTTGTTGTCGTTCAGATGCTCTGGCAGCGAATTGTTGCCACTGTCACCGGTGCTCATCAGGATCGAAAGAGTGCCCAGGGGTTCGGCCTTCTTGCCACGCACGATGGGAACACCTTTCTCGATCACCTTCGGGCTGGCATCGCCCAGCAACTTATCGATGTTGCGGATGGCCTGACGGCAGTCAGCGGCCACGGCTTGCTTGCCGGATTTGAGGCTGTCGAGTTCTTCGAGGACCGTCATCGGGATGATGACATCGTGTTCTTCAAAGTTGAGGAGGGCGTTCGGGTCGTGGATCAGGACGTTGGTGTCGAGGACGTACATCTTTCGGCGAGCTTGCGGTGCTCTGGGCATAAGTGGCGCTACCTCTCTGGTGGCTCAGTCGTTATCGGCGCAGCGTTGCGTGAGTTCCTCATCCGAGATCACTTTCAGCATATCGTAAGTCGTTATGATGCCGGTAATTTTTGAATCATTGGTGACAAAAATCCGGTGCAGGTGCTCGCGCATCATGATATTCGCAATGTCGCGCACCGGCGTCTTCTCGTCAACCGATAAAACGATGGGGGTCATGATGTCCCGGACTTCTACCGGCACCTTGCCCATTTCCTCAAAGATCACCATTCGCAGGCGTCGGGCTTCCTCCCGCTCTTCGGGAGTCAGATGCCGGTCCGCATCGGAGCGCGTGGCGTTCCAACGGAATTCGGTGATGTCTTTAAGAGTGGCAATGCCGACAATTTCGCCGTCGTCATCGGTGACGGGGCTGCCGGTTATCTCGTTGTCGGTGAGGAAGCGGGCCAACCGGTCCATGGTCCAGGATTGCGGGACGGCCTTGATGCTGGGTGTCATGATCTCGTAGGCGAGAACGGTCATTGATCTGGGCTGCCTTCTAGAGTCCTTTCATAAAGCTTAGCGCGTGATACTCCGCGCGTCATCCCTTACTGTGCGCCGGGACTCAGGGTTTGTTCATGCGAAGGCCGGTCAGTTGGCCCTGCTCGTCATAAACTAGCTGGTACCCCTGGTACTTTTTACTGTTGGCAACGCGTTCCAGCGCTTCCATCGACCTCACGGGAATATCCACCAGCAGGGAGTTCACCAGCCAGCCGGGTAGCGCTCCGTTGGGGTCCGTGTGCTGGACCCACACCATCCGGGTGCTCTCCCCCTCTGGTGTGAACCGGTACAGGGTGTCCGAGCGATCGACTCTCACCCGGCTGCTGTTTTCCGCCCGCTGATCGGGCATGGCGTTCAGATCCATGACGATCTCACCGGAGGCCTGATCACCCCGTGTGCGTATGCGCAGGACATAGTCGCGGTCAGTAACCGGCCAGGGCATGTCATTCACGGAATAGGCAAAGCGATCGTGAAACACGCCATTGCCAAACCCATGGGATTCCGTGCAGTTGTGCACCCACTCGATGCAGGAACCGGGGTTGGCCATCACAGCCATCAGGTTTTCGATAGGCGCGTCGAGCACCGCCACGGCCTTGAAGGCCTTGAAGCTGGAGCCTGGCTGCTCGATGGTATAGACCCGGATGTGATCGGCTTCCTTGCGTAGCGTCCACGCCTCGTCGCTTTCACTGGGCAGTTCAGCACGGGCACTGGCGGCAACGGCAAACACCAGCAACGCACAGACCAGCCCACTGAGCACCGAGGCCCAGCCCGTAATGCCATGGGCTATGCTCTTTCTCATAGGGTACACTTCCTTGCAGATGGTGGGCCGAGTCTAGCATGGGGCTTTTGCCGGCATGGCCACGGAAACAGTGGATTGTGAACCAGGTAGCGACCTGTTGATTTGGTAACCGAAATTGGCCCGATCTGACGACGACTATGACCATTAAGAAACTTATCAACGGCAAAGGGCAGGTGATTCCGGGACTGTTGGATGAACCGGTAGAAGATATCAACTATCTGGACTATGACCTGCGTACGGTGATGGACCGCCCGCGTTCAAAGCTGGCAAGACGCTGGCGGTTCAACCAGTTCCAGTTTGTCAGCGCCATGGGCCCGGGTTGGGTGTTTGGTCTGGCGGTGGTGGATCTGAAACTGCTGGGCAGCGGATTCTTCTATCTCTATGACTTCGAGACTGGCCAGATGTTGGAGCAGTCTTTCCTTCAGCCATTGGCCCGGCAAACCTGCATTGAGCCCCGGCCAGAGGAAGGGGTGACAAGGTTCAGCAAGGGCGACGTAGCCGTGCGAATTGCGCCTTCCGCGGATGGCCGGACAATTACGGTCTCGGCCCCGGGAGGTATCCGTATTGAACTGACGCTTTCAGAGGATCGGGACCCGCTCCGGCTGGTATGCCCGGCCGGCTACAATGGCTGGGTATTTACCCGCAAGTCGGCAGGCTTGCCGGTGGAAGGGGAAGTGCGCTGGGATCATCGTATCTGGCGCTGCGACGAGCAGACTCGGGGATCCATCGATTGGAGCTGTGGCTTCATGCGCCGAGAAACAGCCTGGAACTGGGCCTGCCTGGCTGGCCAGCTTGCGGATGGCCGGTCCGTGGGGTTGAACCTTGCCGCAGGGGTCAATGAGACGGGAATGACAGAAAATGCGCTCTGGCTGGATGGTGTCTGCCACAAACTGGGCGCGGCAAGGTTCCGTTTTGATCGCTATCAACCAGGCGGCGACTGGCATGTGAGCACGGAGGATGGTCGGGTCGATCTGCACTTTGTCCCCGCTGGTGTGCGCAAGGAAAAACTGGACGCCTGGGTACTGGCATCCAACTTCCGGCAGTACGTGGGCTCGTTCAGTGGAACGGTGACGGATGAGGCTGGCGGAAAAATTGAGGTTAAAGGTCTGCGGGGCCTGATGGAAGACCACTTTGCGAGGTGGTAAGAAATGGCCTGTCCCACCCGGGACAGGCCAGATAAAGCGGGTTATCGCTCCGGTAGCGTGACGTTCAGCTCCAGTACCGAGCAGCTCTCGTTGCGGTCTACCTCAACCTGAACCATGTCGTCGCTGATCTGAACGTACTTGCGAATGACTTCCAGCAGCTCCTGCTGCAGTTGGGGCAGGTAGTCCGGCTGATCACGCTGGCCCCGCTCGTGAGCCACGATAATCTGGAGGCGCTCTTTGGCCACGCTGGCGGTGTTCTTCTTTTTACCCTTGAAGTAATCGAGGAAACTCATCCCTTAGCCCCCCTTGAACATCCGTGAGAAGAAACCCTTCTTCTGGGACGTCATGAAACGGTGTTCCCGTTCCTCTCCCAGAAGGCGTGCAACCGCATCATCGTAGGCCTGGCCGGCATCGCTGTCCTCTTCGAGGATAACCGGCAAACCCTGGTTTGAAGCGTTCAGAACAATCTGGCTTTCCGGAATGACGCCCAGCAGAGGGATCGCGAGGATTTCCTCTACGTCCGCCACGGACAGCATCTCGCCCTTTTCGACACGGGACGGGTTGTAACGGGTCAGGAGCAGGTGTTCCTTGACCGGATCCTGCCCCATTTCGGCTCGACGGGATTTGCTCTGCAGAATGCCCAGAATGCGGTCGGAATCCCGCACCGAAGATACTTCGGGATTGGTAACCACAATCGCCTCATCAGCGTAATACAGCGCCATCAGCGCGCCATGCTCAATGCCAGCGGGGGAGTCGCAGACGATGTAATCGAAGGTCTCGGAAAGCTCGTTGATGACCTTCTCGACGCCATCTTTGGTCAGTGCTTCCTTTTCCCGGGTCTGGGAGGCCGGAAGGATGTACAGGGTATCGACCCGCTTGTCGCGGATCAGCGCCTGGTTCAGGGAGGCTTCGCCCTGGATCACGTTTACGAAGTCGTACACCACGCGACGCTCGCAGTTCATGATCAGGTCCAGGTTGCGCAGGCCCACGTCAAAATCGATGACTACTGTCTTGTGGCCTCGCTTGGCAAGGCCGGTGCTGATCGAGGCGCTGGTGGTGGTTTTGCCAACGCCGCCCTTTCCTGAGGTAACGACAATAATTCTAGCCAAGGTTCTGTTCCTGTTTCTCGGTGGATTCGTCGTGTCTGCCGAATTATCCGGTCAAGTTATTGTGTTCAGCTCCAAAATCAGGCCTTGTCCAGTGGCGTTACCACCAGCAGGTCGTCCCTGAGCTGGATTTGCACAGCGCTTTTCCAGCCATTGTCCTGAAGATCTTCGGAGATTTTATAGTGTCCCGCGATGGACACAAGCTCCGCTTCCAGCGATTGACAGAAAACCCGTGCGGATTCTGCGCCATGGATGCCGGCCAGTGCCCGGCCCCGAAGCGGGCCGTAAACATGGATGTTGCCCGCCGCGAGCACTTCGGCACCGGCCTGCACCGGTGCCAGGATAACCAGGTCACCTTCCGGTGCGTGGATCTGTTGGCCGGAGCGGACCGGCTGGGAGATGATTTTGGCCGGAGGTGGGTCACCGGCAGCGCTTGTCGAGGCTGCAACAACTGCCGCTTCCGCTTCGTCCGCGGCCGCCTGTTCGGCTTCATGGGTGCGATCCCGCTGACCGTTGCCGGGCAGCAGTGCCAGAGCAGCCCCCCGGGCCAGACGGCGCTGGTCGTCGGTGCCACCGCGAACGCCAATCACATGGATGTGGTTACGCCGGCAGGTGCCGATGATCTTGAAGAAATCCAGTTCACTGTCCAGTCCCTGGTATTTCTCCAAACTGATGATCAGCGGAATATCCTTGAAGAACCCGGGGGCCTGGCTGATCTTGTCTCGCAGTACTTCTTCAAATTCGCTGTCGTCAAAATAATAGAGCTCCAGGGCTGTCATGGACACGCTGGCGCTTTTTAGCTGAAAACCCTGTTTTACCCCGGAGGTGGCGGTATCGCTCATGAAGGAGTCTCTTCCCTGGTCACGTTGTCGGTTGGGTTCGGGCGCTGCCGCAGTGGCACGCCTTCGAAGCGGATGCCTGACCATCCTGTACTGATAAACTGGCGGATGTTGCCGTGGCTCTCGCCGGTCGGATCGTCCAGAACCTGCTGGTAGTGCTCGGCAAACAGCTTGAGCGTGTCCACTTCGCTCAAATTGCAGTACTGGCCCAGACCAAAGATCCGGCAGGAGCCGGCATTCTCGCCTTCTGCATTTACCAGCGGGCCATTGCGGAAGCCGCAGGGCTGGTACTCGAAGTGCTGTTCAATCAGGGCCAGGGAATCTTTGAAACTGGCGTGGCCAGCGTCCAGGGATGCCAGGTGAATCCTTACGGCATCGTTGACGCTCATTATTTGTGTTCCTGCTTGGGGCCTGTCTGATAGAGCGCCTTCCAGTCCTCGTACGGCATTCCGTAGATTTCTTCACGGGCCTGGGGATCTGAAATCTCGAAACCACGCTCATTCGCCTCTGCCAGGTACCACTTGGACAGACAGTTGCGGCAGAAGCCCGCCAGGTTCATCAAGTCGATATTCTGAACGTCGGTGTTTTCGCGCAAATGCCTGACCAGTTTACGGAAGGCTGCGGCTTCAATTTCGGTGCGTTCTGCTTCAGGAATCGGGTTGCTCATGATGGCCTCGCAATGGTTGATGCGCCGGTTGTTGGGGTTCCTGACATTCTCTGCATGTTAGCTTAAGATACAAGGCTGTATAAATGTACAGAAAGTCGACGCGAGCCCTCTGATTATGCCACAACGCAAGATCATCCATGTGGATTGTGACTGCTTCTACGCGGCCGTGGAGATGCGGGACGATCCCAGCCTACGGGATGTGCCGCTGGCGGTGGGTGGCGATGGCGGTCGGGGCGTGGTGACTACCTGCAATTACAAGGCCCGGGCGTACGGTGTGCGGTCGGCGATGCCCGGCAGCGAAGCGCGACGGCTCTGCCCGGGGCTGGTGACGGTGCCAACAGATATGGGCCGGTATCGGGCGGTCTCACAGCAGGTGATGGCTATCCTGCGGGAACTGACAGACCTGGTGGAACCGCTCTCTCTGGACGAGGCCTTTCTGGACGTCTCCGATGTGACCGATCACAAGGGCAGTGCCACGCTTATGGCTCGCCACCTTCGGGAGAGGGTGCGCCAGGAAGTCGGTATCACTATTTCCGCCGGCGTGGCGCCCAATAAATTTCTCGCAAAGATTGCCAGTGACTGGGAAAAGCCGGACGGGCTGTTCGTGATTCGCCCTGAGGACGTTGGGAGTTTCGTGCAGGCGTTGCCTGTCGAAAAACTGTTCGGAGTGGGGCAGGTGACCGCCTCGAAACTGCATGCTCTGGGGGTCAAGACCTGCGGCGACATGCAGGCGCTCGGGCCCGATGTATTGATTGATCGGTTCGGCAAGCAGGGCTATCGACTCCACGAGATGGCCCACGGCCGGGATGAGCGGGCGGTGGTGGTATCGCGGATTGCCAAGTCGGTAAGCGTGGAACGAACGTTTTCCCAGGATTTGCCAGATATGGCCGCCTGCCAGACCGTCATGGCCTCACTGGTTGCGGATCTCAACCTTCGCCTGTCGCGCAAGGCCCGCCGAAAACCGATCCACAAACTCTTCATCAAGATCCGCTACAGTGATTTTTCAACCCATACCCTTGAGCGGGTTCGTGAGCAGGTCAAAGAGCCGGCTCTGGATGATTATCTGCCACTGCTGGCTGAGCTGGTCACTAACCGGGAGCGGCCGGTGCGGCTGCTGGGTCTTGGTGTGCGTTTCCGCAATGATGATGCGCCGGTTACCCAGTTGCGTCTGTTCGATTAGAAGTGCAGCCAGCTCATGGCCGCGTAACCCATCAGGCCACCGATCAGGGCGCCGGCAGCGACATCGCTGGGGTAGTGCAGGCCGAGCACCACCCTCGATGCCGCCACACTCAACGTAAACGGAAGCACGATGAGAGCCAGCGCCGGTTCCGCCACGGTCAGCATGACCTGAAAGCAGGCAGCGTGCAGCGTGTGGCCGGACGGGAAGCTGTAGCGGTCCAGGGGCGGTGTGCCGCAGTTGATGGCGGGAAAGGATATAAATGGACGTTCACGGATGAGCCAGCGCTTCAGTAACTTGTAACTGAGGGTGCAGGTGAGGCCGGTCAACGCCATAAGCAGTGCCAGCCCTGGCCCGGATTCCGGTCGGAGAAAGGGGATGAACAGAATCAGTGCGTACCAGAACCAGCCGTCGCCGAGTCGGCTGACCAGTCGGAAATACCCGAGGGCGGGCCGGAACTGAACAGCGCGGTTAATAGACTGGCAGAAAGCGACTTCCCGCTGGTCTGCCAGTTCAAAGAAGCGAGATGCTTTGCTTGTTGATGGCATGGTATCCGGCCTTTGCGGTTTGGTTGAAAACCAGTTGTTCAAATTGTTCGATCTGCGAGTTCCAGTTCTGTTCCAGAGCGTCCAGCCTTGCCTGGGCCCTGATCCGGTTCAGCAAGGTTGGTTGATCGGCCAGGCGGAGAGCGCTGTCGACGTATGCTTCATCCTCGTCCAGAGGCACCTTCATGCCGTTTTCTTCGTGGCGTATGTGTTCGGCTGCGGCGGCGTCGTCAAAGCTGACGACGCCCAGTCCGCTGGCCATTGCCTCCAGCACCACGTTGCCGAAGGTGTCGGTTTTGCTCGGAAACAGGAAGAGGTCGCCTGAGGCGAAATGGCGTGCCAGGTCGTCGCCCCGGCGGGTGCCGCAGAACACGTAATCGGGGTGGCGTTCAGCCAGCTGGCGCCGTAGCGGGCCGTCGCCAACCAGTATGAACCTGGCCTGGGGGTGAAGGCCGCGAATACGTTCGAAGCAGGCAACCGCCATCCGAAGGTTCTTTTCCGGTGCAAGCCGGCCGACATACAGAATGGCGCGGTCATTGGCCTGCAAGCCCCAGGATTCCCGCAGTGCGCTGTCTCGCTTGTGGGGAGTAAAGCGATGACAGTCCACGCCCCGACTCCAGAGGCCGGTCGCCGGAATACCCATGGCGCGGGTTGTCTGCTGCATTTTTCGAGTCGGCACCAGGGTGATGGCCGTGCGGTTGTGGAACCATCGACCGTAGAGGCACAGCAGCCTCTCCAGCATGCCGACGCCATAATAACGGCTGTAACTGTGAAAATTTGTGTGGAAGCCCGAGCTGACCGGAATCCCTATCTGCCTTGCGGCTGTGGTCGCCGCAACGCCCAACGGGCCCTGAGTGGCAACGTAGACGGCATCGGGGCGGTCAGTGGTCAGGAGCTTTTTCAGATGGCCGGTTCGGGCGAGGCCAAAGCGCAGGTCGGCGTACCCGGGTAGCGGCAATCCGGTCACCACATGTTCACGGGAGAAGAGTGCCTCGCCAGCACTGGCAAAGTGGCCTTTGCGCTCATGCTGCTGTCGCGGCCGTATAACCGTTACCCGGTGCCCACGTTGCATCAGCCCCTGGCAAAGCTGCCTGAGCGTGTTTGCCACGCCATTGATTTCCGGCGGAAAAGTCTCCGAAACAATGGTAATGTGTTGTGAGCGCCGGTTGGCCTGCATGGTCTCGGTCACGGTGTTTCCTGTGCTTCCTTTGACATGCCCCTACTATGAAAAGCCGGCATGACAGTTATGCGACACTCCCGTGACATTCCCTTTACCCGTTAACCGAACCGAATCGGAGACGATATGCAAACGCGAAAGCTTGGAAAGACCGATCTCGACGTTACCCTGATTTGCCTGGGCACCATGACCTGGGGGGAGCAGAACACCGAAAAGGAAGCATTTGAACAGCTGGATTACGCAGTCGCCGAGGGTATCAACTTTATTGATGCCGCAGAGATGTACCCTGTGCCGCCCCGGGCGGAAACCCAGGGGCTGACCGAGACCTACCTGGGAAACTGGCTTGCAAGCAGGGGCAACCGCAACGAACTGGTAATTGCGTCGAAAGTGGCGGGACCGGGCAACGGACTGAAGTACCTGCGTAATGGTCCGCGCCTGACCCGGGATCATATTATGGAAGCCTGCGACGCCAGCCTGAAACGCCTGCAGACCGACTACATTGATCTGTACCAGGTGCACTGGCCGGATCGCAGCACGAACTTTTTCGGCAAGCTCGGTTACGAGCACAACCCGGAAGAATCTTTCACGCCGATCGAGGAAACACTCGAAGCGCTGAATGATCTGGTTCGGTCCGGGAAGGTCCGGCACATCGGACTGTCCAATGAGACGCCCTGGGGCACCATGGAGTACCTTCGTCTGTCCGGCGAGAAAGGCTGGCCGAGAGTGGCCAGTATCCAGAATCCCTACAACCTCCTGAATCGTTCATTTGAGGTGGGGATGGCGGAAATTGCCCACCGGGAACAGGCCGGTTTGCTCGCCTACTCACCGCTGGCTTTTGGCATGCTCTCCGGCAAATATCTGGGCGGCAAGTGGCCTGAAAAAGCCAGAATGACCCTGTATGAGCGTTTCAGTCGCTACACCGGCAGTCGTGGCATGGATGCCACCCAGGCCTATGTTGAGCTGGCTCGGCAGAACGGATTGTCTCCGGTCCAGATGGCGCTGGCTTACGTGAACAGCCGTAGCTTTGTGACCAGCAATATCATCGGAGCAACATCCATGGAGCAGCTGCGGGAAAACATAGGGTCCGCAAAGGTCACCCTGAGCCCCGAGGTACTGGAAGCGATAGAGGCCATTCATCAGGAATTCACCTACCCCTGCCCCTGAGCCCGCCGGCTTGGTTGGCTTGAACCCCCGGCTGAGAGGCGCTGGCCGGGGGTGCTGTTACAGTCTGAAATATCGGGGATCATAAATTGACAAAAAGATGCTGATGCCGTGACAAAAAGTCGGCGTCTTTGTGTGCAGATTCACATTTTTCCGGCTCTTAATCATTAGACTTAAGCCTAAGGTATCCGTAGACTCCCGTGTCGGAAAAAAGGTCTCAGGCAGTGTCATGATTATTCGAATCTTTGTTGCGTTACTCGCTCTCAATCTTGTTGCTTTCGTCGTTCGCGCCGAAGCATCCGAGCGCGTCTTCGAACAGGTCGAAAGCAAGACAGCCAGCGAGCAGATTTTCGAAATCCAGGAACGGGTTTCCGGTGATTTTGGCGAGGACAGTTCCGATGCGTTTGCCGAAATCGGTTCCCGCCTGCTGAGCCTTACCTTCACCCGTTCGAAGCACTCCGGCAAGCATTATGCGTCAGATCCGGCCCAGGCCGACCATGGCATTGCGCTCCTGAACGAGGGTGCCTGCCTGAACCTGAAGTGGAACTTCTGAACCCCGCAATTCCCCGCACCCGGCAGTATCATCAAACCCCAGAATCATGATCTGGCGCATTGTCTGTGCCCGATGCTCGTGTGATCATCTCCGTTAACATGCTGATTAGCCAATAAGGAGCTTGGTAATGGCGGGTGATAGAGGGCAGTTATCAAATGATGTGAACGCCTGTGTTGACGAGGTGATTCGCCGGGTTGGCAAGGAGATTACTCTCGGTTTGCCGCTCGGGCTCGGAAAACCGGTTCGCTTTGTTAATGCGCTATACCAGCGGGCGAAAGACGATCCGGAAATCAGCCTGCACATTGTTACGGCACTGTCGCTGCTGGCGCCAAAGGGCGGCTCCTCGCTGGAAAAGCGTTTCATGGGGCCTTTTGTTGAGCGCCTCTATGGCCGGATTCCTGAACTGGCCTATGCCAAGGATGTATCGGCAAACCGTCTTCCTGAGAATGTTCAGGTCTCGGAGTTTTTCTTCAAAGCCGGCAGTTATCTGAACAATCGTTCCCAGCAGCGGCATTACGTGTGTACCAACTATACTCATGCCGTTCGCGATCTGATGGCGGTGGGTGTCAATGTCGTCGCCCAGATGGTGTCGCCGGGCGAGGCCCATGGGCAGCCCGGCCAGGTCAGTCTGAGCTGCAACCCGGATCTGACGCTGGACCTGATTCCCCTGCTCCGTGAGCGCGAGGCGGCTGGCACGCCGGTGGCGCTGGTGGCAGAGATGAACCAGAACCTTCCCTGGTTTGGCCATCATGCGGCGATTGAAGCAGACCGGTTCGATGTCTTGCTTGATCAGCCTTCGGGAGACTATCCGCTGTTCTCAGCGCCCCAGATGTCGGTCAGCCCGGAAGACCACCTGATCGGATTCTACGCCAGTACCCTCCTGAAGGACGGCGGTACGCTCCAGGTTGGCATCGGCTCACTGGGCGCGGCCCTGGTCCACAGTGCCATTCTCAGACACAGTCACAATAAGGCCTGGCGGCAGGTGTTTGACCATCTCCAGGTTGATCAGCATTTCCCCGTCGTTCGCGAGGACGGTGGCACCGGCCCCTTCGAGGAGGGGCTTTATGGCTGTAGTGAAATGATGGTGGATGGTTTCCTGTACCTGATGCAGGAAGGCATCCTTACCCGCGAGGTATACGATCACGCCGGTCTGCAGACATTGATCAATCGCGGTGATATTCCCAGCGAAGTGTCTCTCGCAACCCTCGATGTCCTGCGGCGCGAAAAGCTTATTGATAGCCCGTTGCGGGCAAAGGATGTTCATTGGCTGGTCCAGCACGGCATCTTTAAAGAAGCTGTCGAGTTCAAGGGCGGCCGTTTACGTATTGGTGATCAGTCGGTCGAGGGTGATCTGGACAATCCGGAGGCCCGGCAGGCCATCCAAACCCTCATCCTCGGGGAACGGCTGACTGGCGGTATCGCCATGCACGGCGGTTTTTACGTTGGTCCCGAGCAGTTTTACCAGTACCTCAGGGAAATGACCGACGAGCAGCGTGCAAAAATCTGCATGACCAGCGTGAACTTCATCAACCACCTGTATGACCACCGGTTCGGAGACCAGAAGCTGAAAGCGGCGCAGCGCGTTCATGGCCGGTTCATCAATTCGGCTATGATGTACACCCTCAACGGTGCTGGCGTATCGGATGGTCTTGAAGATGGTCGTGTGGTCAGTGGCGTCGGTGGCCAGTACAACTTCGTTGCCATGGCTCACGAGCTGCCGGGCGCACGTTCGATCCTGTCGCTGCGCAGCACCCGGTCATCCCAGGGCAAGGTACTGTCCAATATCGTGTTCAATTATGGTCATTGCACCATACCCCGCCATCTGCGGGACATAGTCATTACCGAGTACGGGATTGCCGATCTGAGAGGGCAGTCCGACGAGCAGGTCTTCCTGAGGCTGATCCGCATTGCCGACTCCCGGTTCCAGCAGGAGCTTCTGAAAAAAGCCCAGAAGGCGGGCAAGGTGGATCCTGCGTTCAAGCTGCCTGCCGACTGGTGTAACAATACCCCGCAAGCCATCCGTCGTGCCGTTGCGGCTGCGGGAGATGCCAGCCTGTTCCCTCCGTTCCCGTTTGGCAGGGACTTTACCGATGAGGAGCTGACGTTGGGGAAAGCCCTTAAGGGGCTCAAGGCCGCAACGGCCACTCGCCGTGGTAAACTGTCCACTCTGTTACAGGCCCTCCGGGCCCGGGATGACGAAGGCCGTTACGGGTCCCTGCTTGAGCGCATGGGCCTGAGTAACCCTTCAGGATTGCGGGACAAGCTGGATCAGCGACTGGTTATTCATGGCCTGCAACAGCTCGAAACACCACCGGATACAGGAAACTCGAAAACCTGATGACAGCTTCACAAGCAAGACCCGACGTTTTTACCGTTCACTATGTTTTGAAGAACAAGATCGGCGAGCTGGTTGATACTTCCGAAGGCAGTGAGCCCCTGCACTTCGTCTATGGCAGTCCCGAGATTATTGAAGGGATCCAACAGGCGGTGAAAGACCGCAACGTGGGCGATTGCCTGGAGGTAACGGTGCCGCCGGCCATGGCGTACGGTGAGCACAAGCCCGAGCTGGTGCGCAAGGTGCCACGTTCACTGTTCGAAGGCATCGAGAACCTGCAGATTGGCATGAAGTTCCAGACCAACACGGGCGATGAAGCGCAGATCGTGCAGGTTGTCGGGATTGATGGCAACCTGGTTAAGGTGGACGCCAATCACCCATTGGCGGGCTTTACCCTGTACTTTGATCTGGAGATCGTTGGCCGCCGTGAAGCGACGGAAGATGAGGTAGCCCAGGGTCGTCCCCTGTTCTGAGGCACTCGGTTGCCGGTCTGTCGTATTCACCACGGTATATTCGGGTCAGTCCTTCCAGAACGGTCTCTCTCAGGCTGGCGGCGAACTCTCCGGCCGGTATCTTTTCCGACGGGTGTAAAGGTTCGTGGAAGACTACGTCGACCCGGGCAGAAGGCTGGGCTAGCATCCGCAACAAATGGTGGTGGAACTCATCATCACCAATGAAGGGAGCCAGATGGTCGGGGCGGCCTTCCCGGCGATAGGCAATAGTGATCGGTTGTACCGGCGTTCTGCTCTCTGGAGCGGCCTTGAGCAACAGGCCATGGAACGGCAATACCGTCAGACCTGCGCTGGTGGTTCCTTCCGGGTAGATCAGGACACTTTCCCCGGCCCGCAAATTCCCGATGACCTGGTCCCGAACCCGGCGGGCCTGACCACCGCCGCGTCGAATGAAGAGCGTGCCGGCCTGTCGTGCCAGCCAGCCTATGACCGGCCACTGGCCGACCTCGGCTTTTGACAGAAACCGGATCGGTGCCAGGCTTCCCAGAATCGGAATATCTGACCAACTGATGTGGTTGCTGACGAACAGAACGGTATCGTCGGAAGGTGAGCCATGCTGGTGTATACGCAGTCCCAGGCACCGGCAGGCCCACCGGAAACAGAATCTGGCCCAGGGTGTCCGATCGATGGCTTTGCGGGTAACCACTTCACTGACCCTCAAACCGGCGGCCAGCATCGTGGTGGCTGCCAGAAAAGCCATAAAGGCAGTGATCCGAACGCAGAGTCTCAGCCAGCTCATCTCACAGACTCCCGTCTTCAGGATGCCGAGCGCATGAAGTGCCGGCTGTAGCGGCCGGCCAGTTTGCTGACCTCCAGCACAACCAACAGGTCGGCACAGCGAAAATCCGGATCCCAGCAGGGCTCACCGCAGACACGGGCACCAAGACGCATGTAGGCTCGGATCAGCGCAGGAACGTCCACCGGTCGATCGCTGTCCCGGGTGTGGGTCAGATGCGGCATCGCGCGAAGTGGCTTTACCAGAAAGGCCGGATCGGCCAGGTACTCGTTCTGGAGGTGGCGGGCGATGCGCCAGGCTTTCAGGCCTCCGTCAGACATGCCGATGCTCGCGCAGCCAATCATGTAGTCAACACCGCGCTCAACCAGATATTCGGCCACTGCCGACCAGAGCAGGCTGATGGTCGCGCCATTGCGATAATCCGGGTGAACACAAGTGCGCCCCAGCTCGGCTATGGTGCCAGGGAGTCTCTCCAGGGCGCTCAGGTCGAACTCCCCGGCCGAATAAAAGCCGCCAACGGCTGCCGTGTCTGCCTGATGCAGGATTCGCGTGGTCGCTACCAGCTCGCCGGAATCCAGGTCGGTTACGACCAGGTGGTCACACACGGTGTCGAACTCGTCGGCGTCGATGCCTGGCGTCTGTGCGCCCAGGTCGCTGCCATACTCTTCCGAAAACACCCGGTAACGCAGTCGCTGGGCTGCTTCGACCTGTCTGGGGCACCGGGTCATGTCGGTTTTCAGGCGACGGGCGCTGCGGCGGGCTTTCGCGGTTTGTGTGGTCATGGCGTCGTCTCTTTTGTTTCCATTTCCCGACAAGCCTATGAAGCCGGTATGACACATCGGTGACCACCAGGTGACGTGTCTGTGACATCGGGGTCCGATTGGCGGTTACGGGAGCTCTGTCACAGGGTGTAACGAAGCAGCGGTTCCATGTATATTTCTGAATAGCATGTATAATTGCTGTTACAGCAGGTTGCCTGTATCGTCAGGTACACAGAATGACCTGAAACCGGAATAACAAAACCAGAGATGGATGGCGTGGAACAGACAAACGAAAGTTGGCGAATTCTGATTGTCGAGGACGACGAGCGGTTGGCGGAGTTAACCCGCGAATACCTTGAAAGCAACGGGTTGACCGTCTCCCTGGAAACTCATGGTGGGGCCGCGGTAGAGCGGATCCGTAACGAGCAGCCGGATCTGGTGGTTCTGGATCTTATGTTACCTGGCGAGGATGGGCTTTCCATTTGCCGACGGGTGCGCCCCTTCTTTTCCGGTCCGATCATCATGTTGACTGCCCGAACCGACGATCTGGACCAGGTCCTGGGTCTGGAAATGGGTGCCGATGACTATATTGGCAAACCGGTCAAACCCCGGGTGCTGCTGGCACGGATTCGCGCCATGCTGCGTCGGGTGACCGAAACCGGCTCGGGGTCGGCGGACGAGGCAGGGGGCGAAGAACCGGTGCGCCTCCAGTTCAATGATCTGGTTGTCGACCGCTCCATGCGGGAGGCCTGGCTGAGTGAAGAAAGCATTGATCTGACCAGCGCCGAATTTGATTTGCTCTGGTTGCTCGCCAGCAACGCGGGCCGCGTGCTTAGCCGGGAAGAAATCTTCACCGCCTTGCGTGGTATTGAATACGATGGTCAGGATCGATCCATTGATGTTCGCGTTTCCCGGATTCGACCCAAGATTGGCGATGACCCCATCCATCCGCGACGCATCAAGACCGTTCGTAGTAAAGGCTACCTGTTCGTAAAGGAAGCCTGACGATTCAGTCTCTGGAGCCGGTGTGCCATTCGCCCGCATACCGGTGTTCCATGCCAGGGTTGGTACCATGCCCCTGAAGTTCTTCCTCAAGCTTTATGCCCGCCTTGCCGGCCTGACCGCGCTGGTTGTTTTTTTATGTGTCCTGCTGTTCACCGGGATCAACTCGGTGCGCTCCCAATTCTGGCATGAACGCTTCCCCGAGCCACTGATGCGCTGGCTTGCTGCGGCCCCGGCACCATTACAGCAATACCACTGGCTGAGTTCGACGGTTGATCTTCGCATGGGGGCTGCTTCCCGTTTCAACCTGTCACCGGTGGCTCTGGAGCGACTTGGCTACGGCCAGGTGGTTGGCATCGACAGTGACGTAGGGTATCGGGTTCTGGTAACCGGACTGAGCGGAGAAATCCTGCAGCTGCGTCTGAACGAGCCCTACCGGGATGTGTCAGAAACCATTGGGTTGATTTTCCGGTGGCATCTTGATTCAGCCTCTGCGGATGATCGTCTCAATGTTGCCTCGCAAATGGCCCGTTCTCTCAATGTCCAAGTGCAGACCCTGGACGACGCCGACCTGCTGCCGGACTCTGACGTTCTGGACCAGGTCGCCGAGCGGGGCCTCGCCTTCTACACCGACGAATCAGACGGTTGCGGACGGGTGATCGTTCAGCTATCCGACGGTGAGTTGTACCGGATTGACATGCCCGCGGGGTTTGATCCCTGGGCCTGGCCGGTTGTCCTGCTGCTGGTCCTGGTGCTTGGCGGGGTTTTGGCCGTTGCCGTTTTCCTCGCGCTCCGGGAAGTGGACAGCAATCTCAGAACCGTTGAGTCGGTAGCGGTTCGAATCGCACGTGGAGAAATGAGCGCCCGGGTCCAGGCGGGCGAGGGAACGCTGGTAACCCGTCTGGCCTCGTCATTCAACGGCATGGCCGAACACATACAGCGCCTGGTGCAGGTGCAGCGGGAAATGATCCACGCGGTTTCGCACGAATTGCGCACTCCCGTGGCCCGTATCCGCTTTGGCGTCCAGATGATCGAGGACTGCCAGGACGAGGCTGCCCTGCAAAGGCAACTGGACGGTATTGATGGCGATATCCAGGAACTGGACGAGCTGATTGATGAGATCCTGACCTATGCGCGGCTGGAGCAGGGCGGCCCGGTTTTCTCGCTGCAGGAAACATCGGTAACCGACATTGTCCGCCAGGTGGTCTCTGAGCAGCAGATCGTCCGGCCCGAGCTGAGTATCGAAGGCAACATTGATGAGGTCTCGGAACGTTGGGCGCTGTCGGATATTGAGCCTCGATACCTGCATCGGGCGATCCAGAATCTGGTAGGCAACGCGGGACGCTACGCGGCTGGCAAGGTGCTGGTGAGCTGTCATTTCGATGAGGACAACTGTCGCGTTGACGTTGAAGACGATGGCCCCGGCATTCCAGAGGAAGACTGGGAGAAAGTGTTTACTGCGTTTGCCCGACTGGACGACAGCCGTACCCGAACCTCCGGCGGCTACGGCCTGGGTTTGTCTATTGTTCGCCGGATTCTCTACTGGCACGGAGGGCACGCCTTCGTCAGCAGGAGCGACACGCTTGGCGGTGCAAAATTCAGCCTGGTCTGGCCCAGAAAAAAACCGGTGGACTCCATTGTGTGAGCCAGACCCCATCGCCTCACCTGATGTAACAAAGCAGCTACACAAGCACTACTGAAGTTTTTGGCGGGCCGGTCAATACTGCAAAGCGTAAGGGATGACTTTTGAGGTTGTAGTTCTTACGAACTTTCCTTGTTTCATTCGTCATTTGAGGGCCGGTTTTCCGGCCCTTTTTTTATGCCTGCTCCCAAATTCCATATCGGTCACCCTTTCCCGTCTGCTCTGCTGTTAGAATTCCGGGAAACAAAAGGAGGCCGTCCATGACCCGTTATCTGCTTGCCATCGACCAGGGCACAACCAGTTCCCGTGCTATTGTTTTTGATCAAACGGGCAACAGCGTTGCAACCGATCAGCAGGAATTTCACCAGTATTTCCCGAAAGATGGCTGGGTGGAGCACGATGCTCGGGAAATCTGGGACAGCACTCTGGCGGTGTGTCGCGGCGCGCTCGACAAAGCGGCTATCGACGCCTCGGAGCTGGCGGGTATTGGTATCACCAATCAGCGGGAAACCACGGTGATCTGGGACCGGGCAACCGGCGAGCCGATCTACCACGCCATTGTCTGGCAAGACCGTCGAACCGCGTCCTGGTGTACCAAGCTGAAATCCGACGGCCATGAGGACACGGTTGTTGAACGAACCGGGCTGCTAATTGATCCCTACTTTTCGGCCACCAAGATAGCCTGGATCTGTCTCTTATACACATCTCCGAG